>Ga0302275_10006926_pt1 | contig 10630 bp, 6 predicted proteins | sample III_Bog_N2_2_FD_200229 | JGI IMG/M metagenome (GOLD analysis project Ga0302275, IMG submission 200229) | Peat permafrost microbial communities from Stordalen Mire near Abisko, Sweden - III_Bog_N2_2 | ecosystem: Environmental > Terrestrial > Soil > Wetlands > Peat | place: Sweden: Abisko... | reverse complement strand
CGGCCGCGGCTGGGACGAAGCCACCTCTGTCGAATACCTCAAGGTTCTCGCCATCTCTCGGCTCTTTCTTGACAATATTGATAACGTGCAGGCCTCGTGGGTAACGCAGGGCCTCAAGGTGCTCGAACTCGGCCTCCACTTCGGCGGCAACGACGTAGGCAGCGTGATGCTCGAAGAGAATGTGGTGAAAGCCGCAGGCACCTCAAACTGCACAACGGAAGAAGAGCTAAGAAGAATCATCCGCGACGCGGGCTTCAAGCCCGTCCAGCGCGATACGCTCTATCGGACTATGTTTTTGAATTAGAATCTCGCGATCGCTGCTGTAGTCACGGCCACTTATTGCTCATTCAGAATTCTCCCCGCTTAATTCACTCCCAATAAGTTTCACCCATTCCTGCAACTGCTGCCGACGCCCGCGCAGGTCAAGCTTCATTAAGTCGGCTCCTACCGACTCCCACGGTGACGGTGGAGGATCAGATGCAATTCCCAGCAGCCAGCGGTCGAATGCCGATGGGCGTGCACGATGCAGTTCTTCCTCATGTGTCACTATCCATTCAGACAATCGAATGAGATCGTCGTCAGCCGAAGGATTCTTCTGTTGCAGGGCCAGCCAGAGCAGTGCGATTCCAAAGTAAATCGTCTGTTCATCCTGCCCCTCGATGCCAGTCCACAACATGAACCAGGCAATGAACTGAATTGCCGGCTGAGAAAGATCAATGGGGAGAACTGCGAGGCTACGCAGCAGACGAATGAGGTTGTAACTGGGATCGGTAACGCGGTAGTTCCACGGCGGTCCGAGCGCCCGCATCAAGGCTGCACAAGCAAAAGCGCGGATCCAATGTCCACGCACACCTTCTTCGCCGGGTTTCCATGACGGGTCTTCGGGCTCTGAATGGCGAATCAACTCAAGCACTTCGCAAGGAATCCAATGAAATGGCTCGACGAGATCGCCGGTGTCGCGCAATCTCAGCAGCGCGGTCAGGTGTTGATCGGCGTCTTGCGAATAGTCGGCGCACGCGATCACGTCGAGCATGTGGTCGTCGATATGCTCGGCGATCTTCCAAAACAGCGCGTGCTGATCGGGTCCGAGCGATTGAAGAAAAGATTGGATCATCGCGGTCGCAGGCTCAAAGTCGAAGGTTAACTGGATTGTAGCTTGGCGAGTGCACCGAGAACCGATGTCGCATTACCTCTCAGCGACGGTGTAGGCTTTGTAGCTTTTATGCTACACTGACTCCGTGTTCGATCTCACTGTCTACCAGCAAGCCACACGGCGCCGTCCCTTTGATGAGTGGCTCAACGGACTGAGAGACAAGAGAGCCCAATCTCGAATCCTGATTCGGCTGCGGCAGGTTCGTGCAGGATCGCTTGGCGATTCCAAGCCGGTCGGTGAAGGGATTCTTGAACTTCGGGTTGACGTTGGAGCAGGTTACCGAATTTACTGTGGCCGATCAGGCTCAACTTTGATCGTATTGCTATGCGGTGGCGACAAAGCCAGCCAGTCAAGCGACATAAAGCGCGCCAAAGAATTCTGGGCAGATTGGAAAGGACGAAAAAATGAAGAAAGTTAGTGCGGACATTCCCTACGACGAGTGGGAGGTTGAAAAGCTTCGTTCCGACCATGAACTAGGAGTGGAATATCTCAAGGTAGCGCTTGAATCGCTCGACTTTCCCGACGAGCGGGCCGGCAGTCTCCTCGCGCTCCGCTCCATCGCCGAAGCTTACGGCGGCCTCGGCGCCGTCGCCGCAAAAGCCGGCATCAGCCGCGAGTCCCTTTACCGTTCGCTCTCACCCAAAGGCAATCCCACGCTTAAAACGCTGGTCGCTGTGCTGAGTACCATGGGCCTGAGCCTCTCCGTCGTCCCCCAGCAAAAGAAAGCGCGGAAACGAACCTCGAAGAAGCCCACAAAACCGGCGCGTGTCCGCGCCGCGGCATGACTGCATCACATTCCCGCATGTCCAATCCCTACTCAGCCTTGCCAAGCGAGTGCTCCGCATAGGCCTTTTGAACCAGCTCGAAAGCCTGCTTCCTCTCGCCCTTTTCTGAAATGAGCCCTTTCCTGTTGTAGCCGTCCTGCAGCTTGGGAATATTTCTTCCAGGCGACCGGAAATCCATCAGGATCCACGGAACCGTGCCGCGCAGTTGCGGAATCTTTCTGAGCATTGCGAATTGGTGTTCCAGCACGAAGACCTGCTGTTCTTCAGTCCAGCGCTGGTCCACCGGCCCGTGGTTTCCATACTTGGCCTCGGCGCCAAACTCGCTCATCAGCACAGGCTTCTCAGGAAACGTCCAGTGAATGCTGTCTGCCTCTTCGGGAGTCATGTCGTACCAGCCGACATATTCGTTCTGTCCGATCACGTCGAGCACATCGCACAGCGGATCGTTCTGAACCATCTCCGTGCCGTTGGCTCGCGGCCCTAAAATGGCAGAGGTGATCAGGCGCGTGCCGTCGAGCTTGCGAGCTTCGGCAACCATGTCGGTCAGAAACTTGGTGCGCGTCGGATTGTTGGACGTTTCGTTGGAAACAGACCACAGAATCACCGAGGCCTTGTTGCGGTCGCGCCGGATCATCTCCCTGAGCATTGCGATGTCTTTGGCGTACACCTCCGGCTTTTCAAACGAGATGTGCTGCCAGTTGGGAATCTCTGACCAGACCATGATGCCATCGCGATCGGCCGTGCGCTCCATGCGCTCGTCGTGCGGATAATGCGCCAGTCGAACAAAGTTGGCGTGCATCTCCTTCAGGTAGCCGAACAATATATCTGCATCTTCCTGCGAGTACGCGCGTCCCCCGCGAATCGGCGCTTCCGCATGCATGTTCGCGCCCTGAAGAAAGATCGCTTTGCCATTGAGAAGTATGCGCGTGCCATCCACCCGTATATCGCGGAAGCCAATGTCGTCGGTCAGGCTGTCCTCACCGGCGCTAAGGTGCACCTTGTAAAGCTTTGGCGAATCGGGAGACCAGAGAATAAGCTTCTTCGCCATTACGCTGAAGGGTGCGCTCCCTTCCGCGTCCGTCTTCACAGTAGTTTTGGCGCCTGCTTCCGGTATGTCAACGGTTATTGCGGTCCCGGCCGGTGCATCGACTACATGAACATACCCGGTCAGTTGCAGGTTGTCGGCGTCGAATCGCGGGCCGTGGGCAAGGTGCACATCGTAATCGTCGATAAAGGCCTGCGGCACGGTAACCAGCGACACATCACGCGTAAGGCCGCCGTAATTGAACCAGTCGATGCCGACAGATGGAATGCCATCCACGAGTCGCGTTGAATCAACCGCAATCACCACGTAGTTGGAGCCGGGATTGAGCACCGCGGTTACTTCGCAATCGAAGGGCGTGTATCCGCCCTCATGGTCGCAGACGCGTTTCTGGTTCACCCACACGTGCGAACGGTAGTTGGCTGCGCCGATATGCAGAAACGTGCGCGTCCCAGGCTTGGGTTGTGCGTCAAAGTCGCGCTGGTACCACAGCACCCCCTCGAAATTGAACAACTGCGGAACCTGCGTATTCCAGTCGCCTGGAACTCGAATGGTTGGCGCGGTAGCAAAATCGTATTCCTGGTTGTGCCTGCCCACCAGGTTGGGATGCGTGTTCAACGCGTAGCCGTGGTCGTTGATTTGGCCATTGCCCGTATACAGCGCTCCGGCCGGAGGCGCGTCGACAAGGTAGTGCCAGTCTCCGTCAAGACTCGTGACCATGCGACGATCTACGCCCACGAGCAGGGTCTGCAGCGGTTGCTGCCCGAAAGCAGGAAGCACCAGCAGCCCACATCCAAGCAGAACGGCACTTTTGAGGGCGGCAGGGAATAACTTTGAAATAGAGGGCGGCAGGATCATTGAAAAATTCCTCGGAGTTGAGGGTACAGCTTTTCAGCCATCGGAGACGACTGCAGAATATGCAGCAAGATTGGCGGGTGGCTCGCCGGGTGCCCCATCCTCCTACTCGTCACTTCCTCCTGGTCTTCCACCAGAAACTCATCGCCCACGCGCGAGCGCCATGGTATTCTTCCGTCACTTCTCCGGCGAGGCCACCATGCATACCGACAAACATCATCACCATCACCACCCGCGCTCGGCGTCATCCGCGTCAATCCCATCAACGTGCTGCTGGCGGAGTCAACGCAGTTCCCTCTGAATGCAGCCTGTTGCGTTACACCTGATATGAAAATCAAGATCTCGGGGCCTTATGCATTCACGCTGGCGCAACCAATCACCAATGGGCGGCAGAATAATCGCCGCATTATGTGTCTTACTGACTCTGGCTGGAATAGCTTCCAGGGAGGGGAACACGCAGGAGCCCAATCTACCGAATACGCTGAATCTTGGAATCATCGTGACACCGTCGATGACAGAAGCTGAGGCGGTGCTTAAGCAATTGAAGGCCGGCATGGACTTCTCGGTTCTGGCCAAGGAGAAATCGACTGACGCCACCGCTATAGCCGGCGGGTATATGGGGAAGGTGACCCCCGATCAGCTTCGCTCAGAACTGCGGAACGCTTTGCAGGGGCGTGGAGTGGGGCAACTGACCGATATCGTGCAGTTGCCTTCGGGATTCGCAATCATGAAGGTGCTGGCGGCGCCGCCGCCCATGGCGGACCTGAATCCGAAGCGGATTTCTTCGCTGGTATCCGGTGGCGACATATGGTTTGGCGCATCGGTCTCTGGTCTTACCGAGGCGGATGCAGTTTTTCAGGCCTTTCCCAAGCCTGACGGCTGGAGTGACGATCTCGCCGTGCCGTGCCAAATTCGAAAGGAATCGTTGGCTCATTCGAAGGAATTGCTGCGGGATCACCTGGCTCCAGAGCAAGACCTGGGCGAAAAAGAGAACATCGCCAACCAGATTCGCGCACACTCCGTTCTGGGCCAGCTCTATGCCTACAGCGGAGAAATGAAGAAATCGATTGCGGAATGGAAGGCGGCTTACCAGCTTGCCGAATCCGAAGACCCGGGCAGCCTTCTAAATCTGGAGGAGAGCCTGGGCACCGCGTATTTGCACTGGTCTGAGATGGAGAACGGCATATATACCGATTCAGGAGAGATGGACATTTTTCCGCCGCTCGATCCGAAGGCACATTTCAAGCGCACAGATGAGTCGAAGCAAGCCATCGAGTATTTCAAAACGTATCTCAACGAACGCCCCGGCGACCTGGAAGTGAAGTGGCTCTTGAATCTGGCCTACGTGACGCTGGGAGAATATCCCGCGGGCGTACCGGCAGAGTACCTGATTCCCGAGGAAAATTTTCAGTCGAAACAAGACATTGGGCGCTTTGTTGACATGGCGCCGGCGGCGGGGCTTAATGTGTTTCGCGAGGCGGGCGGCGTCATTGTGGACGACTTCGAAAATGACGGGCTGCTGGATGTCGTGGTGTCGAGCATGGATGTCTGCGATCCGATCCGCTTTTTCCATAACAACGGGGACGGAACATTCAGCGATCGTACTCAGCAGGCGGGGCTGATGAATCAGACAGGCGGTCTGAACATTGTTCAGGCGGACTACAACAACGACGGCTGCATGGACATTCTGGTGCTGCGAGGCGGCTGGGAGTTTCCCCAGCGCCTGTCGCTGCTGCGCAACAACTGTAACGGAACATTCACCGACGTAACCGATGCCAGCGGATTGGGGGCTCCGATTCAAACCCAGGGCGCGGCGTGGGCCGATATCGATAATGACGGGTTGCTCGATCTCTTTGTGGTAGGCGAGGGTGTACCGTCGAGGCTGTACCACAACAAGGGTGACGGAACGTTCGAGGAAATAGGGCAGGCGGCCGGCATCGATCAAGTCGGCTTTTCAAAGGGAGTGGCTGCGGCGGACTACGACCATGATGGCTTTCCCGATTTCTATGTGACCAATCAGAATGGGTACAACTTTCTTTATCACAACAACGGCAATTTGACCTTTACTGAAGTAGGCCGGCAGGCGGGTGTGCAAGCCCCCTCCTTCGGCTTCGCTACCTGGTTTTTCGACTACGACAATGACGGCTGGCCCGACCTGTTTGTCAACAGTTACCTCTCTGCGGTCGGCGAAGCGGTGAAGACCTATGTCGGCCAGCCCGCCAACGCTGAGACTTTGAAGCTCTACCGGAATAAACACGATGGCACGTTTGAAGACGTGACCGCGCAGGTGGGCCTGGATAAGGACTTTATGATCATGGGCGCCAACTTCGGCGATGTCGATAACGACGGTTATCTTGATGTCTATCTTGGCGCGGGACAGCCGTCGTTTACGGCGCTGCTTCCGCATGTGCTGCTGCGCAACGACCAGGGCAAGTCTTTTGTGAACATTACACAGTCTTCGGGCACCGGAGAGTTGCACAAGGGGCACGGAATCTCATTCGCTGACCTGACCCGGCGCGGCAGCGAAGACATTGTGGCCGTGATCGGCGGCGCTGTGCCCGCCGATGCGCATACGATGCGCGTCTTCGAGAATCCGGGCAACGACAACGACTGGCTGAATGTGCGGCTGGTTGGCGTAAGAAGCAATCGATCCGGGGTGGGGGCGGAAATCAAGGTCACGGTGCAAGACGGAGATGCCGCGCCCAGGTACATTTACCGGACCGTGGGACAAACCAGTTCGTTCGGCGGCAATCCCATGGAGCAGAACATTGGGCTTGGTCACGACGCGCATTCCATTTCGGTGGATGTGTGGTGGCCCGCAACCAAAACCCGGCAGCATTTCACCGGCGTCGCCAAGGACCAATACATCGAGATTAAAGAATTGGGTACGAGCTATACTAAGCTCGAAAAGCACCCGTTCAAGTTAGGGCGAAGCACCGCACTAGCCGTTGCGGCTCCCGCGCCGAAAGGCAATTGATCGCCGATTCCAGCGCCGGCATTGCGGAACCGAGGAGGCATGCATGAACGCGAGACAAGCTCGCCCACGCAACACATAGCTCCCGTGCTGCCCTCCGTATAGAGACCAATTGTCCCCGCTCCAGAAACTCATCGCCCCATGCGCGAATGCCATGCTATCCTTCCGTCACTTCTCCGGCGAGGCCACCATGCATACCCACAAACATCAACACCCTCACCACCCGCGCGTGCCTTCGCGCCGCGACTTCATCTCGTCACTTGTTTCGGCTGCGGTTCTGGCGCCATGGGCGCTTGGCCAGCAGGCTCAAACTCCTTCTGAAACTGCGGAGATGTATCGCAAAATTTCGGAGGCATACGAGGAAGATGGGCTCACCCCGTTCAAGGGAATCACCACCGACGGCAATGTGCTTCCAGGCGTCTTTGCCATCAAGCCCACGGGCGTTTCAACTGAGCCCGTGCGCAATGCGGCCGAGCGCTTCATCGCCACCCTCACGCCATTGCAGCTTTCCCGCACCATGTATCCGGTTGACGACGTTGAATGGCGCAAGTGGATGAACCAGCACTTCTACACCCGGCAGGGAATCTGCTTTTCTGAAATGATGCCCGCGCAGCGCGACGCGGCCTTCGGGCTGATGAGCACGGCGCTGAGCGCCAAGGGATTTGAGCTGACCCGAAACATCATGAAGCTCAACGAAACACTGGCCGAGCTTTCAGGCGATCACGATTTCCTTGGCGAGTGGATCTATTTCATCCAGATCTACGGCAAGCCTTCCGCAACCGAACCGTGGGGCTGGAAGCTCGAAGGCCATCACGCCATAATCAACTACTTTGTGCTCGGCGACCAGGTGGTGATGACGCCGCTGTTCGTAGGCTCAGAACCGGTGCGCGCGCCTTCGGGCAAATACAAGGGCCTTGAGATCCTGCAGAAGGAGCAGAACGATGGATTGCTGTTGCTCAACTCGTTCTCGCCCGTGCAGCGCAACCAGGCCATTCTCAACTTCTCAAAGACCGGCAACAACAACCTGACTGAGGCCTTCAAAGACAAGGTGGTCATCGACTACGCAGGCCTGCGGACCAAAGATCTTGCGGCACCGTCGCGGCAAAACCTCCGCGACCTGATTCACCTTTATGTAAGCAACATGGATGAAGGACACACCCGCGACAAGATGGATGAAGTGGACAGTCATCTCGACAACACCTGGTTCACCTGGATCGGCGGCGTGCAGTCTGACAGTACTTTCTACTACCGCGTGCAGAGCCCTGTCATCCTGATTGAATTCGACCACCAGCGTCCGGCAAATCTCTCACGATTTGCCGATGACCCGAAGAAGCCAACCCAGCAGCATATCCATTGCGTAGTGCGAACACCCAATGGCAACGACTACGGAAAAGACTTGCTGCGCCAGCACTACCTCGCGCATCCGCACTCAACGTAGAGCTGGTTGCGGCATTGCGGCCATGCTTACTCAAGAACGGCGAAATTTCCTATCCGGGATATAACCTGTAGACTACCGACACTCGGCAGATTTCGTCTAACAACCGATTCGGGAACTTTGAGGGATGTGACGATGGCCACTATCAATGTGAATGGCGAGCGGCGAGAGGTGCAGGCGCCGGGCGACACGCCGCTTCTCTACGTATTGCGCAACGAACTCAATCTTGTTGGTCCGCAGTTTGGCTGTGGCGTGGCTCAATGCGGAGCCTGTTCGGTTCTAATCGATGGCAAGGAAATGCGGTCGTGCATTACCGCGTTGTCAGATGTCAGCGCCGACCAGGAGATCACCACGCTCGAAGGCCTGCCTGCAAGGTGGGCAAAACACAAGGGACTGCCGGCGGAGACGGCAAAGACCGCTCTGCACCCGGTTCAGCAAGCCTGGATTGAGCAACAGACTCCGCAGTGCGGGTTTTGCCAGAACGGGATGATGATCAAGGCAACCGAGCTGCTCGAAAGCAATCCCAATCCGAGCCTGCTCCAGATCAAGGAAGCTTACACCACGTCAGGAGTGTCGCCGAATCTGTGCCGCTGCGGTACCTATGCCGCGATCATTGAAGCCGTGCAACATGCAGCCACGCTGATGGCGAAGGGGAGGTAAGCGATGGCGACCAAAAACGACAATCCTTTGGATTTGCTGGGAACCGCGGTGACGCGCCGCCAGTTTGTAAAGACGGGCGGCATGCTCGCCGTGGGCATCTGCATGGTTGGCACAGCGCCCTTGAAGGGCGATACGCCGAAAGCGGCGGTAGCGAAAAACTCACTCGATCCCTCGCTCGCCAGTTCATGGATTGAAATCCACGCAGACAATACTGTGCTGATACGTACGGGCAAGAACGACTTCGGGCAGGGTTCGGTGTTTACCGCGTACCGCCAGATAGTGGCTGATGAGCTGTACATGCCCTTCGACGCCATCACTACGGTTGTGTCGGGAGATACCGATCGCACGCCGGATGGAGGCGGTTCCTTTGGCTTCCTGAACGGGGGAACACCAAACCTGCGCAAAGTGGCTGCTTATACCTATCAGGCACTGCTCGATCTCGCCGCAAAGAAACTTGGCCTTGAGAAAGGCAAGCTTTCAGTGAAAGACGGTATCGTTTCAGGCGGCGGCAAGAGCATTTCGTATGGCGACTTGATCAAGGGTCAGCAGTTGAGCCTTACGATTCCCGTGCAAGGAGACCTGACCAGCATCATAGGGCTGAGCGTCGAAGGGAATCCTCCGATGAAGCCGGTGAGCGAGTACACGGTAATTGGCAAGTCGTTCCCGAGTTCGGCCATTCAGGAAAAAGTAACTGCGAAAGCAGTGTGGGCGACAGATGTTCGCCTGCCGGGCATGCTGCATGGGCGCGTGATACATCCAAAGTCGCTGGGGTCGACGCTGATCTCAGCCGGCCAGGTGGACAAGACCAAATTTCCAAATGCGCAAGTGATCGTGAAGGGGAATCTTGTGGGAGTGGTTGCGCCCACCGAGTGGGAAGCGATCCAGGCCGCCCTGCAAGTCGGGGACGGCACCAAATGGACGGACTGGAAGGGGCTGCCCGGCACCGCGAAGTTTTACGAGCATTTGAGGAACGAAGCCGATTGGAAATCCACGCCGGTAACGAAGAGCAGTGCGACCCGGGGAGATGTGGGTCCGGCTCTCGCTTCTGCGCACAAGAAGCTGTCTGCCACCTATCAAATGTCGTATCTGAAGCACGCGCCCATCGGCCCGACCATGGCAGTAGGCGACGTCAAATCGGACGGTACGGTACACATCCATACCCACAACCAGAATCCTCAGGAGTTGCGGGGCGAGATTGCAAAAATGCTTGGTGTCACCATTGATCACGTGGTCGTGCACATTTATCCCGGGCCAGGGCACTACGGAAGATCGAACGGCGGAAATGCAGGAGCGGAAGATGAAGCGGTAATCCTGTCGCAGGCCGTCGGCAAACCGGTTCGCGTGCAGTGGATGCGCCCAGACGACATGCAGTGGTCGACGCAATCGCCGGCGGCATTCTCTGATGTCGAACTGGCGGTGGACGACCAAGGCAAGCTTGTCGCATACCAGGTTGACCACTTCATGCCGCCGATGCAAGACGATCGGCTGGTGGGCGCAGTTATCGCGGGGCTGCCCACCATGGCGGCGCCTGCTGTCCACGGCGACTTTGTTACGACAACTTCAAATGAGATCCAAGACGACTGGCTCTATACCAGGGCCGCCAACGTGATTGAGCGGGGCCACGGCACATTCCAGGTAGGCCAAGAGGCCTCTCCCCTCGCCGTCGGTCTCCGCGACCACAGCATGCGCACTCCGGGGCAGTTTCAGCAGAACTATCCGCGCGAAC
>Ga0302275_10006925_pt1 | contig 10632 bp, 13 predicted proteins | sample III_Bog_N2_2_FD_200229 | JGI IMG/M metagenome (GOLD analysis project Ga0302275, IMG submission 200229) | Peat permafrost microbial communities from Stordalen Mire near Abisko, Sweden - III_Bog_N2_2 | ecosystem: Environmental > Terrestrial > Soil > Wetlands > Peat | place: Sweden: Abisko... | reverse complement strand
TTGGAAGGAAATCGGTGACCTGCTCAATGCCGTTACGCCAGGCGAGTGCTCGAACTTCTTTGCCTCATGCGGATATGTAAACACTTAAATCGAAAACGCTCTAGCCCGCCCAGATCCGATGCATCGATGCTTCGACCGGAGAATCGCTTTCTGAAGTCGACAATCAGTGGCTGTTCATTCCTTGTCCCGGTTAGCACAATGGTCACATCGTTTTGGATTCCGCTGAGAGCGGCGGCAAGGTCGGCGAAGCGCTCTGTGGACCAGCGGCGATACTGAGCGCTTGGTCCAACTCCGAGATGCATTGCGACGACACGGCTTCCCGCGTCCGCCCCGATGTGCTTGCGCCACCACGAACGGACCCACGTTTCCGATTCCGAAGAACAGGACAGAGGAACCGTCATCAGTGGCTCGGATAGGCCCGGATCCAGCACACGTCCAAGCTGGACAAAGGCGCTCCACATGGATTCATTTTCGCGAAGTTGAATCGGGTGAGTGAACATCCGGCCGCGTGGACTTGGTTCCGAAGGAATAAACCCGACACGTACCGGAATGGAAGTTGCCCTTGCGAAGGCCGCGGTCAGCAGCGAGTGTTGCTCGAAGTCGATGACCGCATCATACCGACGACTTCTGATCTCCCGAAGAGTGGCCAGTGCCTTGCCCATACCGTCTGCGTTTGAAGAGTACATAAAAGCTCTTCCCTGGCTTCCGCAAGTCATCATTTCTGCCGTGCGTTTCTCGACCAGAAAATCGAACTCCATGCCGGGATTGCGCTCGCGGAGCCGTTCCACGAGCGAACGGGCCAGAACAGCTTCTCCCATCCCTCCGAATTTCAGCACCAGAACTTTCCGCGGTGGCTCGCTCTGGGGCAGCCCCACTGGGCTCGGAAACAGCGGAGCAGCCAGCCGCATGAGATTCTCACAAATCGCATGAACAGGACGATAACGATACGTAAACAGCCGCATAGATCAATTCACCAAATAGGTTCGGATCAGTATCTTAATCATACCGCGCTCACCGTGTGCGCAAATGCGTTCTGACTGCCTGGTTGCGACGGTATCTCCCCATACTTCCCACCAGCGACGGGTCAACCTACCAATGTGCAGAAGCAAATATCGCTTCACGAACCATTCACCTCATGCCACGCTGATGGGTCTAACATCGAAGTTTTGACTGGAAGTTATCCGATATCATTTGCCGCGGAAACGACCTGAGTGCACCCAGAAACCAGCCAACGACCGGCATAACTCCCATCGCATCCGAATCTGGCGCGCGAGGGTAAGCCGTTTGTTGCCGGTCGCATTACTCTCATGTCGCCGATAGAGCACAAGGGTACGATCGATATACAGCGTCTTGCCACCTGCAAGCGCGTTCGAAGCGCCTATCCACAAATCGTGAAATACATCAACCCCGTTAGGAAAAGGCAAGATCCTTGCGCGAATTCCACTGCGAAAAGCCATGGTGCACCCCAGATAGCTGCAACGGAGAACATTGGCCACCACTCCCGGTCGGAACTTTCCCCTCTGCGCATAGTAGGAGGAGCCAATGGGAGCGTCACCTTCATCGATCAACGCAGCATCAGAGGCCACTATGTCGACATCGGGAAACAACTGGAAAGCCCGAAGTACGGTTGAAACCTTGTTCGCCGCCCAAAGATCGTCTTGGTCTGCAAGAAACAGAATCTGCCCGGAGGCGGCGCGAATGGCGTCTTCAAAAGTGTGTGCAACTCCCAGATTGCACTCATGCCGATGCAGCCGGATACGTGCATCGTGAAACCTCTCAATGATCGCGCAGGTATCATCCGTAGAACCGTCATCCACAATAACCAGCTCGTCACTTTCAGATAGCTGATCGAGTATCGACTTGATTTGTGCCGCAATGTATCGCTCGCCGTTGTACGCGGCCATGCAGACGGAAATCCCCATGCAAATGATCCCCCAACCCCAGCGCTAACTCTGCATCGGCTCTCTCTCATGCTCGGAGGAGGCTAGCCTGCACTTAACGGATCGTTCCCAGGTCTCCATGCGATGCTTTCGCGTATAAAACAGTCTTCTACACAGGAACCGAAAGGCTATTCTACTATAAGCCAAGCTCCCCCCCCGCCCCCAGAACTTATAGAACGACCGGTATAGGAATTTTACGAGCAGTTGCACATCGGCTGCCCGGCCCATGCATTCGTCGCAGTATGCGGATTCCGCACCCAGAATAGCTTCATATCTCTCAAGAGGCACTCTATGTTTCATATCCTGGACCGAGAGCTCGTGTTCTACACAAATATTCCCCGCGACAAAGACGCGCAGGCCATTCGACTGAAGTCGATGGTACATAACGGCATCGCTGTAGTCCAACCAGAACCGCGGATCGTACCCGCCAACCGATCTCAGCGCGCTCACTTTGAACATCGAAGCCGAATTCACAGCTGACGTTGAATTCTCCAATGAGATGCCTACAAACCCCTCTGGAAATTTCTTAGGGAAAGCCGTATATGACCCCGCATTCGGCGATATAAGTACACCACTGTCGTAAATCGTTGGAACAATCACGGCGACCTGCTTCAGCGTGGACACGAATGCCGCGGTATCCCCAATCTTGCTTAGAAAGTCGATGGGAAGCTGGGTATCCTGATCCAAGGTAAGCAGCCAATCATAACCTTCTTGATGCGCTATCTCCAAGGCTCGATTGTAGGCAGCTGCGAGCCCTCTGTTCTCGCCGGGCGATTCGTAACTGCTTCCTTCAGGGGATTCCGCAGACGTCTGCCCCCCCGGCGTATTGTCATAGAAAAACAATTTCAAAGACAGCTTGCCCGCCGGAGCGTTTTTTCTCGCGGCCTCGAGTGTTTGAAAACTGATAGAGTCTTGCGGGTCCATCCTATATAGAACGATCACCGCAAGCATTCTAATCGGGACCGAATTGAATGATTCAACCAACAACTGCCTCCTTCTTGCCGAGTGAAGCTCCGTGATGGATTCCACTGCCCTGTTTGCGATGGAAGATGCCCCCTGCGGAGTTGCAAACCTCCGTCTGTGCGGCTTGAAAACACAGCAAAACATATACAAAATAGAAGTATCTGGGCTGGATCACCAGCGACACCGCCATGACCACGCATCCCAACACGGCGAAGTAGATAAGATCAGACCTAACCCTCAAGGCGCGTTTCTTAACCAGAACGAAGAAAACGACTGCGGTCGCCAAATTATTCAAAAGTCCCGGTAGGGACACTCATCACTGAGCGCCCCCCGGACAGATCCGGACGAGCGGAATTACCGCATCCGGCTCCCACCTTGGGTGAGGACGCCGAGACGCACCAGAGGATAAGGATGACAGACCGAAGCCGACGGAAACCACCGCGCAATATACCGCTGCATGCGGCGCCACGGCAGATGGTTGCCCTGACTGCGACGGCACAGGACCGTTCGCCACAGGTATCCCACCGCCCTGCGGAAAGCGCACAGCGCCGGACCGTTCATGGGCACTCCGTAATATCGGAAATGACCCAGCAGGACCGAGCGCAGGTACGCTCCCTGTTCCGGTATAGGCGTGTGCAAACGCTGCCGCAGTTCGACTTTCAACGCCCGCAGCTTCGCCTGCCACCTCTGGCGCATCGTCTGTCGCAGCACCGTGAAATGCCCCTTCCGGGTCTTCCCGCAGCTATGCGTGAACCCCAGGAAGTTGAACGTTTCCGGTTTCCCGCCGCCACGCTTTCGCCGATTCTGCTCCGCATAGCGGCCAAACTCGACGATGCGCGTTTTGTCGGCGTGCAGTTCCAGTCCGAACTTCGCGAATCGCTCGCGCAGCTCCGCCAAGAACCGCTCTGCTTCGTGTCGATGCTGGAACCCTGCAACGAAGTCATCGGCAAAACGGACGAAAATCATTTCTCCGTGCGCCTGTTTCTGTCTCCATTGCTGGACCCAGAGGTCGAGTACATAGTGCAGGTAGATGTTCGACAGCAGCGGACTGATGCTGCCGCCCTGAACGGTTCCCACCTCACTCTGTATTCGCTTGCCCTCTTCCAGCACGCCGGCCTTGAGCCATTTCTGGATCAAGCGCACGACGCGCCGGTCGGCTACGCGATGCTCGATAAATTTCACCAGCCATCCGTGATCGAGAGTGTCGTAAAACCGCCGGATGTCGGCATCGAGCACCCAGCCCACCTTCTTCGTTCCGATTCCGACAGCGAGCGCATCCAGCGCCAGATGCGGGCTGCGCCCCGGCCGAAATCCATACGAGAAACCCAGAAAGTCCTGTTCGTAGATCGCGTTCAACACTTCGACAGTGGCACGCTGGACGATCTTGTCTTCCAGCGTGGGAACACCGAGCGGGCGAAGCTCGCCCGGCTTACCCACCTTCGGGATGTACACTCTGCGCACAGGCCTTGCCCGGTACGCTCCTCGCTTGAGCCGTTGGGAGAGATCGTGGAGGTTTTCCTCAAGGACCTCTCCGTACTGCTCCCACGTCTGGCCGTCTACGCCCGCGGCAGCGCCCCGCTTCACTTCCAGGTACGCTGTTCGCAGCCGGTCCACGTCATAGATGTGGTGCAGGAGCGCGGTGAACCGCTGTTTCTTATCGTTCTTTGCTGCCTGACGTACTCGCTCAAGCGCGCTGAGCGCACCTTCCCGGCTCTGAGTCCGGAGCGCGTTGCGCTCGGGCGAGTTCCCCTTGGCCAGCCCCCTTCCCTCCATCGCCTCCGCAGCCGGTCCCTCGGCCTTGTTCGGCGACTTCGCAGGTACTTTGGAGCTGTCCGACTTCCCGCTTCCGTTCATCATCGGCTTATGTCCTTCGACTTCCCGATGCGGTCTGCGGTTCTCTCTTCCGCAGACGGGCGCGGGATCTCCCGGTTCCCGAACAAGGTGTTTCCGTGCATGCACGGGGTCTCTGACCGCGCGGGATCAAGGCGCAACTTGCGATGGCGCTGCGCCCAGTGTTGCCTTCCGCAGACCTCCACGGCGTCGGCATCCCGGAGTACCTGCCGCTTGCGCGGCAGGGCATATATTTCGCGGCTCAATACCCGGCCTGTACGTTCCCCTGTCAACGCTTCGTCGCCGCCCTCGCGAGCGGCTCCGCATGACTCGGGGCCGTTGTGGTTCGCTACTCCTTCAACGTATGAAACTTCCATTCACTACACCTTGCCGGTTTAACCGGCGCACGGAGGCCGCTATGAAAACGCTCACGACGATTTCCCTTGCTCTTGCGGTTGCCGCGGCGGGGGCGCAGACCACCAGCCAAAGCCAGATCCGCCATATTGAAACCTCGCTGAACCATCTCACCGTTCTCGAATTCGGCGAGTCCGTGACCACGCTCGCCATAGCCGATCCCGACAGCTTTCAGGTCGAGCGGCATGACGACAAGGTCTTTGTGAAGCCGCTTCGTGAAGGAGTTTCCACGAATCTCTTCGTATGGACCGCTTCGCGCGAACTGAGCTATGAACTCGACCCTGCAGGCCAGCTTGCAGCAATGGATGTACTAGTCCGCACCGAGCCAGCGCCCAACCCACATTTGAGCGCGCGCGCCGCAGCCGAACCGTCGGACGCCGAGATCCGCAAGATCGCATCGCTAGTGCTGGCACAGGCACTGATGGGAGTTGAGGAAATAGCAAACGATGCGACAAAGCCGTCAGCTGACCGCGTGCAGGTTGCACTCGAACAGGTCTACCGCACGAAGGACCAACTCTATATTCGGTACTCGGTCACCAATCAGACCAAGGTTCCGTTTCGGGTGACGACACCCGATGTTTGCGCCCCGCTTCCGACCGAGAAGCCCATCTCGCTCGTGAGTCTCAAGAATCACCAGATCACTTCCCAGACCTTCGCAGCCTTTAAAGCTCGAAGTGTCTCTGGCATTCCAGTAACGCAGACCGAAGCCGGCACGCGCGATATTGCACCTGGGGAGAAGACAACCGGCGTGATAAGCATCGAAAGTTCGACGGGAAATCTGCCGCAGATCTATCAGTTGAACTTCGGAGCCGACCAGAACGGACCACTAATGGTTGAGGTAGTTCTCTAGCCATGGACTCGCGAGGCTACATTTCGGCGGAGGAAGTGCGCCAGGCACTCAGACAGATCTACTTGAGCGATGCCGAGTCCAATCTGCAAAATGCCCTTCTTGAATCCCTTTCCGATGAACTTAAACCCGTCGATGAGAAGGGGCGCTGGAAACCCAGCCCGTTGCTAGTTCTCACGATTGTTCTCCTGTGCGCTCTGGTCGGTGTCTTTGTTTACTTCTCCGTCGGAGGACGCTGATGAGCCCCTACAACGATCAACCCGGTTGGCGCCAGAGGGGACCGGAAGATGTCGCCGGTGTCCTCGTGCTATTCGCCTGCGCCGCTGTTGGATTCTGCTGGTACGTCGCCGTGTCGCGCCTCCATTTGCGCAATGCCCAGTGCCTCGAAATCTTCCTGTACGGCGCCATCGTGTTCTTTGGTGGCGGCCTCATCGTGGCGCAATTGGTTGGACGCAGGAAAAAGAGAGAGGAAAACTGGCCTCACCCTGCCATCCAGATCCCTGCATCAAGGGATGCGAAGGTAGCGCGCGAAGCTAACCAGGCTGGAGCTACGCTACTCGGATACAACGTCCACAAGGAGCCGTGGCTTTGGCCGGATACGGTGCGGATAAAGCATGGCGTCATCGTGGGTGGCACGGGCGCGGGCAAGTCCACATTCCTTGAAAATATCATCGCCCAGGATCTGACGCGGTGCTTTGGCGCGCGCAGGATGCCGATGATTATCTTCGATGGCAAGGGGGAGCGCGAGTTCCTTGACCGCCTTCTGCCGCACATCGAAGCCGCCGGCCGTCTGCAAGACCTGCGAGTGATCGATCCGACGCACCCTTCAGAGTCGGCGCGATACAACCCCTTTTACGCGCTCGACGACGCCTACCAGGAGCATGTGAACTTCATATTCCGCTCCTTCGGCCTGCGCGAGGATTTCTTCAAGGGCCACCAGGAGGCCTATCTCTCGGACCTCGTTCGCATCCTTCAGTACACAGGCAAGCTCTTCAACGTCTACGACGTGCTGGTGATGGCGCTTGATGAGAAGGTACTGGAGGAACAGATCGGAATTTCGAAGGCCCGCCTCGCTTCGGCGCCGAGCATCTCCATGCAGAAGCGATTGAACTTCGAAATGTCCGTCAAGATGCTGCAACGCTCGCTCGCAGACCGGGAGCGCGTGGAGAAGATTCAGGGACTTTTGAACGAACTGTTGAGCTTCCTGGAGGATGAGCTGTCCGTCGTGACCGGCTCCTACCAGGACTTGCTGACGCTCGACGACGTTCTCGAACGGGATCTCATTCTGTTCGTCTCCCTCAATGCAAACCGCAATCAGCGCGCTGTCGAAGCCCTGGGAAAGATCCTGCTCCAGAACATTCAGTTGATGGTGGGCAAACGCTACGCGCAGCCAGCCGGCAGCCGGGAGACCGACGAACCTATGCTTTCGGTGATCCTGGACGAGTTCGCTCCCTTCGCGTATCCGGGGTTTACGCAGGTGCTCCAAACTGCGCGCGGCGCGCGAGTTTCGTTCCTGTTCTCCTTTCAGAGCATGCCCCAGTTGCAGAGGGTAAGCCAAGCGTTCGCCGACGAGGTTTCGTCCGCGCCCGGTACGAAGATGATTATGAATGTCTCGGAGGAGAATACGGCGCAATGGTTTTTGAAGGCGTCGGCCAGGATTGCGACCAAACGGCGCAGCTTGTCGGTGCGCCGAACCGGGATCTTCTCGACGAAATACACGGAGACTGGAACAGGTAGCGAGAGCGACATCAAAGAGACCCGTGCCCGCGAGGACCACATTAAGAACCTGCCAGTAGGGCAGATGGAGATTCTCATGGTGGATAACCGCGAGGGCACTCGCTACTCCCATTTGCACGTCCGGCGAGCTCCGCGGTTTCAAGTTGAGGGCCTGGAGCCTTCCCTCTATCCCAAGATGCACAGCTATCTTGATCCGGAGGTCGGTGTGAATCTGCGATTCAAGGAAGCCGAGAACCGGAAACAGCGGCGCAGGAGAACGGCGGGGTTGTTCCTCGGTGAGGCGAGTGGGCAGTGATGACGCGTAATCAGATCACAATCCGATGGGCAGCAATTGCCATCTTGCTCTGCTGCATGCACGGGCAATCTCTTGGTCAAACTCTGGACAGGCCGACGACCGCAACCTCGCAGTCTGCCCCGAAACGCCAGGGATTCTTTGACTACGCACTGGGCAAGATCAATCCGCTTGGCATCGACTATGGGGCGTCGATGGAATCCGGCCGGAACGCTGTCGTCGAAAACACCATCGACGATCTCTACTTCTGGTCGAATGTCGTAACGCTGCTTTTGCTCAGCGGAATGGTTGCCGTTGTCCTTCTTCAGTGGCGCGCAGCCGACAAGCGCGAAGTGATCGCGGCGTCTCTTATCGCGCAGTTATGGAACGGCCGCGTGAGCGACAGGATCGAGATTGAGCGGCGGACCCAGCAATTCAATCAGCTGGTCGAAGCCCATAACGCCGATGTGGAAAAGAATCTGTCACAGAAGCCAGGCCCTTCGCAACAGGATGCCGAGGCGGCCGGAAGCTTGACGCGGGGCGTTCGCAGTCTCGCTGATGGCAAGGGAATTTCGCCGGTGGAGGCGGAGAAGATCGAAGCCTCGGCGCCAGATGCAACCACAGCGAGCCTACAGCAAAACAATCTCCTGTTGCAGCGGCGCGTCGAAGCGCTGCAGAACAGCGAACAGAATCTCAAACAGCGTCTGAACCAAACGACCACCTTGCTTGACCAGGAGCGGCGTCGTAACGGGACTCTCAAAGGCGCGTGAAAGGGCCAGAATGACCAGAAAGACGCCATCCGAGTTCACAAGCCATGACGACTGGCTCTCGTATGTTAGCCGTGAGATTGATGTCTCGGATCGGCCTTGCGCGCTTGCCTTCGGCCGTGTGGAGCTCTTTCGGAGCTTCTACGGGATGCAGGGCCACGAGTTCCCGGCTCCATTTGCAACTGATTTCGAGCGCATTGATGATATGCATGAACCCGAGCGAACGGCCGCATTGGAGACTCTGAACAAATCAATCCTCGCCAATCTGACACAACTCCTGGCCGATCAATCGCGGTCGAGCCTATCCGCAAGCGACCCGCTAGCGCGTCGCTCGTCTCGCGAGCAGATTCAACAACTGCGGAGCCATCTTGCGCTGAAGAATCCATACTTCGCGCTCTGGACTGTTTACACGAATGGCGAGAGGGAGCTATTGACTGCCGAGGATTGGCACCAGTTTCTCCTTCAGCAACTCGGACCCGAGTGCATAGAGGAGATCGAATTCACCCGCGCGATGGCCGAGCTGGACAAGCTGCTCACACTCTTCCACGACGAGAATCGGAAGCTTCCCAGCCTGTCATTTGAGCGCATCTGGTTTCTCCATTATCTTAGCGGTCCCGAGCGGATGCTCCAGACGTGCGCCGTCCTGGGTATGCTTGCAGCGGAGTCGGCGACATGTACGTCCGCGTAGTCAGCTTCGGGACAAATTGGTGGGCTATGAACTCACGCGACACCAGCGATCCGTTTTGCTTCCGGCGAAGAGCGGCCTGGTTCAATGCCGCAGCCCTGATGTCTGGAAAGCGCCTCCGTCACTGCGCGATCTTTCCTGGCCATGTTCGCTTCAATTCGAAAAGCGGGTTCGATCCGGAGTTCCCATTGCGCGCCGTAGGCAAGACGTTTCTGTGCTCGGAGCCCCGCCAATTCGGGGGAACGACGCACCTATTATTCGAGCGCCGCAGCACAGAGATGGCGCCCGACGCCTACCTGATCACTCTCAGATCTGCGGAACATGGCGCAATCCAGTTCTCCAAACCGGGTTGGAAGTCTGCCGGCGTCCGGCCCATCTCGATCAGCTTGCGCGGCGAAAAGTACGAAGCAATGCTGTTGTTGGGGAGCAGGGATTGGGTCGAGAGTGACCTCGGACGGTGGCTCGTCGATCAGTCCGGATGCCGAATCCGGTTGAACGTTATTCGCGAAGGAGCGCTCCCGTGAGGTATTACAAGGGCCATATCGCACTCTCGGATGCGCGCGACGTGCCGATTTTGTTGCAAGTGCGGAACGCGCGGGCCATTTGTTTCGACCAGTTGTGCGATCTATTATCGCTCGAAATCATCACCGAACGTCCACGGTCGCTTCGTTGGAGGCTTGCGCGCCTTGAGAAAGCCGGGCTGGTTACGAGGCTTCAAGGACAGACGCATCTTCGAACGCCAGTCTTCGGAATCACGCAGCAGGGACTCATCTTTCTCGAATCCCGTGGCCACTACTTGCTCTCGCTGCCGAGCGCAACGGAGGCGACTCTCCATCCTTCCCAGATTCCCCACGCTCTTGAGATGGTGAGTATCCGTGTCGCTTTTGTCAAAGCAGGCGTACTTCATTCCTGGAAATCAGACCTCGAAATCGCGTCGAAGAACCTGGTGTTGGAGAACGGAGCAGCGAAAGATTTCGACGCCGTTGCCGGGATCGAGGTCGACGGAAAGAGCCGCACGATAGGCATCGAATACGAGCGGAACCCAAAGGCCGCCGCCAGGTACCGCGCAATTCGGGAAGTTTTTGAGCGTGACGAGACGACAGATGCCGTCCTATATCTCACCGCAAACGACGACATCCTGTATCTGCTCGCCATGGAATTGCGCGCAATGCGCAAGC
>Ga0302275_10006922_pt1 | contig 10639 bp, 8 predicted proteins | sample III_Bog_N2_2_FD_200229 | JGI IMG/M metagenome (GOLD analysis project Ga0302275, IMG submission 200229) | Peat permafrost microbial communities from Stordalen Mire near Abisko, Sweden - III_Bog_N2_2 | ecosystem: Environmental > Terrestrial > Soil > Wetlands > Peat | place: Sweden: Abisko... | reverse complement strand
ATTCTGCACCCGTATGTCAAACGCCGTCGTGATGGTACCCTCTTCCTTGTAACCCCGCACGTGGAGATTGCGATTGGTGCGACGGTAGGTCAACCGGTGAACAAGCCATGGGTACCCGTGGAAACCAAAGATGATGTGCTTGTCTTTGGTGAAGAGCGAATCGTAGTCCGTTTCACTCAGCCCATGTGGGTGCTCGCTCGCGGATTGTAGCTTCATCAGGTCGACAACATTGACCACCCGGATTTTCAATTCAGGCAGATGCTCGCGCAGAATCGAAACTGCGGCCAGAATCTCCAGCGTCGGCGTGTCTCCACAGCAGGCCATCACCACGTCCGGTTCTCCATCCTGGTCGTTACTGGCCCACTGCCATATCCCGATTCCTTCTGTGCAATGCACGATCGCTTCCTCGATGGTCAGCCATTGAGGAAGCGCATGTTTTCCGGCAACCACGACATTGACATAATGCCGGCTCCGCAGGCAGTGATCGAATACCGATAGTAAACAATTGGCATCGGCAGGCAAATAGACGCGCACGATGCTGGCCTTCTTGTTGATAACGTGGTCGAGGAAGCCTGGATCCTGATGGGTGAAGCCGTTGTGATCCTGCTGCCAGACGTGGGAGGCCAGGAGATAGTTCAGGGAGGCGATTTTCCGACGCCACGGAAGTTCCGAGGTCACTTTCAGCCACTTCGCGTGCTGGCTGAACATCGAGTCAATGATACGAATGAACGCTTCGTAACTGTTGAACAACCCATGGCGTCCAGTGAGCAAGTAGCCCTCCAGCCAGCCCTCGCACTGATGCTCGCTAAGCATGGAGTCCAGCACGCGTCCAGCCGGAGCCAGGAATTCATCATTCGCTACTTTCCGGGCATCCCACTGGCGGTTGGTGACATCAAACACCGCTCCGAGAAGATTTGAAAGTGTCTCATCGGGACCGAAGACGCGGAAATTCTCCTGATTCAGGCTGGATATATCACGCAAAAAATTGCCCAGAACGAGCGTGTCCTGACCGCTAACGGCACCCGGCGAATGCACAGTTACGGCGTGACGGCGAAAATCCGGCATCTTCAGATCTCGGAGCAGAATACCGCCATTGGCATGTGGATTGGATCCCATCCGCCGGTCGCCCTTCGGCGCCAATTCAGCGAGGTCCGCAATGAGTCGGCCGTTTTCATCGAAGAGTTCCTCCGCCTTATAGCTTTTCATCCAGCTTTCCAGCAGTGCCATGTGATCGGGATGCTCCGAGTCCACCAGAATGGGCACTTGGTGAGCCCTGAAGGTCCCCTCGATTTGCAGTCCGTCCACCACTTTAGGGCCCGTCCAACCCTTGGGCGATCTTAGCACGATCATGGGCCAGCGCGGCCGAGTGGTATCGTTCCTTTCCCGCGCATTCCGTTGGATCTCGCGGATATCCTCGATGGCCTCTTCCACCGTAGCAGCCATGAGTTCATGCATCTTCTCCGGATTGTCCCCCTCCACGAAGCGCGGAATCCAGCCGCATCCCCTGAAGAATTGCTCCAATTCCTCATGCTCGACGCGGGCGAGGACAGTGGGGTTGCTTATCTTGTAGCCATTGAGATGAAGAATCGGCAACACGGCTCCGTCCGTGACCGGGTCGAGGAATTTATTGGATTGCCACGCGGTAGCCAACGGTCCGGTTTCGGATTCACCATCGCCGACGACGCACGCGACGATCAGGCCGGGATTGTCGAACGCGGCGCCAAAAGCATGGCTCAACGAATAGCCCAACTCCCCGCCTTCGTGAATGGAACCCGGCGTAGTCGGTGCGACATGGCTCGAAATGCCACCGGGAAACGAGAATTGAGTGAAAAGCTTTTTCATCCCGGCTTCGTCCTGAGTGACGTCCGGATAAATGTCACTCCAGGTGCCTTCGAGATATACGTTGCCCACCAGCGCCGGGCCACCATGACCGGGTCCGGCGACGTAGAACATATCGAGGTCATATTTTTTAATGACCCGGTTCAGATGCACATAAATGAAGTTTTGGCCCGGTGTCGTTCCCCAATGGCCAACAACCAGCGGCTTTACGTGCGATAGCTTCAGCGGTTCCTTGAGTAGTGGATTATCGTACAGATAAATCTGGCCTACCGATAGATAGTTGGCAGCGCGCCAGTAGGCGTCCATTTTATGGAGTAGTTCCGGCGAAAGTGAATTGGCGTCGCGGGCATCCCGTTGATCATGCAACTCCTCTGTAAGTGTGTGCGTTTTCATAGTTTAGCTTTGATTTGTGCGGCGGTTAAGAACCCGCATTACAGACTTTGCAATCATCAGTTCCTCGTCGGTGCGGATAACCCGCACTTTTACACGACCCGTGCCTGATGAAATCCACGGTTCATGCTTCGCATTGCGCTCTTGGTCTAAATCGATCCCAAGAAAACCCAACCCGTCGCAAATCCGTGCGCGGACCGTGGATGCGTTTTCTCCGATGCCCCCTGTGAATACGAGCGTATCCAGTCCGCCCAGCGCCGCCGCAAATCCGCCAATGCATTTTTTGACCTGATAACAAAACAACGCAACCGCTTCCGCGGCACGGACGTCCTGCGCTTCGCAGGCGAGTAGGTCATGCATGTCGGAACTCGTTTCCGAAACGCCGAGCAATCCGGATTGGAAATTGACCATCTCATTAAATTGCTTCGCGCCCATCTTCTCGGTGCGCGCCAGATACCAAAATAGACAGGGATCGATATCTCCCGTGCGGGTGCTCATCGGTACCCCGGCCGCCGGGGTGAGGCTCATACTCGTATCCTTGGATTTTCCATTGTGCACCGCAGCCAAGCTCGCACCATTGCCGAGGTGGGCGAGGATGACCCGGCCCCGTGCGGCTTCGTCTCCACCCAGGCGGGCAAGTTCTCCCATCAAGAACGCATACGATAGTCCGTGAAACCCATATCGGCGGACGCCCTTTGCGTTGTAACGGCGTGGGATTGGCAACAACTGCGCGACCCGGGGCAGATCGTGGTGAAAGGCAGTGTCGAAACACGCCACCTGGAAGAGGTCGGGAAACCGATGATGGAATGCCTCGGTCAATAGGATCTCCTCCGGCAGGTGCTCGGGATCGAACGGATCGAGTTGGTGGAGTTCCTCGACTAGGCTCGCGGTGATTTGCTGCGGTTCGCAATACTTCGGCCCGCCATGCACCACGCGATGCCCGACGGCGGCCAATGCATCCCGTCCTCCACGCTCGTCGACCCAATCCATAAGAATACCAATCGCTGCGGTATGATCTGGCGCCACGACTGAACGCGAGAAGGTATACCTTTCATCCGCTCCTTTCGCGTGCCATGTGGCCTCCGGTAGGCCGATTCGCTCGATTCCGCCCGCCAGAATGCGTTTGAGTGAACCGTCGGCCTCAAACAGCGCAATTTTGATGCTGGATGAACCGCCGTTGATGGTAAGGATATGTTGGTTAGCTCGTCCCATGGGTGACTTCCTTGTCCTTATTCAATCCAAGCGCTGCCAGTTTGGCGCACGTTGACTCGTAATTTGGTGAGGAAGACGCCTCCGATATCAAGGAACAACGTTGTGATCGGGGAAGCTTGTTTCATTTAGCCCCCTCAAAGCCGTGCAACTCGCCTTCGGGTTTCCTGATCATCGTTGCCATAGGATTCGTGTGATTTCCAATGGGATCGAGACCCCTTCGAAGCGTGGTATGAGTCGCGCCGTAAAGTCTGTGGGCGGACGAGACGCGGAAACCGCCGCGCCGTAAAAGTGCCAGCCCTGTGTGGTGTGCCTGTGGCAAGCATGGAACATTTCGTGTCGTACGGGCGAACCGCCGATGACTCCATCGGCGTAAAGCTCTACTCGCACTGCCTCAGGGGCGAGGTCATCGAGGTAGACCTGGACTTCGAATGCGTGCTGGTCGTTGAGCGTCTCGATCTTCACTTCGCCAAAGTGAAGGGCGGCCCATTTCTCTTGCAGGTCATTTTGCCAATCGGCCATTTGTTTGCCGATTTCACCTTTATTGACCGTACGTGAACGGTATGAGGCAGCGCCCGGGAGGTAGAATTGCTCGGTGTATTCGCGCACCGCGCGATCGGCGGAAAAGCGCGGTGTCAACCGGGCCATGCTTTCACGCATCCGCGCCACCCATGCCTGCGGAACGCCCTTATCATCGCGTGCGTAAAACTCCGGAATTACCTCCTGTTCAAGCCGCTCGTAAAGCATCGCTGCTTCGGCCGCGTCGCGCCCAGGATCATCGCCATGCTCCTTGCCATCTCCCAATGCCCAACCAACCTCTCGTGTGTACGCCTCGGCCCACCAGCCGTCCAATTCCGAGAGATTGATGCCTCCGTTGACCAACACCTTCATACCGCTCGTTCCGCATGCTTCCCATGGCCGACGTGGTGTGTTCAACCAGACATCCACGCCCTGCACCAGGTGCGCGGTAAGATCCATGTCGTAGTCACCCAAGAATATCACATGGGGCCGTGCCTCCGGACGCCGGATGAAATGGCTCCACTCCTGAATAAGCGCCTGCCCCGCCTGATCCGCGGGATGAGCCTTGCCGGCAATGATAAGTTGCACCGGGCGCTGCGAATCGCCCAACAGGCGAAGCAGTCGATCTGAATCGTACAACAACAGGTTCGGCCGTTTATACGTCGCGAAACGCCGTGCGAATCCGAGTGTCAGCGCGTTGGGATTAAATAGGTGTTTCGCCGCTTCAATCTCCTCGGTTGGAGCGCCGGAGACGGCAAGTTGCCGCGATAAGCGCGCTCGTGCGTATTCCACGAGGGACTGGCTGGCAGCGATACGGAATTGCCAGAGGCTGGAATCCGGCACGCGGCGAATGTCCTCCGCCAGGCTCTCGCTCGTGCCCAGCCAGCGGCCTTTCCCACATGCCTTGGTCCATAGGTCGTCAGCCTCCGCGGAGTCCCAACTCGGCATGTGAACTCCGTTGGTTACCTGGCCTACGGGCACCTCCTCGACCGGCCAATGAGGGAAGAGTGGCTCGAATAGATTGCGGCTCACTGCCCCGTGCAAGCGACTCACACCATTCACCGCCCCGCTCCCCCTGATGGCAAGGTACGCCATATTAAAGCTCTCCGACCAGTCGTCCGGATTCTCGCGGCCCAGGGCGAGCAAGTCATGGAGCGTGATGCCAAGTTTCTTCTCCGCGTAATTGGCGAGGTATTGCTCGATGAGAGCCGGAGTGAATCGGTCAAAACCGGCTGCCACCGCCGTGTGCGTGGTAAAGAGATTGCCCGCCCGCGTCACGGCCAGCGCAACCTTGAACGGCTGCCCGGTCTCTTCCATGAAATCGCGAGCGCGCTCCAGCACAGCAAAGGCCGCGTGCCCTTCATTCAGGTGGCAGACCTCCGGACGGATGCCGAGCGCAGCCAGCAACCGCCATCCGCCAATGCCCAGAAGGAGTTCCTGCTTAAGGCGCAACTCCGGGCCGCCGCCATACAGTTCGCTCGTGATAGCTCGATGAGCGGGGAAGTTTGCCGCGTCATTGCTGTCCAACAGGTAAAGCTTCACTCTGCCCACCTGGACCTGCCAGACGCGCAACCAGACCGAGTAACCGGGTAAGGCGATCTCCAGCCGCAACCATTCGCCGTTCCCATGGCGCAGGGGGGTGATTGGCAGTTGTCCGGGGTCGTTGTATGGGTAGAGAGCCTGCTGCTCACCGTTTTTGCCGATCACCTGGCGAAAATAACCTTGCTGATAAAGCAGGCCGACGCCGACCACCGGCACACCCAGGTCGCTCGCGGCTTTCAGTTGATCGCCGGCCACATTGCCAAGTCCACCTGAGTAGATGGGCAACGCTTCACTCAGCATGAATTCCATGCTGAAATAGGCAACACACGTCAAAGGCGCCGCCGGATGATTCCGTTGGAACCACGCGGGCGCATCATTCGCCTGCCTCCTGGTCTGGATGAGGTCGTCGACGTTCTTCCGAAAATCGGGATCGGACAGGACGCTCTCGATCCGATCGCGGGAGGTTGTTTGAAGGACTACCCACGGATTGTGCGTGAGTTCCCACAATTCGGGATCAAGGTGCCGCCACACTCCGTCAGTGGCATGATTCCACGACGAGCGCATATTCAGCGCTAACTCGGCCAAGGAATCAAATCCTTCGGTTTCCGTGGGCAGAAGGCTGTAGATCGGGTGGTCGGCACGCGTTTGGTTGCTCATGGGTTCTGCTTTAACTTCGCTTCCGGCCGAATTTTCAAATGCATCAGTTAAGATTTCCTTCGTTACGCCATTCGTCCACGGCGTAGCTTACTCTTTACAAATGCCGTTTTCGAGCCACTCGCGCGCTTCATCGGCCTTGGTGTGGTCGAAGTAGCGAATCTTCGCCGTCGTGAACGGACGGCAGAACAGGCTCATGCCTTCCTCCCATTTTTTGTCCCCAACCATCGCGAGCCGCTCGACATCTGCAAAATGTTTCAAATCGAACTTGATATCATCCCACAGGGCGCGGGTTTCCCAGCCGTGGAAGTCCACCATGTCGAAGAGCACACGAAGTTTGCCATGCTGTTTGAGCATTTGCTCCAACTTGGGCACGAAGTGTAGATAATCCTCGTGGGCGAGCTTGCCAGTCACTCGTACTTCCAGCACTTTGCCTCCACTTTTTTCATCCAGTTTGACTGCCATAATGGGTTTCCTTTCGTTGTTGTTTTAGGTTTTACTGTTTGCTTTAACGACATTAGTTGCTTTCCAAGTCCACAACCTTGGCCAGACGGCGGCAATGACGCTCCGCGCCGCTGAATCTCGCGGCGAGAAATGTTTGAACCAATTCCCATGCAAGCGCATGTCCTACGACAAGGCCCCCAAGGCAGATCATGTTCAAATCGTCATCCTCGACGCCCTGATGCGCCGAGAATGATTCATGAATCAGGCAAGCCCGGACGCCCGGCACCTTGTTCGCCGCGACCGATGCGCCGACACCGCTCCCACAGGCGGCTACTCCACGTTCCAGGTCTCCGCAAGCCACCGCCTCGGCGAGAGGAACGATAAAATCCGGGTAGTCATCATTCTGGTCCGGTTGCCGGTCGCCGAATTCGATCACGTCATAACCCGTTTCGCGCAACTTTCCGGCAAGATGTTGCATGAGTTCAAATCCACCATGGTCAGCCGCGACGCCGATGCGCTGGAGCGCTTTCGCGAGCCCAGGCACCGGCGAACCGTCCAGGCGCCGTCCCATTCCACTCGCGTGTTCGCGGGCGGCCATATTGCGGAGCCTTTCTGAATCACAACCGTCGTTCATTTCAAACCCCGTTCGCTTCTGGAATCCGACTCCCATCGAGCACCTTGTGTCCGTTGCCGCCATCTTGACCGATCCCCATGGTCAGCGCGGTCATTCCGGCGATGCCTCCAAGCTGCATCGTTTCCACAGCGGTGCTGGGAACGATAACAATTGTGGCGTTCTCCTTCAGGCCCTCGTAGAGCATATTCATCGCCCTCAAATGGAATGCCACCGGGTTATTGGCGTAGCTCTTCGACGCCTCGGCGAACTTCTCCGCCACTTGACGCTCGGAATCTCCCAGAATCACCCGCGCCTGGCGCTCTCGCTCGGCCTGCGCCTGCATGGACATCGCATCCTCCAGCGCCGAGGGGATCAGAACATCCTTCACCTCCACGGAAATAACATTGATCCCCCAAGGCTCGGTGCGCTCATCGATGATCTTCTGCAACACGCTGCTGATTTTGTCCCTGCCTTCAAGCATATCGGAAAGCATGGTCTTGCCGATGACATCCCGCAGGGCTGTCTGGGACGCCCAACTGATGGCGCTTTGATAGTCCGCTACATCAAGGGCCGCCCTTTTCGGATCTATGACCTTCCAGAACAGAACCGCATCCACGTCGACGGGCACGGTATCCTTCGTAAGCGTCTTTTCCGCTTTGAAACCCGTGGTGATGACACGAGTGTCAATCCAGTAAGGAATCGAGTCGATGACCGGGATTATGAAGAAGAATCCGGGACCCTGAAGGGAATGGAAGTGCCCGAGACGCAATATCACCGCCTTGTCCCACTGGTCGGCAACCTGAATCCCGGAAGAAACAACTACGGCAATAAGAAAGGCAATGCCGCCAATGGCAGCAGCGCCAATGTCATCCGCGGCCCTCAGTCTCGGGTACGCCAATGCCCCGCCAATGACAAGGATTACAACGAATACCAACATTGCAAAAGATCGATTTTGTCTCATATAATGTATCTCCCTAATCAAGTTGTTTGCATTGCCAGTTGTTGTTGCGCTCCCTGATGCTGTTCCAGTGTCTCAGGCGTCGTGCTGCTGAGAATATCTTTCGCGCGAGCGATCTCATCCATGGAACCGTGGGCGATCAGGACGAACTTGTCGGTCTTGAGCGCCGTTTCATACTTCAGGATGCTGTCCTTGGGAATGCCCACGCTGACCAGGCCGGCCCCTACCGCGCTCAAACCACCCACCACGACCGCGCTCTCCAGGGCGCCTACAATCCAGATGACGAGCGGCCCTCCAACCAGCAACGGCCCGATGCCCGGTATGAAAAAGAACGCGGAGCCGAAGAAACATCCCCATATCCAGCCCCAGAAGGCACCAATTCCTCCCCACTTCTTCATGCGATCGCCGACATTGTAATAACCGACGACGTGTTCATCCGTGTGATAGTCGCGTCCGACAATTGACAGTTTCTTCATGTCGAAACCCGATTGCTGCAGTTCCTTGACTGCCCCTTCGGCGGCCGTGTGTGACGGATAAATTGCTACGATTGAATTATCTTTGCTCATTTTGTTGTTCTTGTTGTTGTTTTATGTAAAAAGTCTGTTTTCGCTCATCGATTGAGATTGTGCATTTCGTGATTCGCGGCTGAAGGTACGTAATATTCTGCGGCATCCATGATGGCCGCCTTTGTTAAGTCCACGAAAACCATGGATTCCTCATAACTAATCCGGTCGATATGCCTCGGCGAAATCGCGATTTCCTTACCCGCAAACCAATGGCCGGTCTCAACGACAAAGTGCCGGATCTCCCAACTCTTATCATCAATCATAAAGTCGGTCACGTGCCCTATCTCGCCGTCTCTGGCATGGATATGGTAGCCGGCAATGGACTTCGTGTTGCGCAGATGAGGATCTTCATCGTCCGTAGAGCCAAAGCGGCTCTCTTCATCACTCGCCGAAAGGTCCGGCGGCGGAATTACGGGAAATCCAGCCGCGCCCCACATTTCGACCCCATTCCAGTAGGACGGATATCCATAGTAGCGATAGTACTCCGCTTCATATTGTCGCGAAACAGGCTTGTGCGACTCAATCCGAGGGCTGTTTTCAATCTGTTTCCGCGTCAACTCCACGAGAAGGCAGTGATCGTATTCGTAGAAGTTTCCAAAGGCGTGCGGGGAGATCAGGACCAGCCGCCCCGATAGCCACGAACCTGTATCCACGACCACATACCGAACACCCCATTTTTGATCATCAAAATAAAAATCCTTAACATGGCCAATCTCGCCATCTGACGTACCCAGTTTCTCTCCGTACAATTGTTTAATGCTTCGTAACATATAGGTTTTGGTGGCGTTAATTTTGTTTGAAAGTTTCGATTTGCGGTCGTTTTCAAAGGCTGCGAAAGAAGCGTATCTCGGTGCGAAGGCGCTCAACCTCATCAAGTAAATCAAACATGGTCTTGATGCAGGACACATCCATACTGTGAACGGCCCGCACCTCCTCGATTCGCCGAATGGTATAGATCGCTTCTTCCGTAAACCCCATCATCCCATGCGGCGGCTGAAAGACCGGTCGCAAAAGACCGGCTCGACAATAGATCAGAACAGATCGGCGAGGAACGCGCGCCAGATGAGCGGTCGCTTCGAGGCTGTAAAGCACGTTGGGATTCGGCTCATACACCTCAAGCGCGTGGACCGATGGAATAGGCGAGTCAGGCTGGTTGCTCATGTCCATTCCTCGGGTTGAACGTAGATCCTGCTGCCAACTGCTCCCATAGGACTTTCTCTTCCGGCGTGGGATGAGACGGAACCTGGATTCGCGAGATGGCGTGTAGATCGCCACGCGTGCCGTCGCCCGATGGCAAACCTTTCCCACGCAACCGGAAGTCACGTTCGGCCGTTGTACCCGGCGGGATTTTTAAGGAGACCATGCCGTCAAGAGTCGGAATGTGGACGGTAGCGCCCAGCACCGCTTCCCAGGGAGACAGGTCCAAATCCTGATAGAGGTTGGCGCCATTCACACGAAAGTCTGGGTGCTTTGCGAATGTGACCCGTAAATACAGGTTCCCCGGCTCGCCCCCTCCTTTGCCCTCCTGTCCATTCCCCGTGAGACGGATCATTTGCGCTTCCCTCACACCCATGGGGATTTTGACCCGCAGGGTTTGCGTGTTCGATTGGCCGGTACGTGGATCGGTGCGCTGCAACCGTATCGTGCGCGTCGCTCCGTGCAGGACTTCGTCGAGCGTCACTAAAATGTCGCCTTCAACGTCCTCGCCGCGTTGTGCGAACGCTGCGCCATCCATGCCATTCCCCGCAGTCCGGCCGAAACCACCGCCTGGGCGACTGCGTCCGCTGAAGAATTGCTCAAAAAAGTCGCTGAAACCCGTGCCGTCGAAATGGAACTCAGAGCCATCTGCCGAGCCTCCGCTAAATCCGCCCTGCGCTTGGGCTGCCTGCCGTTCGGGATGATTCC
>Ga0302275_10006911_pt1 | contig 10655 bp, 7 predicted proteins | sample III_Bog_N2_2_FD_200229 | JGI IMG/M metagenome (GOLD analysis project Ga0302275, IMG submission 200229) | Peat permafrost microbial communities from Stordalen Mire near Abisko, Sweden - III_Bog_N2_2 | ecosystem: Environmental > Terrestrial > Soil > Wetlands > Peat | place: Sweden: Abisko... | reverse complement strand
TGGATGACGGGTCGAACTATTACAGCCTCGCCTATCGGCCGACGAATCCGAACTGGGATGGCAGATTTCGGAAGATCAAGGTGCGGCTGGCCAAGGGCAGCTACAACCTTACGTACCGGCGCGGCTATTTTGCAGTTGCGGACCAGGTGTCGGGAGAGAGCCCTTCTGAAGAATTAAACGAGGCTCTGCAACCCGACATGCTGGAGTCGACGATGTTGCGGCTCACCTCGGAGGTGTTGGCGCCCGACGCCAGTCGCCCGTCGCTGCAGATCAAGACGACGCTGGACATCGGCAACGTGGCCTTTACTGGAGGACAAAACGGCGATCTTCATGCGAGGGTCATGGTAATGCTGGTGGCCTTCCATGAAGAAGGCAAGCGTGGGCCGGTGGGGCAGACCTCCACTATTCTGAACCTGGACTTCACTGCTGAGCAGTTCAAGACTTACCAGGCGTCGGGAGTGGAATTTACGCAACAGCTTCCGCTGCCGCCGGGAAAATACCGTCTGCGGCTGGGCGTGAGCGACCTTACTAACCGTCGTCTGGGCACTATCGTCGTGCCAGTTGAAGTCGCGGCGCCGAGCAGGGCTGCCTCGTAGGATTCGAAATAGTTCGAGAGAGTGATGTCACACAAGTTCTTTGTGTGTCCGGACAGAAGGTGATCGGTGGAAATGTGCTGAAACCACAGATCTCTCCGCTCCGCTTCGCTCCGGTCGAGATGACAAAATAGCTGTGTTCAGGATGGCAGTTTTACTAATAAATTCTGACTCGGAATACTCTTTAGTCGCCGACGTGGATGACGAGTTTGCCGATGTGTTTGTCGCCGGAATGGAGCAGGCTGAGGAAAGCGGCTGGCGCGGCGTCGATTCCTTCGATGGTGGTTTCATTGTTGAGCAGCTTGCCGCTGAGGAGCGCGGGGATTGCTTCCTTGTGAAACTCCGCTAAGTCGCTAATAAAGTCGCTGACGATGAAGCCCTGCAGGCGGAGGCGCTTGCCGATGGCGGTGTGAAGATTTCTGGGCCCCGGCATGGGGTTGTTGTAGCCGGCGATCGCTCCGCAGAGGACGATCCTGCCGTGATTTTGGAGACTGGAAATCGCGGCTTCGAGTTGCGGACCGCCGGTGTTGTCGAAGTAGACGTTGATGCCTTCGGGAGCGGCTTTCTTGAGGTGTTCGAGCGGGTCTCCGTCGTGGTAGTCGAAGGCGCAATCGACTTTGAGTTCATCGCGTAGGAAGGCGATTTTTCCCGCAGAGCCAGCACTGGCGATGACTTTGCAGCCGTGGAGTTTGGCTAGCTGGCAGGCTACGCTGCCGACGGCTCCTGCTGCAGCGGAGATAAAGATGGTTTCGCCATCTTTCAGCTCAGCAATCTTGAAGAGGCCAGCCCAGGCGGTGAGCCCGGTGATGCCTAGAATGCCGAGGAAGGCGGCGATGGGAACGCCCTGGGGATCGAAGGGCTGCAGCGTTTTGGCGGGAGCGACAAAGGCTTCGCGCCACCCGAAAAAGCTGCTGACCAGCGTGCCTTCGGCGAGGTTGCTGTCGTTAGATTTGACGACGCGGCCGATGGCTGATCCCTGCATCGGCTTTCCGAGCTCGAAAGGCGGTACGTAGGACTTGGCGTCATTCATCCGGCCGCGCATGTAGGGATCTACGGAGATGTAGAGGTTTTGCACGAGGACTTCGCCGGGTTGCGGATCTGGTAGTTCTACAGAGACTATCCTGAATAGATCGAGGGTTGGTTCGCCCTTGGGGCGACTTACTAAGTGAACTTCCTTGCTTACTGTGGACATGGTAAGTCGATTCTCCAGCTATTTATTACCGCTCTGTGTGCTCTTGATGAAGGTGGCTACGCGGTCGTGGAGTTGTTTGAGAGACTCGTCGCGAACGTAGACCATGTGGCCGGATTCATACCAGTCAAATTCAATGTTGCTGCCGATAGCCGGAGAGATGGGGAGATGTTTGTCTTCATAAAATGCGGCGTAGAACGGGGTGGCGAGGTCGTAATATCCGCCGTTCACCATGACTTTCAGTTTGGGGTTGGTCTTCATGGCGGTCGCGAGGTCGGCGCTCACATTGAGGCCCAGAGGATTGCCATTGTGCTTCAGGTCCCATTGGTTGCTGCCGAAGAGGGCCTCGGGAAGATAGGTGAGGCCGGCGCCGTATTTCAGATCGCGCCTGACATAGTCATTGAAGAGCGAGACATAGGCTGAAGAGATAGCCGAGCTTTGCGGATCGTAATCGGCTTCTTCGCTGAGCGGATTGATCGAAGGGCCGGAGAAGCGGGTATCGAGACGGCCCGTGGTTAGGTCTTCGTCATCCTGCAGGTTCTTTTCGAATGCGCCGCCGGAGACGCGGAGGTCCGCTTTGACGAGATAGGCGACGGGCAGGCCGGTATAGGCGTGCAGCTTTTCGGCGACGGCTTGCTTCTCCGAAGCGGATAAGTCGGTGCCTTTGCTGAGGGCGTGGGCGTAGTCGCCGGTGGCGTAGTCTTCAACCTCTTTGAGGAAGGGATCGAGCGCGGCTGGCTGCTGCGGGAGTTTGTGGTGATACCACGCGGTTGCGGCATAGGTCGGGAGCGCGAGCACGTAGGGCAGATCGATGCCGGGATTGGCGCGGGCAGCGTCGATGTCGGAGGTGAAGTTGAAGATTTGCGAGAGGAGAATGACGCCGTTCAGGTCCACACTCTTTTGCTCGAGGATGTTGGAGAGTACGGCGGAGCGGGTGGTTCCGTAGCTTTCGCCGAAGAGATACTTGGGGGAGTTCCAGCGATTGTACTTGCCGAGAAAGCGGGTGATGAAGCGGGCGAAGGCGTTGGCGTCTTCATCGATGCCCCAGAAGGCTTTTTCTTTGTCCTTGCCATAGAGCGCGCCGAATCCAGTGCCGGGCATATCGATGAAGACGAGGTCGCTGGTGTCGAGCAGGCTGTAAACGTTGTCGATGAGCTTATAGGGCGCGGGCGCGGCATGTTGATCGCCGGGAGTGGCGACATGTTTGGGACCAAGCGAACCCATGTGCAGCCAGACGGTGGAGCTGCCGGGGCCTCCGTTGTAGAAGAAGGTGATGGGGCGGTCTTCATAGGACGAGGGCGATTTTTCGCCCTTCTTGATATAGGCGACATAGAAGATGCGAGCGGTTGGCGGGGCGTCTTTCGGCTCCTTGACCAAGGCGGCTTCGGTATCGGGAAGCGCCTTGCCGTCCGCACCGAGTTCCGCGTCCTGCGCATCGGTGGCCCCGACGGTGATGGTGCCTGCGGTGGCTTCGTAGGCGATGGTCTGGCCGTTGAGCTGGATGGAGCCCTGGGTGGTTGCGTCGGCTGGAGGCGGAGGCGTCGGGGGAGTGGCAGGAGTTTTCGCTGCGGGCGCATCGTCAGCGGTCATAGCTAATGCTGCAGGAACAAGGGACAAGGTGGAGACGAAGGCGATGGGGAGCAGAAGCGAGGAAATTTTGCGAAGCAAGGAATTCTCCTGGTTCAGAAAAACTGAGCGTCAAGATACGCGGGGCCTGAGGAGAAGTATAACCACTTAGATGGCAGAACCTGTCCGGGATTGCTGGACGTTCTCAAGGGCGGCGAAGAAAAGATCGCGCCAGCCGAGGAGGTCGGCGTTCCGAATCTGACGGCGGAGCCTTAACATTCGTCTGCGCTGGTCTTCTGTTGTCATCTCAATGGCCGTGCCGAGGGCCGAGGCGACGCCGCGCTCGTCATAGGGGTTGACGAGCAGTGCGCCTATGCGAAGCTCTGGTGCGGCGCCGGCGAATTCGCTCAGGATGAGCACTCCAGCGTTGTCGATGTGGGCGGCGCAGTATTCCTTGGCGACGAGGTTCATGCCGTCTTTGAGGGGAGTGATCAAGGCAATTTTCGAGGCAAGGTAGAGAGCCAGTAGCTCCTCGCGAGGCACGGAGCGGTGCATGTATTCGACCGGAGTCCAGCCGGTTTCGCTGAATTCGCCATTGATCGAGGAGACGAGGCTTTCGATCTCGGCGAGAAGTTCCTGATAGCGGGGGATGTTTTCTCGACTGGGCACGACTACCTGGATCAAGAGGATCTTGCGACGGTACTGTTCATTATCGCGGAGCAACGATCGGAAGGCGCGCAGGCGTTGGGGGATGCCCTTGGTGTAGTCGAGTCGATCGACGCCAATCGCGATGTTCATGCCCGAATATTGCTTCTTGATCTGTTGCATTCGGTCCCTGACAGATGCTGAGGCGGCGGAATGGGCGAAATCCCGGTAGTCAATGCCGATGGGGATGGCCTTGATGGTGGTCGATCCTTGAGGGCCTGTGACCTCGCGATACCTACCGCGGCCCTCGACCTTACAGTTCGGTAGAAAACACCGGAGGCACGCGACGAGGTTCCGTTCGTCTCGCGCGGTCTGCACGCCGATGAGATCGTACTTCAGCAGGCCTTCCAGAACACCACCCCGCCACGGCAGCTTCTCGAAGATGTCGGGGGCTGGGAAGGGGATGTGCAGGAAGAAAGCGATGCAGGCGTTGGGACGATCTTCGCGAACAAACCGCGCCACCTGCATGAGTTGATAGTCCTGGACCCAGATTGTGTCTTCGGGTGAAGTGCTGGCGAGGACGGCTTCAGCGAACTTGCGGTTGACAGCCTGGTAGACGTCCCAGTAACGCGGTCTGAAGACGCAGCGGGATTGGAGATCGTGAAAGAGCGGCCAGATGACTTCGTTGGAAAAGCCTTCGTAGTAGTTGGCCTGCTCGTTTTCGGTCAGAAAGAGCGGCGCAAACCGATAGTTTTGCTGAGCTGCCGCCGCTTCGAGTTGTCGATGAATTTCCGGAGAGTCTTGCGTACCAGCGCTGCCGACCCATAGGCCGCCATGCTCGGCGAGCAGGGGGTCGAGCGCGCTGACGAGGCCTCCGCTGGAGGGTTTTGCGGTGAGGTGGCCGCCTTCTTCGACAAAGGAGAGAGGGATTCGATTGGAGACAATCACCAGGCGTCGCGTGGCTGGAGCGGCATTGCCGATGGGTTCGGTTTCGAGAACAGCGCCGCTGGTCATGATGCCTGGTCCTGCAACGTGATGGAAGAGGCTTCCGAGAGGACTGCCAGCCATTGGTCGAGGAATGCCAGCAACTCGTTGGGGGGACGCAACCAGAGGTCGGCTGCCGTGGGGCGAATTGCCTCCCGGACCAGGACTCGGAGGCCGCGTTCCTGCAGTGCCTCGAAAGCGTCTTCGTCAGTCTGGTCATCGCCGAGATAGGCTGCCACGGCGTCTTCAGGCTCGTTACTGAGAATGCTTTCGAGCGCCGTCGCTTTGCTGCAGCCCTCGGCGCGGATTTCGACGCCGCCATCGAAAGGAAGCAAGTTAAAGCCGGACGACGCAATATGGGTAAAGAGCTCTGCTGCGAGAGAGGTAAGCTCCTGCTCTTCAGCCGCGGAGAGACCCCGCGTGTGGAGAGCCATACTGCCGGTTTTCATCTCGACAGAAGGAGCGAAACCTCGCTCGCCGAGGGAGTGATTGAGCCACCTCAATCCGCTGGTTTGCGCTGCCGTAAGCGCGGATGCATGATAACGACCATCCGGCAGCAGATGTTCGCGGCCGTGGCTGCCCCAGATCTCGGGAGCGATGCCGACGGGCAGGAGCCGAAGCAACTCGTGAGCTTGGCGACCGGTGACAAAAACGAGGCGGAGGCGGGAGTGTTGGGCCAGCCGAACCAGACGCCGGGCTACTCCTGTATATAGGGTGGCGTGGAAGCGGTCGCGGACAAACGGCGCAAGAGTGCCATCGTAATCGAGCATGAGAATCGAGCGATCGCCGGCAGCCAGCCGATGCCAGTATGGAGTTCCTTGCCAATGCCGCCAGGGGATTGGCTGCCTGGAGTGGGTTGCCGAAGTCATTGTAACCATAGGATGCGAATTCGTTCAGAGCCGGAGACGGGATGAAATTGGAAATTCCTTAGACCTCCTGAAACGGAGGTTGCGATGATATCTTCTGCACATGGCTCCTGGATTCGCAACGCTGGATCGACGCAGGTTTCTCTTGGTAACCGGACATTTGGGATTCGCTTCAACATTGCTGCCTGGCGCTCTGTATAGCATTGCTTCGCAGGCTCAACAAGCCTTGACGCAGCCGAAAATCACCCCGGAAATGATCGACCAGGCGGCTGCACTGGCTGGAGTCCCAGTAAGCGCCGAGCAGCGGCAGGTGATGCTTGAGGGGTTGAACGACCAGCGGGACAGCTATGCGGCAATTCGCAAGCTGGAGTTGCCGAATTCGGTGCCGCCGGCCTACATCTTCGATCCGCTGCCGCCCGGAGCGGTGGTAGACACTGTGCAAAAAGCGGCGCGAATCAGCGTAGCTCCGGCGCCTGGTGTCGTTCCGACGAATCTTGAGGAGTTGGCGTTCTATTCAGTGCGGGATCTGGCAGAGTTGGTGCGGACAAAGAAGATTAGTTCGACGGCGCTGACGGAGATGTATTTGGCGCGATTAAAGAGGCTGGATGCGAAGCTGCATTTTGCTATCACGCTGACCGAAGAGCGGGCATTGGCGAAGGCGAAAGAGGCGGATGCGGAGATTGCGGCGGGAAAGTATCGCGGGCCTTTGCATGGGATTCCGTGGGGCGCGAAGGATTTGCTGGCGGTGAAGGGCTATCCGACGACGTGGGGCGCGGGCGGCTTTGAGAAACAGTCTTTCGACGAAGACGCGACGGTGGTGAAGCGGCTCGACGACGCCGGGGCGGTGCTGATCGCCAAGTTGACGCTGGGCGCGCTGGCGATGGGAGACAAGTGGTTTGGCGGGCGAACGCGGAATCCGTGGAATTTGCAGCAGGGGTCGAGCGGCTCCTCGGCTGGCTCGGCGGCGGCGGTTGCGGCAGGATGCGTGGCTTTCGCGATCGGCTCGGAGACGCTGGGGTCGATCTCGTCGCCGTCGACGCGGTGCGGCGATACGGGGTTGCGACCGACGTTTGGGTTCGTCCCGCGGACCGGGGCGATGGCGCTGAGCTGGACGATGGACAAGCTGGGGCCGATTTGCCGGGCGGTCGAAGATTGCGCGCTGGTATTAACGGCGATCCACGGGCCGGATGGCGAGGACCTGGCAACTCGGGATGCCGCGTTCAACTGGGACGCGGATTTCGATTGGAAGTCGCTGCGGGTTGGGTATTTGAAGAAGGAGTTCGAGCCGCGAGCCGAGGCGGCTGCTGTGCCTGCTGCGAGTGCGCCGCTGACTCCCGAAGAGAAGCGGAAACAAGAAGATCGCCAGCGGGAGATGGTGCTGGGAAAGGCGCGCCGCGACTACGACCGGAGGTACGATCTGGCGGCGCTGGATAAGTTGCGGTCGATGGGCGTGCAGCTGATTCCGGTGGAGTTACCCGATTTGCCATATGGCGCTATGGCTCCGCTACTGACGGCTGAGGCTGCGGCCTCGTTCGATTCCCTGACGATGACGGGTCGCGACAAACTGCTGACGGAGCAAGGCGCCAACGATTGGCCCAACGATTTTCGCGTCGCGAGGTTTTATCCGGCGGTCGAATATATCCAGGCCAACCGCGCGCGGAGTCTGGCGATCCGGCAGGTCTCAAAGTTGTTCGAGCATGTTGATGTGATTGTTGCGCCGACGAACGGCGAGCAACTGGTGGTGACGAATTTGACAGGACATCCGGCGATGATCTTGCCGAATGGCTTTCGCGGCAAGGACGCGCCGCCTCCGCCGGAAGTTGATACTGGCGATGAAGATAATATTGGCGGCCCGGGAACTCCGGTGAGCCTGACGTTTCTAGCGGGGCATTATCAGGATGCCAAGCTATGCGCATTCGCGCGGGCTTATCAGCAGGCGACGGATTTTCATACGGGGCACCCTAAGTTATGAATGAGGCGATGAGCGGGGTTATGACGACAGAAGTGGATTTAGCTTCGGAATTGTCGGCCGATTTGTCTGGGCTGGGAGCACTGACGACGGAGGCGCGGAATCCAGCGAGCGAGGGGTTGGATCAGCTTTCTACCGAAGAGATGCTTCGGGTGATTCACGCTGCCGATCGCGAGGTCGCGGCGGCGCTTGGGGCTGAGATTCCGCGCATTGCGCTTGCCATCGATGCGATTGTGGCGCGGATTGAAGCAGGGGGCAGGTTGTTCTATATGGGTGCGGGAACTTCGGGACGGTTGGGGGTGCTGGATGCTTCGGAGTGTCCGCCAACGTTTGGGGTTCCGCCGGAGCTGGTGCAGGGCATCATCGCTGGGGGCGACGTGGCGCTGCGGACTTCAGTGGAGGGTGCGGAAGACGATGCCTCAGTGGGAGCGGCGGACTTGAAGGCGGCGGGGTTCACGGCGAAGGATGCGCTGGTGGGGATCGCCGCGAGCGGCCGCACTCCCTATGTGCTGGGCGCTATCGGCTATGCGCGGTCGCTGGGCGGACTTACGGTGGGTCTGTGCTGTGTGGCGAATTCGGAGATTGGGCGGGCGGCGGAGTTGGCGATCTCTCCGGTAACTGGCGCGGAAATTCTGACTGGTTCTACTCGCCTGAAGGCGGGGACGGCGACGAAGCTGGTGCTGAATATGTTGAGCACCGGAGTGATGGTTCGCACTGGGTATGTTTACGGCAACCTGATGGTGAACGTGCAGATGACCAACGCCAAGCTGGTCGATCGCGCGGGGCGTATCGTCTCCGCGATCACTGGGCTGGATCGCGAGGAGGCGGCGCGGTGGGTGGAGGAAGCGGGTTCGGTGAAGTCTGCGGTTGTGATGCACAAGCTTGGGTTGGATCGCGAGGCCGCTGAAGCACGGCTGGCGCTGGTGAATGGGAATCTTCGCAAGGCGCTCGGGGAATAGCGCAAGGGAAGTGACCGGTCGGCGCGGGCCTAGGTTGACGCTCTGTTACACTTGCCGAAATCCTGGAGAAGCAAGAATGAAAGTTCGAACGAGAAAGTCTTTGTGCTGCTCCTTGTCTTTGGCAGCGGCGGTTTTTCTAACGCCGATTATGATTGTCGCGCAGCAGCCGCAGCGCATTTTGCTGCGCGCCGGTCATGTGATCGATGTGCATACCGGCAAGGAAACGGCAGACGAGACCGTTATCGTGACCGGGGACAAGATCACGGGAATCGCTCCGACGGCTGCGACTCCGGTGGCGGCTGGCGACCGGGAGATCGATCTTCGCGGACTCACCGTGTTGCCGGGAATGATCGATGCACACACGCATCTGACGATGGACACCGATTTCGATCCTTACCATGAGTTGACGACGACTCCGATCAAAGAGGCGCTGAACGGCGTGCGCAACGCGAACACCACGCTGATGGCGGGTTTCACGACGGTGAGGAATGTGGGCGCGAGCGGCTATTCCGATATCACGCTGCGGGATGAGATCAATGCGGAGCGTTTTCCGGGGCCACACATTCTTGCGTCGGGGCCGGCGCTGGGAATTACCGGCGGCCATTGCGACGACAACCTGCTGCCGTTTGAATATCACATCGTTGGCGATGGCGTTGCGGACGGCATTGCCGCGGTGCAGCAGAAGGTGCGGAAGAACATCAAGTATGGCGCGGATGTGATCAAGATCTGCGCGACGGGCGGGGTGTTGTCGAAGGGCGACGATCCGCAGGCTTCGCAATACACCTTGGAGGAAATGAAGGCGATCGTCGCCGACGCGCATCGCCTGGGACGCAAGGTGGCTGCGCATGCGCACGGCGCGCAGGGAATCCTGTGGGCGAGCGAGGCGGGGGTGGATTCGATCGAGCATGGCTCGTACATCGACGATGCCGGAATTGCGGAGATGAAGAAGGACGGTACTTACCTGGTGCCGACGCTCTACCTGGAAGACTGGCTGGTGCAGTATGGCAACCTTCCGCCCTTTTACGCGCAGAAGATGAAGGACGTGATCGTGGTGGCCAAGAAGAACATCAAGCACGCGATCGATTCGGGCGTGAAGGTGGCGCTGGGCACGGACGCGGCGGTTTATCCGCATGGATTGAACGCGCATGAGTTCGATGTGTATGTGAACCAGATGGGGATGACGCTGTTGGCGGCGCTGCAGTCGGGCACGATCAACGCGGCAGACCTGCTGGGCTGGTCGGACAAGGTTGGCGCGGTCGATCCCGGGAAGTGGGCTGACATCATTGCGGTGAATGGCGATCCGCTGAAAGACATTACGGTGTTGCAGAAGGTTCCGTTTGTGATGAAGTCGGGAGTTGTCTTTAAGGATGAGAGCGGGAAGAACGAAGCGGCGGCCAAGTGAAAGCTACCAGGTTTGAGTTTCGCTTTCGGGTGTTGATTATCTGTTTGCTATACTTCGTGGGCTTCTTCGCGCCGTGGGAGCGGTTTGGGGCTGGCGCCAATCCGAATCCGGTGCGGCTTTGGTCGAGGCTGTCGATCGTGTGGGCGCGGACGGGCTTGCTGTCGGTCGGAAGTGCCTACCTTGTGGTCACGATTGCGGCCGTGGCGCTTGCAGTTGCGGGCGCAGTGTTGCGGGTCTGGGGAACGGCCTACCTGGGGCATTTCGTGATGCGGAACCCGGCGATGCAGGCGGGAGCGGTGATGGCGTCCGGGCCTTATCGCTATATGCGGAATCCTCTCTATGTGGGCATGGTGCTGACCTCGATAGCTGTGGCGATGCTGATGCCGGCGAGCGGAGCGGCCTTTTTTCTTGTAGGGATGATCGTACTTACGATTCGCTTGATCGGGGGCGAAGAATCTTTCCTCACCGGGCAGTTGGGCGAA
>Ga0302275_10006910_pt1 | contig 10655 bp, 8 predicted proteins | sample III_Bog_N2_2_FD_200229 | JGI IMG/M metagenome (GOLD analysis project Ga0302275, IMG submission 200229) | Peat permafrost microbial communities from Stordalen Mire near Abisko, Sweden - III_Bog_N2_2 | ecosystem: Environmental > Terrestrial > Soil > Wetlands > Peat | place: Sweden: Abisko... | reverse complement strand
AAGCTGCAAGAGGTGCTAGGGCAACTGGGCGAGCAAGTTCTTGCGGTAGGAGCTCAGTTGCGGTCTCAAGTGGAATCCACAGCATCGGCTCAGAATGAGCAAACAAGTCGGATGGCGTTGCAGACTGGCGCTGCGCTAGATTCAATTTCCGGACAAGTCGAGCAATTAATTGCCCAGTCCATAGAAGTGAACAGGTCTTTGCAGTCAAGTGTTCAAGCGCTTTCCTCTGCAACGGCAGATTCGATTTCGAAAATGAACTCCGGAGCCGAAATGCTTTACATCGCCTCCAGTGACTTTGCAAAAGCTGGCCAAGGAGTGACCGAAGTCCTGAAGCTGACTGCTCCAGCTACAGAGAAAATCCATGCTGCCGCTCAATCTCTTTTGAATGCGAGCAACACAACTCAGCAGGTCACTGCGGAGTATGCCAAGTCTCGGGATTCGTTCGGACTCATCGTTAGCGAACTCAGAACTACAATTGAAACCGCGAAGCGGGAGGCCGTCTTGACTACGGAACTCGTCGCCGCGATTCGTGCCGCTTCCGAACAGTTGGGCACAGCAGAAAAGCAGGCCGAATCCTACCTGGCTGGAGTCAGCGATGTGCTTGGAAAAGCACATCAGGCGTTCGCAGAGAACATCGAGCGTACCTTGCGCTCTGGAAATGCGCAGTTCCACAAAGAGCTCTCCGAGGCCATGAGCCTACTTTCTGGAGGTATTCAGGACCTTGGCGATCTTCTAGAAAAGATCCCAACCAGGAGGTAGAGACTTTTCATGGCCCTGAGAATGAGTGCTAAGCCCCCGGGAAGAGAAGACGCAGAAAAGCCATTTTGGATCTCTTTCGCCGATCTGATGACAGCGCTCATGGTCCTCTTTTTGGTGGCGATGGCAGTTGCATTACTTGCAGTTACTAAGGGTGTGAGCGATATCAAGGCCGCCGAGGGTGCTCGTGCCGTCGACGTCGATTCCTGCATTGCCGGAATCCGGGATGTGTCACAGCAGTTCGGAGAAGTGAGCGTAAGAGACCACACGATCGACTTCGGAACGCTTGCGAACTTCCCACTTGCTAGCAACAGGCTGACTCCACCTCAAGAAGACTTCCTACGCGGTTTCGTACCACGAGTGCTGACAATCACCAAGAGCCCTCAGTGTCAGAAGTGGCTCAAGAGAATCGTCGTTGATGGTTTTGCGAGCGATGAGGGATCTTACATGGGCAACCTGAACCTCAGCATTCAGCGCTCTGAGCGGGTTCTTTGTGTGCTGCTTGACCCAACGGCGGCCAACGCACCAAGCTCAGATGACCGAAGTCTAATTCAGAAGCTTTTCTTGGTTGGTGGTTCATCTTCAAATTCACTAAAGAGTAGCCGAGAGGAGAGTCGAAGAATCGAACTGAGGGTCGAATTCTACGACCTGAAGGAACCTCGGGAAAAAGCAACACCGGATATTCCATTGAGCGGGGATGTTCCATGTCCAGTCGAGTTGAGATAACGGATCCACTTGGGGTCCTCGATGCACAGTTGAGCATTTCGCTCGGCAACGCAAGCAGCCGAATGAGCGGATGGATCGATCCCACCACGTTTGCCAAAACACTCCGCTCGATTAAACAAGCGTTCGACAACCCCACCGTTCGTACGGACAAGGATTTCATCACCGAAGCACTCACTGCATTTCGGTGCACCAAGCAAGTTCCGACGTACACTCATCTGCGGTACATCTGCTTGGGTGCTGGCCTGCCGATTGGAGACTGGTACCTAATCAGTGATGACGAGCTCTGGCCGATCGTCTGTGAGCGAGCCGCCCAAGGAGAGCTTCGCAAGCAAATCAAGTGCTATCAGGGACTCCTATGGAGCTATTGGTCCTTTGCGGCGCAAACGGCCGAACCGAGTGGAAGAGCTTATCAAGGTTGGTTGAGGCTTCGTGGTTGGCTCCACGGTTGCTTTGATAGGATCAAACGGGATCTAAAAGCTGATCCGAATACAAGATTGCCTCAATGGTTCTCCGTTCTCGAAGAGCACCGAAACCTGTTGACTAAGGACCCTTGTGGCCGGTACGGCGCTTCCCTCCTCTCAGGAGACAATTCGCTCCTTGAATCTGCAGTTAATGGCCTTGGAATTCCGACGGGATCTTGGGTCTACGATGAGGCCATTGTGGCTCAGGTCCGGCATTCCACGGAAGCCCAAGACAGCGAGTTCATGCAGAAATTGCCTCTGATATTGAACATCGTCCTTGCCAGTGGTGGAAAACAGATATCTAAGTCACTTGCCACTCGATGCATCGCATCCTTAGTCTCTCGATACGCAAAATGCGCGACAACGCCAGAACACATTCCGCTTCGAGACGTGTGTCTGGAGTTCATTGGTAACCCTTGGCTTCGAAGGGCTGCGTGGGATGCTCACGTTCTCAAACCAAATGGGCAGCCCGATGATGCTCCACGAGAGATGATTCATGGGTGGCTTCGGACCCGTTTGATTAAGGACTTCTTCGAGATCCTGAGCGAAGAGAAGGCGGCCGATCAAAGACGGCTCAACTATTGGTTGCGCTACGAAGCTTCAATTGTCGACATGTGGTTCATCCTTGGGAATACCGCCTTCAATTCTCAGGACAAAGAATACGTGGAATTCAAAAGCCGAGCGCGCGGCCGTATTCTTCAATTGGGCGGCCAAACATCTCCGACGAACAATGCCTTCGTAATGAAGATCGGAGACCATGTTGTCATAGAGTTTGGCGAGAAGGGAAACGCCTGTTTCGTGTTTGCTTGGGATGGGATACCCACCGATGTAACGAAGAAACTGCTGAGTGGAGTTCAAAGGCTGGAAATCGATATCCATACTTTGCGATTTAAGACATGGCAGAAACGCTTGATTCACATGGACAGCCCGTCATTGCGTCGGAGCTGGGAAGAGAAGTTCGATGAGGAGCTAATTCCAGTCTTGAACGCTATACAAGCCGGCCGACCGTATTCACTTCGCGGAAGTCGAAGCGTGGAGTCTGCTCCTAGGCCGCTTCGAGCTAGTCCCCAAAAGCAGACAGTCCTTTGGGTTCCTCCAGATAAGAAGGTAAGCTCCCCATCCTCCCGACCGCTCTTTAGTTGGAGTGAACTCGAGCTGCATATCACCAAACATCGTCTGAAAGTGGCTGACAATCGCCGAGTTGGGGGAGCCTATTGGGTCCTCATAGACAACACTCTACCTGAGATCACAAATCCACTCCGGGCTTGGGGATTTCGGTATAAGCCAGGAAAGGGATGGTGGAGAGAGTGAAAGGTCCCCTGTCGAATGCTTGGATGAGCTCAAAAGCGCAATGCGTCCCGAGCGCCGCACCTCCTGTAAAGACGGTCGTTGTCCAATTTACTGATCGCGGTGTGGTTTTTTCGAACACACGATGGCCAGGTGCGGGATGGTTGCCCGAGTGTGTCCGCAGCGGATTGGATGCAGAGATTGCATCCCTGCTTGCCCAATTAGAGGAAGAGGGATTTGGCGGTTGGGAAGAAGGAAGCTTTTCGGTTCCTTGGGATTCTATATTCCAACTCGGCAATTCCTCACAATACGCCGACGTTCACGGAATCATGGGCTTGCCTCCAATTGCGCCATGGCGTCCTGTATTGCAAAGCTCGGGCGGGTTTACTGACGAAGATTTCTCGATCTATATAGTCGGATGGATCGCATCGGCCAGCGGTCATGTTGAGGACCGCGCTACGGTGACAGGCGCCGTCGTGCAGAACAACGAGAGTCTGTCGATGATGGGCTCAGCAGCATGGGCAACCGTCAGCTCGATTCGTAAGTTCCATCAGCGGGATGCTCACGAGCGAACTGCCGACTCGAACAGACGAGCTTGGGCGGAGATTCGAAACCACGCGTTGGAAGCAGATGCCGACTTAACAGATTTCCTACGCCACACAGTGGTGGTGAGTCCTGACCGATTGCGGCTTGAGCTTCGCAGAGGCACCGAAAGTGCTCCAGACCTTGTTGAGGTAATCCCCACCTTTGATGGGTCTCCTTCCCGCTGGATCGAGTTCTTCGACCGCATTGCGGAAGTGCCCGAACGCTACGACATTCCGGATCAAGAGGGCCTGACCCACGTCTTACTGCCAGAGCAAACCAGAAGTGTCCTGAAAGAAATCAAACGCTTGCCAGGGCGGAGGATCGTTGGGGAACGAGCAGAAGCATTTGTTCGCAATCCCTTTGCGATGCTTGGTCCAGATGCGAATGCGGTGATCGACCCCGCAGAGTTTGAATTGGAACGGGAAGCTGCCGGCCTCGCACTCACCAGCTTCACACCTAGCCTAGTTCGTGATATAACAGGAATTCTCATAGGTGTTGGCTTGCGCGTGGAGGAAGCCAAACAAAGTAAGGTTCGGGAGGAACTTCTGCCGTTCGAGAATTCTGACGAACTTCAAAAGTTCATCCTTAAGATCACAAATAGGATTGAGTGCAACGCACAGTGCTGTTCCTGGAACGGCTTCGACCTTGAAATTCTCGGTGATACCCCCGAACATATTTCTGTCTTACAAAGTGCCCTTGTTGAATGGCGCATGTCAAAGCCTTTCGTCGCATCCGAAATATTGGACCTTAGTAGGTATTCGGAACGAATAGAGGGATTCGGCGTAGAAAAGCACTACTATTGTCCGTTCATCGCTCGGAAAAGCGATGGCATTCCATGGGTTCCGGAGAACCTGGTTTCGGGCATTCTCTTTACCCCGACAGACTCTCAGGACCCAACTGCACTGGAACTGGACGCGGGGACATTGGAAGTATTCAGGCGAGAGGCGCAGTCCGCGCAAGTGGACTCGCAGGATAGCTTCACGTTCCCGGGCTGTCCCCGGCCGATAAGTACCTCGGAAGCGCAACAGATTCTAGAGACATTGGACGAAGCCCGTCGCGACATCTCAAACAACCAGTTTCACCCCGACAAGGGGGGCAAGGGGCAAAGATCGACAGAGCGCAGGGGCCTTGTCGTGAAGCCAAATATTATCGAGCTCGACTACGAAGAGAGGCGAGGTGGACTAACACCGCCGATTGGTCTTAGCCCTCGATTACCAGGTTCGCTCAAGCCCGACATCCCGCTAAAGGATCATCAACAAGACGGCGTCAAATGGCTTCAGCATCTCTGGACAAAGTCGCCAAATGACTGCAGAGGGGCTCTACTTGCGGATGACATGGGGTTGGGCAAGACCCTTCAGCTGCTCACGTTCATGGCAGCCGAACTCGAAGACAATCAGTCTCTCGATCCGTGCTTAATCGTTGCGCCCGTCTCGCTCTTGGAGAATTGGAAAGATGAGATAGTCAAATTCTTCGAGGAAGGCAGCCTTCGCGTTCTAACCCTGTACGGAGCCGGACTTTCCAATCTCCGCCTTTCGCGTGCAGAAATCGACGAAGAGCTGAAAGCTTCAGGGGTCGGAAGACTCCTCATCAGGAATTGGCTGGGTGGTGCACATATCGTGCTTACTACGTATGAAACGTTGCGTGATTTGGAGTTCTCTCTCTCGCGTCAGAAATGGTCTGTGATGGTCTGCGATGAGGCCCAAAAGATTAAGAACCCAAACGCCTTGGTTTCCAGAGCGGCGAAGAAGCAAAATGCACGATTCAAGATTGCCTGCACGGGAACTCCGGTTGAGAACACCTTGACGGATCTCTGGTGCTTGTTTGATTTCATACAGCCGGGCCTACTCGGGTCATTGACCAAGTTTGGACAGCTTTACCGGAGACCCATTGAGGCAGAAACTGAAGATGAGAAAGTCCGAATAGATGAACTACGAGAGTTGATCGAACCCCAAAAACTGCGTCGGACAAAGCAGGAGGTTGCAAAGGACTTGCCCAAGAAGATTGAGGTGGACGAGTGCAGGGGCCTCGCTATTTCAGAGCGTCAAAGGGCGATTTACTCTCAAGAGATCAGCAAATTCCGGCAAAAAAGTCCCGCCGAACATGGTGATCAGGGTACGCAGAATCACCTAGGCTTGCTTCAGAATCTGCGAAGGATCTGCTCAGATCCGCAAGCGTTATATGGTGGCACTGCTGCTGTTGAACGGCTGGAAGAGTCAGAAAAGCACTCACCGAAACTCGCTTGGCTCTTGAAGCAGTTGCAGAAAATCCAGGACAAAGGTGAGAAGGTTATAGTATTTTGTGAACTCCGCGACCTTCAGAGAAAGCTCCAATCTGCTGTAGCTCAAAGGTTCGAATTAGTCCCCGACATAATTAACGGAGAGACGACGGCTGCTGCGGATGATCCCGCCAACCGCCAGCGACGGATCAAGCAATTCCAGTCTGAACCCGGATTTGGCGTCATAATACTATCCCCCCTGGCAGTTGGTTTCGGGGTCAATATTCAAGGCGCAAACCACGTCATCCACTTCACACGGTCCTGGAACCCAGCCAAAGAGGATCAAGCTACCGACAGAGCTTATCGTATCGGGCAAGTGAAAGACGTTTATGTCTACTACCCTGTTGTAGTTGCTCCCGATTTCATCACTTTTGATGCGAAGCTCGACAGCTTGCTGGGTTGGAAACGAGGGTTGTCGCGAGACATGCTCAACGGTACCGGGGAATTGACAGCTGCAGAGTTCGCTGACCTACAAAACGTGGACGGCGCAAGTGCTTTCGTTTGAGGTGAGAGTGCTGCACGGTACAAACACGCCCTTGGGGTCCTCGGGGGTCAGGCAAAAGCGGCCACTTAGGGTCAGTTCAAAACCGGCCACTTTGAGGGGCTGAGACATTAGCTTCGGCAGGGGCATTAGCCTCTGTCAGCATGGGTAATGTCTTGAGCAGAGAGAAGCGGGAACAGGTGATAGCGTTGGGGCGGCTGGGTTCGCCGGGGAGCTGGGGGGAGAAGTCTTTTTCAAAACCGGCCACTTTGGTGACCACCGGCTCTGGCGGTCCAAAGCCAGCCAACAAGCCAAAAGCGGCCACTTTAGTGACCACCGGCTTTTTGCCGGAAGTGATGCCGCCAGAGCAGGCCGGCCGGCGCTCGGTGGGTGTCAGTGAAGCCTACCGCGAGATGATCGAGCTGGAACTATCGCGGGGCCGCAACGCGATGGGCATCTGGCAGGATCTGGTCGATGCGCACGGTTTTGCAGGCGGCTAAGGCCGGCACCAACATCGGCGCTGTCTGCGACGCCATCTACCATCGCCAAGAAGAGGTAGGAATCCGCCGCATCATGGGCGTGCTCTCGCTGGCTAAGAAGTACGGTTCCTCAGCCTGCGACCAGGCATGCGCAGCGGCGCTGGAGTTCGGCGTGACCGAGTACCGCTTCGTGCGCCGCTATCTGGAGCGCAGTCCGCAAGCCCCTCTGACCCTGCGACAGATCGACCCCCTCATCCGCGATCTGACCCAGTATCGCGACGTGATCCAACAACGAATCCAATTCGAGGAAACCAATCCATGAACCTGATCGAACTCAATCGCGCCCTGCACGAACTGCGCATGGGAGGCATGGTCGCAGTGCTGGAAACACGCCTGCTCCAGGCACAGGCCGACGCCATGGCCCCCATCGACCTGATCTCCACTCTGGTATCGGACGAACTCGCCTGCCGCAGTGAGCGCCTGCTGGCCCGGCGCCACAAACAGGCGCAGTTCCGTGACGCCAACAAGCAACTGGACAACTTCGACTTCCAGTTCAATCCCAAGATGAACCGCAGTCTCGTCTTCGACCTCGCCGCCGCTGGCTGGGTAGGGCGGCGCGAAGACTCACTGTTCTTAGGTCCACCTGGCTCGGGCAAGAGCCACATCGCCCAGGCCATCGGGCACGCGGTCATCAAGCAAGGCTACCGAGTCCTCTATCGCGAAGCGCACGCTCTGCTCGAAGAGCTGGCCGACGCCACGCTGGACGGCAAACGCAAGCAACACATGGAACTGCTCACCACCGTGCCGTTGCTCATCATCGACGATCTCGGCATGCGCAAACTGCCGGTGACCGCCACCGAGGAACTGTTGGAAATCATCATGCGCCGTTACGAACGCGCCAGCACACTGCTCACTTCAAATCGTCCCGTGGAGGACTGGGGCAAACTGTTGGGCGATAGCGCCGCAGTCTCCGCCATGCTGGATCGACTGCTGCACCACGGCCACGTACTCAAGTGCGGCCCGCGAAGCTGGCGCACCAAAACCAGCAGTCCAGGAGAAAGCCAATGACAAGAGCAAAGGCAAATGCGATAAGGATGCCGGGCAAAGAACGCCCGGCGGCGTCGCGACTCGTGATCCAGAAGCCTCCCACGACGGAGCCTCACCATCGGAATCTGGTCAAAGACACGAAACCCTCTGCCAGCCAGCCCATCGGGCAAACCGCAGAGGGTCTCGATCACCGATTCCTTCGGAGCCAGCCCCGTGTCATCGGCCCTGGATCACTCCGCAAGGCGCGACCCCGGCGGAGCGAGTACAACCATACCAGCGTCCAGAACCCTTGAATATCAGGCAAAACCGCAACGGATCAAACCACGCCTTGCCCAAATACCCGGCGGCAAGGTAAAACAATCACGTCTCAGGCCATCCAAAGTGGCCGGTTTTAAGGTGACCACCGAGGTTGGGGTGCATTCCTTGGTGTTCCAGGAAACGGTTCCGCAGATCACCTGTTATGCTCCGGCCGCTTGGACGTCGTCGCCCGCGATGACTATTGGTGAGCGGGCACGGTTGGTAATTCCGGTTCACTGCCTCTTTTCAGTCAAGAATTGCCGGCTGGTCAGGTTGCACTGAATTGAAAATGCCAGTGAAATCAGTCAGCTCGGGCATCACAAGTTATTTGCGGCCAAATGCTGATTGCAATACCTGCCAATCTTCCAGCCCGATCTCGAATGCTGTCCTCAGTCCAGGAAGGAAGGTCGGCGATCTCATGGTTCAACTTTAGCAATGACCTGCTCAATGCAGCCCGTTTGGTGTCGAAGCCAAGATTGCCCAGAGCAGGATTTCGCGCCCCCGTTAGAAGCGTCAGATTACCCAGAGTGTGCTTTAGCATTTCGCGAGTCGCAATTACCATGAGCTGAGGCTCAGCCATTCCAGTCCTAAGGTCTGAAGGAGCCCTCACGTTCCCAGGTAATGGCCAGTGTTCCATCCAGGATTCAGGTAGCACATGCTCAATTGTGAGGTCGGCTGGCAGTTCGGCGTCTTCATCAAATCGGTCGCGCGCAGCTCGTTCGAGCTCGCAAAGGATGTGTCGCAATCGTGCTTGTTGAATGTTTCCGTACTGCTTGCGATCGAGTATATTCTTGCGAAGCTCCGCATCATTTGGGAATCGAACAGCATCCCCATCGGATGTCGAAAATACAGTCGCAAAGCTCGAACTCGATATTCCGGTTGCACGCATCTGGGCAGTAATTCGGAGAAACACATTATTGTAATTCTTTCCCGTGAGACCGCAAAGCGTGCGGCGAACTATGTAGCTGATTATCAGGCGGTAGAGCTTTGCTTTCTCTTCTTCAGACGCGCTGCTTGCTTCGATGACAAAGACCAATGGGTAAGCTGTACTTACGTCGAAGACGGAGAGCTGCCGCGCAAGCGTCGTCAGGGCGCCATCGCCATCTTGCTGTACAAGTTCGCGATATGTTGGTGTATGGCGCAACAATGTCTCTAGTTCCGTATCGACGCTAGTGAAGTTACGTTCACGCGCGAAGCTCTTATAACGAGCATAGAGCTCGGCTAGGAGAACTTCCTTGCCCGTTTCGGCAGCAAGCGTGTCACTCAAGAAGAAATCAATCCGGGGCTTCTTGATTCGACCACGTGTCCCAAGTACCTTCCAAAATGGAGTTTCGAAGGTGCTCCACCGCCTCTCCATCAGAGATTCAACATCTTCCCCCGCACGCGTTGCACGATGAAAAACGTCGTTACGCACGAGATCCATGGCGGCAAGCGGCTCGCCACCGCTGTTTAGCGTTTCGAAAATCACCTGCGCATCATCGCGCTCGTCCAATGTAATAACGATCACGCGGAAATCTTCGAGGATTGCCGCCGAGAGTGCATTCAGTCTCTCAGCAGACTCACCGGTGGTACCTGTATTAACAAAAGTCTCCGCTTCGGCACGGAAGAAAGCCCAGGCGCGCAATGGCAGTGGAGCGTCTTCTTTAATCTTGCCGTTCACGTAAAATGCGCCTGGGTATTGCCCTCGAAGCCCATTGAGGTCAAGATCGACCAGATCGCGGTAAAGAGTCCGGTCATATGCAGTGGGATGTAGCTTATACCGCTCTACACGCCTATCCTGCATTTGGGGACCTTCAGCATTCAGCAGAAGTGGCGAAAGGAGATCAGCGACCTGAATTTGGCCAAGGGAGATGGCGAGATCTCGAAGTGCTGCCAGTAAGATCTCAAATGTCATCAGTCGCTGCTGACCGTCCACAACATCGAGCACTTCCATTCGCCCGAATGAATAGGCACCTCGCGGAATGACGAGCAATGCACCCATATAGTGAGGATATCGATCGCTGAAATTCAGCCTTTCGACTGCTTTCGCTTCAACCTGATCGAAGAAAGCCTCAAGGTGCGGAGCGATCTTCCACGAATATGTCCGCTGGTATATAGGCACAACGAAGCGCTTCGGGTTCTTCAGCACGTCGCCAATCTGAAATGGGTCTGCTTTCAACGATCCCTCCCCAATTTGCTGCGAAGTCGATCACTTCAATTTTCAGGAACTACCACGCGACTACATTGTATGTGGCCCGGACGCCGAACAACATTGAACTGTC
>Ga0302275_10006908_pt1 | contig 10656 bp, 4 predicted proteins | sample III_Bog_N2_2_FD_200229 | JGI IMG/M metagenome (GOLD analysis project Ga0302275, IMG submission 200229) | Peat permafrost microbial communities from Stordalen Mire near Abisko, Sweden - III_Bog_N2_2 | ecosystem: Environmental > Terrestrial > Soil > Wetlands > Peat | place: Sweden: Abisko... | reverse complement strand
AGCTGGTGCTCGACATCAGCGATCAATGCCAGGGCTGGGATGATTCCGGCCTGCTCGGCGTGGCGTTTCATCCCGGTTTTGCCACCAACCATTTTGTCTTCGTCTGGTACACCTGGGTGAAGCCGGGCACGGTCGTGGGCAGCCCCACCACCCGGCCCAACCCCGTGCTGCCGGACACCTACCACGACCGGCTTTCCCGCTTCACCTTGGATGACAACGGGGTGGCGATTCCCGGCTCCGAAACCGTGTTTGTGGACCTCACTGACCAAACCGTCTGGCATCACGGCGGGGGCATGTTTTTTCATCCCGGGAATGGCTTTTTATACTGGACCGATGGCGACAACTCCGTGGGGGACAACGACCAGATCATCAACAAAAGCATGTATTCCGGCGTGTTCCGCATTGATGTGGACTGCCAGGGCGGCACGGTCAGCCATGCCCCGCCGCGCCAGCCACTGAATGGCGTCACCGCGCACTATTATATTCCCAACGACAACCCCTTTGTCGGCCAGTCCAACGTGCTGGAGGAATTTTTCTGCCTGGGCCTGCGCAGTCCCCACCGCATGACCTACGACCCCGGCAGCGGACGAATTTTCATCGGTGATGTCGGCGAAAGTTCGCGCGAGGAAATTGACGTGATCGAGCCCGGCGAATCCGCCTTGAATTTTCAATGGAACCGCTGCGAGGGCACGCTGGGCACCATGGTGGAACCGTATATTGGCATTAGTCGCGGTCCCGTGCTGGATTATCCGCACAGCGATGGCCGGGCCATCATCGGCGGCTACGTCTATCGCGGCAAAGAATTCGCGGCGGATCTCGGCGGCAAATACATCTTTGGCGACAACGTCATGCGCATTGTCTGGGCCCTGGATGAAACCACCACACCGAAAACCAAGATTGTTCTCTGCGTGATGCCCAAAGGCGACGGTCCCAACTCGGGCACCGATTACACCGGCCTCTCCTCCTTTGGCACCGATGCCGACGGCGAACTCTATTTCTGCCAGATGAGCAGCATCGGCGGGCGCATCTACCGGCTGGCGCGTGGCGGTCCGCCACCACCAAAACAGACCCTCCCCAAACTGCTCTCCCAAACCGGCGTGTTTGCCGATTTGCCAGCTCTCCAACCCGCCGCCGGACTGCTGCCCTACAGCGTCAATTCCCCCTTGTGGTCGGATGGCGCGGTGAAATCCCGCTGGGTCGCGCTCGCCACGAATGCCGTGGTCGGCTTCGCTTCCTCGGGCCGCTGGTCGTTTCCCGCCGGCACCGTGTTCGTGAAGCATTTCAGCCTGCCAGTGGATGACACCGACCCCAAGGTCTTGCGGCGCCTGGAGACGCGTCTCCTCGTGCGCGATGCCAGCGGGGCCGTTTACGGCGCGAGTTACAAATGGCGCGCGGACAATAGCGACGCGGATTTGGTCAATGCCGGTTTCACGGAAGATGTGGCGGTCAAAACTGCCACGGGCAGCCGGGTGCAGAAATGGTTTTACCCCGGGCGTCAGGATTGCCTGACGTGTCACACCTCCATTTCCGGCGGCGTGCTGGGCGTGAACACGCGCCAGCTCAACGGCGATTTTGTTTATCCCGCCACGGGGATTCGGGACAATCAGTTGCGCGTCTGGAGCCATCTGGCTTTGTTTGACAAGCCGGTGGCAGACAAAAACCTGCCGCTCCTGCCCCGACTCGTCAACGTGACCAACACGCTGGCCAATCTCAACACCCGGGTGCGTTCGTATCTGGACGCCAATTGCTCCCACTGTCATCAACCCGGCGGGGCGGGCGCGTTTTTCGACGCGCGCTTTGACACCCCGCTCGCGAAACAAAACCTCATCAACGGTCCGGTGCAGAATCCTCTGGGCATTGCCGGGGCCAAAGTCATCATGCCGGGGGACACCAACAAATCCCTGCTCTTCCATCGCGTAAGCATGCTGGGACAAAACCAAATGCCGCCCATCGCCAAAAATGTGATCGATGACCAGGCGGTGGCGGTCATCGCCAAATGGATAAGCTCCATGCACGCGATTACCGCCAGCCTGCCCAGGACCTGGTCGGACGCCGACATTGGCGACGTGGGCATTCCCGGCGAGGCCAGTTACCTGCGGGGCCAGTTTAATCTGATCGCCACTGGCAGCGATATTTGGGAAAACACCGACTCGTTCCACTATTCCAGCAAGCCCCTCGCCGGCGATGGCCAGATCGTGGCCCGCATGGTGTCCATGCAGTATACCGATCCCTGGGCCAAGGCGGGCGTCATGTTCCGGGAAACCACCACCGCCGGATCAAAATACGCCTTCATGGGTTTCACCGGCCAGGGCGGTTCCGTGCTGCAATCCCGCGCCCAGGCGGACAACTCCACCACCAGCGCGGATGGACCACCCGCCAAAATTCCTCATTGGATGAAGTTGGTGCGGACCGGCGATGACTTTGGCGCGTTCATCTCTGTGGATGGCAAGGTTTGGGAACCGGTGGGTTCGGTCACCATTCCCATGAAAAAAGCCATCAATGTGGGTCTGGCACTCGCCTCGCACAACAATGCCGTCGTGAATTCCACCCTCTTCGACAATGTCACCGTGACGATTGGTAACCGGACCGGACCGGGGCAATAACCCCGCTCCGCTATGCTTCGGCGGCGTCACCACCTCCGGCCAGGACATGGCTGTCGATGCCGCCAGGGGTACGCCTGACAATTCGGCGACAGTCTTGACCACCACCAACCTCAATCTTCCGATTTACAAAAAACGCCAGCCGGGCGGGGCTGGCGTCATTGGCTGGGGCTTCGAAATCCTTACTTGGCCCCTTGATCAATCCAGGCACGCAGCAGCCCGATTTGATCGTCCGTGAGATTCGGGTATTTGCTGGCCGCCTTCGCCGGCGGCATCCATTCATCTTGATCATCAGTCGTGTGCGCGGCCGCCTGGACCAGCACACTCTTCGCACTATCCCCCACGGTGACGACCTTGCCATTGCGGCTGCCTTTGAGGATGCCGTCCAGCGTGTCCAGTTTCAAACGGGCCTTGGGCTTGTCGCCGCTGTGGCAATGCACACAGGACGTGTCGAGAAAGGCTTTGATATCCCCGTCGTACGTCACGCCGGTCTTGGTGGCGGCGGGCGGCAGGGGTTTGGCATCTTGGGCGACGGCCGACAGCGCCAGGGCGCATACCGCGGTCAATATAATTGTCAATTTGGTCTGGTTTTTCATTTTTATAGCAAAAACGATCTGCTTGATCGTGGAATAAGACAGCGGTGGGGTGAAAAATGTTTCAAAAAAAGTGGGTGAAATCGCAAAATCAGCGCGGTGCGTCGGCCATGCAGGGCCCGCTTGCGGGTGCGGAAGAATTCCGTCAACCTTGCCGGGATGAACGGCGACACTTTTTTGGACGCGGTGCTGGTGGTGATGGGTCATGGCACCACCCTGAACCTGGAGTCGGCCCGGCCGGTCCGGCAGCACTGCGCGGAACTGCGCCGTCGCCGGCTCTTTGCGCGGGTCAGCCAGGCCTTTTGGAAGCAGGAACCCCACGTCCGGCGGGTGCTGGCGAAACTGGCGTTTCCCCGGGTGTTTATCGTGCCCCTGTTCATCAGCGAGGGTTACTTCAGCACGGAGATCATTCCCCGGGAACTGGGTTTTGGCGGGCAGGCGATCCAGGTGGTGGGGCCAGCCATCTGGCACTATTGCCTGCCGGTGGGGTCCCATGATGCCATGACCGGCGTGATTCTGGCGCGGGCCCGGGAGGTGGTGGCCCGGCATCCCTTTCCTTATGCCCCCCAACCGGCGGATATCACCCTCTTTGTGGCCGGACATGGCACCGGAAGGAATGCCAATTCCCGCAAGGCGATTGAACGGCAGGTCGCCTTGGTCCGGGGGTTGAATTTATACGCCGGGGTGCACGCTATTTTCATGGAAGAATCCCCCCGGATCGCCGATTGTTATGGCTTGGCCACCACGAAAAACATTGTGGTCGTGCCGTTTTTTATCAGCGATGGATTGCATGCCGTGGAGGACATCCCGGTGTTGTTGGGCGAGCCCGAACGGCTCGTCAAGGAACGACTGGCCGCCGGCCAGCCCACTTGGCGCAATCCCAATGAGAAAAATGGCCGGCGGGTCTGGTACTCGCCCGCGGTGGGCACCGAACCACTGATGGCCGAAGTGATCTTGGAACGGGTGCGCGAGGCGGCCCAAACCGTTGTTAAACTATGAAACCATTGCGCTGGGGATTTTTAAGCACGGCGGGCATCGCCCGCAAAAACTGGGCCGCCATTCAACAGACGGATAATTGCATCCTCACAGCGGTGGCAAGCCGGGACCAGGCCCGCGCCCGGGCTTTTATCAACGATTGTCAGGCCGCCGCGCCCTTCGCCCGACCGCCGCAAGCGCTGGGCAGCTACGAGGCGTTGCTCGCCGCGCCCGAGGTGGATGCGGTTTATATCCCGCTGCCCACGGGTTTGCGGGCGGAATGGGTGATTCGCGCGGCGCGGGCGGGCAAACATGTGCTCTGCGAGAAACCCTGCGCCACCAGCGCAGCGGAGTTGGAAACCATGCTCGCGGCGTGCCGGGAAAACCAGGTGCAGTTCATGGACGGGGTGATGTTCATGCACAACCCCCGGCTGCCGGTCATCCGCAAAGTGCTGGACGATGGGGTGAGCATCGGGGAAATCCGGCGAATCATGTCCATCTTCAGCTTTCTGGGCCACCCGCAGTTTGCGCAAACGAATATCCGCGCCAGTCAGGACCTGGAACCGGCCGGCTGCCTCGGCGACCTGGGCTGGTATTGCCTGCGGTTTGCCTTGTGGGCGCTGGACTGGCAGTTGCCGCAAGCAGTCATTGGCCGGACGCTTTGGGCCGGCGATGGCGGACCGGGTCACGTTTCCGGACCCCAGGAATTTTCCGGTGAACTCTTCTTCGCCAAGGGCGTTTCCGCCGGATTTTACAGCTCCTTTACCGCCCCCAATCAGCGCTGGGTCAATGTGAGTGGAACGAAAGGCTCCCTCCGCCTGGATGATTTCGTCCATCCGTTCAATCCCCAGGCGTTAACCTTCCAGCACAATGACAAGGTGATCCCCGTCCCCATCCCGCCGGCCACCGATGCGGCGGGCCGGGCGCTCATCCAACTGCAGGATGTCAACATGTTCCGCAACTTTGCGAACCAGGTGCGCTCCGGCCGGCTCAATGCGGACTTGCCACAGTGGTCAAGGCACACCCAACGGGTGCAGGACGCCTGTCTTGAATCCGCCCGCTTGGGCGGCCAGGCGGTGAAGGTGGCCGGCTGAATGGGCGGCAAGGTCGAAAAATGCCGGGTTCGGCGGGGTTTCGGCGGGGTTTTTGTCCCGCAAATGAGTTCTGGCGCAGAATTGACTTTTTAAGGTTTTTGGGCGATTAAATTTAGTGTATTCCGATGCCAGTCAAGTAACAGAAGCATTGCGCCCAACGACCTTAACGAAGCAGCTGAATTCCCCACTGGCGGAAAACTCTGGGTATTACCCGCTCGTCGGCGCCCGGCGCTGGCTGGTGGTCTTGGTCTGGCTGGCCGGGCTCGTTACGGGAAGTATCCAGGGCGCGGAACCAGGCTGGCACCAGTTGTCCGGGCATGTGCCGGACGTGGTGGCCCAACTCACCCCGCTGGCTTCCCTGCCGGGCTCGAATCAGTTGAGTCTGGCCATCGGATTGCCCCTGCGCGACCCGGCCGGACTCACCGCGCTGGTAAATCAAATTTACGATCCGCACAGCACCAATTATCACCACTTCCTTTCCACCTCGGAATTGACCGACCGTTTTGGCCCCACCAAGGCCGCTTACCAAGCTGTGGTGAATTTCGTATCGGCGCAGGGCTTGCGCGTGACGGGACAATCTGACAACCGGATGGTGCTGGATGTCCAGGCGAGCGTGACCACCATTCAACAGGCGTTTCACACCACCCTGCGCACTTACCAGCATCCCACCGAAAACCGCCGCTTTTTTGCCCCGGACATGGAACCTTCCGTGCCGGTCAATGTGCCGGTGAGTGATATGTGGGGACTGTCGGATTACGGCCGTCCCCGGCCGCTGGTGCATCTGGCGACGCGGCCGGCGGCTACGGCCCTCAATGGCAGCGGTTCCGGTGCCAACTATCAGGGCCGGGATTTTCGCACGGCCTACGTCCCCGGCACCTCCCTGGTGGGCAGCGGGCAAATCGCGGCGGTCGCGGAATTTGACAGCTTCTACCCCGGGGCCATCACCAGCTACGAAAGCATGATTGGCTATACCAATGTCCCCCTGCAAACCGTCCTGCTGGATGGCGTGTCCGGCCTGCCGGGCTATAGTGGCGTGAACAACGCGGATGTCGAGGTGGCGCTGGACATTGAGATGATTGTGGCCATGGCCCCGGGCCTTTCCCAGTTGATTGTATACGAAGGCAACTCGCCTTACGATGTCTTCAACCGGATATATACCGACGGCGCCGCCCAGCAGATTAGCTGTTCCTGGGCCTTTTCCGCGGCCATTAACAATACCAGTTGGCCGGGCGGCACCAACTTCGGCACCCTGGATTCACAACTGCAACTCATGGCCGCGCACGGGCAGTCCTTCTTCCAATCTTCCGGGGACAGCGATGCTTACACCGGCAAAGGAGCGTTGAGCACCCATCATGGCCCGGTGCCGGTCGACAGCCCTTATGTCACCAGCGTGGGGGGCACCAGTCTCACGATGAATGGCACCGCCGCCTCCTGGGCCTCCGAAACGGTCTGGAATAGTGGTGGGGATGTGGGCTCCAGCGGCGGCGTCAGCCCGAATTATCTCATCCCCGCCTGGCAGCAGGGCATTAGCATGGCCATGAATAAAGGTTCCACCGTGTACCGTAACATTCCGGATGTGGCGCTGACCGGTGCCAACGTGCTGGTTTATTATGCCACCAACACGGTCGGCACTGTCGATGGCACCAGTTGTGCCGCCCCATTGTGGGCGGGTTTGTGCGCACTGATCAACCAGCAATCCCAAACGGTGGGGGGCGCGTCCGTGGGACTGTTAAATTCGGCCCTCTATGCCATCGGCACCGGTGCCAGTTACACCAATTGCTTCCATGATATCATTACCGGCAACAATATCGGGACCAACACCGCCGGAGAATATTATGCCACGAATGGTTATGACCTCTGCACCGGACTGGGCACACCAAACGGCACTAATCTGATCAACGCCCTCGCCCCGCCCCTGCTGCCCTATTTTTATCTCCAGCCCGCGAGCCAGAACCTGACCAACGGTGCGAATCTGACGCTGGGCGCCGCGGCGGGCGGGGTGACGCCTTATGAATTTGCATGGCTCTGCAACGGCACCAACCTGGCCGCCGGCGGCAATGTTTCCGGCACCTCCAGCAATGTTTTAACCATCACCGCCATCACCACCAATAACGCCGGCAGTTACAGCCTGGTGGTTGCCAATCCCAACGGCTCGGCCACCAGCGTGACCGCCGTCGTGAACGTGGGTTTTGCGCCCGCGCTGACCACTCAGCCGGCCCCGCTCACAGTGTTTGCCGGCAGCAATGCGGTATTCAGTGTGACCACCACGGGTTCCACTCCGCTGGCCTGGCAATGGCGAAAAAACGGCACCAACCTCGCGAACGGCTCCGTATATTCCGGGGCCAACACCAGCCAGCTCACCGTGCTGGCGGCCACCACCAACTCCGGTGGCAATTTCTCGGTGGTGGTCACCAATCTCTTCGGCTCCATCACCAGCAGCGCGGCGGCTCTCAACGTGGTGCAACCCCCGCTTTTCACCGTGCCGCTGGCGGTCCAGACGATCCAGTGTTCCAGCAACGCGACCCTGAATGTCACGGTCATCGGCACGCCCCCCCCGGCATTTCAATGGAGCCTCGATGGTGCCGCCATCACCGGGGCCACCAACACCAGCCTCACCCTCACCAATGTGCGCCTCCCCAGCCACCTCCTCAGCGTGGCGGTCACCAATCTCTATGGCAGTGTGACCAGCACCGCGACCCTGACCGTGCAGGATACCCAGCCACCGGTGGTTGCGTTGCTGGGCACCAATCGCCTCTATGTGGAACTGGGATCCACCTTCAGCGATCCCGGCGCGACTGCCAATGACGCCTGTTACGGTGCCGAAACCGTGACCGTCTTGGGCTCGGTGAATACGAACGTCGTGGGCACCAACGTGCTCACATATCAAGCCACCGATGGCAACGGCAATACCGGCACTGCGACTCGCTACGTGATTGTCCGCGACACCACCCCGCCCACCATCCTCTGGAGTTTCACCAATCTGGTGCTGGCCGCCGGCGCGAACTGCGAGGCTCCCATGCCCGACGTGACCGGCACCAACTTTATCCGCGCCACGGATTTGTCCGGGACCACCATTATCACCGAGAGTCCGGCCGCCAATACCGGGCTGGAACTCGGGACCAACCAGGTAATCCTCACGGCCAGCGACCCCTCGGGCAACCAGGCCTTTTCGACCAACACCATTGTGGTGCAGGATCAGACTCCACCAGTGGTGACCGCCCAGCCGCAAAGCCAGACGAATAATACGGGCACCACGGCCAGTTTTGGGCTGACTGCCACGGCCTGCACGCCGTTGACTTATCAATGGTTTTTCAACAGCGCCCGGCTGGCCGGGCAGACCAATGCCGCGCTGACTCTCCCCGTTGTGACCCTGGCCAGTGCGGGCAATTACGCCGCCGTTGCCACCGCCGCCGGCGGTTCCACCACCAGTTCGGTGGCCATTTTATCCGTGCCCACCCCGCCCGTCATCGTGTGGAGCTTTACCAATCTGGTCCTGGCGGCGGCGACCAACTGCGCGGCATCCATGCCGGATGTCACCGGCACAAATTATATTCTGGCCACCGTTTGGTCGGGCCTCCCGTTGATCACCCAAAGTCCGGCCACCAACACCGAGCTGCCCATCGGGACGAACGTCGTGCTCCTGACGGTCACCGACATTTTTGGCAACGCCACCGATGCCACCAATACCATTGTCGTACTGGATGAGACAGCGCCGGAGCTGGCCGGCGAACCGCAAAGCGAGACAAATACCGTGGGAGCCACCGCCAGCTTCGCCATCACCGCCACCGCCTGCACGCCCTTGAGTTACCAATGGATGTTCGACAATGCGATCCTCGCCGGACAAACCAACGCCACCCTGGCACTGGCGGGTGTGGACCTGTCGGCGGCGGGCAACTATTCCGTGCAGGTCACTTCCGCCGGGGGTTCGGTCACCAGTTCCGTGGTGGTCCTGACCGTCGCCTCGCTCCCGGTGGTGCAATGGAGTTTTACCAACCTGGTGCTCCAGGCGGTGACCAACTGCGCCGCACCCATGCCGGACGTGACCGGCACCAACTATTTTATGGCCTCCGTCTGGTCGGGCCAGCCGGTGATTGTGCAAAATCCGGATACGAATTCAGACCTGCCGGTGGGCACCAACCCGGTGGTGCTGGCTGTCAGCGACGATTTGGGCAACACGGTTTATTCCACCAATCTGATTGTGGTGCAGGACGTCACGGCCCCGCAACTCGCCAGCCAGCCCCAAAGCGAGACGAACACAGTGGGATCCACCGCCAGCTTCGCCGTCTCCGCCAGCGCCTGCACGCCCCTGAGTTACCAATGGTTGTTTGACAATGTGGTCCTCACCGGGCAAACCAACGCCACCCTGACACTCCCCGGCTTGGTGGCGACCAACGCCGGGAATTACTCCGTGGTGGTCACCTCGGCGGGCGGTTTCACCACCAGCACGGCGGCGGCGCTGGTCGTGAATGTGCCGGTGGTATTGACAGTGTCCGGCAATCCGGGCACGGGTTTTGACTTTACTGTCACCGGGCCGGCGGGCGGGACGTGCATTGTGGAAATGACCACCAACTTGCTGTCCACGGATGGCTGGCAGGCCTTTTTTACCAATGATTTCGACCTCACAGGCACCGCGCAATTCGTGGATGATTCGGCCACCAATGATGCGCAAAGGTTTTATCGGGCGCGCGTGGGGCCGTAAGCAATTTAATGCAACATTGAAGCTGGCATTAATTTTTAATCGGAACCGGTGGGGCATCAGCAGTTGAAACTGCTGGCGTCTTATTTTGAACTGCGGGGGTAACACCTGCAACGTCCGACTCTTTTTCGGCCTTGTCCCGTTTCGCGCGGTTGGCGGCTCTTGCCACCCGTTTGTGAGCTTCCTCCGCTTTGTCACCCACCACCACATTCTGCTTGAGCACTTCTTGTTCAAGCACTTCTACAATTTTATCGATTTCAATTTTAACTTCGGGGGAAATCCGCTTAAGCTCGCGTCTTATAACCGCCAGAACTGGTTCGGTGAGAAGCACCTGTCCAATTGTAAAAGGGCTTAACGCCTGATTTTTGTCATAGTAATCGCTCAACGCAGATTTCTGCCAACTCTCCTTGGTGAGAAGAAAAAGCGCCTCCAAGTCGTCCGGCTTGTGATAATCCAATTGGAGAAAATCAATCTCGACAACTTTTTCACGGTCAATCGGCTTTGTGAAGGTAACTTTATAAACCTGCCAAACCATGCCACTGGTAAGCACTACCCAATCAACCCCCTTTGTGGAGGCATACCCCACCGCCTGCGTCACATGACTTTCCTGCAATTTTTGATTGATTGCTTTTGCCTCAATCAGCGATTGAATATTGGCATCAAATTTCGTCGCCAGGTCACAGTAAGTTCCACGAATG
>Ga0302275_10006890_pt1 | contig 10675 bp, 10 predicted proteins | sample III_Bog_N2_2_FD_200229 | JGI IMG/M metagenome (GOLD analysis project Ga0302275, IMG submission 200229) | Peat permafrost microbial communities from Stordalen Mire near Abisko, Sweden - III_Bog_N2_2 | ecosystem: Environmental > Terrestrial > Soil > Wetlands > Peat | place: Sweden: Abisko... | reverse complement strand
AATCCGAATCGCCGGGAGAGAAGTAAATTTTGCGCATCGTCCCGCACAGGGGGATTTCTGAAAGTCCCGAGTTGCTCCGCCGGTGGAATGCGGTGGCGTTGCAGATGGAACAGCCACAAGTGTTTTATACCGCGGAGTGGGCGCTCGCGATGCAGTCGGCGTACCGAGCTTCCTTGAAGCCCTTGCTTCTGTTGGGCTACGAGGAAGAGAAGCTAGTGGGGATCGCATCCCTGGCCAGCGACCCGGCCGGGAAAACTAACTGCTTTCTTGCCGCCACCACGGCGGATTACTGCGACTTTATTTCTGCGCCGGAAGTGCGGGTCGAATTTCTCGACGCCGTTTTCGCAGATTTGAATAATCGCAAGCTGAAACAAATGACGCTGGCAAATATTCCCGCCGACTCGAAGACGTCCGACGCTTTGCGAGAAGTGGCAGGGAGGCATGGTTTTCATGTTTTTATTCGTCCCGCGTACTTATGTGCGCATGTGGAATTGGGCGCCGGACAGGGGCGCGCGCAGTTGAAGAATTCTCTGTTGGGAAAGAAAAAGCTTCGTCGCTATTTGCGCGAGATGGAGCGGGAAGGGCCGGTGACCTTTGTTCATCTGCAAACTGACGGTGAGATCCGGAAAGCGCTGCCGGCGTTCGCGGACGCGCACGTGGCGCGCTTTCTCGCCACTTCGCGTACCAGCAGCCTGTCCACACCCGAACGTCGATTGTTTCTGGAAGAACTGGCTAGACGATTTGATGGGGCAGGGGTGGTAACGCTGAGTGTTTTGAAAATTGGAGACAAAGCGGTTGCCTGGAACTATGGATTTCAATTTCATGGAAGCTGGTTTTGGTATCAGCCGACTTTCGATAGCCAATATGAAGAAAATTCTCCCGGTCACTGCCTGCTCTCGAGGATCGTGGTGGAGGCCTGCGACCTGGAAGGAATGCAGAAGGTGGATCTCGGATTGGGCGCGGAAGGGTACAAGGAGCGATTTGGCAACGGTAATCGGCAAACGCTGCATGCGACCGTGACACGGTCGTTCGTCGGTTATCTGCGCGAGATCTTAAGATATCGCGCAGCCACAGCGTTGAAACGATCGCCAAGGCTTGAGTCCGCAGTTCGCTCGTTACGGGGCGGTAACCGCCAGAGCAACATCTGACATGGCAAGAGAAGAAACGTTTAGACTGGGGCATCGAAATCTTAAGCTTCCTCCGGAGTTGGCGATTCCACGTTCCGGTCCAACTCTTCGTAGAAGATCGAATCTATGCATTTGAGCGAGTCTGAGGTATCGGAGCGGGAAATCGTATCGCGGTGTGCGATGACTCAAGAGCAAGACCCGACCATTCTATCGACGGCAGCAGAGAGGACGAGTTTTCAGTCGGAGATGGGCCGCATCTCGCGACAATCCGGCATGGTGTTTGCCGGAACCATCTTCAGCATCCTTTTCGGTTACATATTCAAAGTTTATATTGCGCGCGTGCTGGGAGCCGAAGCTCTCGGCATCTATGCGTTGGGGATGACGATTGTTGGGTTCCTAGGCATTTTCAACGCTCTCGGCCTTCCAGAATCCGCGGTGCGCTTTGTGTCGATGTACTCGGCGGCGAAGCGATTCGCGGCGTTGCGGTCATTGTTGTGGAATGGAACTTGGATTCTGCTGGCAAGCAATCTGGTCTTTGCCGCGATTCTGCTGGAAGTGGGTCCCGGGATCGCGGCGCATTTTTATCACTCTGCCCAGCTTGCGCGGTATCTCCCATTGTTCGCGCTGATCATGATAACGGGCGCGCTGAACTCGTTCTTCGGTAAAGTGCTTGCGGGTTATAAGGAACTGGGACGCCGAACGGTCATCACGGGCTTTATCGCCAACCCTCTTACGATGGCGATTGCAGTTGTGTTGATCGCCCTCGGGGGCGGGCTGTGGGGATATCTGGCGGCGCAGATTGCGAGCGCGGTGTTGGTGATGGGGATGCTGGTCGCGATGGTCTGGCGCATCACGCCAGTCGCCGCACGGTCGTTCGATTGGAACAGGCTTTCGATCGAGTCCAAAGTGTGGTCGTTCTCCGCAGCGATGTTCAGCGTAGGCCTGATGGAATTCGGCATAAGCCAGACGGATCGAATTGCTCTCGGCTATTACCGGGGAGTTCACGAGGTTGGAATTTATTCCGTGGCAGCCGCGGTCGTAGTATACGAAACGATCATTCTGCAATCGGTGAATCAGATTTTTGCTCCAGTGATTTCCGACCTGCATACGCGCGGGGATTACGTGCTTCTGAGCCGCCTGTTTCAAACTCTGACCAAATGGATGCTGGGACTTACATTTCCTTTGGCGATCACCGTGATTGTCTTTGCCCGGCCGATCATGCAGATGTTCGGGCGCGATTTTTATGCCGGTTGGCCGATCCTGGTCGTAGGAACCTTGGGCCAGTTGGTAAACTGCGGAGTTGGTTCGGTGGGTTTTCTGCTGCTGATGTCCGGCAATCAGCGTCGGCTCATCCGAGTGCAAGCCGTGATGGCTGTGACTATGATCGGCCTGTGCGTCATCCTGGTGCCACGTTGGGGCGCATGGGGAGCGGCACTGGCTGCGGCGATCACGAATGTGGGGACGAATGTTTGGAATCTGATCGAAGTTCGTGTGGCGCTCAAGCTGTCTCCTTATAACCGGAGTTTTCTAAAGCTGCTGCCCTCGGCTGGGAGCGCTCTCTGCATGGCTTTGCTGGTGAGCAGAGCGTCTTGGATTAGAGTGAGCTGGGTGAATCCGGTCGCGGGGTTAGCGTTGGCTTACGCCGCATTTTCCGTATCGGCGCTGATCCTTGGATTGGATGCCGATGACCGCCTGATTGCCGATGCGGTTTGGACGCGCGTTTGTGGAGTGATTGGAAGATGAAAAAGCGCCGGCAGTCATGAACGAGATGCGTGAAATACGGCTCCCCGAAGATTTGTGTGCTGCGGCGGAAAAAAAATTCGGCGGAAGGTTCGCGAGCCTCGATGAGTTAGTGACCTTTGTGATGCGGGAACTGGTGCGTGGCGACACGGTCGAAATGGATCAAGCGGAGCGGGCGGCGGTCGAGCAGAGACTTAAAGATCTAGGCTACTTGTGAACGGGCGCTGAATTCTAGAGATGGAAATGCAACAACGGAATTGGCTATCTTTTCAGCGTGAACTTTGAGCAATGGATGTCAAGCGATGGATTCCAGGCAATGGATGAGTTTCCGACTCTGAAGGAAGTTACGCAGCAGGGCCGGGACCGGTTGTTGCCTTCGCTTACAAACCCTAACTGGCTGGTGCTGAGGGAGCGGCGCATCATCTTTAAGCGCTGGCTGGCGCAGCTTACTTCCAATCAACTTGAAGTGCTGGACGTCGGAGGGCGGATTCAACCTTATCGTAGTTTGATAGAGCATCGCATCCACCGCTATGTTGCGCTGGATGTGAGAGTCACTCCGCTAGTGAATGCGGTGGCGCGCGGCGAATATATTCCTGTGGGCAATGCAAAATTTGACCTTGTGATTTGCACTCAGGTGCTCGAATATGTAGTTCAGCCATCCTTGATATTTGCTGAGATACATCGCGTACTGAAGCCTGATGGGGTATTACTGCTCAGCGTGCCGAGCGCTGGTCCGATCGACGCGGCTGAGGAATTCTGGCGCTTTCTACCGGCGGGCATCCGGTATCTACTCAGCGATTTCGCACGGGTGGAGATTGTTGCCGAAGGAAGCAGCGTAGCTGGACTCTTCCGCACGGTGAATACCTGCCTTGACACGTTTGCGCGTTATCCGGCCGCGCGATTCATTTACCGGCGAACGGTGGCGCCACTTATGAACTTAACCGGCGCGCTCGCGGAAGCGATATCTGGGCGTCGTAACCAGCAGTTTGCCGTCAACTATAGCGTGCTGGCGAGAAAGTGATCAGGCATAAGGAACTGCGAGCCAGATCAGTCAGCTTGTAACAATCCGGTCGGTGTTGACTCGAACGCATGCGGAATTTTCTTGGTACAGCCTGGCAGCAACGTCGCGCACTTCTCACTTCGGATGCTTTCGCGTTCGGCCGTCCATTGGTTGTTTTTCAGAGCGACGACTGGGCGCGGGTGGGCGTGCGAGATCGGGAGGGCTGGGAAGAATTGAAGGCTGCGGGCGTTCATCTCGGTGAGCGCAATTACGATTTTTATAGTCTCGAAACTGCCGAGGATGTGGAAGCGATCACAGCGCTGCTGCTGCGGCACCGCGATTCGACGGGGCGACCCGCATGTCTGGGGATGAATTTCCTTCTGGCTAATGTGGATTTCTCGCGGGTGCGCGCCGACAATTTTCGGCAAGTCTATCTTCGTCCCTTGAACGAAGGTCTTCCAGAGGATTGGAATCGTCCGGGGCTTTTAGACGCCTATCACACTGTACAACGCACTTCTGCCGAGGCGCCGTCGAGCGGTACTTGCGTGACCCCGGAGATCGAGGCGCGTTGCTGCGAACTTTCTGGAGGGCTGGCGTTCCATATATTCACTGGCGCATGCCGTGGGTAGGGTTTGAATATTCAGATATCACTAAGAATGGACGCGAAGTTTTTTTGAAATCTGAGGTACAAGAGCGGTTGATAAGCGAAGCCGTAACTATTTTTACAAAGCTGTTTTCGAAGCCGCCGCAGTCGGCATGCGCTCCGGGCTACCGTGCCGATAAGAACACGCATGCGGTGTGGGCGAGGCATGGGGTGCGAGTCGCGCAGAACGGGCCGAGCGCCAGAGCGCCGCACTTTGAAACCAATCGCGACCGGAATGGCGGAGGGCAAAACTTGTTGCATCTCTACCGCACGGTAGATTTCGAGCCTTCCGCCGGAGATGAATTTTCTGTGGATGGATGTTTGCGCTCCGTGGAGAATAGTTTTGCGCGCGGAGTTCCTGCGATCATTTCGGTTCACTCGATCAACTTTCAATCGATGCTCAAGGATTTTCGCGCGCCTACGCTGAAATTACTCGACGAGTTTCTCAGCGCACTGGAGGCAAAATATCCGGATCTTCTGTATGTTCGTGATGAAGATCTCTACAGCCTGGTTGAAACTGGAAGGTTTGAATCGGCGCAGTCTACGGTAAGCGTGCGGGTAACGAAGCGGGGCATAAACGATGGCAGAAAATAAATCGGTGATCCTGGTTACCGTCGACTGCCTGCGCGCGGATCATTGCGGGTTTATGGGTTACCGGCGACCGACGACTCGTTTCCTGGATGGTTTGGCGGGCGAGAGTTTTGTTTTTCCTGCCGCGATTGTGGCCGGTGTTCCAACGTACTATTCATTCCCCGCGATTCTCGCCTCTCGCTATCCGCTGAGTCTGGGTCGCGAGGTGCGGGGCCTTGCCGTTGGGGAAACGACTCTAGCGTCGGTTTTCCGGGAAGGTGGGTATGCCACGGCATTTTTCGGCGCGGGCAATCCATATCTCGGGGCTCAGTTCGGGTACGATTGCGGGTTCGACACATTCTGCGATCTGGTGAACGACGACTCGGCGTCCAAGAACTTCGACATTGACCCATCCACTGGAAACAATTGGCTAGGAAACTTAAATCGTACTCTGGCGGAAGTCAGTCACAAGATTCCCGGGATGGGGGCGGCATATGACGAGTTGTACTTTCAGTACTGCCAGCGCTGGGCCGCGTCGGACCCCAGGTCTCTCGATGAGTTGCGCCGTTTCCCGGCCGCTGATGTGCTCGTGGCGAAGGCCGAAGCGTGGCTGAGTGCCATAGCAGGCCAGCCTTTCTTTTTGTGGCTTCATTTCATGGATCCGCATGCTCCTTATTATCCGACCGAAGAAGGGTTGACGATTTTAGGAATGCCGAAGCCGGAAGCTTCTCGTGCCAGCTACTTGAATGCATCGTGGAATCGGTTTGACATTGGGAGCGAACGCCTTCGCCGGTTTCGCGACGAAATTGTGTGTTTGTACGACGCGGGCATTAGTTGGGTGGATGCGCAGTTGTCAAAGCTGACGGAGACTTTGCGTCGGACCGGCCTTTGGGAGAATTGCATTTTCGCCGTAACGGCGGATCACGGGGAGGCTTTTCTCGAGCATGGCAGCCGCTATCATGCGCCCGCGTTGGGCGAAGAGTTGATTCATGTTCCGCTGTTGATTCGTGTTCCGGGCTCTCGGAAAAAGCAAGTTTGTTCGAATCCGTTCAGCATGATTCACCTTGCGCCAACTCTGCTGGCTGCGGCCGGTTTGCAGATACCCGGAGAATTTCAGGGCGAGAACTATTGGACTCACATGCGGGATGGAGCGGGGTGGAGCAAGCCGGCGATCACGGAGTGCGTAGCCGGCTGCACCAATCCGTATAGCGGCGAACAGCGCCGAAAGCCGCGCCTGCTGGCGGTTCGCGAGGCGCGATACAAATTGGTGTTGAATTTCGATGCGGGCACGGAGCATCTTTTCGATCTTGAATCCGATCCCGGAGAAAATTCACCGCTAGCATTCGAGCGCGGAAATCTGGAGCGGCGGCGGTTGCTTGAGGCGGCGCTCGAACATCTGACAAATTCTGCTCGACCACGCAACTCTGATGCTTACTTGCGAACTCGCCTGCGCGAGATCGGGCTGCCTCCTGGCAATGATCGGCTTGAGGCGAGCGGGGACGCCTCCTTCCATGTAGACGCGAGCCGTGCAGGTTGATCGGTTGAGATGAGGACGATCTACATTCTGGTCGATTCTTTCGCGGATGCGGACTTCACGAACGCACAGATGATTAATGCGCGGGAGATTGTGGCGAGACTGGACCCATCTCGCTTCTGCGTCACAATGTTTGTGCAAGGCGGTGCCGATGCGAAAATTCTGGCACGGCCGAATACACGGTTAATTCAGCTTCCACAACGCCTGAGGACGGTGCCGCTGGTACTTCAAGCTCCGATCGCTGGGGCGAGGCGAATGCGTGAGCGTGGGTACAATCGAGTCGCAGACCGACTGGCAGGATGAGACAATCACTCCAAAAACGATTCGCCTCTTTGAGCAGACTGTTCTGCGCTGCGATTATTTGTTCAGCAACTCCGCGAACGTGAAGCGAAGTCTCGAAGCCAACTATGGATTGCAAAGCGAGATTGTTCCGACCGGAGTGGATACCGAATTTTTTGCGCCCAACTGGAATCGGCCTGCAAATCCTAGGCCCCACGTGTTATTTGTGGGAGCTTTACGCGCGTTCAAGGGGCCGCATGTAGTTTTGGATGCGGCGCAGCGCTGTCCCCAATCGGATTTTATTCTGGTCGGAGACGGCGTCCTTGCTCAGGAATTGCGCAGCCGTGCACAAGATCTTCCCAATGTCAGAATGCTGGGGACTCTGGGCCGGGAGGGGATCCGCGAGGAATACCGCAAAGCAGATATTTTTATGTTTCCGTCACGCTGGGAAGGCTCGCCCAGAGTCCTAATGGAAGCGGCAGCTAGCGGTTTACCGGTTGTCGCACGCAGGGACTATCAACCTGAATCGGTAATTGATGGAAGCACGGGCTTCCTCGCCGGTGACGACGCGGGAATGATGGTGTGTTTGGACCGCCTGTTATCGGACACGGACTTGCGCCGCCAGATGGGCCGAGCCGCGCATTCGCATGTGGCGCGCTTCAGTTGGAATTTGATTACTCGTGAATGGGAAACAATTTTCACCAGGCTGGTATCGGCACACGGGAGGGTTTAGCGCGTGCGCCAGGAGTCTATCGCTTGACTCGCCGGCTGGTGATCCTAACCGAGATTATCGCGCCTTATCGAATTCCCGTCTTCAACGCGCTGGCGCAACGACCGGAAATCGAATTGCATATCATTTTTCTCTCGGAGAATGATCCAACCATCCGCCAGTGGCGGGTTTACAAGGACGAAATCAGATTTCAGTACGAAGTGCTCCCGTCCTGGCGACGACGGATTGCTGGATATAATCTGCTGCTAAATCGAGGAGTTCGTTCGGCTCTGAACCGGATCCAGCCCGATGTTGTTTTGTGCGGCGGATACAACTATCTGGCCTCCTGGCGAGCTGCCAATTGGGCGAAGGGGCATGGAGTGCCGCTGCTGCTTTGGTCCGAGAGCACGGCGTTTGATCGCCGTCGAAGATATTCGATCATCGAGTTCTTGAAGAAGCGCTTTATCGGAATGTGCGCGGCCTTTGTCGTCCCCGGTAAATCATCGCAGAATTACTTGAGTGCAAGGGGCATTCCTGAAGATCGAATCTTCATTGCGCCGAACGCGGTGGACAATTCGTTCTATTCCAAATTGGCTGAGGACACGCGCAGCGATGAGGCGAAAGTGCGGGCGCGACACGGCCTTCCTCCCAGATATTTTCTTTATGTCGGCCGGCTGGTGAGAGATAAAGGAGTTTTTGAATTGTTCGACGCTTATGCTCGGGTGAAATCAGAGATTCGTTCACAAGTTGGGTTGTTGTTAGTTGGCGAAGGTTCCGATCATGATGCATTGGCGGAACGAGCCTCGCAAATCGAGATAGGGTCGATCCAGTTTCGCGGTTTCGTGCACCGGGAAGAGTTGGCGGAGATTTACGCGTTGGCGGACGCATTCATTTTTCCGACCCTCTCCGATCCATGGGGACTTGTGGTGAACGAAGCCATGGCTTGTGCTTTGCCCGTTATTGTCAGCGATGTCGCGGGGTGTGCGGCGGATCTGGTGCGTGACGGGTGGAACGGATTCGTGGTGTCGCCCGGTGCGGTGTCAAAACTTGCTTCCGAGATGACGAAGCTTGCGGAAGATCCCGATCTGAGGCGGGAGATGGGTGGCAGAAGCAGGGAGCGCATTGACGCATATTCGCCTGCCACATGGGCCGAGGGAGTAGCAAAAGCGGTTATGATCGCCGGTGCTGCGAGACGCTGAAGTTTCATCGTCGAGGATGCAAGTTAGCATCCTCTATACCGGTCCTATCACAGCCTCGAAGCTGGTAATATACTGGCTCCATCAAGTCGAATACTCAACGGGAAATTGGTCGACGCTGCACTTTGACAGCGTGGCGGAGAGTCCATGATCGCAAAGTCCATGAAGGCGGATCCAGCAACGTTGCAGGCTAAACAGCATTCGACACCGCATGGGCTGACTGGGCAGCGAGTGGAGATTCTGGAATGCACGTTGCGAGACGGAAGCTACGCCGTCGATTTCAAGTTTACGGAGAACGATACTGCGGTGTTGGCGGGCGTTTTGGGCCGGCTCGGTTTCCGCTGGATTGAAGTGGGCCATGGGTTGGGGTTAGGAGCCGCGGAGGCCGGGAAGGGCACGATGCCGTGCCCGGATGAAAGACTGATCGAAGCGGCCAAACGAGCAGCTCCTGACGCGAACATCGGATGTTTCTTCATTCCAGGAATCGGGAGCGCCGAACATCTTAAGTCTGCGTGCGGGGCGGGACTTGACTTTGTTCGAGTTGGATACAACGCTCCCGAAATCGAAGATGCATTTCCCTACGTGACGCTGGCCAAGGAATTGGGACTGAAAGTTTGCCTGAATTTTATGAAAACCTACGGCGTCTCAGCCGAATTATTCGGCGAGAAAGCGAGAGCTGCAGCGGCCGCGGGAGCGGGCATCATTTATTGCGTTGACTCCGCGGGCAGCATGTTCCCCGAGGATGTACGCAGGTATCTGACTGCGGCGCGCGAACTTTGCAACGTTACGCTGGGTTTTCACGGACACAGCAATCTGCAGTTTGCCGTCGCCAATAGCGTGGAAGCGGTTCGTTGTGGAGCGCGCTTCATCGACACGACCCTATACGGGTTAGGACGGAGTGCAGGCAACGTCCCTACCGAAGTGGCGGTTGCGGTGTTCGGTAATCTCGGCTTTGAAACTGGAATTGACTTGTTCGATGTAATGGACGCGGCGGAAGAATTCATGGGTCCGCTGATGTCGCAGATGCAACTTTACGACATGATGTCGGTGGCGATGGGATGCAGTCAGTTCCACTCTTCTTTTTTGCCGAAGGTTGCGGCTGCTGCGCGCCAACATGGGGTGAGTGCGCGCCGGCTTGTGGTCGCGATGGGCAAATTCGATCCGGTCAATCTGGACGATGACAATTTAAATCGTATTGCCGGCAGTCTTCCGAAAGCGAGTGGAGGAAAGACGAGAGAATGGCTGACATCGTTTTCAGCGCCCGGTATTTCGGCGCACAGCATCAGCAGTTCGCTGTCGGCCGTAAGATCCCTGGTTGATGGAATGGTGGTTACGTGCGCCAAACGTCGTGCCCGTCCGGTGCTGGAACTGGTCGCTTCGGAGTCGCCTTCCGACGACCTCATCCTGGCCGACCTTGTGCTCGCCGAAGGCCCGGTGGTGCTGGGCAGAGTGGTGTATGGTTCGTTTGATGTGCTGGAGCAAGTGTTGCGGATGACAAGCGGCAGCATTCCACTTTTCCTGAATGACAAGGATGGAGGCGCGTGGGGTGCGCAGTGGCCTGCGAGGCTGGTAGGGATCGTAGGCGCGGAGAGGGTTTTTCCGATTCGGTCGAAGCGGCTGATTGCCGATTACATTGAAGACGTTCTTACTACGGCTGCGCATCGCGCAGATAATTTTTGCGTGTTGATCTATGGAAGTCCCCACAGCGCATTGTTGCAAGTCTGCTGTGAGAATTTCATCAACGTTGTGGTTCACGGGGCATTACCGCAGGGCGCGCCGGAGAATTGCTGGCAGATGCCGGATTTTTCCGATCGCATGCATTTCGATTTGGGTGTCGGCGTCACCCTGCTCCTGTGTCCACCAAGTGCCGCCGACTC
>Ga0302275_10006885_pt1 | contig 10682 bp, 4 predicted proteins | sample III_Bog_N2_2_FD_200229 | JGI IMG/M metagenome (GOLD analysis project Ga0302275, IMG submission 200229) | Peat permafrost microbial communities from Stordalen Mire near Abisko, Sweden - III_Bog_N2_2 | ecosystem: Environmental > Terrestrial > Soil > Wetlands > Peat | place: Sweden: Abisko... | reverse complement strand
CAGACTCACGCCGTGCATCTCTATCGATGCGCTATCGTTTGGATCCTGAGTTGCAGCACGGGTAAAGGCTTCGATGGCTTGTGGGAACTGGTCCTTCTGGTAAAAGATCATGCCGCGCAGCCGCTCGACGCCTGCCTGTTCAGGATTTTGAGCGGCCAGCTGGTCGAGTTGGGCCATAGCCTTGTCCAGGCGGCCCCGAGCGGCCAGATTTTGTGCGGTTTCAAATGGTGTTGGCGTGGACTCTGGCGCATCAGCAGCGGGGAGTGCGGGGCTTTGCGGGGCTTGTCCTTGGGCCGCAAAAGGTGCAACGGTCAGAAGAAGAGCCGTTATGAATGAGCGGTGCATGGCTAGAACCTATCCTGCAGTTTAATCCCCGTGAGGTGTTGTTGTCCGACGGCGCAAAGAGGTCGAGAAAGTGCAACCCGCGCAGGGGTTGAGACCAAAGAAAAGAGGGGAGCCGAAGCTCCCCTCGAGGTTTGTTGCGGCTCCTCACACGGAATTAGAACTGAACGTGGAGGGAAAATTCGAGCTGACGCGGACCGCAATCGCTGCCCTGTCCGCAGCCGCCACCCTCACCACCGATGGAACCGCCCGACTCAATGTTGCCGTTGGGCAGGCCCGCGGTAATGTGGTTGAAGGCGTTGAAAGCGTCCATGCGGAACTTGGTCACGACGCTCTCCCATAGGGTGAACGACTTCGTAAGTGCCATGTCAGTTGAGAAGAACCTCGGGCCCGTGTAGGTGTTGATACCAGAGTTACCGAAGTTGTCGAGCCCGGGGTTGACGAACGTGCCGTCTCCCAGCTTATGTGTCGTGCCGCAAGCTCCGTTGAACATGCAGCGAGAGTGTGTTTGTGGGTCGTACGCGCTGACCTTGGTCGACATCTTTTGAGTCTGGCTCGGGTCTCCCGGACCATCGTTGATGTTGGAACCGCTCTCGTTATAGCTCAGCGTGTATGGCAAGCCACCCGACCATTGCGACACGTCGCTGACCTGCCAGCCGCCGACGAGCAGGTCGGTGACATGGTTGGCGTCGGGCATATACATCTTGCCCTTGCCGAATGGCAGATCGTAACTGCCGTACATGGTGAGTTGCTGGTCGCGGACGTTGCTGTCGCGGCCATGGGTGATTGCGTGGCTCCAGGTGTAGAAGCCGGACTCTTCATCGAACGCAGCTGCCCACTCGTAGTTGGCGTTGATCGTGAGCCCGTTCTTCATGGTTTGGGCAAGGTTGATCTGGAGGGCGTCGAACTCAGTGTTCTGGTCGTCGCCGCGGTACGCGATGCCGTTGTTCCATCCGCACATGCCGGGTAGAACGTATGGTTCGTTCGGGGTGACGTAGTTGGGATCATGGCAAGCGGGCAGGGTGGCTGCATAATACCGCTGCAGGAGATTGCCTGTGGTTCCTCCGTTGGCCGAAATCGTGTTGGCCGGGACAGAAGGATCATAGTGCAGTGCCTGACCAGTAACGCTGTTGGCGCCTGGAAGGTTGACAGCCTGCTCGTTGGGGTTGGTGCCGTTGCTGTCGCCGTCACCGAGTGTGTGTGTTCCCTTGTTGCCGACATAAGCGGCGGTCAACGAGAGAGTTGGCGTGAGGGCGCGCTGCACGCTGAGATTCCATGCATCGATGGTGGTCAGGTGGAGCGGGTTGGGACGCGAACTTGAACCGACCTGCGTTCCGGGGTTGGGAAGAAGTCCGTTGGCAGGAACCGGAATCGGAGCATACGGCGTGGGTCCGGCCGACAGAGTGAATGCCTCGCCAATGTTGGTAGGCGAGTTGAGCTGCTGGTTGGCCAGAACCGGAATGTTCTGGGTAATGGTGTGGCCGAAGATGGAGCCGAAGACGCCGGTGTCAAAGCTGCGTCCATAGCCCACGCGAACCACGGTTTTGGGATCGTATTGATAGGTGACGCCAAGGCGGGGCGAGAACTGCTTCCACTTGTCGACAGACCAGCCGAGGTCGGAGGGAATGCCGCCGATGCCGGCCACATGGAGGTAGCCATCTGTGAGGTTCAGCAGCGATCCGTTGCCCGGACCATTGGTCGACTCTGGGAAGTAGAGATCCCAGCGAAGGCCGAGGTTCAACGTCAACGACTTGGTGGCGCGCCAGGTGTCCTGCGCATAGAAGAAGGTGCGCTTCTGGAATTCCTTGGCGTTGGTTGAGGTGGAGACGTAGCGGTTGAAGCTGGTTACGTCGCCCATCATAAAGGATGCAAAACCCAGGCCGCCTTGGGGCAGCGTGTTGCCGTTTGTGCCGTTGGTGGGATTGGAGGTGGGACCTGTGCCGAAGTTGAGCAGGCCGGCGCGGTCGTTGTCAGACGGGACGCGCAGGTTGCGGCCGTAGCGCAGGTCGGCGCCAACCTTGAAGGTGTGGTTGCCGACGATCCGTGTCCAGTTGTTTACGATCTGGAACTGATCTTCGCGCTCGGTGAGGGGGCAGTTGCAGCGGTTCACGCCCAGACCGTCGCCGTAGACGGTGCCGTTGGTGCCGCCGCTGCCGCCGGGAACGTTGGTGACGTTGAAGCCCGGCGCACCGGAGGTAATATTGCCGCCGATATTGATGCCGGGAATGCCCAGGGTGGTTGCGAACTCGGTGCCCTGGTCGTGCTTGGTGTCGATGACGTTATAGCGGTAGTAGCCCAGCCGGAAGTCGGTAAGCAGCTTGGGGCTGATGGCGATATCCATGCCCGAGGCAAGGCTGTCGTTCGCGCCGTTGGAATTGCCGCCGTAGTTGTTGATGCCGAATCCGGGTCCACCAGCCGCGCCAAACATGACCGCGCCGGAGAGTGTGTCGTAGAAACGGGAGAAGCGCTCAAATGCGTGCATCTTCTCGTTGATGGTGTAGTCGACACGCTCCGTATATTGGTTGCTGTTGAACAGACCGGTGCCGCTCTCCTTGTAGTTCTGGTCGAGACCATCGACGTTGCCATCCAACCCCATGCCTAACCCGATGCCGGTAGTATTCGGCGCGAGAAGGGTGAGAAGTGCCAGCGCCTGGGGCGAGAGCAGACTCTTAGGAATAACATTGTGCGGAAAGGCACTGCCGATCGGAACGCCAGCAGCGGCCGACTGAGCAGCTGTAGTTACATACAAAATTCCGGCTGTGCCCGGCGCGCCGGATGCCGAACTGTCATATTCACTGAAATCGGCTCCGGGGATACCGCTGGTGCCGACCGTATTGCCGAGCGCGGTTTGCGTAAGCAGGTTGGTGGGCAATGTGTCGGTTGCCGAAGTACCAACCTTCTGGCGCTGGCCTTCGTAGTTGAAGAAGAAGAATGCCCTGTCCTTCAGGATCGGTCCGCCGACGGAAGCGCCCATGCGATTCTTGAGTCCTGGGGGCAGGCCGCTGGGGTTGGTGAGGCTCACTTTGCCTGGCGTTACGCTGTAAGGGTCGCGTGCGTAGTTGGCATTACCGGTGCGGAAATCATAAACACTGCCATGGAAGTGGTTGGTGCCGGAGCGGGTTTGCGCAGTAACGACCGCGGAGACAGCTTTGCCCAACTCAGCGTCGAAGTTCTGCGTGGTGATCTTGGTTTCGGTGACGGCGTCCATGGCGGGGTTGATGACGATGATGCCCAGAATCGGATCTTCGTTGTCGGTTCCGTCCAGCTCGAAAGCGGTTCCGCCGAAGGCCTGGCCGTCCACCTGAATCTGCTTGGAGCCCTGCGGATTTTCATCGGCGGCGTGCGACCAGCCAAGAAGCTGTGCGCCGGGTAGCAGGAGTTGCAGGTTGGTGAAGTTCTGGTCGCCCACTGGCAGTGATGCAACCTGCTGCTCGTCGAACACGGTGGAGACGTCAGTGCTCTCAGTCTTCAACTGAGGCTGTGTGTCTGCGTTCACTTCTACGGTTTCTTGAGAGCCGCCTACCTGAAGCGCGGGATCGATGCGGGGTGCGGTATCGGCTTCAACCGATATGCCCTTCGTCTCAAAGCTCTTGAACCCCTTGGCGGTGACCTTGAGGTCATAGACGTCGGGAATAAGGTGAGGAACTGTGTAGTCGCCGGCGGCGTTCGAAATGACGGACACAACCGTGCCCTTGGCCTCGTCCGTGACCGTGACAGTGGCGCCCGGAACGATGGCTCCTGTCGAATCGGCCACAGTGCCAAAGATCGATCCATAGACCGACTGCGCAGACGCAGGCACTGTAAGTAGGAGGCTCGCGCAGGCAAAAAGTGCCGGCACGAGTGCTGTACGAAGGATCTTGTTCATGCGGTCTCCTGAAAAGTGTTTCTGTTTTGTGTGTGAACTTGTGGTGTACCCACTTGCCCGGCAGGTTGAACCCTGCCCGTCGGCACGAAAGGCTCACCTGCCACGTTGACATGATGAGCTAAAGAACCGGCGTTGCTTCTCCCAAGCGAAGCAGGAAACAGGGAGCAAAAAGGGCGAACTCCGGAGCAATCGAAACCATACCCAAGAGAAGCATCGTCTGTCAACGACCAATTTCAAAAAAAATGACGGGTTTAAGCGTAAATAGGATATGTCAATACATGGAAACATTTACATTTTCTGGCTGTCTCTTTTCCGAAGCGGCGCGGAGTGCCGATTCTTGAGACTAACTCCCGTAACTAAAGGGATTTACTTGAACCGGAACCTGCTTCTAAATCTGTTCCCTATTGCTCAGTTTTGAGGGGTAATACGTATCGTTACCGTATGATCGATCGGTTTCGGTACAAATTTGATACCGCAAATGTCAATACATTTAATTAGACAGTTCAGTCGGCTCAGATTAGTCGCCTGCCATGCATCCGGAAAGAACTGAAACATCGGAACTGATGCCAGAGTCGTAGGTTCCTCTCCACCAAAGGGTTGATTTATATGATCGGATTCGATTTTCGGTAAGGCGTCAGCACATCGGATTCAGAGGGGAGTGCTGCCCCTGAAAGCAAAGCTCCGATCATTTCCGGGCGTCTCATTCCTCCCGTTTACCTACAAGAAGTCTGGGATGGTCCGCAAAGGTTTTCGGCATGACATTCATGCGGTCGCCAATTTTCCATCGAATTGATGGGGGCTGGCATGGAGCGCGCAGTTTTATTCAGTACCGCAACGTTGCCTTCCAGACCGGATATTCGCGAGCAGGTCTTCGGCTTTCTCGCTGTCAGGGGAGAATTCCAGCAGCCGTTCAAGCGTTGCGATGGCGACACTGCGGTGCCCTGTTCCGCAGGCAACAACGGCCAGGTTCAGCCCTGCGCCCAACTGGACCGGATCGTGGGTAAAGACCGAATCCCAGAGCCGGATAGCATCTGCGTCATGATGCTGGCCGGCCTCGATGAATGCCAGATTACCTCCGGCCAGTGAATCGAATGGGTCGTCAGCAAGGGCCAGACGGTACTCATCGGCGGCTTGCTGCGTCTTTCCATTCAACTGCTCCAGAAACCCCAGCTGCGCATGCAGTTCGTGGTCGCCCTGTGCTCCGCGTTCTTTCTCGGCGTTCAACAGCAATTCGATGGCGCGAAGTGCACTCTGGCGATCGCCGCGAGCAGCCATCTGCGCATAAGCCAGGCCGAGATCCCGATCACTGGCCGGTGCGCCTCCCACTACTTCCAGGTCGCCTCGAGTGGCCAAAGGCAGGCGCTCCTGGCTGACGGTTTTCTTGATCCAGTGGTCGGTCACCTGCTCATGTGCAATGTCGTTGGAGGGCGGACGAGCCATGTGGCAGGCTGTGCAATCAGGGTTCTCGCGGTGGTGAGTCTGCTGAAAGTTGGCTTGGTTGTGGCACTGGAGGCAGCGCTGGCGATAGAAGGCAACGCGCTCCGATGGAGCCGGTGAACCATGCGGATCGTGGCAGGTGGTGCAGGTGAGTCGGTCACCGGACGCCTGCTTGCATGCACTCTGCAACAGCGCTTTCCACTGGCTGGTCGCGCGCCCTCCCGACCCGCTCTCGGTGCGCCGAACAAAGAAAAGCGCGTAATCAAAAAGGTTATCGCCGGGTGAGAATTCCTGGAGTTGCCTGCCTTGGCGGACCACGGCAGCTTGGCCCTCCAGATGGCAGTTGAGGCAGACCGAGTCCCGCCGAATCGGTTCCATGGCGTCAATATTGGCCAAGGGGACCCTTCCGCCGGATGAGACATGTGCGCTCCCGTCGCCGTGGCAGGCCGCACACGTGATTCCCCCATTGGCAAACGGGGCACCCGCGTAATGATTGCGCGCATCGGGCTCGGAAGATGCCACCCCGGAGACATGACAATGCAGGCAACCCGGGTCGACTGCGAGGGTTAGCGGCATCTCACGCGCGGCCTGGTAGTTGGGCGCCATGTCCCAGATTTGCTTCTTCCCGTACCAGTTGATAGGCGCTTCAAACCAATAGCCTTGCTGCTGAAAGAGGTAGGTTCGCCCGCGCTTGCCGGAGCCGAGGAAGTAGATGAGCTCCTGGCGGCCATTCAACTCGCGGCCGCTGGGGCCTGCTTCCCGCGCATAGCTGAGCCAGACCTTCCCCGACTCCTGAAAAACCTTGTAATGGATCCCAGAAGCATCGTGGGAGAAGTCCGCGGGTGTCAGGCCTTCATCAGCGGGACCGCTGGCATTCGCCATGGGGGTGGAGCGGTAGCGCTCGTAAATCTCCCGGTGACACGGGGCGCAGGCGGCATCTGGATCTTCGGGGCGCACGCCCGCGAAGGCGCTGGTTCGGTTGCCCTTTGGCAACCAAGCCCAACTTGCCAACATAATCGCAAGAAAAAGGCCGAGGCACGTGGAACGAGGCAGAACCGACACTCCGCCGGCGATTGCTGTCGTTCTCGCAATTGCACGTTTGGGTAGACGAGATAGAGGGGAGGAAGTTTAATCTCTCAAAGTTTGCCTTTTGATGGCATGAAAATCTCGGTTTTCAGAATCTTGCCGCCCTCCTGGATAACGTGGAGGCGATTCACGTCGAGATCTTTGAGCGTGTCAACGATGCCGGAGGGCCAGCGAATCTCAAGTAAATCAACCTTTTTCGCCTCGCCAAGCCCAAAATGAACGCGGAGATCGTTAGCAGAGTAGTAGCTGTTGCACGATCGAACCTCGTCAATCTGGGTTAGCGGCGTTCCTGGCTTCGCATTCAGCAGCGGGGTTCCGGTTTGTGCTACAGCCTTGACGAGGGCACCGATGCCACTTCGGTTGGACTTGACGCCTACAAGCCGTATCTTGACCCATCTTCGATTCAGCGTTGAATCGCATCGCAGTAGTTGTGGCGGCGCGTTGACACAGTTGACGATAGCGTCGAGATTGCCGTCGTTGTCGTAGTCGCCTACGGCAAAGCCGCGCGCCGGCACAGGAGCCACGATGCCGGATCCGCCGGTGAGGCTCACATCTTCAAACTGGCCGTTGCGCAGGTTGCGATAGAGGTACTTGCGCTCTGCGTAGGCCGCATCCACCTGCGTTCCGTCGACTTCAGGATAGACGTGGCCATTGGCGACCAGAATGTCGAGCCAGCCGTCGTTATCGATGTCCATGAAGCTGACGCCCCATCCCAGCAGGCGCGTGTTCACGCCCAAGCCAGCCTGATAAGTCCGGTCGTCGAAGGAGCCATCGCCGAGATTCATGTAGAGGGAATCCGTGTCTCCGGCGAAGTTTGTTTTCACAATGTCGAAGAGGCCGTCGCGGTTATAGTCGCCAATGGAGACGCCCATCCCGGCCTGCGGCTTGCCATCCGGCGAATAAGCTACACCCGCTTCAATAGCCTGATCGCGGAACGTACCGTCTCTCTGGTTTACGTAATACGTAGCCGAAGTTGAGTCATTCGCGACATAGATATTGGGCCAACCCGTCGCATCGAGATCTCCAGCCGCGCAGCTCAGCGCATACGTTCCAAGCGTGCCGCCCATGCCAGCCTTCTCGCTCACATCCGTAAATGTGCCGTCGCCATTGTTGTGATAGAGAAGGTTTTTGCCGCCTTCCAGGCCAGGGGGCCCGCAGGCTACCTGAATCCCTTTATAGGTGCAATTTGCGTCTTCCGGCAGTGGCGCGGTCTTAACGTCGAAATCAATGTAATTCCCAACAAACAGGTCGAGATGGCCGTCCTTGTCATAGTCGAGGAAGGTACAGCCGGAGTTCCAGCGGAGACGCGATTGCAGAAGGCCGGCCTCTTTGGTGACCTCAGTAAACGTACCGTTGCCGTTGTTGCGGAATAGCGCATTCTGGCCGTAGTAGCTGACAAACAGGTCGTTCCAGCCATCGTTGTTGTAGTCACCCACGCAGCAGGCTTGACCCCATCCTGACCGTGCAAGGCCTGCCATCAGCGTCACATCGGTAAAAGTGCCGTCGCGATTGTTCTTGAACAGATGGCAGACAGGCTCCTGGCCCTTTGGAAAGCCCTCGAATCGCCAGCCATTCACAAGAAATATGTCGACCCAATCATCCTGATCGTAGTCAAAGAAAGCCGCTCCACAACCTGTGGTTTCAAGAAGATACTTGTTGCGATGCTCCCCGCCAAAGACGGTCTTTACGGTTAGCCCTGCTTGTTTGGCAACGTCAGTAAACTGGACTCCAAGCGGTGTGCCAGCCACCGGCGAAGCTTGCCCCTTCGGCGCCGAGCGGGCCGGTGCCTCGTACGCCGGGCGGGAGTTTGCCGAAGGCTTTTGCGGCTGGCCTGCCTGGAAGCTGAATGCGGGCTGCGTCAGGCGCAAAACTTCTTCAAGAGGCAGAACCAGGGCAGTTTTCGAAAGTGACTTGAGAATCGTGCGACGGGTGAAGGGCAAATCCGGAATCTCCGTTGCGACAGGACGCGGTTTTCAGCGTCGCCAGCCTGAAAGGCGAGTATAGCGGCCCGCGACGGGTCAGCTTCCATCCCCATCGTCCACCCTTGCCCGAGCTCATTGACCCGCAAGCTGCTCAAGTAGCGCATCGAAGTCTTCCAGCCGAGCATATTCGATGATGACTCGGCCGCAGCCGTTGTGGTCTTCAATCTGCACCTTGAGGCCAAGCGCGCTCTGAAGGCGAGTCTGCACCTCGCGCACATTCGGGTCAACAGGAGGAACCGGCTTTGGGTCCTTCTTGGCGGCCTTCTCAGGATGCAGGAGGCCCTGAACATAGGATTCTGTCTGGCGAACAGAAAGCGAAAGTTCGACGATCTTCTGGGCTGCCTTCTCCATCTCCTCCGCGTGCTCGAAGGCCAACAGGGTACGGGCATGACCAAAGCTAAGTTCACCGGATTCGACACGGGCCTGCACTATAGAAGGTAACTTCAACAAACGAATGAAGTTAGCAACAGACGCGCGATCTTTCCCGGTGCGGTGTGCCATCTGTTCCTGCGTCATGTGGAACTCGCGCGACAGACGCTCGAAGGCGCGTGCCTGTTCCATCGGGTTCAGATCGGCGCGTTGAAGATTTTCGACGATGGTGATTTCCATCGCCTGTTCGTCAGAAACCTGTCGCAGGATCGCGGGGATAGTCGCCTTGCCCGCGAGCTGCGATGCGCGCCAGCGGCGTTCCCCTGCGATGAGCTGAAAACGGCCATTGGGCAGGGGGCGCACTAGAATCGGCTGAACCACACCATTTGAGGTGATGGAGGCGGCCAACTCCGCGAGCTGCTCCTCGTTCATCTGGGTGCGGGTCTGGAAGGGGTTCCGCTCGATTTGGTCGAGTTTGATTTCGCGGGGCTTGCCTCCTTCACCTTCAGGAGCCAGAGGCTGCACGCGGGGAAGAAGCGAGTCGAGGCCCTTGCCGAGGGCGCGTCGTTTGGGATCAATAGCGGTGGTGTTCATGGTTTCTCAAATCCTTCATTAATGGCAGGTTTGCCGGGTTCTGCTCGTCTGCTGAGAGCTGGTTGCACCCGGCATTTGCCGGAGCGGTGACTAACTGAGCTGCCTAAGCGTAAGGCCAGAATCGAACTGGGGGCTTGTTATCAATGGGTTCAGCCGCTTTTGCCGCCTTGCGATCCGCGCTGCGCGGGCTTTCAATTTGGTTGCGAGCCAGGAATTCCCCGGCCAGCTCAAAATAAGCTTCGGCTCCGCGAGAACGGGGATCATAGACGGCGACGGGTTTGCCATGGCTGGGAGCCTCAGCGAGACGAATATTGCGAGGAATGACAGTGACATAGAGCCGTTCCCGAAAATACTCCCGCAAAGTGACTGTCACCTGCTGAGCCAGGTTGGTTCGGTCATCGTACATGGTAAGGAGAACGCCTTCGATGGTGATGTCGGGATTGTAGGACGCGCGAACGCGTTCCAGATTGGAGATGAGCTCGGAGATGCCTTCGAGGGCAAAATACTCGGCCTGCATAGGCACAATCAGACTTTCGGCAGCTACCAGGACGTTCAAGGTGAGAAGGTCGAGGGCGGGGGGGCAGTCAAGGATGATCAGATCGAATCGATCCTGGATCGGCTGGAGAGCTTGCCGCAGCCTTAGCGCGCGGTCGTTTGCGCCTGCGAGTTCGACATTCGCACCAGTCAGATTCTTGGAACCCGGTAGAAGCCAAAGCAGGTCGACCTCGGTAGGAAGGATGACCTGGGCAGCTGGAGGATCGCCCATCAGGACGTCATAAATGGAATTGCGGTTGTCATCGCGCTGAAAACCGAGGCCGGAGGAAGCATTCGCCTGTGGATCGCAGTCGACGAGAAGGACTCTAAGCCCTTCCAATGCGAGGCATGCCGCGAGGTTAATGGCTGTCGTAGTTTTGCCAACTCCGCCCTTTTGGTTGACAATTCCGATGATTCTTCCCATGGGAATCAAGAGTAAAGGTTTGAGGGGTTTGGGGGTAGGGAGAGGCACT
>Ga0302275_10006884_pt1 | contig 10684 bp, 4 predicted proteins | sample III_Bog_N2_2_FD_200229 | JGI IMG/M metagenome (GOLD analysis project Ga0302275, IMG submission 200229) | Peat permafrost microbial communities from Stordalen Mire near Abisko, Sweden - III_Bog_N2_2 | ecosystem: Environmental > Terrestrial > Soil > Wetlands > Peat | place: Sweden: Abisko... | reverse complement strand
TATCGTGAGGTTCGTCTCATTGATCCTGCATCGGGCAACATCCTCGCCACGCTTTCCGGACACTCCAACTATGTGCGCTCCCTTGCGTTCAGCCCAGACGGGAAGATGCTCGCGGCTGCAGGCGGGTCGCCTCAATTGGAAGGCGAAATCAAGATATGGGATATTCAGTCGCATCAGCTCCTGAAGACATTAGTCGGCCACAAGGATTGCATTTACTCCATTGCCTGGAGCCCCGACGGAAAGCTTATCGCCTCGGGGAGTTATGACAAGATGGTGAAGCTTTGGGACGTGGCCGCGGGAAAGGAACAGCTCAACCTGCAGGATCATATCGATGCAGTGTTCGCTGTGGCGTTCAGTCCCGATGGCAAGCGACTCGCTTCGGCTTCGCAAGACAGAACGGTCAAGATCTGGAATGTGTCCACCGGCCGGCGCCTTTACACGCTGAGCGACGCTTTGGACGGTTTGACCAGCATTGCATTTTCACCTTCAGGCGACCGAGTGGCCGGGGCCGGCTACGACAAGACCATTTACATTTGGCAACTTGCAGAGGACGATGGCCATTTAAGCCAGTCGTTGATTGCGGACGAAGAAAGCCAGCTCGCATTGGCGTGGTCGCCCGATGGCAAGACCATTGTCACGGCCTCTTCCGACGGGTCCATTCGGTTCCGCGATGCCGGGCTCGACCTGGTCAGCGTCATCGACAACCAATCCGATTGGGTACAAGCGCTGGACATCAGCCCCGATGGAAAATGGCTGGCCGCGGGCAGATTCAACGGCACGCTTAGTTTGTACGATCTGAAGACCTACAAGGAAATTGGAGGGGAGAGACCGGTCTTCGATTCTCTCAAGGCACACAACGGAAATGAACCCAAGGAGGCGGCCGGCCGATGATTTCTGTCTTCCACGTTAAGGGAGGTTATGTGCAGAGCCGAAACCTGCTTCTGTTGGTTTGGGTTGCGCTGGGATTGTGGCCGGCGTTGCCCTTGTGTGCCGATGAGCCGATGATTCCCCCGAGCGTTGACAGTATCTACCCGGCCGGAATGGAACGAGGGAGCACGGCTGAGTTCACCATCAGTGGCCGAAATATTTCCGGCGCAACTGAAGTTATCTTTGACGGGCCAGGCATAACTGCAAAGGTGACTGGAGTTACCGATGTACCGGAAAAGATCACCGGACCGCGCGCTGGAGAAGACCTGGGTGCACAGGTACCGCTTGGCAAAAAGCAAACGGCCACACTTCAAGTTGCGGTCGGCCATGATGCGTGGCCTGGTGTCCATTGGTTCCGGATAAAGACGCCACTGGGAACAACCAACGCCAAGCCATTCGCGATCGGAACGCTTGCGGAAGTGAAGCGGCGCGCGAAGATGCCTTTGGATTCTGAAACGCCCGCGCAGATGGTGGACTTGCCGGCTACCTTGATTGGAACGATTGCGTCCCCGGGCGACGAGGACAGTTATCAGTTTCACGGCAAGGCCCAAGAAGAAATCGTCTTCAGGGTGCAGGCCTCGCAGCTTGGTTCCGCACTTGCGTCCAAGCTGGTTTTGAGAGATAGTTCCGGGCAAGTTCTGGCCACGGCAGGCAAAAGCGACACTCGACTCGATGCGGCATTGACCTACAAACTCCCGCAAGATGGGCAATACACTTTGTCTATCACCGACCGCAATCGCGGCGGAGGCGGTGGTTATTTCTATCGCATGGATGCGGGCCCACTACCGTATATCACCGGCTTTTTTCCTTTGGGCGTGCGTGCGGGGTCTTCGGCGGAGGTCGCTCTAGAGGGCGCCAACCTGGGCGCCATTCGCCAGGTGAAAGCGAACCCGCCATCCTACTCAGGGGGCTGGACGACTACGTCTCTTGCGGTCAACATTGGCGGCATGCACCCGCTGAACGAACCAAGGCTGGAAGTCGGCGACGTGCCGGAGATTCTGGAGCAGGAGCCCAACAATACGATCGCTCAAGCGCAGGCTGTATCGATTCCCGTGACCATCAATGGGCATATCGACGGCGGGGCGGTATCCGGCGGGAAGCCGGATGAAGACTATTTTCGCTTCCACGCAAGCAAGGGTGAACAACTGAGCATCGATGTTGCCGCCGCGCGATTGGGGTCCCCGCTGGATTCCGTAATTGAAGTGCTTGACGCCAATGGGAACGCCATCCCGAGGGCCACGATTCGCTGCCTCAACCAGACCACAACAACGCTTTCAGACAGGGACTCGCGGGGTGTGGGGATTCGGCTTGTGTCAACTGCGGAGCTTCACGAACGCGATTACCTGATGGTGGGCGACGAACTCAACCAAATCGACTACATACCCGATCAGCCCGACGCCGACACAAATCTGAAGGGAATGGATGACCTCCGCGTGGCTTACCTTGGAACCTCCCCGGATGTGCATGCCATCAACACTCCGGTTTACAAGGCGCAGATTCTGCCACCTGACGCAATCTTCGCATCGAACGGGCTGCCGGTCTTCCACCTTGCATGGCGCAACGATGACGGCGGGCCGGGTTACGGCGCGGACTCGAAACTCGATTTCGTAGCTCCCGCCGACGGCGATTACGTTCTGCATCTCTCTGACGTGCGAGGCATGGAAGGGGGTGACTTCGCGTACCGTCTCACCATTCGCGAAGCAGTCCCCGACTATCGTCTTAAGGCGGAGCCGGCCAATCCCAACATTCCCAGGGGAGGCGCGACTCCGGTGACCGTCTCGGTGGTTGCGAATCGGGGATTTGCGGGTCCGATCGAGATCGAAGTGAAGGGGCTGCCTCAGGGAGTTTCGGCTAGTCCGGCAACGATTGCGGCGGGGCAGGACTCGACGGTTGTCGTCTTGTCGGCTGGGCCGGACGCATCGCTGGACGCACATCCTTCTGCTGTTCAGTTTGTTGGGCATGCGCGCTTAAATGGACATGAATTGGTGAGGACGGCGAATTCGTTTGGGGGCGCCGATCCAGTGCTGCAACTGGTTTCCGTCATTCCTCCGCCGGATGTGCTGGTCACTACAGATTCGCGGGAGGTTTCCCTTGAGCCGGGGAAAGAAGCTACCGTCACTCTTCATATCCAGCGGCAAAACGGGTTCAAGGGGCGCGTTCCCTGCTCGGTTGAAAACCTTCCTCCCGGCGTTCGGGTGGTGAACGTGGGATTGAACGGGGTGTTGGTCACGGAAGACCAGTCGAGCCGCACAATCACGCTTCGAGCCGAGGACTGGGCAAAGCCTGTCAAGCAGCCCATCTATGTGGTGGCGACGGTCGAATCGAACTCCCCAACGATGCATCCATCCGCGCCTCTGCTTCTTCAGGTGGCGCCCGGCAAAGAGGCGGCGCGCGCAAGCGCGAGTCAACCATGAGGCGGAATGGCCCAGGGACTGAAGCGCGGTTGATCGTGTGGCACTTGCGGCACGACTGAAGTCACGCGATGACAAAGAAACAAAATTGCAGGTTCAACGAAACAGGACGCCATGGAGTTCTGCGGGCTCCCGCTCATCGGACAAAAACGTCCGATGAACGGGGCACAGCTTGGTCCACTGCGGGTCGCTAAACGGTTTGGGAAAAAGCCGGGCTCGCGCCGTATTACGGTTATCTCGAGTTACGCTTATTGCAGACGGCGCCCGAAGTCTTCAATGGGCGCAGGACGACCGAACAAATAGCCCTGGTAGGAATGGCAATCGCGAGCCGCGAGAAAGTCTCTTTGCGCTTCGGTTTCAACTCCTTCGGCGACTACCTGCAATCCCAGGCCGTGAGCGAGAGAGATAATCGCCTGAACGATTGCGCGATCGTCCGGATCGTCGGCAATGTCGCGCACAAAACTCCGGTCGATTTTGATCTGATCCAGGGGCAGGCGCTTGAGGTAGGACAAAGAAGAGTAGCCGATGCCGAAGTCATCGATGGAAAAGCCTATTTCAAACTCCTTCAGGGCTTTCATTGTCTGAATCGCCTTGTCAACGTTCTTCAAGAGGAGAGTCTCAGTAAGTTCAAGCATGAGTCGCTGGGGATTTGCGCCATGACGAAGCAATGCCGACTTAACCTGTTCGACAAAATCAGGTTGATGGAACTGGCGGGCACTTATGTTGATGGAGAGGTGCAGATGGATGGTTGCCGGGTCGCGTGCCCATTGGGCGAGCTGGCAGCAAGCGGACTCGAGCACCCACGCGCTGATGGGAACAATCAGCCCGCTGTCTTCAGCAACTGGAATGAAATCTCCCGGCAAGATCATATCCTGCCCTTGCGGTTGCCAGCGCAGCAAGGCTTCCGCACCCACAATCCTGCCCTTTCGATCTACCTGGGACTGGAAGTAGAGGATGAATTCATTTTGAGCCAAAGCCTGGCGCAATCCGGCCTCGAGCTTTGCCCGCTCGTCGACCAAAGCCTGCATGGTGGGGCTATAGAAGCGGATGGTATCGCGTCCCGCGTCCTTGGCCTGGTAGAGGGCGAGATCGGCTTGCCTGAACAGCGCTTCCGCACCGTCGCCGCGATCGCGAAACAACGTGACGCCGATACTTGTGGTGGCATGGTAGGCATTCTCGCCCAGCGTGACGGGGCTGGAGATGGCGGCGCGAATTTTTTCCGCAATAAATTCGGCGTTGGTTGCGGCGGCAGACGGTTCCTCACTGAGGCCCTCAAGAAGAATCACGAACTCGTCCCCGCCAAGTCGCGCCGCTGAATCGGTTTCCCTGAGGGTTTGCACCAACCTGCGCGCAACTTCGACGAGCAACTGATCTCCAACATCGTGTCCGCGCGTGTCGTTCAGGGTCTTGAAGTGGTCCAGATCGATGAGGAGCATGGCGCCAAACTTCCCTTCCCGCGCGCAGGCGCCCATGGCATGATTCAGGCGGTCGAGCAGCAATCGGCGATTGGGCAGGCCGGTCAACGGATCGTAGAATGCGAGTTCGAGAATCTTCCGTTCCGCCTCTTTGGGATCGCGGATGTCGGAGAAGGTACCCAGATAATGGGTCACCATCCCGGCCCCATTCTTGACGCTGGAAATGGACAGCCACTCCGGATAGATTCCGCCGTCTTTGCGCCTGTTCCAAATCTCACCAGCCCAGGTTCCTTCGTGCGCCAGCGCATCCCACAAGTTGCGATAGAAAGTGCTGTCCTGTCTCCCCGATCTGAGCAGAGCAGGGGTTTTCCCCACAGCATCTTCGGCGGTGTAACCGGTGACATCGGTAAAGGCCTGATTCACCTGGAGAATGACGCCGTCTGCATCCGTCACGATCATCCCGTCGCGCGATTGAAACGCCACTGCCGCAATCCGCATCTGCTCTTCGGCGCGCTTTCGAGCCGAAATATCCTCCGACATGATAATGATGCCGGCAATCACTCCATTGGTCTCGTACCAGGGGCGAATCTCCCACTTGATCCAGTCGACGGTGCCGTCGGGTTGTGGGATTGGTTCTTCGTCGCAGCTCTCAGAGGCGCCGGCGAGGCAGCGGAGCAGAGATTCTTTCCATCGTTCCGCCATTTGGGGAACAATATCGAAGTGGTTTCTGCCAACAATGTCCTGCAGGGCCACGCGGTGATCCTGGAGCCATCGACGGCTGGCGAAGATGCAGCGCATCTCGCGGTCCAGCATTACGATGGCGGCAGGCGCGTTGTCGATGAGCAGGCGCAGCTTGATGTTGGCCTCGGTAAGTTCCTGGGCGTTGACTTCGAGGGCATTCTCAACCAGTTGCTTATCGCGATCGGCCTCTTGATAGGCGTCGCTGACTGCGGCCAGAAGCTCCGCCCATGGTCCCTCGGGCACTGTCTCGGTTCCGAAGACGCGCCTGAGCTGACGCCGCAGCAACCGATGGCCAGCCAGACCGGCCGAGATGGGAAGTTCTGTCTTCACCAGATATGCTCGCTCAGGGTGGTCAGCGTCATGGTCTGGTTATGGAGCCGGCATCCTTCCACGTTGGCAAACGGCGCCAGTTCGCCGTAAGAGTAGAAGCCGGTAATTGCGTGGCTGGGTCCAAGACGATTCTGGACGATGTCCAGCTCCTCCTCGGTCAACTGGCCCATCACGAGGCGGCGTCCGACGCAACTGACAATCAGGCACAGGCTTCGCCCAACCCCTGAGTCCGGTTTCGCTGCTTCAGCCGCCAGCCCCGAACCATCGATAAGAGAATCGACGTCAGTTTTCATCAACCGGCAAAACCCGCCCTGCGGCACATCGCCGGCAAATGTGAGGCTTTGCGCCTCGGCGTCCACCGCAAGCAACGTTCTGATCACCGGCTCATCCTGCTCGGTGGGACGGATGGACAGCGGAAATCGCAGCCCGCTACTGGGCAAATCTTTGGCCATGTCGCCCAAATACCTGGTGTAAATGGCCAGCGCTGGCTTGTGGTCGATCTCGAAAACCACGTTTCCCTTTGAGCGTGTAACCAGCCTTTCCGCTCCAAACTCTCGCCACCCCGCAACACAGCCGCAATGGGCGATCAGATCGCCAAAGAATCCTATAATAGCCACCACGTTCTGCGCGGCTGGCGCGTCCGCCATTACCCAGGTGCTCAAAAATCGCGCACCGTCTCCGGCAAGTCCGCCGGTAACGGAGACTCCGCCGCTGTTGAGCCCCCGGGCCAGATCGCTGCCATTGACTGAAAGCCCATCAGAGAGGACAAAGGCATGGCGCAAATCGGCAGCCTCAAGTTTCTTCATCAAGGTGGCGGCGAGCACCTGCAAGTCCTCTCCAGAAGCGACCTCGGCGCTGACCAACCTGACCTGTCCAATTTGCAGGTTCACGGCAGTCACCACTACGTCCGCGTCGCTGATGTGGGTGTCGCAGATGCTGCCGGAAGAACTGCATCCGACGATATGAGCCGCCGGAAACATCCCGCGGAGCGCCTGATAACAGTCAGGCGTACGGAAGTAAGCCGCATCAGAGAATGCCAGGACCAGGCTTGCGGATTGCGAAGACACGGGAGGAGCTTCCCATCCTATCTCCGGCGTCCAACGAAACTGGTTGATCTGCATAATCGGGAACCTCGTGGCCCGCTACTGATGATATGGACACCTGGCTGATTCTAGAACGATAAATACAAGCGCGCCGACCGGGATCGCCTCCGGCCAACGAACTCATTTCTGAAGACCGGCAAGTTGGTCTGCTTTTCGGTCCCGAATTTGACCTCAACAAGTGTTCCTGAGCCGGACAGCCCGTGAATTCTTATACATTTATCGGCAGACATTTGACAAGATAACAGGGTAAAAGGCACTTTTTTCATGAGGCGTAAAGCAAGATTCGCGGCGTCAAGCGCCTGCGGGATTTCCGTTGGGGGCGGACTCGGTCACAACAATGCCAAGTCTGCCAGGTCAGTTCGATTTGCTGTATGATTCTGACCAAGATGTCCTCTCAGGTTCAACCGCGATGTTCCTTGTGTGCGTGCGTGCTTGCTCCGAATCAAGTTTTGGGAGTTGTGGGAGTTTCAGCATGCACATACTTTGAGGAATTTCAGAGACTGGGCGATTCCAAGGGGAAGAACCGGGGGAACGCTGGCGCCGCCGCCTGTGTCTGGTCATTTGGCAAAGCGGTTTATCTTGCCGTGCCCAAGCGCTTGCGATTGATAGCCAGTCCAGTCACATTCTTCCTCCATTGGTTGTTGAACTCCGTGAGGCCACAAGTCTGGAGCGTGGTTGGAGACCTGAAGGGAACCAGGTTGCCGCTCTCCATTTGCATGTACTCCACAACGGCTCAATTCAGGAGCTACGCAAGCAATTTGGTTCTTGACCCATCCTATTGCTCGATTTATCTGGGTCGAAGCTGGGTATGGAACACGCACAAGCCGCTTAAAGCCTCCAGCGCCGGGTCTGTGATGCTCAGCGAGATCGACGCGCCGTTAACGAAGCTTCTCCGGGCTGGTTGCGGTGTTTCGATTCCCGCATGGGTCCACGGCGAAGTTGCGCTCCCGCGCAGCAAGAGGAAGAAGGAGCGGCATACCTCAAATTATCTACGATCGAAGATTCGTAAACTCTCTCTGGAAGTTGAAATCAGTCACGATCAGCGGCGCTTCGACGATTTTTACGACAACATGTACGTACCGTATGCAAGGCATCGCTTTGGGGAAAGTGCGCAAGTGGCTCCAAGGGCGGGAGCGCAGGCTGATTTTCAAAAGGGCGAATTGCTCCTGGTGAGGAAACAGAACGAGTATATTTCCGGTCAGATCATTCGCTACAAGGGCACGAGCGCCTGCCTGCGATGGCTAGGGGTCCGCGATGGGAACTTTGATTATGTGCGAGACGGGGCCATTGCCGCACTGTACGAGTTCGCCTTGCAGCATGCCGAGGAAAAGGGCTGCCGGAAGGTAAAGTTCTACAAATCGAGGGCGTTTCTCGACGATGGGGTGCTTCGGTTCAAGAGAACAATGTCGCAGAGGATTGCGGAAGCAGACGATTGCAAATCGCTGCTGCGAATCGAGTCGGCCTCGCCGGCGGCTCGTGCCTTCCTTGAGAGTTCACCATTCATCTTTGAGCGCTTCGGCCAGCTGCACGGCGCGGTGTTCTTGAACGATGAAGCGCCTCTCACGGTTGAAGTGCTGAGGAAAATGAACAAGCAGTACTTCCATGCCGGCATGTTCCAACTTGTGGTGTTCCAGTTCGCCCCGGAGCTGACGAACGGTGAAAGCGGAGCCGCTCCAGGCCTGACTCCCGAGGTGGCGGCGAATGATCTTACGGATCCTTCGGACGTTTTCTGTTACAAGGAACTGACCAGGGCGGAATGGACAGACTTGATCCAGGGGATAGGATGCGCCGGGATAGGACGGGCTTTCGCCATTTATCCCAAGTGCGCAAACTGAACTTCACGGATAGAGGTTGAAGACAAGCCTCCTACGATTTTGGTGTTTTCATTTACAAAGGAACAGGCGCCATTGTCAAGTGGCGCGAAAGGGTACAAAGCTTATGCGGCGCTTATCTCGAAATCAATCCATTGCGGGGCCTGACTTTCGGCCCATCCGGACCCTGTCGCGGGAACTTCAGTGCGCTTGCGCAATCATTCTGACGATGCTGTGGGCCGCGGGGGCCGGCGCTCAGAACCAGGCCAGCAGATTCGTGATTGAACGAAATGACAGGACGATTGTTCTGGAGCCATATGCGGACAACATCATTCGTGTCACGTTAAGCGCAGCAAAGTCTGCGGCGCTTGAAGCGCCCGGGTATGGGATCGTGGGAACCGCTTCAATGACCGGATGGACCGAGGAGCTAGACGCGGACGGCTATGATGTCATCCGCTCCGGAAAATTGATCCTCCGCATTGCTCCGGAGAACCTGCCGCCACCACATGCTTTCAAACTCGACGAAGTGAATCAGTCGCTGAGGGATCACTATTTTGGAGGCGGCGGGAATGGGCACGGGCCGAAGAACGACATTATTTCCGTAGCCACTTCGTCCGGCAAGCCGCTGCTGAAGCTGTGGCGCTGGTCGATGTTCCCCAACCGTCCGGGAGCATCGCCTGCGAATGCCGGCGACGGCGACAAGGACAACCCTGGCTACCGTGTTTCCGCCACGTTTGACTCGCCGCAGGACGAGCATTATTACGGACTCGGCCAACAGCAGCAAGGGTTTCTCGACTTGCGCGATCATCGCATTCAATGCTGGCACGATTACGGCGCGATTGGTGGAGAGAACGTCTGCGTACCTTTCATGGTGTCGAGCCGCGGATACGGTTTGATCTGGGACAACCCGTCCAAGACGACGATCGACCTCGGCTTCAATCAACAGAATGTGTGGTCGTCCGAGGTCGGCGACCGCGTTTCCTTCTTTGTGATTGCCGGCGACAAGAGCGACGAAATCTACTCGGGCTATCGCCAACTTACCGGGGTGACGCACCTGCTGCCCAAAGCCACGTACGGCTACATACAGAGCAAGGCCATTTATCCCACGCAGCAGCAGGCGCTGGATATTGCCAAGGGATATCGCGACCGGCAGTTGCCGCTGGATGTGCTGGTGGTGGACTTTCTGAACATGACGCGGCAGGGTGAGATGGATCTGGACCCGGCAAGATGGCCCGACGCCGCCGCCATGAATGCGCAGCTTCACCGAATGGGCGTGACGACCCTTCTCAGCGTGTGGCCACATTACACCGAGGGCACGCAGTTCTACGACACGCTGCTGAAGAAGGGCTGGCTGGTGCACGCGCCCGATGGAAAGCCGGATAACGGGTGGGCCAAGGAAACCATCGGCCCGAACCTCGACACCACCAACCCGGAAGCGGCGAGGTGGTTCTGGGAGAAAATCCGCGACCGTTACATCAAGCCCGATGGTTTCGATTACATTTGGCTGGATGAAACCGAGCCGGATATCGACCCGGCGAAAGACGTCTTCTGGATCGGTTCAGGCACACGCTACTACAACGCTTATCCCTTGTTTCACACAGCCTCAGTGTACGAAGGTTTCCGCCGGGATTTTGGCGACAGCCGTCGAGTGATGATCCTGGCGCGGGCAGCGTACCTGGGAGCACAGCGAAACGGAACCGTGTTCTGGTCCAGCGACATTACCTCAACGTGGGATATGCTGAAGCGCTCCGTCCCGGCCGGGCTGGAGTTTACCGCCAGCGGCATGCCTTATTGGGACACGGACATTGCCGGCTTTTTCTCACCGCAGATCTACGCCAACTACCACGCGGCCCATAAGCCATTGATCGATGCCTCGGACGCACTGGACAACGTTGGGAACTATGAAGACTATCCCGAGTTATTCGTGCGCTGGTTCGAATGGGGAG
>Ga0302275_10006880_pt1 | contig 10686 bp, 11 predicted proteins | sample III_Bog_N2_2_FD_200229 | JGI IMG/M metagenome (GOLD analysis project Ga0302275, IMG submission 200229) | Peat permafrost microbial communities from Stordalen Mire near Abisko, Sweden - III_Bog_N2_2 | ecosystem: Environmental > Terrestrial > Soil > Wetlands > Peat | place: Sweden: Abisko... | reverse complement strand
GGTCCCTTCCAGGGTGGGTATTTCGATTTTGTCTCCGAGGGCGGCCTGCACCATGGTGATCTCGGTGGAATACACGAGATCCTGGCCTTGGCGGCGGAAGACCTCGTCGGCTTCGACCGAGATGACCACATAGAGATCGCCGGGAGGTCCGCCGTGGGCGCCCGGTTCGCCCTCGCCGCGAAGCCTGAGCCTCGCGCCGTCGTCCACCCCGGCCGGGACGCGCACGGACAGTTCCCGGGTTTCCTGGGTGACGCCCCGGCCCAGGCAGCGCGGGCAGGGTTGGGCGATGACCGTGCCCTGGCCCCGGCAGATCGGGCAGGACACGGCGATGCGGAAAAAGCCTTGGGTCTGGTGGACCTGGCCGGTTCCGCCGCATTGGCGGCAGGTTTCGGGTTTGGTGCCGGCCTTGGCCCCGCTGCCGCCGCAGTCGGCGCAGGCCACGTTTTTGGGAATCTTGAGCGTGACCTGGACGCCCTTGGCCGCGTCGCGAAAGGACACCGTCAGGTTGTAGCGCAGGTCGCCGCCGGCCTGGGGCCTGGGGCCGCGCCGGGACTGGCCGAAGCCGAAAAATTCGCCGAAGATGTCGGAGAAGGTGGAGAAAACGTCGTCGGGCGAGGAAAAGCCGCCAAAGCCGGTGTCGCCCAAGGCGTCGAAGCCGAAGCGGTCATACCGGGCGCGTTTTTGCGGATCGCGCAGAACCTCGTAAGCCTCGGCCGCCTGCTTGAACTTGGATTCGGCTTCGGGATCGCCGGGATTGCGGTCGGGATGGAATTTGAGGGCCTGCTGGCGGTAGGCCTTCTTGAGTTCTTCTTCCGAGGCTTCGCGTGAAACGCCGAGTACGTCGTATAAATCTGAGCGCATGGCTATTTGTCGATGATGATGCCGGCTTCAATGATGGACGCGGCGGGAAGCACCTTGCCGGCGGCGATTTCGCGCAGGGCCGTGACCACTTCTTTGTTGCCGCTGGCAATCAAGGGTTCGTAGCCTTCGCGGTATTGCTTGACGCGCTTGATGGCCATTTGGACGATCAGGAAACGATTGTCGACCTTTTGCAGGCAGTCTTCGACGGTAATTCTGGCCATGAGGCCTCCTTTGGGGACACGAAAACGGGATTATTCCGGCGCCGGCACGGCCACGGGGAAATATGCCTTGTGGATAAGACGCCGCCCGGCGTTGTCAAGGGCGTCTTGGCGCACAAAAAAAGTTCCGGTCCGGCAGAACCGGGACTAGTTAGCCGGGAAAGGAGTGGGCGTCAAGGCCTGTTTCCCTCGGACTCCGACTGGATGAAAAGACCGGGCGCCAGTCCGGGGTGATCGCAGGCGAGCGTCAGGCTCACGCCCGGATGGGCCAGCCCGGCGCGTTCCCCCAAGGCGTTTTCCAGGCCGTACTCGCTCGGCGCGAGCACCGGGCGCAAAAGTCCGGGCAGGGTCAACCTGACCGGCTTGGACGCATCCCAGCTCGATTTGACCGCAACCGTAAAACGGCCGCCCCCGCCTTCCTCGATGCGGCCCAGAATGCTCCGGACCGGAACCTGGCCCGCTTCGCGCCAGCGCAGCCGCCTGGGCAAAAACATGCCCGAGGACAAGGCGCGGTTTCCGAGCCCGACCAGTTCGTCGAGGTACAGCCGGGGGCGGAAACGGCCGTGCGCCAGATCGGTCAGGGCGGTGCGGTAGACATCGGTCGCCAGGGCCACATAGCCGGCGCTTTTGGCGCGGCCCTCGATTTTGAGCGCGGCGACGCCGTTGCGGGTAAACCAGGCCAGCAGCGGGACCAGACACAAGTCCTCGGCGGCCAGGATCTCCGTGAACCCGTCATCGCCCTCCAGGACGTCCCAGGTCACGGTCCCGGGCCGGCTTTCTTCCTCCAGGGCCAGGCCCACGGCCCGATACTTGTAGCGGCAGGGGTGGGCGCACTCGCCCCGGTTGGCGCTTCGTCCCAGCAGTTGGGCCGAGAGCTGGCATTGGCCGGAAACGGCCAGGCACATGGCCCCGTGGACAAAAACCTCGTATTCCATGTCCGGAGCGGCGCGCATGATCCGCCGCATCTGGGCGAGGGGAAGCTCCCGGGCCAGGTTGACCCGCGCGGCTCCGAGCCCGGCCCAGAACCGGACCGCCTCGGAACTGCACGTATTGGCCTGGGTGGAGAGGTGGATGGGAATGGCCGGGGCGTACTTTCCGGCCAGGCGGAACACGCCCGGGTCGGCGACGATCAGGGCCGCCGGCCGCTTGTCCGGCGCCAGACCGGCCAGATGGCCGAGGGTTTCGCGGACCTCGCCCAGGTCGGTCTCGCGGGCGAAGGCGTTCAGGCAATAATAGACCCGGGCGCGGTAAACGGCGGCCTTGGCCACGGCGGCCTCGAGTTGTTCCGGACCGAAGCCGAGCGAGGCGGGCCGAAGCGAATGGCCGCGTCCGCCGAGGTAGACGGCGTCCGCTCCATAGCGCAGGGCGGCGTCCAGGCGGCGGGCGTCTCCGGCCGGGCACAAAAGCTCGGGGCAACCGTTCACGCGGGCAGGCCGAGTTCGCGGCGTCTGGCCTTGAGGGCGCCCAGCACGGCGGCCGGGATGCGCAGGTCGCCCCGGCCGACGCCGATGGCCGCCTCGGGCTTGGGAGCGCCGTGAAAATCCGAACCGCCGGAAACGCCCAGGTTCAGTTTGCGGGCCAATTCCAGGTAGGCGACGGTCTGGGACGGGGCATGATCGGTGTAATAGGCCTCGATGGCCTCCAGTCCCAGATCCATGAAGGCCCGGACCCGGTTTTCCAGCGCCTGGGGGGCCAGGCCCATGTAGAGCGGATGGGCCAGGACCGGGGTGGCGCCGACCCGGCACAAAAGTCCCAGGGCCTCGGCCGAGGTCAGCGTTTTTTTGGGCACATAGGCGAGGCCCCGGCTGCCCAGATATTTATCGAAGCATTCCGAAAAGCTGCGGCAAGCGCCGAGGTCCATGATCGCCTCGGCGATGTGCGGCCGGCCCACCGCCCCGCCCGCCTTGGCCTCGACGGCGGCGTAGTCGAGGCGGATGCCGGCCTGGGCCAGCTTTTCCAAAATCTTGCGATTGCGGGTGTGGCGGTGTTCGCGCAGGTCGATCAGGGCGTCGGCAAGGGGGCTTGGGCCGGAGGGGACCCACAGTCCCAGGATGTGAATGCTCGCGCCCTCGCCTTCCACGGAGAGTTCGCAGCCGGGTATGGTCTCGATGCCCGCTTCGCGTCCGGCGGCGAGAAATTCCTCCAGGCCGTCCACGGTGTCGTGGTCGGTCAGGGCCACGGCGGCAAGCCCGGCCCGATGCGCCATGCGGGCGATTTCCCCGGGGGAGTGGGTTCCGTCGGAAGCCGTGGAGTGGGTGTGCAGGTCGATAAAGGCCATAATCAGTCCTCGCAAGCGCGGTTGCGCGGCGCTTGCGCGCGGGAACGTTCCGGCCGCCCTGGCCGTTGCTTGAAGCACACCGCGTTTTTCTTTGCGTCGCGGCGTCGCGGCCGTTCGTATTTTACCGGCGCACAAAGTGTGCCTTTGCGCCGTCGCGGCGTCGCCGCGAGCCCGCATCGCCGGCGCGGGCCTACTGACAACCGAAATTCAAAAAATGGGGGCATTTTGATTTCCGCCGGAACCGGGTGGGCGCAAAGGAAGACATTTCCGCTCCCATTCGTAACGCCTTTACGCCAGGGCCTTGGGCTTTGTCGAGGGCCAAACGAAACGGCCCCGGCGGTCTAAAGATTCGCCCCGGATGACCGATATGTACATAAGTGATGACGGCAGGAAAAAGCAATTGTCCCCGGAGGACGACATGAACGTCGGCGCGATCACCGCTTCCGCCGGACTTGGCTCGAGCTATGCCCTATCCACGCCGGACACGTCCGGGGCGGCCGGCGCCAGCCTGGACATAAACGGGGATAAGGTCACGATTTCGGACGCGGCCAAGACCCGCGGCCAGGCCCTGAGCAAATCCAAGCAAGAGGCCTCCTCGTCTTCATCCTCCGACCAGTCGAGTTCCGCGCAGGCCCTTCAAGCCGTTCAAAAGCAAATCGAAAAGCTCAAGGAACAGATCAGCCAGGTCGAAAAGGGCGATTTGCCGACCAAGGAAAAAAATCAGCGCGTCCTGCTGCTCAACCAGCAGATGCTGCTCTTGCAGCAGGAATTGTCCAAGCTCGAAGCGGCCAACGGCTCGCAATCCCACGGCGGCACGCAGGCCAAGGGGTTTGCCGACAGCCTGACCCAGCAGGGCCAGTCGTCCTAGGGCGCCGCCCCAACGCCGCCCCGGCGGCCTGACGGCCCCGCGCGGCGACAGTGAATCCAGCCCCGCCTCGCGGTGAGCGCGCGACCCCAAGGCATCGGCAATCCGGCACGCCGCCCGCGTCGCGCTTGCCCGCTTGCCCGTATCGCCCGCGCCGGTCATGCCGCTTCGCGGCCATTGTCCGGCGCGCCGGTTCGCGCCGCTTGAGAAGCGAGGCGAAAGGGGGTAGACGGGGCCAAACGCCGTAGTGGAGGAGCCCATGGCCCTGCCGACCGATCTTTTGGATATCCTGGCCTGCCCCAAATGCAAGGGCGACCTGCGCCTCACCGACCCCGGAGACGGGCTGGTCTGTCCGGCCTGCGGCGTGGTCTACGCCATCGTCGAGGAAATTCCGATCATGCTCATCGAAGAGGCCGTGCCCCTGGACGATTGGGACCAAGGAAAGCGCCCCGACCTGGGCTAGCCCGCATTTTCCCCGAAAGATGGCTTCCGTGGCGCGCACCTTCGTCTATATCCCGCCCGTAAAACACACTGCCGGAGGCGTCGCCGTCCTGTGCCGCCTGGCCGCGCGCCTGCACGGCCTCGGCATCGAGTGCGTCCTGGCCGTGCGCGACGAGCTCTGGAAAGCCCCGGACACCATCGAAGGGTTGCGGGACGTCCCCACGCTCGCCTCCGCCGAGGCGCGGCCGGGACCGGACGACGTCTGGCTGGTGCCCGAGGGGTGGCCCACGGGCCTGGCCCAGGGGCTCGCCGCCCGGGCCCGGGTGGTGGTGTACTGCCAAAACTGGGCTTATCTCCTGGGCAACCTGCCCGAGGCGCTCATCCAGCAAGCCGGGGCCGTCTCCTGGCTGGCGGTTTCGCATCCGGTGGCTTGGCTCATGGAGTACGCGCTCGGTGTGCGCGCGCCGGTGTTGCGGCCGGGCATCGACCTGGGCCTTTTTTCCCCGCCCGGCGGCGGATCGTCCGGCGGCAAGCCGCTGGGCGCTTCCGGGGATACGGTCACGGTGGCGTATATGCCGCGCAAGAATAAGGCCCTGGCCGCGATGGTCCGCGAAATCTTTCACGCGCGGGCGCAGTCCACCGGCCTTCGCGCCGACTGGCTTGAGATCAAGGACCTGGACCAGGCCGGGGTGGCCGCGGCCTTGCAGCGGGCGCACGTCTTTTTGGCCACCGGCTTTCCCGAGGGCTGTCCCTTGCCGCCGCTGGAGGCCATGGCGGCCGGCTGCCTGCCGGTCGGATTTTCCGGCTTCGGCGGGCTTGATTACCTGCGCCAAATTTTTCCCGAAGAGTACTCGTCCTGGCTGCCGTTGCGGCCGACCGCCTGGGCCGGCAACGCCATCGTCACCGCCGACGCCGACATGGTCGCGGCGGCCATGGCCCTGGAGCGCGCCGCGTGGCTCTGGCTGGAAAACGGCCCTGTTTTGCGCCGCGCGCTCGAACAAGGCCAGGCCACCGCGCGGGCTTACGCGGCGGCCGTCTTCGCCGAATCGGTCGCGACCTTGTGGTCGGAGCGCTTTTGGGAGCGGCGGCCGGGCTAGCCCGGTCGCGCGCACGACCCGCGCCGGGAGCGGCGGCTTTATGCCCGAAAGCGGGGTCCGGGGGGCCGTCCCCTTGGAAAAAGAACAGTGGTTCCGGCTTTCGATTCCCCGAAACGGAAATCCCGGGCGACGGGTCATCCCCGCGCCGGCGGTTCGCTGCGCCCGCGCAGTCCCAAAAATAATCAGCCACAATTTTTTCGTTCTTTTTGAAGCACGCCGGTCCCGGGATCGACGCCCGGGGCGGTGCGGTCGGCTTATTGCGGTTTTTTCGCAACAGGGTCGGACATGGGAAAAAAATATTTTTTTCTTGCCAGCCGAATCGACCTGGGATAACGGCCGGGAAGGCGTGCGCGCCGGACGCCCGGCGCGACGAGGGGTTGACCGGCCGCAACTATTTGTAGGAGAAGAGGGAAATGGTTAAGTCGATCTATGTGGGGAATTTGCCGTTTAGCGCCACGGAGGACCAGGTTCGCGATCTGTTTGCCCAGCATGGCGACGTCACGTCCGTCAAATTCATCAACGATCGCGACACCGGACGTTTTCGCGGCTTCGGGTTCGTGGAGATGTCCGACGAAGAAGCCAAAAAGGCCATCGAGGCCATAAACGGCATGGACATGGGCGGCCGCAGCCTGCGCGTCAACGAAGCCCAGGAGCGCGCTCCTCGCCCCCAGCGGATGTAATCCCACGCAAGTGGGGCGTTTGTTTTGCAAACCAATAGGAAGAAAATGAGCAACAAGACACGCAACAACGGCATACGCAACATCGCCATCATCGCCCACGTCGACCACGGCAAGACCACCCTGGTCGACGCCATGTTCCGCCAAAGCGGGGTTTTCCGCGAGGGCCAGGATGTCGAGCGCCGGGTCATGGACAGCATGGACCTGGAACGCGAACGCGGCATCACCATCTCGGCCAAGAACTGCGCCGTGACCCACAAGGGCGTGAAGATCAACATTATCGACACCCCGGGCCACGCCGACTTCGGCGGCGAGGTGGAGCGGGCCTTGTCCATGGCCGACGGCGCGCTGCTTTTGGTCGACGCCTCCGAGGGACCGCTGCCCCAGACCCGCTTCGTGCTCAAAAAGGCGCTCGAAGCCGGGCTGACCGTGATCGTGGTCATCAACAAGATCGACCGCAAGGATGCGCGCATCGAGGAAGTTTTGAACGAGGTCTACGACCTGTTCATCGACCTGGACGCCGACGAGCGCCAACTCGAATTTCCCCTGCTCTACGCCATCGGCCGCAACGGCGTGGCCATGCTGAAACCGGACGACGAGGGCGTGAACCTTATGCCGCTCTTCGACGCCATCGTGGATCAGCTGCCGGCCCCGGCCTACGATCCGGACGAACCCTTCCAGATGCTGGCCTCGGACCTGGACTATTCCGACTACCTGGGCAAGCTGGCCATCGGCCGGGTGGTCAACGGCCATGCCAAGCCCGGCGACAGTCTGGCGCGTATCGACGAGGCCGGCCAGGTCTCCCCGCTCAAAGTCGTCAAGCTCCAGACCTACCAGGGCAACAAGCTCATCGACGCGCTCGTCGCCGAACCGGGCGACATCATCGTCCTGGCCGGGGTGGACGACGTGCGCATCGGCGACACCATCTGCGACCGGGCGGCTCCCAAGGCCTTAAAGCGCATCAGCGTGGACGAGCCCACCGTGGCCATGAAATTCACCATCAACACCTCGCCCCTGGCCGGGCGCGAGGGCAAACTGGTCCGTTCGAGCCAGATCCGCGAACGCCTGTTCAAGGAGACCATGACCAACGTGGCCATCCGGGTGGAGGAGAGTGAGGAGAAGGATTCGTTCCTGGTCAAGGGCCGGGGCGAATTCCAGATGGCCATTTTGATCGAGACCATGCGCCGCGAGGGGTTCGAGTTCTGCGTCGGCCGGCCCGAGGTGATCCTCAAGAGAGTGGACGGCAAGATCACCGAGCCGGTCGAGCATCTGTTCATCGACTGCGAGGAGGCCTTTTTGGGCGTGGTCACGGAAAAGCTCTCCATCCGCAAGGGCCGCATGACCAACCTGGTCAACCACGGCAAGGGCCGGGCGCGGGTGGAATTCTCCATCCCCTCGCGCGGGCTGATCGGCTACCGGGACGAGTTTTTGACCGACACCAAGGGCACGGGCATCATGAATTCGTATTTCTCGGGCTACGAGGAATATCGGGGCGATTTCCCGTCGCGCTTCACCGGTTCGCTGGTCGCCGACCGCTCGGGCGTGGGCGTGGCCTACGGCCTGTTCAACCTGGAACCGAGGGGCCGGCTCTTCATCACCGCCGGCGACCCGGTCTACGAGGGCATGATCATCGGCGAGCACAACAAGGACAAGGACATCGACGTCAACGCCTGCAAGGAAAAGAAGCTCACCAACATGCGGGCCTCGGGCAAGGACGAACACGTGATCCTGACCCCGATCAAGCCCATCACCCTGGAATACGCCATCCATTTCATCCGCGACGACGAAATGGCCGAGATCACCCCGCTTTCGTTTCGGCTGCGCAAGATCGAACTCTCGGCCCAAAAACGCCACGCCATGGCCGGGCAGAAGAAAAAGGCCAAGGAAGTCGGAGAATAGTAAGAGGGGAAGATAACCGTGGACACCCTCTCGCGGGCCGAGCGCGGCGAGCGGATGAGCCGCGTGAAAAACAAGGATTCCAAAGCCGAGATGATTGTGCGCCGGTTGTTGCACTCTCTTGGTTATGGATACAGGCTGCATGTTGGCGGCCTCCCGGGAAAACCGGATATTGTGTTCCCCGGTCGCAAGAGAATCATCTTCGTTCACGGCTGCTTCTGGCACCGGCACGAGGGTTGCCCGAACAATCGGCTTCCCAAGTCGAGACTCGATTTTTGGCTGCCAAAACTTGAGGGCAACCGAGAAAGAGATATTGAAATCCTCGCCGTTTTACGGGAAAAGGGTTGGGATGTTTTGACGGTTTGGGAGTGCGAGGTTAAGGATATTCAACGGCTTACCTCCAAGCTGGGGGAATTTCTGGATGACTGACATGAATTCCGTGGAAATTTTTTCTGGCGCCGGAGGATTGGCGCTGGGCGTTTCCGCCGCGGGATTTTCGCACCTAGCCTTGGTCGAGCGAGACCGGCACGCTTGCGCCACCATCAGAGCCAACCGAGACAAGGGGCTTAACCCGGTCGTTGGCTGGCCTCTGCATGAAATGGATGTTTGCGGTTTCGATTACGGGTCGGTTGGATCTCCCGTGGCATTGCTTGCGGGCGGACCGCCCTGCCAGCCATTTTCCCTTGGCGGCAAGCACAAAGCTTACAACGACAAGCGAGATATGTTTCCAGAGGCGGCAAGGGCGGTGAGAACCCTGCGACCCAAGGCTTTTGTTTTTGAGAATGTCCGAGGACTGGCGAGACAGTCTTTTGCCAAGTATTTTTCCTACATAGTGCTGCAATTGACTCACCCCGAATTGCAGTCGAAGCCGGATGAGGACTGGCTGGCTCATCTTGCGAGACTGGAAAGGCATCATACCGCCGGACATGAAAAGGGGCTTGCCTATAACGTGGTTTTTCGGGTGCTCAATGCCGCCGATTATGGGGTGCCGCAAAAAAGAGAGCGGGTCTTCATCGTCGGTTTCCGGGCTGATTTGAATATCGAATGGAATTTCCCCCGTCCCACTCATGGGTTGGACGCGTTGCTGCGCGACAAGTGGGTGGATGGATCGTATTGGGACAGACATGGCGTTTCAAAACGCGAACAGGGGCGAATCCCTCCGAAATACAAGGAGCGCGTCGCGGTATTGAAAAGGTCTCTTTCCGCCGAACCGCTTTTGTCCGCCTGGAGAACCGTGCGGGACGCCCTTGCCGGGTTGCCCGATCCGGAATCTGATCACTGTCCGGAGCGATTCGATAACCACCGTTTCAATCCCGGCGCGAGGATTTACCCCGGGCACACGGGGAGCGCTCCGGACGAACCGGCCAAGACGCTCAAGGCGGGAGATCATGGCGTTCCCGGTGGAGAAAATATGATTGTCTACCCCAATGGTCGTCCGCGATATTTCACGGTGAGGGAAAGCGCCAGGCTTCAAACTTTTCCCGACGAGTATACCTTTCAGGGGTCTTGGGGCGAGAGCATGCGCCAAATCGGCAACGCCGTGCCCGTGAAGCTTGCCGAGATGATAGCGACCAGCATATTGCGCGGTTTACAATCCAAAGGGCATTGAAGTGACTGAAATTAAGAAAGAACAGCCATACAATCCCCTGGATAAGAAGAATCTGGGCGGCAGCGTTGCCGAGGCATTGCTGTCCAAGCCGGTTGGGCCGCTTCCGCCAGAGGAAGCATTCGTCGGAGCCGGGATTTACGCCCTGTATTATATTGGTCCGTTTCCAGAATATGAATATATTGCCCGGTGCAATATAAATGATGCTTATGCCTTGCCAATATACGTGGGCAAGGCGGTCCCGGCCGGCGCGCGCAAGGGAGGCTATGGGCTTGGCGAATCCCCGGGTACCGTGCTGTATAAGCGCTTGGCCGAACACGCCAAGTCGATAGAGCAGACGGGCAATCTCCAATTGGCTGATTTTCGCTGTCGTTACCTGGTTGTAGACGACATCTGGATACCCTTGGGCGAAAATTTACTTATCGAAGTGTTTCAGCCTCTGTGGAATAAGTTCATCGATGGATTTGGAAATCACGATCCAGGCGGAGGCAGGTACAATCAGAAAAATTCTCCGTGGGATGTGATTCATCCGGGGAGAAGTTTTGCCGCGAAACTCCAATCGAGTGAAAAGACTCACGACGAGTGGCGGGCCGCTATAAGTAATTTTTTGGGCGAAAAGTCTTAACTCCTCCCTTTCGGACTAAAATTTCTTCATGCCTTGGGCGACTCGCCGTTCGTGCAGACCCGGTTGCGGCCGGCTTTTTTGGCGGCGTACAAAAGGTTGTCCGCCCGGATCATCAGGGCTTC
>Ga0302275_10006879_pt1 | contig 10687 bp, 9 predicted proteins | sample III_Bog_N2_2_FD_200229 | JGI IMG/M metagenome (GOLD analysis project Ga0302275, IMG submission 200229) | Peat permafrost microbial communities from Stordalen Mire near Abisko, Sweden - III_Bog_N2_2 | ecosystem: Environmental > Terrestrial > Soil > Wetlands > Peat | place: Sweden: Abisko... | reverse complement strand
CTCAACCATCGCCAGCAGGCTTTAATCAGCCATGCCGTGCGGCATCCGGGCTTTGTTTATAACATTGCCAACCATCAAGCACGGCAGGGAATAACCTATGCGACCGCCCGCAGTGACTTGTTAAAATTGGCTCACGCAAATCTCCTGGAACAGAAAAAAGTTGGCCGCACTTTTGTATTTGTCGCCCCGAAAAATCTGGAGCTGCGCTGGCAGTCAAAATCCGGGGAGTAGTTCGGAAATTTCCAGGCCACATGGCGGTGAATTTTGGCCCGCGCTCCCTGAGCTGCATATTTTGGTGACCTGCCGCGGCGGCGTGCCGTGATTACCGGCTGAGCGCTCGACAACGCGGAGCACTTTTGTTTACCTTCCTGGTGCGCATGCCACCCTTCACCCTGCCGTCCGATTATCCCCGCATCCAGCGCGTGAATTCTTTTCAAGAATTAGTGTCCACGCGCTTTGCCCAGGGCGTCAACGCGCTCTGCTGGGAACGCCAATTGGCCGGTGATTTTGGCGAGGTCGTGGAGCGGCTCGGCCCGGGCGAGGCGATCACGGCCGTGGACGAGGCCCAGTTGCGCGAACTGCCGGTGAGCGCGGCTGGTCGCGTCGCCGTCGCGCAGCTTTTGGCCGACCTGCAACTGCTCCGGGGGCACCACCTTGACCCGGCGCTCAACTGCATCCACGGCTATCCGCGGGACGAGACGCTGGAGCCGGTGGCCACGGATGTGTTTTCCTTCCACGTGGACAGTGCCACGGTGGAAACGGACACCTGGCTGTGCACCTATCACGGGCCGTGCAGCGAGGGTTTGCGCAACGAGGAGGCCCGGCGGCGTGTCGACGTCCCCGCGACGCGCGCGGACCTCCTCCGCTGCTTTGGCGGGGAGGACAATGAAGACTTTCGCGTCTACTTGAGCGAGCACTGCTACGATCTTCACTACGAGCCCCACCCCGGGGCCCGGCCCTTTGCCTTTGGGCTCGGCAATCTTTGGCGCATCGCGGTGGCGTGGCCCGGCAGTCCCGTGCCGCCGTGTATTCATCGCGCGCCGGAAACCCGCCCCGGCGAGCCCCCGCGGTTGTTGCTGATCAGTTGAGCAGGGCAACCATTTTGACGGCCCGAATGCAATGGCAGCCGGGCCGGGTGCCGATTTCCAAAGCGGGCGACTTTGAGCGAGTTGTGCGGTGTCAAGCATTCGCGTGGCCTGCGGGTTAGGAAACCCGCGAGACAGCAGGTTTGTCCCGCAGAGCGGGATGCGCTACAGGGGCAGTGCGCGGCACGCGCCCCATCCCCCGGGGTGCCAAACAAAATGCTTGCCTTGTGCCTGATATAGTGTAACTTAAACACTATATGAACGCTGATGATCAAGCGGACAACTGGAACGGCCGGGCGCTCCTGACCGATCTCTACCAGCTCACCATGGCATATGGTTATTGGAAATCCGGCCGCGCGGAGCGCGAGGCGGTGTTTCACTTGTTCTTCCGGAATGCGCCCTTCAAGTCGGGCTTCACCATCGCCGCCGGCCTGGCCACGGCCATTGATTTCATGAAGGCCTTCCATTTCACGGAGGCGGACTTGCAGTTTCTCGCCACGCTGGCAGGCAACGATGCCCGGCCCCTGTTTGAGCCGGCCTTTCTGGATTATTTGCGCGACCTGCGGTTCACCGGTGATGTGGAGGCCATTCCGGAGGGAACGGTGGTCTTTGCGAACGAACCGTTACTGCGCGTCAAAGGGCCGATTTTGCAATGCCAGTTGCTCGAAACCGCGTTGCTGAACCTGGTGAATTTTCAGTCGCTGATTGCCACCAAGGCGGCGCGGGTGTGCCTGGCGGCCCGGGGCGAGCCGGTGATCGAGTTTGGGTTGCGCCGGGCGCAGGGGGTGGATGGCGCGCTGGCGGCCAGCCGGGCGGCGTATATCGGCGGTTGCGCGGCCACCTCCAATGTGCTGGCCGGGAAATTGTTTGGCATCCCGGTGCGCGGAACCCATGCGCACAGCTGGGTGATGTCGTTTGCCGATGAGCGCGAGGCTTTGCTCGCCTATGCCGAGGCCATGCCCAACAATTGTGTTTTCCTGGTGGATACTTATGACACCCTCGCGGGGGTGCGTCACGCGGTGGAAACCGGGATCTGGCTGCGCGAACGGGGGCATGAAATGGTCGGGATCCGCCTGGATTCAGGCGATCTGGCCTGGCTCAGCATTGAAGCGCGCAAAATCCTGGATGCCGCGGGGTTTCCGCAGGCGGTCATTGTGGCCAGTAACGATCTGGATGAACACATCATCGCCAGCCTCAAGGAACAGGGCGCGAAGATCAGCGTTTGGGGCGTGGGCACCAAATTGATCACCGCTTACGACCAGCCGTCCCTGGGCGGCGTTTACAAACTGGGGGCCATTCGTGGCGATGACGGCCGCTGGGTTTACAAGGTAAAATTGAGCGAGCAGCCCGCCAAGATCTCCAATCCGGGCATTCAACAGGTGCGGCGTTTCCGCTCGGACAAAGAGTTTATCGGCGATGGCATCTTTGATGAAAAAACCGGCGGGGCGGAGCCGTTCACAATTGTGGATCCGCGGAATCCCACCCGCCGCAAACATTTGGCGCCCGGCACCCCCTTCGAGGATTTGCTCGTACCGATCTTTCGGGGTGGAAAACTGGTGGGTCAAGTTCCAACCCTGGACGACATCCGGCAACGAGTCCAGGCGCAGATTGGCATGTTTCACCCGGGGGTGAAACGGTTTGTGAATCCGCATGAATATCCGGTGGGGCTGGAATTCCGGCTGCAGGAATGGAAGGAGAAACTCATGCTGCAAGCGCGGGGAGAAATCTGACCCATGAAATTAATCCAAACAGCAGCCGCCGTGCTGAACCAAACCCCGCTGGACTGGCGGCACAACACGGCGAACGTTCGCGGGGCAATCCGGTCCGCCCGGGCGGCGGGCGTGAGCGTGCTGTGCCTGCCGGAACTTTGTCTCACCGGGTATGGTTGTGAGGACGCCTTCCACGCCGCCAATACGCATCAGCGGGCCTGGCAGGCCCTGCAGGATTTGTTGCCGGAAACCACCGGGATGGTGGTGTCGTTTGGCCTGCCGGTGCGGCACCACAACGGCTTGTTCAATTGTGCCGCCCTGGCGGTGGATGGCCGGCTGGCCGGGCTCGTGGCAAAACGGTTTTTGGCAGGCGATGGTATTCACTATGAACCGCGCTGGTTCAAGCCCTGGCCGGCGGGGGTGCGGGATGAATTCACCACGCCGGACGGCGCCACGATGCCCATCGGGGATTTGTATTTTGACATTGGCGGGGTCGGCATTGGTTTTGAAATCTGCGAGGATGCCTGGGTAGCGAACCGGCCTGGCGCCGCCCTGGCCCTGCATGGCATTGATTTGATTTTGAATCCCAGCGCGAGCCATTTTGCGTTTGGTAAAATTGAAGTGCGCAAGCGCTTTGTGCTGGAAGGGTCGCGCGCCTTCGGGGTCAGCTACCTTTATGCCAATCTGCTGGGCAACGAGGCCGGGCGGGCCATTTATGACGGCGGTGCGCTCCTGGCTTCGGGCGGGAAAATGATCGCCGCCGGCCCGCGCTTCAGCTTTGCCGATTTTCACCTGACCAGCGCGATGGTGGATGTGGAGGCCACCCGGATGAGCCAGGCGCGGTCCGGCAGTTTCCAGCCCAGTCTCAGGGCCGAGGATAAATCGCGGGTGAGCACCCCGTTTGCCTGGCCCCCGGTTAAACCGGGTCATAAATCACCGGCCCCGGCTGACCCGGCGCCTTGGGAAGCCAGCCCGCATTTGAAGGCGGAGGAGTTTCTCCGGGCGGAAACGCTGGCCCTGTTTGATTACTTGCGGAAAAGCAGGTCGCATGGCTTTGTGGTGTCTTTGAGCGGCGGGGCCGATTCGGCGGCGGTCATCTGCCTGGTATCACTGGCGTTGGAAATGGCGCTGGCCGAACTGGGGGAGGCGGGCGTGCGCCGCAAGCTGGCGCATCTCCAGTCGCTGCCCGAAAAGCTAACGCCCAAAACTCTGACGGGCGCGTTGCTGACCACGGCCTATCAAGCCACCGCCAACAGTGGCGAGGTCACCCGCACGGCCGCGCAGACGATTGCCGCGGCCATCGGCGCGCAGCATCTGGAAATCAATGTGGAGCCAATCCACCAGGATTACTTGCACGCCATCGAATCCGCGCTCGGCCGGAAGCTGGACTGGCAGCGCGACGATCTGGCCTTGCAAAACATCCAGGCCCGCGTGCGTTCACCGGGCATCTGGCTGGTTGCCAATCTGAAGAAAGCGCTGCTGCTGGCCACGAGCAATCGCAGCGAGGCCGCCGTTGGCTATGCCACGATGGATGGCGACACCAGCGGCGGGCTGAGTCCCATCGCGGGCATCGACAAGGCTTTTCTCCGGCAATGGCTGAGATGGCTGGAGGCGGAAGGTCCGCAGGGTGTTCACCCAATTCCCGCGCTGGCCGTTATTAATCGGCAGGCGCCCACGGCCGAGCTGCGTCCGGCCGAACTGCATCAAACGGATGAGGAGGATCTGATGCCTTATGACGTGCTGGACGCCATTGAACGCGCGGCCATCCGCGACAAAAACTCGCCGGTGGAGGTGTTTGAACTCATGCGCGGGCAGTTTCCGGGGTTCACCGCGCCGCAACTGGGCGTGTGGGTGGAGCGCTTCTTCCGGCTCTGGTGCCGCAACCAGTGGAAACGCGAGCGCTACGCTCCCTCCTTCCACCTCGATGACGAAAACCTTGATCCGAAAACCTGGTGCCGGTTTCCCATTTTATCCGGGGGATTTGAAGTGGAATTGGCTGAACTGAAAAATTATCTGGCCAGCCTGGCTTGAAATATGGCGCACACCTATCGATATCCCCGCGCCGCCCTGACGGTGGACTGCGCCGTTTTCGGCTTCGACGGAGAGGAACTCAAGGTGTTGTTGATTGAGCGGGCGCTGGAACCGTTCAAAGGTCAATGGGCGCTCCCGGGGGGATTTGTCCACGTGGAGGAAACCCTCGACGCGGCCGCGCGGCGCGAGCTCGTGGAGGAAACGGGGCTCAAGCAGGTGTATCTCGAGCAGCTATATACGTTCGGCCGGGTGGACCGCGATCCGCGCGACCGCGTGGTCAGTGTGGCCTATTATGCCCTGGTCAAGCTATCCGACCACCACGCCCAAGCCGCCACCGACGCCGCCAATGCCGAATGGTTTTCCCTGGCCCGGGTGCCCCGGCTGGCTTTCGACCATGCGGAGATTCTGGCGGCGGCGCGGGAACGCCTGCGGGGCAAGGTGCGGTACCAGCCGGTTGGATTCGAGCTGCTGCCGGAGAAATTCACCCTCTCCGAACTGCAGCGTCTCTACGAGGCGATTCTGGACACGCAACTGGACAAGCGGAATTTCCGCAAAAAGGTCCTGGGCTTTGGCCTGCTCCGGGCGCTTCAAGAAACCCGCAGCGCCGGCCGCCAGCGTCCGGCGCAGTTGTTCCGCTTTGCGGCGGACCAATACGAGCAGCTCAAGCAACGCGGATTTAATTTTGAGTTGTAAACCCATGAAAACCATTCTGATCTTGGAAGATAATGACGAGCGCATTGCCGGTTTTCAAAAAGCCCTGGCCGAATTGGGGGACGGTTATGATCGAAAAATCTGGCGGGACGCGCCTTCGATGGTCGCGGAGTGTGCGGAATTTTTTTCAACCGCCGTTTTAATTTGTCTGGACCACGATTTGAACCCGCAACCGGGCGCGGTTTCTGATCCGGGCACCGGTCTCGATGTCGCCCAGTTTCTAGGCGACTTCCTGCCGGTGTGTCCCGTGTTGATCCACTCATCGAACACGGACCGCGTGTATTCAATGTCCAACGAACTGCGGTTTGCCAACTGGATGGTTGACCGGGTTGGCCCGCTGGGAGCCGATTGGATTGGGACGACATGGCGGAAGCGAGTTCACGAATTGCTTTCGGAACAGAAGAACACCTGGCGCGCCAGCCTGCCGGCCAATCACCGGGAACGGGTGGAGCGCATGCGATTGTCACTCGACGGTCTCGGCCTGGGCGATTCACTGGGCGAAATGCTCTGTTATCAATCAGCCAATGCACCGTCTCGGATTGCTGAAAACGACCTTCCCGCCGGCCCATGGTTTCACACCGATGACACCGAGATGGCGATTTCCATTTTTTCGGTGCTTAAATCACATGGCGAATTGAACCAGGACGCCCTGGCCCGGCGTTTTGCCCGCCGCTTCGAACGCGATCCTGACCGTGGTTACGGCAGCATGACCCGGATTCAACTTCGTGAAATCAATGCCGGGGCAAAATGGCGGGACATGGCGGCCAGCGCGTTTGGCGGGCAGGGTTCCATGGGCAATGGCGGGGCGATGCGAGTGGCGCCACTCGGCGCTTATTATGCCGAAAATCTGGTGGCTTGTGCGGAAGCGGCTCGGGCTTCGGCCTTGGTCACACATACGCACCCGGAGGGCGTCGCGGGAACTGTGGCGGTCGCCGTTGGGGCCGCCATGGCCTGGCAATTGCGCCAAACCCCCGAAGGCGAGTTTGCCGGTCATTTCTTTGCCGAGATTCTCCAATACACGCCGGAAAGCCAGTTGCGCCGGGGCATACTGCTGGCCAGCCAAACCCCCGCCGAAGTGGGGCTTCGGGACGTCGCCAAAGCATTGGGCAATGGATCGCTGGTAACCGCTCCAGACACGGTTCCCTTCTGTCTCTGGATGGCCGCCCACCATCCGCACCGGTTCGTGGAAGTCCTCGGCAAAACGATCGGCGCCGATGGTGATTGCGACACCAACGCCGCCATCGTCCTCGGCATCGTCGCCCTCAGCGCCGGACGGGAAAGCATTCCAAAAGAATGGCTGAAGGCGAGAGAGGTTATTCCAATATGACGAACCAAAGCCAGATGGGCGAACCGTTTGCGGGATTGCTGCTGGGCACGGCGGTCGGTGATGCATTGGGACTGCCGGCGGAAAATCTTTCGGCGGATAAAATTCAGCGCCGCTGGCAGGGCAGGTGGAAAATGCGGTTAATCTTCGGCAGGGGCATGGTGAGTGATGATACGGAACATACCCTCATGGTGGCGCAGGCGTTGCTGGAGCACCCGGACAATGTTGCCGCCTTTCAACGCTCGCTGGCCTGGAAGCTACGCTGGTGGTTTGCCGCCCTGCCTGGCGGTGTGGGGTTGGCCACCGCGCGGGCTTGCATCAAATTATGGCTCGGATTTCCAGCCAGTAAGTGTGCCGTGGCTTCGGCCGGCAGCGGGCCGGCCATGCGCAGCGCCATTATTGGGGCCTATTTTAGCAATGATCCGGAACGTCGAAAAACCTTCGTACTGGCCTCCACTCGACTGACTCACCGCAGTTGGCAGGCGGATGCCTCCGCCCTGGCCGTTGCCGAATGCGCGGCCCTGGCCAGCCGGTTACCGAACACGTCACAGGTGCTGACCGCCCTGGCAGACCTTTCCGCCGAAGCTAAATGGCAGACCATTTTTTCCACCATGAAAAACTCATTGGCGGCGGGGCTTTCAGTGTCGGATTTTGTGGGTGGCTTGAAATTGAAACGTGGCGTGACTGGGTATTCGCTGCATGTGGTGGCGGTGGCGATTTACGCGTGGTTGCGACATCCCGGGGACTTTCGCGCCGCCATGATCGCGGCCCTGGATTGCGGCGGTGATACCGACACCGTAGGAGCAATACTGGGGGCCATTGCCGGGAGCGAATTGGGCAGGTCAGCCATACCCGCGGAATGGCTTGATGGAATTTGGGAATGGCCCCGGCCGGTGGCGTTCATGGAAAGAGTGTCGATCCAATTGGCAAAACAAAAAGCTGACGGTCGGCCGGTTGGTTCCGTTTTCTGGTTCTGGCCGGCGACACCAGTACGCAATCTATTTTTCCTTGGTGTGGTCCTGGCCCACGGTTTTCGACGGCTCGCCCCGCCCTATTGATTGCCGGCAACTTATCGAATTTCCCATATGAAAACCCTCATCCTCGTAGACATTCAAAACGACTTCCTGCCCGGTGGTGCGCTGGCGGTGCCGGACGGCCAGCTCATTATCCCCGTCGTGAACCGGTTGCAAGCCGCGTTTCCGCTGGTAGTGGCGACGCAGGACTGGCATCCGGCCAATCACGGCAGTTTCGCCGCGAACCATCCCGGCAAACAGCCCTTCGAGCAGAGTGAGCTGAACGGCCTGCCGCAAACCCTCTGGCCGGTGCATTGTGTGCAGGGCACCCCGGGCGCGGAACTCGCCCCGGGATTGCAGCGGGATCGGCTTGCCAAAATCTTTCCCAAGGGCACCGATGCCGGCATTGACAGCTATAGCGGCTTGTTCGACAACGGCCATCGCCAGTCCACCGGCCTGGGCGAATGGCTCCAAGCCCGGGGTGCCACGGAAGTTTATGTTTGCGGGCTGGCCACGGATTATTGCGTCAAGTTCACCGCCCTGGACGCGGCGCAGTCGGGTTTCAAAACCTTTTTTATTGAAGATGCCAGCCGGGGCGTGAATCTCCAGCCGAATGAGGTGGCCAATGCCATCGCCGAAATGAATCGCGCGGGCATTGCCACGGTGCAAAGCCCAGATCTGCTCAAAAGCGTATGAATGAAAATCTCCAAACCACCTTGCATACCGGCGAGTTTCTGGCCCTGATCAAATCCGGCGATTGGGAATTTGTGGACCGGGTCAATGCCACGGGGGCGGCGCTGATCGTTGCGGTCACCGCGGAGGGAAAAGTGTTGCTGGTGGAGCAATACCGCATTCCCGTCCACGCCCGGACCATCGAACTGCCCGCCGGCATCATTGGCGATGAGCCCGGGAACACCAACGAATCAAACGCCGAGGCCGCCCGCCGTGAACTGTTGGAGGAAACAGGCTATGCTGCCGGGCGCATGGAAGCGCTGACCATGGGGCCGTCGTGCAGCGGCATCACTTCTGAACGCGTGACCCTTTTCCGGGCGCAGGAATTGCAGCGCACCGGCCCGGGCGGCGGTGTGGCCCACGAGGATATCACCGTGCATGAAGTTCCGCTGGCCGGGATGCTTGCCTGGCTGGCCGCCAAGGCGCAGACCGGGGTGCTGATTGACCCCAAAGTTTATGCGGGGCTTTTCTTCATCCTCCAAAAATAAATGCGGGTGGTGACGCTCCGGGATGCGCGCCCAAACCCGCTCCACCGTGGCTGATTGTCGGCCCGGCGGGATGCGTCCCTCCGCCCGCGCTAATGAATTCATTAGTTTGCCGCTTGAAATAATATCCCGGTCAGGGAGAATGCCCGCGGATGACTGGTTTTGGCACCGCCGGGCGCCGGCGTTTGTGGGCGTCTGCGCTTGTTTACCTGCTCCTGCTCCTCCGGGCGCCTGCCGGGGAAACGGGGCCGACCTTGCATTTTGATTATGGCAGCCGCCAGGCCCCGGCGAACCCGCTCATCCATTTCATGTATTTCGTGCCGCTCATATCACCGCAGCCAGTTTCCGTCTTCACCAACGCGGGCAACACCCAGATGGCGCGGGTGGTTTCGCTCAATTGTCATACGAATGGCCTCACCTTTCATGCCACGTGTGATTTCGAGCTGGCCGGCGCCGGGGTGGAGCGCAATGTGATTGACCAGGCGGCCATCATTCGCGGGCACGAGCAGTCCCTCCAGGCGGGCCAAGTGCTGGCGCACCAGCTCGCGTCCATCGATGTCGCGGGGTCCGGCCTCGGCTGCGTGGAAGTGGACGGAATCCTGACCAATGGCCAGCCGGCCGTGACCGAAGTACGCTTGCGGTTTAACCGCGAGGGCCGCCCCAGTCCGGTAACCATTGGCCTGGAGGACCTAGCTTGCCGCGACGGCGTGGTGCAGCCGCAAAATGAAATGGTGGCGCGGGTGAATCAACTCTCGTTCCGGCAGCAAGCCGGACGGACGGAAATGGAGGTCACCCTGGACTCGGTTAAAGCGAAAGCTGCCGCCGATGGCTTCTGGCAAAATTTCATGGGCGGGCTCAAGGGCATGGCCGCGAACGCCTTTCTCCCGCCTTTGCGCGTGGCCAGTGATGGCTATGAGGCCATGATGAATTTCGGCCTGGCGCTGGCGCAGGCACAGCCGCGGTTCACGTTTCCGCTGGCCACCCGCATCGAGGGAGACCCGGCGGGAATGCCTTGAAGTTTGCCGGATTTCTTTCACCGACTATTCCGGCTCCATTGGAGCAGCGGACCGGCCCGTGAATCACGCTGCTGGCTTGACTGCCTTTGTCAACCGGAACCGCATACGGCTGAATCGTTAACGGGCGGCGGTATTTCTGGGTTCGTTCAAATACTCCAATAGCTCGGTCAAAAGGGCGGGCACTGGCTCGTCATGCTGGCCTACGATTTGCGAAATCAGCCAGTCTTTGGCCTTTTTAATGGCGTGGGGGGGCACCCGCTCAAACGGAATTTCGTAATCCAGGGAGGAAGCCTCGTGGATGAAACCGCTCATCAGCCGGGGCGCGGCGCGGGGGGAAATCACGTAACGATAGCGAAAACGCACGCCCTCCGGATCATGGTCGAAATAGTCCAGCTCCAATGACTGGCCATCCGCCGAGATGGCCGCGCCCTCAAAACAGCCACGGTGGTAGTCGCGCCGGGCCTCCACCGCCACCGGCCGCGTCCGCTTTTCCTCCTGCCCGCCAAAGAGGGACCGCACCCACGTGGCGATGAAGGAATCCTTCCAGGTTCGCCGCGCGGGTGCCGGATAAAGGGTCTGGC
>Ga0302275_10006876_pt1 | contig 10689 bp, 11 predicted proteins | sample III_Bog_N2_2_FD_200229 | JGI IMG/M metagenome (GOLD analysis project Ga0302275, IMG submission 200229) | Peat permafrost microbial communities from Stordalen Mire near Abisko, Sweden - III_Bog_N2_2 | ecosystem: Environmental > Terrestrial > Soil > Wetlands > Peat | place: Sweden: Abisko... | reverse complement strand
GCCCGTGGGGTGAAAGTATATGAAGAGTTTGTCGGGGGGGCAAAGGAGGGATTCAACCTCGTGGTCCGGATCATCCCGTATCTCATCGCCATCCTGGTGGCGGTAGGCATGTTCCGGGCGGCTGGGGGGATCCAGATGCTGGCGCAATGGCTGGCGCCGGTACTGGACAGGATCGGCTTTCCGGCGGATCTGCTGCCGGTGGTTCTCGTCAGGCCATTGAGCGGCAGCGCCACCACGGGCCTGTTCGCGGAGCTGGTGAAAGCCCACGGCCCCGACAGCTTCATCGCGCGGACTGCCGGCACCATCATGGGCAGCACGGAAACGACTTTCTATGTGCTCGCCGTGTACTTCGGCTCGGTAGGGATCCGAAGGACCCGCCACGCCGTGCTGGCAGGACTTACGGCGGATATCACCGGGGTGATCGTCTCCTTCATCATCTGCCGGGCCGTCTTTAAGGGCCCGTAATCAAAAGCAAAGCGGCACGGAGGATATCCGCGCCGCCCGGCTGTAAAGTTTGTCCGCTGAAGCCAGTCCTAGCTGCCTGAACTCCAGAAATACGGGGACCAGTACCCAATGGGGGCAACGTCGGAGAGAGCGTTGAATGCCGCGGAGGGCACCCCGATAACCGAGTCGATCGTGAATGGGCCGTATGTATCGCCGAAGAGGTCGGTACCGGTATTATAAAGAGTGGTGCCGGACTTGAGGTACGCCTTTAAATCGTTGAAAACCGGGTTCATTCCCGAGGTCTTGTTGTTATCGATGGCGTACTCGTCCGTGGCGTTGTCGATCTGGCGCAGGTCCTCAAGGATTTTGGCCGCCTCCGACCGCTTCCGGGCGCGGAGGAAATTGGGTACGGCGATGGAAGCAAGGAGGGCAATGATGGCGACCACAATCATGATCTCCACGAGTGTGAAGCCTTGGCGGCTGGTATTATAAGGTTTAATATTCATGGAAGGGTTGGCTCGGATGAATGTCCCTATAAAAGCAGGCGGTAAACCACTAGGTGGCGAACCTTACAGTCAAAAGTTGTGGCGGAAAACGCTACAAGCGAACTTCACGAGGCGGCCGACTCCGGATTCTCCTGCACCCATTCCATCGCCCGGCGCTGGAGTTCGTTCCCGCTCTTGAGACCCAACTTCTCTTTGATCCGGGCGCGATAGGTATCAATGGTCGTAATGCCAACATGCAATGCGCTGGCGACATCCCGCGCGGTTTCCCCTCGCCCAAGGCGCTGGAAGACATCCAGTTCCCGGTCGGTCAGCGAGTTGACGTCTCGGGTCTCCCCCTTCTTTCCCACGGAGGCGAAACGTCCCAGCATCCGGGAGGTCATTTGGCGGCTGAGATACACTTCCCCATTGAGCACCTGCTCGATCGCCGCCATCACCTCGGAAGAGGCCTCGTATTTGGTAATATACCCGCGCGCACCCGCGCGCAGGACGCGTTCGGCATAGATCGCTTCGTCATGCATCGAGAGCACAAGCACGGGGAGATCGATCTCCCGCGCCTTAAGGTCCTTTAGAAAATCGAGCCCGTTGGAGCCCCGGAGCGTAATGTCCACGATGGCAATGTTCGGTCGCAGGGTTTCCGCGTAGCGGATGGCGTCCAGGACGTTATCCGCCTCGGCGCATACTGCCATATCCCCTCGCTTCGAGATGATTGAGGCCAGGCGCTCCCTGAACATGGGATGATCTTCAACCAGGAGGACATTAATGACGGGTGTGACGGTTTCAGCTTGCATGGATGGAATCAGGGTTCTTGGTGCTCGGAAGCGGGGCGCGACAGCAAATCCGTGTGCCTCCCTGGGGCAAAGGTGCGATTTCCATGGTACCGTCCAGGACTCCGGCCCGGTAGCGCATGCTCCGCAGCCCCATGCCGGAGCTGGGGCTATCGAGCGAGCCGATGCCAAGGCCGTTGTCCTCGATGGTAAGGACCACGTGCTGGGCTGCTATCGCAAGTCGGATGGCGATCTCGCTGGCATGCCCATGCCGGACCGCATTGGAGGTGGCTTCCTGTGCGATGCGGTAAAGGTGGGTGGACATATCCCGGTTGCCGATCAGCACCTCGCCGTCGGGCTCGAAGGTGCAGTCAATCTCATGCAACCGGCGGGTATTGGTGGCCAGGTCGTCGAGCGCGGACACGAGTCCGGCTTCGTCCATGTCCACCGGCGCGATGCCGCGCGCGATGTTCCGAGCCTGGACGATCGCTTCCTTCAAGAGCTCATGCAGTTCCGCCGCCGTTTCCGCTTCCGGCTGGTAGCGTTCCGACAGATCATCCCGCAACGAGCCCGTCACACAGGTGATACCGGCAAGGTACTGGCAGAGGCCATCGTGGAGATCCGCCCCGATCCTTTGCTGCTCCCGCTCGCTGGCGCCCACGATGTCGCGCTCCAGCTCCCGCAGGCGCCGCATATCCGCCAGCCAGGCCTCCATACTGTCGCGGCGAGCCTTGATCGCCATGCCGCCCGCGGCGACGAACGCGAAGAAAATGAGCCGGACGATGGTCTCCCAGATTTGCACCCAACTCGCAAAGTAGGGATGGCCAGCCTTCCAGTCCGCCCACCACCAGACGATCGCGCTTACCAGGACGATCAGGATCGTGTGATTGCGGTCCAGAAACCAGACCGTAAAAAGGATTGGGCCAACATAGAACAGGAAGAAGCTGATCTCCCAGCCGGTGATGTAGTCGAAGAATCCGATGCTGAACGTCGCCAGCAGCGCCAGGATCAGCAGGGAACTCTTGGATTGGGAGCGGCAATATTGGGGAAAGGACGTCATCGTCGACAGGAGTGCTTGATATCAGCAATTTCCCGGCCAAAACCTGTCGGGGGCAACGGGGGCTGCGGGCGGGTGTTGCAAAAATGAGAACTCATAAGTGCAAAAATAGTGCCAGAAACGCGGAGAAAGTTTTTGACAGCGATTATGGAAAATATAATGTGCCACCCAACAGACGCCCGGCATCCGATGCCCTTGGCGTGCGAAACCTGAAGGAAACCACCCTAATGAATGACAAGAGCAAGGCTGTGCTGTGGATCTGTTTCACGGTGCTCGTGGCCTCCGGAATGAAGTACGTGCCTCCCTATTTATTGGAACAACGCAGGCTAGACATACAGGAACGCCTCATGGATGTGCGCGAGGATACTTTTCTCCACCAGAAACCGACCCCGACGGTCTCCGACCCGGGCGAGGTGCATGCGAACAGCTCGCAGTTACTCTAGCGGTTTACTGGTAGGGCGACCAGAAGTCCGGCCCTGCAACATCGGACAGGGCATCGGCGGTCTTGTTCGGAACTTTGGGCCGTTCGCCAATGGTGAAGGGGCCATAGGCATCGCCAAAGGCATCCTTGCCATCTCGACGGTAGGCATCGGATTTGGGGTCCAGATACTTGCGAATATCGGCATACGTAGGCTGGAAGCCCCCGGTTTTTCCATTATCGAGGGCGTAATGCTCGATGGCCGATTCCAGCGTGACGAGATCGGCCTTTACCCGCTGCGCCTTGCGGGCTTTCCATTCCGCCAGGAAATGGGGAACCATAATGACCACCATGAGGGCCATGATCACGAGGATGACCGCGATCTCGATAATGGTAAAGCCACGGCGGGCTGATCTGGAGGACGGCGGTTGCGGCATTGGGCGCTGCTAAAGGAAGGGGGGCAAAAGGGGTGGAGCGATATCTATGCCGGGCCGGGCACCGCCGCGCAAGCGGGCTTTCCACATGAGCCACGGAGATTACAAACCTGCGCAAACCCGGAGTGAAACCTCCCGGCGAATGGGCAGGTCAACGGTGATCGGTTGCGCCCCCCGATGCCCTCGCCTTCCGGTGGCCGTCGGAATTGCCGTTGGATCCGCCATCCGGCTTCGGGGTGGCGTGGATCGATTCGCGGATGGCGCGCAGGAGCTTGCGCTTGGTATCGGGATGGGGCGGATGGGGCCGCAGGGAGAGGGCAAAGACGGAATTGAGCTGGCGAAACTCGGCAATAACCTGTTCGGCGCGATCTCCGAATTCGACCCTGGAATCCTGGAACGCCTCCTCCTCCCCCTCCTCGAGCGCGCCCACTACGTAAAGGCGGGCGAGATTTTCAAATTCCGTAAAGGTCATTTTCTGGCGATCTGTAAGGATGCGGGGGTTGGCATTGAGGGCGAATGGATTTCGTACCCTTACCGGAGTATTCGTTTCAACGTGGATTTCAGGTGGACTTATCTTGCTCAGCTTTTAGCGGGAATGGTGCCAGAGCGCCCAAAAGTGACATCCTGAGCCAATCTCGAGCGATGGATGGGCGGGAAATCAGGGGCGGCGGCAGCCAGCAGCTACCCAGACTGCCCGAAGGGATGCTCTTCTTTCCTTCGTACCATGGACGCGTTTTCATGGTTGCTGCGGGGGATCGTTTTGATGCAAATGATCGGCCCCGGTTTTTCCCCGGGGCCTACCCTTTATGCTGAACAAGAAATTTCCCCGTCTGCTGCCAGAACCGATCGTCAAGAACATGCGGGTGGCGGAACTGATCGACACCACCTTCAAGGCCTACAACGGGGGCCGGCTCGGCGAGGGGTGCCGGCTGCTCACGGAGAAGATGCTCCCCGGGAATGGGACGGTGGGGATGACGCTGACGGGGGCGTTGACGCCGGCGGGACTTGGAAGGTCCGCGATTGCGCCGCTCATGAAGGCAGGGTTTGTGGACTGGATCGTCTCGACGGGGGCGAATCTGTACCACGATCTTCATTACGGGCTGGGGATGGAGCTCTATGCGGGATCGCCTTTCCTCAACGACGTGGACTTGCGCCATGACGGGGTGATCCGGATATATGACATCCTGTTCGATTATTCGGTGCTGCTGGATACGGATGCGTTTGTGCGGCAGGTGATCCAGGGGCCGGAATTCCAGAAGACGATGGGGACGGATGAATTCCATTACCTGCTGGGGCGGTATGTGCATGAGCGGGAGAAGAAGCTCGGGCTCAAGGACACGAGCGTGCTGAGCGCGGCGTACCAGTACGCGGTGCCGATTTTCACGAGCTCGCCGGGGGATTCGTCGATCGGAATGAACGTGGCGGCGATGGCGCTGCGGGATTCGGCGCTGCAATTTGACGTGAACCGCGATGTGAACCAAACGGCGGCGATTGTGTACCAGGCGAAGTCGAGCGGGTTGACGAGCAGTGTGTTCATCCTGGGCGGGGGTTCGCCGAAGAATTTCATCCTGCAGACGGAGCCTCAAATCCAGGAGGTGATGGGCATCGAGGAGCGGGGGCACGATTACTTTTTGCAATGCACCGATGCGCGGCCGGATACGGGTGGGCTGTCCGGGGCGACGCCGGCTGAGGCCGTAAGCTGGGGGAAGATCGATCCGGATAACCTGCCGGATTGCGTCGTGTGCTATACGGACTCGACCATTGCGCTGCCGTTGATCACGGCCTATGCGCTGAGCCGCCATGCGCCACGGCCGCGGAAGCGGCTCTATGAGCAGCGGGACGCGATGCTGGCGACACTTAAGGCCCAGTATCTGAAGCGGGGGACGGTGGAGAAGATCGCGCATCGCACCGATTTGAAGAAGGCGCGCCCGCGCACGGGGCGTACTGCCGGGACGGCTGCGCGAAAGGGGAAGCCATGACGATCCTGAAGCCGGGCGATCCCAATTATAAATCTGCGCTGGCCGCGCTGAACCGGACGGCGGAGCCGGACCCAGGGGTAAGCGACACGGTGGCGAAGATCATCGCGGATATCCGGAAGCGGGGGGATGCGGCGCTGATCGAGTTTACCGAGAAATTCGGAGGACCGAAGCTGGCGTCGGGGCAATTGCGGGTGAGCGCTGCGGAATACAAGGCGGGGGAGAAGGTGGTCGATGCCCGGACGCGGACGGCGGTGGCCGTGGCGCACGCGAATGTGCGGGAATTCGCCGAGAAAAGCCTGCGGAAGAGCTGGAATGGGAAGAACCGGCAGGGAGCCCGCGTCGGGGAACGGTTCGATCCGTTTGAGCGGGTGGGCATCTATGTGCCCGGGGGGACGGCGCCGCTGGTCTCCACGGCGGTGATGACCTGCACACTGGCCGCGGCGGCGGGAGTGCCGGAGATCGTGGTGACGACGCCGGCGGACAAGGCGGGAATCGTGAACGGGGCGCTGCTCCATGCGCTGCGCGTGGCGGGCGCGACGGAGGTGTACAAGGTGGGCGGCGCGCAGGCGGTGGCGGCGATGGCATACGGGACGGAGAGCCTTGCCCCCGTGCTGAAGATTTTTGGGCCTGGCAACGCCTATGTGGTGGAGGCGAAGCGGCAATGCTTTGGGCGGGTTGCGATCGATCTGCTGCCGGGGCCGAGCGAGATCCTGGTGATCGCCGATGGATCGGCGAACGCAGAGTGGATCGCAGCGGACCTGCTGGCGCAGGCGGAGCATGGGCATGGGAGCGTGGTGCTCTTCGTGACGGATTCCGCGCGGATGCTGAAGGGCGTCGCGGCGGCGTTCGTGGCGCAGTTGGCGAAGCTCTCGCGGCAGACCCATCTGAGCGAAGTGACGACGCACATGATCCTGGTGAAGAACCTGAAGGAGGCGGTGAAGCTGGCCAATGGATTCGCGCCGGAGCACCTGACCATCGTCGCGAAGAATGACGAGAAGCTGGCGGTGCAAATCCGCACGGCGGGAGCGATTTTCCTAGGGGGATATTCGCCGGTGGTGGCTGGGGACTTCGTGGCGGGACCGAGCCATGAGTTGCCGACTGGGGGCGCCGGAAAATCCTTCCCCGGCCTGACCGTCGATCAATTCCAGCGCCGCACCAGCGTGGTGCGGCTGGACAAGAAATCCCTCGCCGCCCTGCTCCCCGCTATCCAGACATTCAGCGAGATCGAGGGGCTGGATGCGCACGGTCGCTCCGCCACAATCCGATTTGAGTGAGAGGAATCCAGAATTTTGACAGGATTTACAGGATGGGCTTTTGTGAAGGCGGTGAAACTGCCCGGGCTCGCCACTCTCCCGAGTGGCAGATTTACAGGATCGATTTTTGGGACGGCGGCGAAACCGGTAGTTTGCATCCTGTAAATCCTGATTAAAAACCCGCAGTTGCGGGTCCTGTCTAAAAATTCCGGTAAATAAACCTCTGATGAAGATCGGGATTATCGGCTGCGGGAAGATCAGTTCCGCTTATCTCTCGTGCGCGAATTTATTTCCGTTGCTGGAGATCACGTGGTGCGCGGATCTCCTCCCCCGCCGCGCAAAGGCGCAGGCGCGGGAGTTCGGAGTGCCGAGGAGCGGGACCGTGGCCCAATTGCTGGCGGATCCCGACGTGGATCTGGTGATCAATTTAACGATCCCAGCAGCGCATACCGAGGTGAACCGGGCGATCCTGATGGCAGGGAAACATGTGTTTTGCGAGAAGCCGTTTGCGTTGAACCGGGAAGACGGAGCTGAACTGCTGGCGCTGGCGCGCAAGCAGGGCCTGCGGATCGGAAGCGCGCCGGATACGTTCCTGGGCGAGGCACACCAGACCTGCCGGAAGCTGATTGATGGCGGAGCGATTGGGAAGGTGGTGGCGGCGACGGCGTTCATGGCGTCGCACGGGCCGGAAGGGTGGCATCCGAATCCGGCTTTCTTCTACCAGCCGGGCGCGGGACCGATGTTTGATATGGGTCCGTATTACCTGACGGCCATGGTGAACATGATGGGGCCGATGGCGCGGGTGACAGGATTCGCGGCGACGGCATTCGCGGAGCGAAAAGGGGGCGCGAAGAGTCTGCCGCGCAAAAAGTTCAAGGTAACGACGCCGACGCATTTAACGGGAGCGATTGAATTCGCGAGCGGGGCGGTAGCGACGGTCATCATGAGTTTCGATGTCTGGGGCCATTCGCTCCCAATGCTGCAACTGCACGGGACGAAGGGATCGCTCGATGTGCCGGACCCGAACGGAACCCATGGCACACCGGCGACGTACAAAATTGCTGCCAAAAGCTGGGAGCCGGTTCCCCTCGCCTATCCGAGCATTTATGGGGAGAAGTATGGGCGCGGCGCTGGGGTGGCGGAAATGGCGGAAGCGATCATCGAGGGTCGGCCCCATCGTGCCAATGGAGAGATGGCGCTGCATGTGGTCGATGCAATGCAGGCGATTCTGGAATCGGCGGAGAAGGGACGGGCCGTAGAACTGGGGACGCGGTGTGAGCGGCCGGTGGGGATTGCGAGCTGAAGTGTGCGGGCTACATACGCGACCCGCCCCTTCAGAGCTTTTGACGGCGGAACGGATCGTTCGTACCTCCAGGGAGGTTTATATGAAGTCTAGCTTGGCCGACACCGTCTCATTCTAGCCCATGCAACGCTCCATAAGCGTTAACTTGCTCGCACTGATTGAGCTGTGCGAAATTGTCTCGATCCAGCAGGAAGCAGGAGGACGAGCCAGAGCCGAGGTTTTGAAGTCCCGCAGGGACCACCAGACAATAGGCAGGGGATTCATCCCCTGCATCGCAAGGCAAAGAGTTCCAAGTCCCGCAGGGACGGCAGAAAAATCGCCACGGCAGAAACCTACGCAGCCTTCTAAGTCCGTACGCGATCCTTCCAGTCCGGTTTCCAGCGGCCCGAAAGGGCCAGCCATTCGCTCGATTAGGATGCTTTCCAGATTGCCCGCCGCGCAGTCGGACTTTACCAAGTTCAACAGGTATCCTTCCTTCGACCGCGCTCCGGAGGTCTTCGCTCCCTCGGCGAGCGTGGCATCAAGCTCTTCGGGCAAATGGATGGCAAGGGCTGACATGGGCTGAATTTGCCATGATTCACTCCCGCTGCCAAGCTTGGCTTCCTGGTGGGCCCCCTTACACCCGTGCGATCGTTGCGAAGGCAAAGCCACCATCAATAGCTGATCCGGTAATGGCCGGAGGCAAGCGGATAGAGGATCGTCGCCCCGGTCTCCACTTTGGGAAGGAACGCCTTTCCGTTGATGGAAACGGACTTCCCGGTTGCAACCGGAGAAGGCAATAAGACGCGGGCCGTTGCACCGGCGGGGATGTCGAGATCGAGGGACGCAGGGTTGCTTTGCCATGCGACCCGCACAGGGCCACGCGGGGTGGGTACCTTGCCTTGCATCCACTTCAGCGTGCCGAGCTCGGGTGCGATCAGGATCTTTGTGTAGCCCGGCTCGAGGGGACGGACACCAAGGAGATAGCGCGTGATGATATTGGCAGGGGCTGCTCCCCATGCATGATTCCATGTCAGATTCCGTTTCACACTGGGGTCCCATGCCTCGAGTGTCATCGTCGATCCGAGGTCCAACATGTGTGCCCAACTGCGCGGCGTATCCGCGGACATGAGGGCAAGCGCGTCATCGCTTTTTCCCGAGAGGTAGAGGCTTTCCAGGAGAAATTGGGCTCCGTAAACGCTGCATGCCATGCCGCGGGATTGAACAAAGGCCACCACGCCCGCCTGTTGTTCTGGAGGCACAAGTCCGAAAGCCAGCGGGAACATATTCGCGTGGAGGGAGGCATGGGTGGAACCTTCGCCATCGACGTAAATCTTCCGGGTGGCGTCAAAGAAAGTGGCGTTAAAGGCGGTGTAGACCTGTTGCGCACGGGCTGCAAATGCCTGGGCGTCATCCTGCTTGTTCAGCGCCGAAGCCAGGTGAGACATGCACTGGAGCGCGTGGTAGAGAAATGCATTTGCCACGGTGTTCACATCCGGTCCCACCTGCTTCCCCTCGACGACACCGTCGTTGTAACCGTCGCGCTCCGATACCGGCCAATCCACGATGGCGGGCGCGTGGAGCAATCCGTCCGGACCCACTTTTTGCAAGAGGAGCTTGGCTTTCAGCGCTTCGTAGTTATTAGCGGCGAGTACGGGATCGCCCGTAGCCTCATAATCGGCGTCGGCGATCATCGGCATGAACAGGCTCCACTCCGTGGGCCATGTGGGATGCGCCAGCAGATAGTCAAACGTCGCCCGCGCCACGCGCGGATCCAGGTCGCACGCATAGTGCGAGAGCATCGCAATGTAAGCGTCGGCTTCGTAAGGTTTCCGCTCCCGGTCGCCGTCGATGAATACGCCAAATGCCGTGGTCGCCTTCATCGTACGTTTGCAAAGATTCCAGACACTGTTGAGCGTCGCGTCGGAACTGGTAAAATCCGAGGCGCTATCATCAAAGGGGGCGTTCACGGTGAGTTGGCGCACGGTGATGTCTTCCGGAAGCGAATTGGTACCTTCGATCTCCGCGTAGCGAAACGGGACGATCTCGCCGATGCCAGGGGGTGCGCCCATCGCGGCATGCTTTCTGGCGGGCAGCGCCAGTTCGTATTCGAGCTGATCCGGATGGGTGGCTAGAGGGACCTCGCAAAAGAGCACGCTCCCTCCGGGTTTCCGGTTAATCGTGCCGTCATTCGCCAGCCGTTCCCCCAGCCGCACTTTCCAGTCGGCCGAAGGCGGCGCGGAGGAAAAGTCGATTTTCAGGTTACCGAAAGAATCCTGCCCAAAATCCGCAAACAGGACATTGCCATGGGTCGCGACCCGGGTGGGGGCAACCGGTATGACCTGCAAGGGAACCGGCGGCGCAGCCAGCACCGGGATTGCAGCCAAAGCAGCCACCGCAGCAAATGGTAAAGTATGCATCGGTCAGTGCTAAACGAAGGGTTCCGGGAGCGCCTTGCTCTAAATTCCTTTTCGCCTTTGCGCCTTTGCGTGAGGATTTCTCTCTCTGGGGAAGCACGCCGCGCTCATTAAATAGCAAAACTCGGTTGACAT
>Ga0302275_10006867_pt1 | contig 10699 bp, 8 predicted proteins | sample III_Bog_N2_2_FD_200229 | JGI IMG/M metagenome (GOLD analysis project Ga0302275, IMG submission 200229) | Peat permafrost microbial communities from Stordalen Mire near Abisko, Sweden - III_Bog_N2_2 | ecosystem: Environmental > Terrestrial > Soil > Wetlands > Peat | place: Sweden: Abisko... | reverse complement strand
CGGTGCATGCCGTGGCCCTCAATAAAGGCCACCATGTCGTCTTTGAGCGAGAGGAGGTTGTCAGAACTCATGATCTAGTTCTTATTCTCTCAGATGGAGCCCCCGCGCCAGCAGCCTTGTGTGGAAACTTTACCCCGCGCTTTGGCGGCTCATTCCAAGGCTTTACTCTTGAAAAGAGGTCATTCCTATTGCCAGCTTTTGAGCATCACGTCTTCGTCTGCCATAACACGCGCCCTGCTGACGCACCGCGGCCCAGTTGCACCGCCGATGGAAAGAGCGATCTGCACGCGCGCCTGCAGCAATTGTCAAAGGAAGCCGGACTCGCCGGCCGGGTGCGCATCAACAAGTCAGGCTGCCTGGATCAGTGCGAGCATGGCCCCACCGTCGTCGTCTACCCTGAGGCTGTGTGGTACGGCAACGTGCGCCCTGAAGATGCGGAAGCGATTGTGCAGGAGCATCTCATCGGCGGACGCCCGGTTGAGCGCCTGCGCATCGCCGACGAGTGCCTGAACGCAAAAACCTGCCCTCATCGCGGCTGACCAGCGCCCACAAGCACACGAGTCAGCCGCGACCAGCGCTCGCCAGGCTCAGGAGGGTTTGGTCGAGATCGTATGCACGATCGTGATCTGCGTCTTGCCCTGATTCTCCTGCGAATTGTTGGTGATGGTCACCATCACGGAATCCTGCGGCGACTTGTTCATCGTCATCACGGTGCCCGTGGGTGCGTCGAAGGTCGAGCTCTCACTGCCGAATTTGCTCTTGTAGAAGGCTGTCACCTGGTCCTTCGAGTCGCTGGTCACGTAGACAGCCGTCACCACCTTGCCGGTGGGCAGGTCCATCTTCATGCCGCCCTTGCCTTGCGTGGCGCCCGGATAAACGTCCGTGCCCAGGTCATCCGCGCTATAGCTCTGTGAGCTGTTCATGTCGATGGTGCCGCCTGGCGTATGGAGCGTCACACTTCCGCCATTCGAGTTGCCTGAAACATGAATTGCGTGGGCTACGCGCCACACCATGAAGGTGAACGCTCCGGCGCCCAGAATGCCCAGTCCGACGAAGATCGCCACCACAATCAGGATGATCTTGACCGCGTTGTTGCCCTGCGGCGCGGGCGCGGTGGCCACCGGCTGCGCTGCCGGGGCTGCAACTGGTTGGGCGGGCGCTGCCACTGGTGATCCGCAGGCTGTACACGCATAGGCTCCCGCGGGAACTTCAGCCCCGCATTTCGAACAGAAACTAGCCACGTTGATCTCCTTTTGCCCGGCGTTTTTTAGGGGTTTTGCGGCTTCGGCCCGCCGGATACGCCAATATACCGCAACACGATACGCTAAGTCCCTCTATTTCATCTGCTTTCATGGCAATTTATCCCCAGCGTCGCGCTTCCACCCTCGCATCATCCAGTTAAATGCGCAATCTCGCCCACACAATAGCAGGAAACCGCCGAAGCGAATCGTAACGAGGCGTCTTTGGCTGCAACGCCATGGTCTAGAGCAAGAAGCTGAAAGAACCGAGCCGTCTTTCGGTGTACAGCCTGCCGCCCCATGCGTTATCCTGAACCTTAACCCATGATTTTTTCACGAGATTACATAGGGTATCTGGCCCGCCGTACGGTCAAGCACCTCATTGACGCAAAGATGATCACCACCGCCGACCTGAAGGCGACTGAGGCGCGCGTCAACGAGGGTCTGCTCGAGGAGCTGTCTCTCGAAGACCGCATCAACGAGGAGGTGCGCGTCATTCTTGAAGCCTACTCCGAGGAGATGCGCAAATCGGGCGCTCAGTACGCCGAGATGTTCAAGAAGGTAAAAACCGAGCTGGCCAAAAAGTACAAGGCGGTGCTATGAGGATCAGCCGCGACAAGCTCAACAAGCTGGCCCACACCGTGGCCGATACGCTGGCCGAGATCAACGAGGTGGGTTTTCTCGAGGATCGCAACACCATCCGCCAGGAAGCCCGCAAGGCGCTTGAGGCGCTGCTCACCGACGAAGCCCGCATCGACACCGCTGCCCGGCTCAAAATAGCCAACCAGCGCAAGATCATTTTGGAAGGCTCCCAGGAGTGGGAGATCCTCTACCGCAAGTACTACAACGACGAAGTCCGCAAGCTCGGCATCTAGGTTATTCAGTTTTTTGTGAGGCCCGCTTCCCGGGTGCAATGGGGGGAACAACCGGAGGCATCATGAAACGTAACATGGGCGCCACAGTGGCTCTCGGCTTGGCGTTTGGCGCCGCCATCGGCGTCGCATTGCACAACATCGCGATCGGAGTGGCTGTCGGACTCCTGTTCGGTGCGGCGCTTGGGGCAGACTGGCGCAAACGCGGCAAGGCTTGACCACAACGTCTCCCGCCGCGCTACGTGAGCAGAACCCGCCTGGCGTTGCGCTCAGGCGTGCTCTTTGCCGAATGGGCGTTCTTTGTTAAAGTAAATAGGCGGCCTTCAACGGCCTGCCCCCGCATGTGGCGCTATCGTCTAGGGGTTAGGACGTGAGATTCTCAATCTTAAAACCCGGGTTCGATTCCCGGTAGCGCTACCAGTCAAGATCCGCTAAAGCCCGCTCATTCGGCGGGCTTTTCGTTTGGACAGGAAAGTAAGGTCAAATCGACATCGATCGTCCTGCCAGGATTGCGTTGGGGTAAAGTTCCGGCTACTTGGGCATTTCGGCCGGAGGATGGGATGAGGGATCCGTTTCGAGTTTTTGGAGGTACTCTATGTAGCCCAGGAGTGCGCCCCAATGGTAGAACCGATCGCTGCTCGTAACGTCGTCGCCTGTTCCGAGAATGGCGTTGTAATTCTCATGCACATGGCCTTTGTCACGCCATTCCTTCAGGAACAGATCATAGGATTTCTGCGCAAACTCCGAGCGCACAGTTCGATCGTCATAGTTAAGCAGGCCCAGGTACACGAGGTAATTCATGGGTCCCCAGATGCGGCCCCGCCAGTAATTCTGGTCGCCGAATGCAGGATCGTTGCGCGCGATGGATGGCAGGATCCAGTCGCCCCAGAATTCCTGCGGATTCAGCATATGCTTCTGGATCATGGCTTGCGCTTGGCCAGGCGTAGCCGTATGTGAAAGCAACGGGTAGAAGTTTGTGGGCGACAGTCGATAGCTCAACTGGCCGGTATGAAGATCCTTATTCAGGAAGATTTCCGCGCTGGGGCTCCACATTGATTCGAGTTTGCTTCCGTAGTGCGCACTGCGGGCGCGCAGTTCTCGGGCTTCGTCCGTGCGTTCGAGTGTATCGGCAATTTCCGCCAGCGCGTTGCAGTCCGCGATGTAGAGGCTCATAAGGCCAACATCGGCAAACTCCAGAAGGTGAGTTCCGGGATCGTAAACCGTTCCGTCATACATCGGGCTGTTGTCGAGCCCTGACTCCAGAATCGCGCCGGGGCCTGTACCGCGGGAGGCGTCGTCCAGATCGCCCGGAGGGTTCTGGCCATCGCTTCCCCACACGAGATAACCATCGAGATCCCGATGGCGGGCCCACCACTGGTTCCACTTGAGCAGGGCAGGGAAGGTCTCTTCCAGGAACCAGCGATCTCCGAACTTCTTGTACAGCCCAAGCACCGTGATGGCGCCAACTGGCGGTTCCGATCGGTCGAAGCTCTTCCAGTTTCCCGCGCGCGCATAGTTGGGAACGAATCCTTCCGCGGTCGACTCGCGAAGGGTCTCGATGGCATCGGCATAGGCGAGATCGCGATCGCCGACGGAAGCCAGGGTGGCCGCAAAGAAGGTATCCCAGTCGAAGATCACGTAGCCGCCCCAGCCCACGCTCCAGACGCGACTCACGGGCGACACAACCCGTTGCTTTTCCGGTTCGTAGATTGTGTCCCAGCCGAGGGTGGTCTCAATTGCATCGGCAATCGGCTGGGTGCCTTCTTTGCCTTCGAGAGACAGCTTATATGCGGCAAGCTGGCGATCAAGAATCGCTTGAGCCTGTTCCACGGTGCGCCGGCTGCCGGTACTGATGGCAACGGGCGCAGTGAGATCTGCCGCAAAGTACTGGCCCACAGTGGGGATTGCGGAGTGGATGACGGCCTGCGGATTGCTGCCGGTCTCGCAGGTGCAATACACCGCGACTGCACTGGCAGGATCGACTGCCCTGATGACGCCCGGTCGCCTTTCGACCGTCCCGGTTTTGTTCCAGAGATAATTCACAGAGAACACGGCTGTGGGCGGCAACGCCGCGCTTGATTCAGATGCCAGCGGCGTTACCAGAATCACAAGATCCCGGCCATCGTGGGCGCTTTGCACACGCCAACTATGGCTTTTCCAGGCGACACGCAGGTCGGTATAGCTGCCGTCCCAGGCATGAGGGCCGGGAAAGACCTGCTCAGCGCCTGAAGATAACCGGCCGATGAGAGTGTCTCCGAGAAGCGCGTCTCCATATAAGGTGGTGTTGTGCTTCATCGCCACGTGAATCGCGAGTCCCTCCGGCAGAAGCACATGGGTGGTCACGCTGTTCACGTCCCAGGTGTTCCATCCGCTAGCGAGCCGCTTCTGCACAGCTGAGTACTCCACGGACCTCGACACGTTATCCGGGTTCGGCATCGCACTGGTGGGATACTTGCTCGAAAGTCCTGAGTCTGACGTCGGGGACTGCGCCCGGAGCGGAAATGAAATGGCCAGGACGCAAGCGAGAAGGCAGACATTGCGCGCGATGCCGGGCACTCTCAAATTTTCATTCATCGAACCGCCCTCCAATGGCGATGACCGGTATCGCGTGAGGAATCTCGCCGCACAGCAGGAAGGAACCCCGGCTCCTGGAGAGAAAGCCAAGCTCGAATCCCGAGCCGCACACTCGATCGAGCTTTTGCTAGATCCACACCTTCGAGTTGATTTGCGGCTTGGGCCTGGTGAAGCGATCGGGCTCGCGATCCGTGGGATAGTCGGGTGGAGTTCCTACGCGATTTGTCCGCGCGAAATTCGGAATCGCGAGCATCGGAGAACCATCTTCCCACTTGCCTGAGATCACCGTCACTCCGCCCAGCAGGTCAGCACGCCACTCGGCCACGAGCGGCCCGTCTCCCAGTTTGCGATCGATGTTGTTGTTGTCTGCAGTCTCGACGTTGTAGATGAGTGGGCCATACTTCAAGGCCACCAGGTCAGTGTCGGCCTTGATTCGGCTATCGGCCGTCACGCGCTGCGGTTCCATCGGCAGTTCCAGTTCAATGCGGTCGCCCGCTTTCCATTCGCGCGTTACCACGGCATAGCCTTTGTGAATGTCCGGCGTCTGAACGTGTCCATTGACGGCAAACCGCTTGACGCCCCGGACCTGCGGAGAGTCCTTATAGAGCTTGCTTGTGGTCCGGTCCGGGATGCGCACGTAAACCGAAAAAGTTCTTGCTTCCTCGGGATTCACGGTGATTGAAATCGATCCATCCCAGGGATAATCCGTCTTCTGGACGACTTCAACGTTTGTGCCCGCGACCTGGCCAACATGAATCCTGCTGCCGACAAACATGTTCACGTAGAGCCCGTCGTTGCTCTTCACATAAGTCCAGGTCGGGATCATGAGCAAGGTGCGGGCAAAGTTGCCGACGCAGCATGGACACACATGCCACTTGGCTCGCTCGGTATTGACGAGCGGATTGGTGTAGCAGAAGCTTTGGCCGTCGAGCGCCACTCCCCCGAGCAGGGCGTTATACATGGTCTGCTCGTACAGGTCGGCATACCTTGCGTCGTGATACGCGAGGTTGAGCTTGTACTGGAAGAAGACAACTCCGCAGCTCGAGCAGGTTTCGCAGTAGGCTTCGTTGCGCAGCGAGTAATTCGGTCCAAAGCCCTCTGAGGTTTCTCCGCTTCCGATACCGCCGGTCAGGTAGTACTTCTTGTTCACCATGTTGTCCCAGAGCGAAATAACCGCGCTCTGGTAATCACGGTCCTGCGTCTCGGCAGCAATATCCGCCATGCCCGAATAAAAATACATGGCGCGCACCGCGTGGCCCACGGCTTCGTACTGCTGGCCCGGCGGCAAGTGGCTCTGGTCGTACTCCGATCCGCCCCGGCGCGAATCGAGAAGAAACTTCGCGAGTGCAATGTACGCATCTCCGCGATGATTTCCCTCCTGGTCATTCACAAAGCGGCCGAAGCGTACCAGCGCCTGCTCCATCTCCTGGTGCCCGTCGAACCATTCCTTTTTGCCGGGACCGATGTTCGCAACCCAGCAGTCGGCCAGTCTCTTGGCCGCGTTGTACATGCGCAGATCTTTGCCCTCGGTGAGAGTGTAGTGATTGATGGCCGACTCGATGAAGTATCCAGAGACATAGCCTTCGTGATTGCCGCGGTGGTCGGGCGACCAGCGCTCCGGCCAGGTACTGCGATCGGCCAAAATGTAAGCAGTCTGCAGGTAGCCATCCTGCATTTGAGCAGCAAGAATGGTCGGAATCCAGCGATCCAGCGTCGCGCGCATCATCTCCTGCGCCTTGATGATGTCAGCGTCGCCTTGCGGATCGACCATCAGGGCGATGCACATGGACTCAACTGTCTGGTGAACCCATGCATTCGAAAAGACGAATCCCTTGTGCCCCGCGTGCGGCTCGCCACGGTTCGCTTTTCCCGCTTCGATGAAGTTGTCGATTCCGCCGTCACCGCGCATCACTGGAATGTCGGTGCGCTCACACATTGCGACACAATGAGGAATCCAGCTCACAATAAGTGCCTTCGCACGGTCATTCCATAGCTTGCTCTCGATCGAATACTTCCGCGTGTAAACCACGTTGAGACGGTCGGCAGGAGGCGCCGGCTCTACATGGACGCCAATCGCGGGCGAGGGGCCTTTGCTTCCGCTCGATTCGAGTGCCAGCACGTAGTCACCCGGCTGGGAGAAGGTTGCAGTGGTGACCGGCGAAGCAGCGTCGGAGAAAACCACAGTGCCCGGCCCCGCGTTCTTCACCCAGCGGGCCCTGTTTCTGCTTGAATCTTCAAGCCAGGTCACCTTACCTGACAAGTAGGTCTTGCCGTCGCTCACAACGGAGCGGTCAACGCCGGCATCAACCACCGGCTGAAGCATTGGAACCGGCCCGTAGTTAAAGACCTTCCATTCGAGGATTCCCGCCGGCCGGCCCTGCTGGGTGACGACTTCGATCCGCAGCTTGCTCGTCTTTACCGGCTCAAAGGTTGTCGCGTTAAACGTGTCGAGCGCGACGCCAAGACCCTGCGGCTGAGTTACCGGCACAAAGTCGCTTCCATCCCAAAATTGGATGCTGTAGCTCTCAGGCGTGGCAATCTTGCGCACGTAGCTGCCCGGCAATTCACCTGCACGCGGGCGATCGACAGCCCAATAGACCTCGACTTTGTTTACGTCGACCGGCTCGCTCCACTCGTATTGCACCCAGCTTGTCCGCTTGCCCGTCGAAGGGTCCGCCCACAGCGAGTAAAGCGCGTGGCTGCGGTCAAACGAGTTCTCCGGCGTAAACCCGTCGTTCAGAGCAGAGATTCGATTCTCGCTCAGCATCACCTGGCTCGTCGGCACGGCAACCCGCGCGATGTTCACCGCATTTTCAGGTGCCTGCGCAAACGCGTTGGAGCCGGAAAGGACGCCCAGTACGGCCGTGCCTCCCACCCCCACCAGGAAATCTCGACGGCTCGGCTCAAGCCTCGTTGAGTTGATTGCCTGGCTTGCCGAAATCTTGGTCTTCTTCTTCCTGTTCATCGTAGTGAACCCCTCTCCAACGAATGCTCCAGCGCCGTTCAATCCGGGCGGGGAAAGCGTTTACTGGCACTCCGAAGTCTAAATCTCTCACGAATCCATGTAAAGTGAAACCGGCCATGAGTTTTCCGTTCGAAATCCGGCTTGAAAGGGCGTGCCTTTTCCGCAGACTGAGAGAGCGGACCAGGGTCGCGTGAGTGGGATCTGGATTCGGGGGCAGGGGCCAATTCGGATTGCGCTCTAACCTTACCGAAGCCGCAGGGGTCTATCCACTGACGTAATCCTGTAGCTGTGCGGCCCCTGGCCAAAGAGTGTACTTGCCCGCCAGGATCGACCTGTTGCCCTACTAACCTCCGATGAAGGCGATGCCCAATCGCGAGGTCAGAAACGGCCCTTCGCCACAGGTCTCCTGCCCGCGAAGTCTTCCGCCGAGTATATGTTGAATTCCCTCCCTGCCAGCCTCGATTCCGGGTTCCGGTCAACTATCCTGGGTTTACTGCGTCTAAAGGGACGAAGGTGTCTCCCCGGGAAGCCATGATAAATCGAATTGTTCTTCCTTTTGCGCTTGCGCTCGCCGCCATGCCTGCCGTAGCCATTGCGCAGGCCGATCAACAGCCGGTCACCACCCTCAAAGTCCAGGCGCGCGAGGTGTTGCTGCCCGTCACCGTCCGCGACAAAAAGGGCGAGATGGTCACCAACCTCACGGCGGCGGACTTCACGCTCACTGAGGACACCCGTCCCCAGGTCATCAAGAGCTTCACCCGCGAAAGCAGCCTGCCTTTCCGCGTTGGCCTGCTCGTCGATACCAGCCGCAGCGTGTCCTCGGCCATGGAAAACGAGCGCAAGGCAGGCGGCAAGTTCGTTGACCTGATGCTGCCCGCTGACCCCAAGAGCGCCAAGCAGTCGGACCAGGCTTTCCTCATTCACTTTGACCAGGAAGTCGAGTTGCTTGAGGACTTCACCAACTCCCGCGACAAACTGCATCACGAGATCGACGCCATGGGCCCCACTTCCCACGAACACAACGACACGCAGGGGCCTGAAACCAGCGGCGACGATCGCGAGCGTCAGCGGGGCAGCCGCGGCGGCGGCACGCAACTGTACGACGCCATCTACCTCGCGGCCGACGATCTGATGAAGCCCAAGGATGGCCGCAAGGCACTCGTCGTCTTCTCTGATGGCGCCGATCGCGGCAGCAAGGAAACCCTCAACGACGCAATCGATGCAGCCGACCGCGCCAACGTTTCCATCTACACCATCTACTTCAAAGGTGAAGAACAGCGCGACTCGAGTAACGGTTTTCCCGGTCAGGGCGGCCGGCGCGGCGGCATGGGCGGCGGGTGGCCGGGAGGCGGTGGTGGCGGAGGCTACCCAGGTGGTGGGGGCGGTTATCCGGGCGGAGGCGGCGGCAATCGGCGCGGCAGTGATCCCCGCTCTGGTACCGGCGTTGACGGCAAGAAGATCATGGAGCAGATTGCCACCCGCACCGGCGGCCACTTCTTTGAGGCCAAAAAGAAAGATGCCCTCGAAGACATCTACAACCAGATCGCCGACGAGTTGCGCGGCCAGTACTTGCTCTCCTACACCCCTGACCAGGTCGACACCGAAGGCGACTTCCACAAGATCGTCCTGAAAGCCAAAAAGGACGACCTGACGGTAGCCACGCGCGAAGGCTACTACGGCACGCCGGGTACCGGCTCAAAGTAAGGTGAGCGGAAGCAGATTCTAGAGTGCCGCCAGGCCGGTAGAATAGGAATTCTCTTCTTCCGTGACAACAAAGAAGTGCCGCAGGTCGGCCTTGCCAAAGGCCGTCGTCATGGCTACATCTGAAGCGTCGCGGCCTGTGGCCATCAGGACGCGGCCGATCCGTGGCATGTTGTTGCGAGCGTCGAATGTCCACCACTGGCCGTCGAGCCAAGCCTCGAACCACGCGCTGAAGTCCATGGGCAAAACCACGGGTACGCCAATGTCGCCGAGATAGCCGGTGGCGTAGCGGGCCGGGATGTTGAGGGCGCGGCAAAAAGTGATGGCCAGATGCTGGAAGTCGCGGCACACGCCCACGCGCTCGGTGTACACGTCGAGTGCTGTCTTGGTTGGCCGGGCGTGCTGGTAGTTGAACGTCACGTGACTGTGGACCCAGTTGCAGATTGCCTGCACCCTGCTCCAGCCGGGGGCAGTATTTCCAAAATGTTCAAAAGCGATGTTCGAGAAACGGTCCACTTCGCAATACCGGCTGTTGAGCAGATAGCTCAGAACTTCATTCGGCAGATCGCCGACGTCAGCCTGGCGAGCAGCGAGATTGAGAGTATCCGGGTAGCCGGAATCGCGAATCAGCGTGGAACCGCTCAGGCGCAATTGTCCCGCGGGGGCGACGAAGCGGGCACAGCGGTTGCCGAAGCTGTCAATGTAGTTGGTGACCGGAACATTCGGCTCGGCGTGCACTTCATCGGGCTCGAGCAAGTCGTTGAAGCGCGAGGGATGGACGTTGAGCAGCGCAACCATGGCCACTGGGGCGGGAATATCGAATTGAATATCGTATGCCAGACGGATCAGCATTCGGGCGTCTCCTGTCTTGGGGTTGAAGGGACTGAAGGGGAGCTTCCGCGAGGATGCGGGAAAAGCGGTGGTGCTCTTATCTTCTCATTCTTTTAGATGCAAAGAATCGGCAGAGAGCTTTTCGGCGCGGCGCAAGGGCATCAGGGGGTAGCTGAAGGTCAAAGAAGACGTTCTTCCCACACGCAACAAGGGCGCAGCCAATCGGCTGCGCCCTTGTGTTTTCCGAATCAAACGGAGCTTATTTGCTGCCGTGGAACTCCGTGCCCTTCTCTTCGAGCGAGGCCTGCGCCGCCGCCAGCCGCGCCGTCAACAACCGGAACGGTGAGCAGGAAACGTAGTTCAGCCCGATCTTGTGGCAGAACTTCACTGACTCAGGATCGCCGCCATGCTCGCCGCAGATGCCCAACTTGAGGTTGGCGCGCGTGTTGCGTCCCTTCACCGTGGCCATCTTCACCAGTTGCCCCACGCCTGCCTGGTCAAGGGTGGCAAAGGGATCC
>Ga0302275_10006865_pt1 | contig 10700 bp, 8 predicted proteins | sample III_Bog_N2_2_FD_200229 | JGI IMG/M metagenome (GOLD analysis project Ga0302275, IMG submission 200229) | Peat permafrost microbial communities from Stordalen Mire near Abisko, Sweden - III_Bog_N2_2 | ecosystem: Environmental > Terrestrial > Soil > Wetlands > Peat | place: Sweden: Abisko... | reverse complement strand
GCACCGCTGGTGTTGAAATTGAATGCAACGAATTCCGCCCTGGCGCTGCAATGGCCGTTGAGCGGAGCGGGCATGACGTTGATGACCACCACCAGCCTGTCGCCGCCGTCGGTCTGGCTGGCAACGACCAACAACGTCCAAAACACCAATGCCAGTTTCAATACGACAGTGCCGACCAGTTCTGATGCCAGTCGTTTTTTCCGATTGCAATCCAATTGACGGAATGGTGTCTCTTTTTAATGCCGCTTGAACTTTTTTTCAAGAACAGCTCTCGTCTGGAGCGGAGCCAAGAGCGTATTAAATAAATAGGCCGCTTCAGTGTTTTCGGGCCAGGCGGGGGTGATGCCGGCTAAAACGACCCTCCGCAAGGCAAATCACGACACTGACAAAAATCCATGCCGGAACTTGCCCCGCCGTTGATTATTGCCGCCGGGATTTGCCAAGCCATTGCATTTTCTTTTAACATCAACGCCCATGCCGCAGATGAAATTATTTTTTTATCGCCCTTCGGCCGACGGCCTCGGTGCAGCACGGCAGGTTTCAAAAGATTGACCCACCACTAAAATGCAAATTCGCCTGTCCAACTGCAAACTTGCCGGCCGCACGATTCTAATATTGCTCGCCCTGCTGTCCGCCTGGGTTCCCGCGGCGCGTGCGTCGGATCTGCGAGCGGTCATCAGCTTCAACCGCGACTGGAAATTCCAGCTCGGCGATCCGGCGGGCGCGGAGGCAACGGCGTTCAAAGATACGTCGTGGAATTCCGTCGGCCTGCCGCACTCGTTCAGCGAGCCGTATTTCGCGGCGGCGAAATTTTACACCGGCTACGGCTGGTATCGGAAACACTTTGCCGTGCCGAAAGCATGGCGGGGCAAACGGATCAGTCTGGAATTTGACGGCGCGTTTCAAGTCGCGGAAATTTTCGTGAATGGCCGACGTCTCGGCGAGCACAAGGGCGGCTACACCGGTTTTACTTTTGACATCACCGATGCCGTAAAAACCGGCGACAATCTTGTCGCCGTGCGCGTGAACAATCTTTGGAATGCCCGGCTCGCGCCGCGCGCGGGCGAGCACACGTTTTCCGGCGGCATTTATCGCGACGTGCGGCTCGTCGTCACCGCGCCGCTGCATGTCGCCTGGTATGGCACGTTCGTCACCACGCCGCAGGTGTCGAAGGAATCCGGCACGGTGAACGTCAAAACGGAAATTGTCAATGACTCCGCCGCGGCCAAATCGGCGACGGTGAAAACCTCCGTGCTCGACGCCGACGGCAAGCTCGTGACAGAAATGGAATCCACGCAAACCGTCGCGCCGAACACGACTTTGGTGTTCGACCAGACGAGCGCCGCCATCGCCAGCCCGAAGCTCTGGCATCCCGATCATCCGTATCTTTATTCCGTGAAAACGACGTTGCTGGACGGCGGCAAGCCGGTGGATGATTTTACGTCGCCGCTTGGCTTCCGCTGGTTCAAGTTCACGGCGGATCAGGGATTTTTCCTGAACGGCGGGCATTATTATTTCAAAGGCGCGAACGTGCATCAGGACCACGCCGGCTGGGGCGACGCCGTGGCCGACAGCGGATTTTTCCGCGACGTGAAAATGGTCAAGGACGCCGGCTTCGATTTCATCCGCGGCTCGCATTATCCGCACGCGCCGGCGTTCGCGGCGGCGTGCGACGAGCTGGGAATTTTATTTTGGTCGGAAAATTGTTTCTGGGGTTCCGGCGGTTTCAAGGCGGAAGGCAATTTCAGCACCAGCGGCGCGTATCCGATTCACGCCGAGGACGAGCCGGAATTCCGGGACAGCGTGAAGCAGTCGTTGCGCGACATGATCCGCATTCACCGCAATCATCCGAGCATCATCGTTTGGAGCATGGACAACGAGGTTTTTTTCACCGCGAAAGAAACCATGCCCAAGGTGCGGGAATTCTTGACGGAACTGGTCGCGCTCACCCACGAGCTTGATCCGACGCGGCCGGCGGGCATCGGCGGCTGCCAGCGCGGGGAAATTGACAAGCTCGGCGACGTGGCCGGTTACAACGGCGACGGCGCGCGGCTGTTTTTGAATCCCGGCATCCCCAACGTCATCACCGAATACGGCTCGACCATGTCCGACCGGCCCGGAAAATACGAGCCGGGCTGGCACGAGTTGCAGTCCGTGCCCGGCCTGGACAAAAACGAAATCGGCGCGTGGCGCTACCCGTGGCGCAGCGGCGAATCGCTCTGGTGCGCGTTCGACCACGGCAGCGTCGCCGGCAAAAAATTCGGCGCGATGGGCATGATTGATTATTTCCGCCTGCCGAAGCGCATGTGGTTTTGGTATCGCAACGAATACCGCCACATCCCGCCGCCGGAATGGCCGGCGGATGGCATTCCCGCCGGCTTGAAATTGACGGCGGACAAAACCATTCTGAAATCGGCGGATGGCACCGACGACGCGCAGCTCATCGTCACCGTCGTGGACAAGGACGGCAAGGCGATCAGCAACAGCCCGCCGGTGACGCTGGCGATTGAAGCCGGCCCCGGCGAATTTCCGACCGGCCCGGCGATCACGTTTGATCCCGATTCGGACATCGCCATCCGCGACGGTCAGGCGGCGATGGAATTCCGTTCTTACTTCGCCGGAAAAACTTTGATTCGCGCCACGTCGCCGGGACTCAAAGATGCGACAATTCAAATCACTTCGCTCGGCGAACCGAAATTTGTCGCCGGCAAAACGCCGTCGGTGAAGCCGCGGCCGTATGTGCGTTTCACCGGCGCCGCGACGCCGGCAAATTCGCCCGCGAGTTTCGGCCTGGAAAATCCGACGCGCGCCAGCAGCGAAGCTTCCGGCCACAGCGGCCGGCTCGCCAACGACGGCAACGCCGCAACTTTTTGGCAAGCAGATGCCGGCGATACGAACGCGTGGTGGCGGGTGGATTTGGAGCGCATCGTGAACGTCAGCAAAACCAAGCTGACGTTTCCAGACGCAGCCAACTACCGCTACCAACTTGAAATTTCCGACGATGGCACCTGCAATTGGAAACTCATCACCGACCAAACGCAGACCGCCAGCACGGATCAAGTGCGCACCGACATCGCGCCCGGCGGCGTGAGCGGGCGTTTTCTCCGCGTCACTTTCACCGGGCTGCCCGCCGGGAAATCCGCCGCGCTGGCGGAGGTGGAGGTTTTTGGAAATTTGTCCGGGCGATAAAGTCCGTCAGCACCGCGATCATGCTGTCCAATTGGGCGCGGGTGTGTTCGCTGGCGATGACAAACCGGAAAAATCCCTTCGCGGAGGCGCTGCCGTATTTCAGGAACGGCGGATAAATTCCGGCCGCGAGCAGGTGCGTTCTTAAATCGCTGGTTTGTTTTTCCGTCAACGCCGGCAAACGCACGATCGGCCCCGGCGTTTCGGAGATGTTCCAGCCGGCGGCGCGCAATTTTGTCCGCACGTAAAATAAATTCTGGAACAGTTTTTTCCGCCGCGCCGGCTGGCTTCGTAAAATGGTCAGCGCGGCCAGCGCCGCGCCGGCGAGTGGCGGCGGCAACGGCGTCGTGCTGGCAAATGACCGGCTGAGCGCCAGGATTTTTTCCCGCACCGCCCGCGACGCCAGCACCACGCCGCCGTAAACGCCAAACGACTTGCTCAGGGTCGCGCATTGAATGATGCGTTTGCGGTCCACGCCTTCGTATTCCAGCGAACCTTGGCCGGTTGCGCCCAAAACGCCCGCGCCGTGCGCGTCGTCCACCAGCAGCAATCCGCGCGCTGGCAACATTTTCAGATATGCGCGCAACGGTGCCACCGAGCCATCGTGCGAAAACATTCCATCCGTCAAAATGATCGGCCGTGCGCGCCCTCCGCAGTGGGAAATCAATCTTGCCAGACCGGCGGCATCGCGATGTCTGAATTTTTTCACCGGGCAATCGAGCATCCGCGCCGCGTCCAGCAGCGCGTGCGTAAATTCACCGGCCAGCGCCTGCGCGGCGGCGAGCGGTGCGAGGTAACCGTCGGGCAAAACCAGCGCGGTTTCGGCGCTGAAAAATTGGGCGAGTTGGGTTTCGAGCTGCGCGTAAATTTTGTGGTTGCCGGTGGTGCGGCGCGAGGCGGCGACGTTCAAGCCATGTTTTTTCAGCGCGGCTTCGGCGGCTTGCGCGACTTGGGGATTACGGGCGAGCCGGAAATAATCGCAGCCGGAAAAATAGGTGAGCGTGCGTTGGCGCAGGCGCACTTCATTGTCGCCGATAAATTGCAACGGCTCCGGCTCGGTCATGGCGGGAGGGTATTGGCCGCGCCGGGAAAACGCACTTATTTTCCCGCCGCCGTTTTTGTCTCCACCCAGCGCGCAAACAGCCAGAGCAAGTCCGAGAGCCGGTTGAGGAAAATCAAAATCTCCGCGTTCGACAATTCGCCCGCCGCCTGCAGATCGAACACGCGCCGTTCCGCTCGGCGGCAGATGGAGCGCGCCAGATCCAGCGCGGCGGAATGGTGCGTCGCGCCGGGCGTCGCCCAGCCGTTGAAGCTGATGTTTTGCGCCTCGATTTCCCGCACCAGCGCGTCGAGCTTGGCCGTCAATTCGGGTTTTACAATGGTGTAGCCGGCCTTGACGTAGCGTGGCAGGTCGGCTGTTGGCACGCCCACTTCGCCCATCACGTCCACCAGGCTTTTCTGAATCCAGAACAAATTGTCGCCGACAAATTTTTCGGTCGCCGTCGCGCGGGCGAGGCCGAGCGCGGAATTCAATTCATCCAGCGTCCCGCACGCCTCGACGCGCGGATGGTTTTTCGGCACGCGGTGGCCATACATCAGGCCGGTCGTTCCGTCGTCGCCCGTTTTGGTGGCAATGCTCATTTTGAAATCCTAATCATAATCTTGCTCGTAATCGTAATCCCGAAAACAGATTTAGATTACGATTGGGATTAAGAATAAGGAAGTTCACTTCGTGTTTTTCGCGCTGGAAATTTTTTTTGCCGGAACCGATGGCGCGGCGGGCGCGGTTAATTTTTGATAATTCAAAATCGCGCGCACAATCGCGGTCGCCATCTGCCGCCGGTAGGCCGCGTCAAAAATCTTCCGGCCCTCGGTCGGATGCGTCATGTAGCCGCCTTCGATCAGAATGGCCGGCATCACCGCATCGCGCATCACCGCAAACCGCGCCCGACGCACGCTGCGGTCTTCCGCTCCGAGGCTGCGCACGAGCGATTTTTGCACCTGATAGGCCAGCAGCAGGCTTTTTTGCTCGACGCGGTTGGCCGGCGTCGCGCCGTAATCCGCGCCTTCGCCCTGCGCGTTGGACGAGGCCGCGCCGACGGGCGTGATGCAATAAGTCTCCGGTCCGGAAACGCTTTTCGGATCGGCGGGAAACGCGTTAAAATGCAGGCTCACGAACAAGTCCGCACCCGCCTGGTTGGCGAGGGCGGGCCGCACGGGCAGTTCCACTTTCGCGTCCGTGCTGCGCGTGAGAATGACTTTGAAGCCGGCGAGCTTGAGCTGATTGCGCAGTTCCAGCGCGAGCGCGAGCGTGTAGGTTTTTTCGTTGTGCCCGAAAAATCCGCCGACGCGGTTGCCGGTGTCCTTGCCGCCGTGGCCGGGATCGAGGCAGATGGTGGTGACTTTTCGGGCGGACGGTTTTGGCGGGAAAATCAGCGGGCGAATGGCGGTTTCGAGGTCCAGCTGCGAAATGAACGGCACACCCTTTTGGTTCGCGACCGGAAAGGATAGCCGGACGTTCACGCCGTTGATGGCCGCGTCGTGGGAATCCACGTTGAACACCAGCCGGGTCGTGCGGTTCGTCAAAATGATTTCGTTACCGCGATTGAGCGTGTAGCCGTAGAAACCGTTTCCGCGCGCCCAGTCCGCCAGCGCCATCGAACTTTGCCCGTTGATGGTGACTGCGGGTGCCGGTGCCGGCAAAACCGCCAGACAACCGGCGGCCAGCAACGTGGAAAGAAATTTCATCGCCGCGCAAATTGCCCGCAGAACGCGTTTCATTCAAGGCAAATGGCACCACGGTGGCTGCGGACGTTCACCCCGGGTCTGAGTGAGCGGTTGGGAGCGGGCTTGGGCAGAAATCTGCAACTTTGCCGCTGATTGACTTGATTAGTGCGCCGTTTCGTGTAGAAAAGTTGTTTTGATTTTGCACGTCACTCTGAAATGAACATCCACGAATATCAAGCCAAGCAGTTGCTCGCCAAATTTGGCGTCGCCGTCCCGCTCGAAATCCCCGCCAAGTCGCTCGCCGAAGTGCGGCCGGCGGCGGAGAAAATCGCCGCCAGCGGCAGCGCTAAAGTTGTCGTCAAATCGCAGATCCACGCCGGCGGACGCGGCAAAGGCACGTTCAAGTCCGGCTTCCAGGGCGGTGTGAAAGTCGCCGGCTCGGTGGACGAGGCGGTGGGCTTCGCCGAAAAAATGCTCGGCCAGACGCTCGTCACCAAACAAACCGGCGCGGATGGTCGCATGGTGCAGACGTTGCTGCTCGCCGCCGGCGCCAAGATCAAAAAGGAATTTTACCTCGCTGTGCTGCTGAACCGCGAGACGTCGCGTCCGCTCATCATGGCCAGCACCGAGGGCGGCATGGACATTGAGGAAGTCGCCGCGAAGCATCCCGAAAAGATTTTCAAGGAAACGATTGATCCCGCCGTCGGCATCATGCCGTATCAGGCGCGCAAAATTTCCGCCGCGCTCGGTCTCAAAGGCGATTTGTTCAACGCGGGCGTGAAGCTCATTACCGGCGTCTATAACACCTGGTGGGAATGCGACGCCTCAATGGTCGAGCTGAATCCGCTCGCCGTCGTGGAACTGTCCGATGGTAAGGAAACCGTCATGGCGCTCGATGCGAAAATTTCGCTGGACGACAATGCGCTGTATCGCCACAAGGACATTTTGGAGATGCGCGACTTGAACGAGGAAGCGCCGCTGGAAATCGAGGCCTCCAAATTTTCGCTCAATTACATCAAGCTCGACGGCAGCATCGCTTGTCTCGTCAACGGTGCCGGCCTCGCGATGGCGACGATGGACATCATCCAGCATTGCGGCTCCAGTCCGGCGAATTTCCTCGACGTGGGCGGCGGCGCGAGCAAGGAACAGGTCACGGCGGCGTTCAAAATCATTTTGAGCGACCCGAATGTGAAAGGCATTTTGGTGAACATTTTCGGCGGCATCATGGATTGCAATGTCATCGCCACCGGCATCGTCGCGGCGGTGAAGGAAACGGGCTTGAAGCTGCCGCTCGTCGTCCGGCTCGAAGGCAACAACGTCGTCGCCGGCAAAAAAACGCTGGCGGAATCCGGCGTGGCGATCATCACCGGCGATTCCATGGCGGACGCGGCGCAGAAGGTGGTGAAGGCGGTTGGGAAATAATTTTCGGCAATGCTCAAGGTTACCGAAATTGCGTTTAGCTGCTACGCCGTCACGGACATCAAACGTTCACGTGATTTTTACGAAGGCGTGCTGGGGCTGAAGCCCACGACCATTCTTGAAGGCCAGTGGGTCGAATATGAATTCGGCCCGTATGCACTGGCCATCGGCTGCGCGCCGGGAATGTTCACGCCCAATCCCGACGGCTGCATGGTCGCGCTCGAAGTCGAAAATTTTGACGACGCCATCGCGCATTTGAAAGAGCACCACGTCAAGTTCCGCATGGAACCGATGGAATGTCCGCCGTGCCACATGGCGATGGTTTTTGATCCGGACGGCAACAGCATTTGCATTCACAAACGTAAAACGAAGTAATTTTATTTTCTCATGTCTATTCTCGTCACACCCAACACCAAGGTTCTCGTCCAAGGCATCACCGGCAGCTTCGGCGCCAAGCACGCACAGCTCTCGATTGATTACGGCACGCACATCGTAGCCGGCGTCACGCCTGGCAAAGGCGGACAATTCTTCGAGCACGGCGGCAAAAAAGTTCCGATTTTCGACACCGTCGCCGAAGCCGTGAAGCAGACCGGCGCGACCGCCAGCGCCGTTTTCGTGCCGCCGCCCTTCGCAGCCGATGCGATTCTCGAAGGCGCGGACGCCGGGCTGGATCTCGTCGTCGCCATCACCGAAGGCATTCCCGTGCGCGACATGGTGCGCGTGAAACGTGCGCTGCAAGGCAATATCAAGACGCGGCTCATCGGACCGAACTGCCCCGGCATCGTCACGCCCGGCGAAGGCAAAGATTCGCACGGCGGCTGCCGCATCGGCATCGCGCCCGGCTACATTCACAAAAAAGGCAACATCGGCGTCGTCTCGCGCAGCGGCACGTTGACTTATGAAGCAGTGTGGCAACTGACGTCGCGCGGCGTTGGCCAAAGCACCTGTGTCGGCATCGGCGGCGATCCCGTGAACGGCACGTCGCATCTCGATGTCATCAAACTTTTCAACGCCGACCCGGAAACGACCGGCATCATCATGATCGGTGAAATCGGCGGCAGCGCCGAGGAAGAAGCCGCCGAATGGATCAAGGCGAATTGCAAGAAGCCGGTCGCCGGTTTCATCGCCGGCGCGACGGCGCCGCCTGGACGGCGCATGGGCCATGCCGGAGCGATTGTCAGTGGCGGCAAGGGCACGGCCGAGGCGAAAATCGCTGCGTTCAAAGCCGCCGGCATCGGGGTTGCCGTGACACCGAGTGAAATGGCGGACACGCTGCTGAAGATGATGTGACGCGTGGCGCGTGGCGGGTGACAAGTGGCGGCCATCGCGCGCTTGACCTCGTCACCTGTCACTTGTCTCATGTCACCCTGATGGGCATCGTTGACTTCATTCTGAACCTCGCCGGCCTGCTGCTGTGGTTGAACTGGCGATCCATCCGGTTCGATCCGCTGGCGCGGCGGATGCCCGCGACGCTGATGGGCACGTTGCGCCCGGCGGTCCCGAAAAAACTCCGCCGCTGGCATTTGCTGGTTTTCCTCGCGGCGTTGCTGCTGCTGCGGGCGGTGATTTACTGGTGGATCGGTTCGCAGGCCAGTTGGACCGGCAAGCTGGATTTGGGCGTCGTCGTGCTGTCCTGCCGGAGCGACTGGTTTGTGCGCATCCTGGTTTTTTCCTTTTTCAGCTTCGGCCTGACGCTGGGGATATTTTACATGTGGCTGCTGCTGCTCTCGCTGCTGGCGGGACCGGACCCGGTTCACCGGCTGGTGAAAATTCCGCTCGGCCGCGTGGACGGCTGGCCGCGCTGGGCAAAAATCATTTTGCCGTTCGTCGGCACGGCGATTTTGTGGTGGCTGGCCGGCTGGCTGCTCGGCCGGCTGCAAATCCTGCCGTCCGCGTCGCCGGCGGGTCGTTTCCAGCAGGCGCTGATCATCGCGGCCGACAGCTATCTGCTGTGGAAATTTCCCCTTGGCGTCATCCTGCTGCTGCACCTGCTGAACAGCTACGTTTATTTCGGCAACCTGGCATTCTGGAAATACGTCAGCGCCACGGCGCAGACCATTTTGCGGCCGTTGCACAAACTTCCGCTGCGGCTGGGCAAGGTGGATTTTGCGCCGCTGCTGGCGCTGGCGATTTTATTTTTCGTGGCGGAACTGGCGGCGCGCGGGCTGAACCAGCTTTACGCCCGCCTGCCGTTTTAACCCATGGTTTTACGGCCTAACCACGGCTGCAATCCAGATATTTTCAAGATCAAATGACCGGATAAAAAACCGCCGGCCTGGGCAAGCCGGATCATGCACTGGGCGGGCAAGCGCAGCGCGACGCCGATTTTGCATCCGGCCCGCAGAACTTCACCGAGGGGAATGAAGACAACGAAAGGATGCCGGTTTGGAGTTTGGCGAGATGGAAGGCCGCTGTCTTATCGGTGGCGACCAATGTCGGCGGCGTGTTGGTGACTAATCGGTAGTGGAGGCGGAGCCACCCTGCCACGGCTTAAACCGGTCCCACTCCGGCCATCGGGCTTGCTTCACCTGGGTTTGGGCCGGTGACGATACTAATCTTAATCGCTCTGAAAACGAGATTGCGATCGGATTAAGATTAGGATCTGGACGGCGCGGTGGCGCGGGGCAGCTTGACGGTGACCGTGGAGCCGATGCCGGGATTGCTGTCAATGGTCAGCTCGCCGCCGTGCAGTTCCACCAGCTTCTTGGCGATGGCCAGGCCGAGGCCGAAACCCTGTTCATCCTGCATCTTCCGCTCAAACTGCATGTAGGCGCCGATGCGGCTGATTTGTTCATTGGAAAACCCACGGCCGTGATCCTGCACGGAAAAATCTATTTCGCCGGGCGCTAGAAAGAGTTGAACGCGGACGGGTGAACCGGCGTCGGAAAATTTCAGCGCGTTCTGCACGAGTTCCACCGCGATTTTTTTGAAGTAATCTTCCGCCATCGGCAGCGGGGTTTCGGTCAGATCCAGAATAAGGTCGTTGAGGCGTCCGGCTTTTTCCGCCTGCGCGCTGGCGGCGGCGCGGACGAGTTCGCCGGCGCGGGCGGTCTGGGCGGCCCGGAGGCGGCTGATGCTTTGGACGTCGGTGGCGACGATTTCCAACTGGGCGTAAATGAGGAAGTTTTCGATGAGCCGTTCGAGCCGCTGGCCGGACTGGCAGATTTCCTGGCTCATCTCAGCGATGGTCTGCGGGTCGAGGTCGGCGGCGGATTCGGCCAGCATCTCGGCGTTGGAAATGATGCCGTTGAGCGGCGTGCGCATTTCGTGCGGCAGCATCAGCGAAATCTGGCTGCGCAGCATGGACAGTTTTTTCTCGGCCTCCTCGCGCACGGTCTGGGCCTTGCGCAGCCGGGCGTTCACGGTGG
>Ga0302275_10006864_pt1 | contig 10703 bp, 14 predicted proteins | sample III_Bog_N2_2_FD_200229 | JGI IMG/M metagenome (GOLD analysis project Ga0302275, IMG submission 200229) | Peat permafrost microbial communities from Stordalen Mire near Abisko, Sweden - III_Bog_N2_2 | ecosystem: Environmental > Terrestrial > Soil > Wetlands > Peat | place: Sweden: Abisko... | reverse complement strand
TTGAAGTTGGTGGTGCCGTTTCCGCCGTAGTTTGTCCCGATCAGATCGAAGATCGCCGCCCATTGTGAAATCGGAAGCGATCTGCCGTCTGCCGGGAGATAGTTATCTGGATACAGGAAGGAAACATTGAGTACAACGGTGCCTAGGGTACATTCCGACCCTCCCGAGCCCGAGATAAAGCTCAATGCGTTCGAGCCAAAAATGCCCGTCGTGCCGGAAGGGCCAGTTGCGCCGGTATCGCCTTTCGGTCCCTGAGGGCCTGTCGGTCCAGCGGGTCCGGTCGAGCCGGGTGCTCCTGGAGGGCCCTCACTACCGGGTATTCCGGGAGGTCCAACAGGGCCAGCGGAGCCGGTCGCGCCAGCAGGGCCGGCAGGACCGGTTGATCCGGGTGAGCCAGCCGGACCGGTCGCTCCTGTGGCTCCAGTCAGGCCGGTCGGGCCAGCAGGACCTGCGGGGCCAGTCGCACCGGGCGTCCCAGGAGCTCCAGGCATGCCAGCAGGTCCGGCCGGACCAGTCAGGCCGGTTGGGCCGACCTCTGCCCATGTAATGCCGGTCTCACCGGCGATACAGAGCGAAGTGGATGTGACGATGCGAACGGCGCCCGTCGTGGTGTTGACACAGGCAGAAACGTTGCTCGATGTGGGTGCAGCCATGGCGGCTGTCCCGGCAAAGAGCAAAGCGGCAGACAATACTCGAAACTGCAGAGAAGACATTGGTACCTCCGGGGAAAAGTGGTGATTGGGCACGCTATTGTGACAGAAAGCAATGCGGAGCTGCGAGTTAGGGTTTGGCTGCACACACGGCTTGCGCGCTGCAGGATGCCGCATGGGGCTACGAGTACGAGGTAAGACGTAGGATGAAAACCGGAAAAAACCTACGGGGAAGCGGAGAGAGTTGGGAAGGCTCCCGACTGCTAACCATTTGATTAACAGAGAATTGCACCCGAGCGCAAGTGATTTTTGGAGCGCAGGCCATTTTTTTGATGACAAGGCTCTTCTTCCCATCAAAAACGCTTCTACTGCGTGGCCCGCACGCCAACTTTGAGTGTGCCAGTTTTTTCAACAGAAAAGGCGGCAGCGAAGAGACCTCCACTGCCGCCCTTCCCTCGGTTCAGATGTCACGCAGCCGGATGCCAGCCCCTATTGGCAGACCAAACCCACCGTGACAATATTGGGCGGGGCGCTGAGATCGGACTCTCGAAAGCCGATGGACAGAAGGTCACCCTGATTGGCGCTGAAGGTGTGGGTTGTGTCGGAGCAAACGGCCAGGACTCCCAGAAATTGCGGGGCAACCGTGGCGCTACAGGTCATAGTGGTGGGAGCAAATCCAGATTCAATCGCAGGACCGCCGGAGATGGCTCTCTGCACAGTGATGGTAATGGTGTCAGGAGTGATGCCAAACCCCTCAACGTCGTTGTTGACGACTCCGACGTTGAGGGCTTTCAGGGTGCAAGCAGTTGGCGCCATGATGAAATTGATAGGGTTGACATCGGGGGGTGCTACAGAAGGCGGAAAGCCGGGGTTGGCGTTATTGGTGGCACTGGTGGGAAGACCGTTGTAGACGGGAGACGGAGAGAAGTAATAAACAGTGTTTGTTGCTCCAAAGCCGCTTTGAATCGTCGTGAGAGTGGAGAAGCCGGTGGTGCTCGCTCCCCCCGCCGGGCCGGTTGCTCCGGTTGGGCCGGTGGGACCCGCAGGCCCAGCGGGGCCCGTGGCTCCGGGTGTGCCAGGAGTTCCTGTAGCACCGGTTGCGCCGACCAGCGCCCAGGTCATGCCGGTCTCACCTGCGACGCAGAGGGAGGTCGATGCGACAATGCGAACGGCTCCGGTGGATGTATTGACGCAGGCACTGACCATTGTCGACACGGGCGCGGCCAAGGCAGCAGTTCCCGCAAAAAGCAATACAGCAAACAATCCTCGAAACTTCAGAGACGGCATTGATACCTCCGGGAAACGGTTAAGGGTGGGCACACTTATGCGCCCGGAAACAGCGCGCAACTACCGGCAATACGCATCTCTTGATCTCTTCGCCTGAGATGTACTCACGGCGAATTGACCTGCCGCCAGCGACGACACAGATGGTGGGAAAGATTGGATGGAAGACCGCGAAACCTCAGGGAAAGAGGGGAGGAGAGGGGAAGGCTCCCGACTCTCTCAATCATGGATTAGCAGAGCATTGCATCGGTGCGCAAGTGCTTTTTGAATGTACTGGCTTTCTGTGGCACATTTCGGCTCGGCTATCGCGCCGGCTCGTAAGGCTCGACGCGCAGGAAATCGGAGAGAATGCCGCTCTCTTCGGGGCTGAAGGCGCCTTGATAGCGGGCGGAATCGAGCACCATGGGGCGCTCTCCTGGAAAGCCCGGGAGAGCACCTCGGCTCTTCAAAAGCCGAGATTCACTTCGCGCAGAGCATCCTTGTATGCATCTCTCGCAAGTTTGGCGTTGCTCTGTGCTTCCTGCTCAGCAAAGCCTGCATCGTCCCAATGCTCCCACGCGACTTCGGAGTGGTCGGGCGTGGCGAGAGCTTCCTCCGCACGAACGGCGAGTACCCATTCGTCAACGGCTTGTTTATAGGCGAGGCGCAGTTGATCGACGTCCGAAGTGTCCATAATGGTGGATAGTAAGGTAGGTCATGGGCACGGTCAACGGCTAAACATCATCATTCACTGAAAGTTAATGCGTGCCGCCGGCCGGGTGAGCCACGGGCCAAAGCTCTTACCGTGCCGGCTCGTATGGCTCAACACGCAGAAAATCGGAGAGGATGCCGCGCTCTTCGGGGCTGAAGACGCCCTGATAGCGAGCGGAGTTGAGCACCATCTGGCGCTGCTCCGGGGGAACCGAACGCAAATCCCGGAAGGCATGGCTCACCAGCGCCTGGCGGTCTGGCGGCAGCGCGGCAAGGCGGCGGCCAGAGAGGTTCAAGTTCATGCGGTCCTGGGAAGACATGTGTTCGAGAGCCTCGGCACGGGCCAGCCGACGCTCCCGCTGGTCCTCGGGCAACTGATTCACCTGGTGCAACTGTTGTATCAGCCGCTGCTGGTCGGCGGGGGGAAGCCGGTAAAAGCTGGGGTCATTGCGCAGCATCCGCTCCTGCTCCTGAACTGGCAGTCCCCTGTGCTGATTGAGCCAGTCGCCCAGATGACCGGGCGGCGCTGCGCCGGGATAGGTGTAAGCCGGTCGATTGAGACCTGCGTTCGGCGAAGCCGCGTAGCCCGGCCTGACAATGACATTCCCAGGATTGCCGGGCCTAAGTGCTGGCGCGGCGTAGCCGGGCGCTGAACGCTGCATCCCGTTTCCCTGAAGCCGGCGCGGAGATTGCTGGATAATATACCGGTTCTGGTTGAGAGGCCTGTTCGGTGGACGCCGCGTGATCTGAGGATGAGCGGTTTGCGCGCCGCCACGGGGCGCTGGCGCACTGGCATGCTGGCCGCGCGCCGAAACAGGGGAGACGCAAAGAACCAGTATCCCCGCAGCCAAAGCCGCGCGGATTGTTCCTACTGCATTGTGTTCCCCGGTCTTCATCTCTTCCCGCTCCCGCCGTACCTACGCCGAATACACTTTTAGTTTCCGTTGTTGTTGTCGTTGGTGGTGGAGAGCGCCTCCATCTGATCCAGAAGCTGCGCATTGCTATCCAGCGTTTGCAAGTCGTGTACTACGGCCGGTTGTGTGGACTGGGTGTTCGCCTGATTCCCATTCGTAACGCCCACATAGGTTCCGCCGCCTAGCAGCAGCAAGACCGACAGCGCCATGGCCGCCAGCGGGCGCACATGCATTGAGGGCCCGTAAGCCAGACGGGCGCGCAGCCTGGCCAGCCAGCCGGCAGGCGCAGCCGCGCGCTCTTCGCGCAGCCGCGCTTCCATGCGGGTCATGAAGTAGGGATTTGGCTCCGGAGCCTCCCAGGTATCGAGCAAGGCGAGGGTCGCCCGCAGCTCCGCAAGTTCCTTGCGGCAGTGGTCGCACTCCGCCACGTGAGCTTGAACCTTGGCAGGCGCCTTTTCGGGCTCCAGCAGCAGGTCCGCCAGCTTCGAGTCCATTCCGGTGCAATTGTTCTTCATCTTTTCCATGTTGTCCCCCACTTCCGCCGGTGACACCCGGCTTGTTTTCTCTTACACAAAATCCTTCAACTTATCCCGCAGCGTCTGGTAGGCGCGAAAGAGCAGCGACTTTGTCGCCGACTCGCTCAACTTGAGCACCTCCCCGATCTGCCGGTAGTCCATCCCCTGATACTTGTGCATCAGCACCGCCATCCGCTGCCGCTCCGGCAGGGCCATCACATGCGTGCGAATAGCGGCCATGCGCTCATCGCGCATCAGCCGCTGCTCCACCGTCGGTTCATCGTCGGCCACATCTGGTGTGCTGCCCGTCTCACCATCCGGCTCATCCAGATAGACGGTCTGCGCCGCCCGCTCGTGCCGGGTATCGCGCGCATTATTCACAGCCAGGTTGGTCGCGATCCGGTAAAGCCAAGTAGTGAACTTGGCCTCGGCCCGATAGCTTTCCCTGGAGCGGTAGACGCGCAGAAACACCTCCTGCGCCAGTTCCTCGGCAACTGCCTGGTTGCGGACCATCCGGAACAGGAAATGAATCATGGCCCGGTGGTACTTCCCCACCAGATAGTTGAAGCCGCCTTCATCGCCCGCGGCCACGCGTAACATGACGGCCGCGTCGCTGGCAGGGTCCAGAGCGGCATTCGAGCCCGCATCCGAGTCTGGTGTTGAGACCGGCCTTGAAGCCGCGCCCGCTCCCAGGGCCGAGTTGTCCAGCACCAAGGTAGCCATATCTTCTGGAACCCCATCCGCAGCGGAAGGTTGCGTCTTGCCAGCGATTTCATGCTCGGTTTCTGGGCTCGAACCCCCGGTTGCTGTTCCTCCCGGCTGCAAGCCCGGCCTGGACCCTGAAGAGTTGGCCTTCGAAAACTGGAATCCCGCGCTGCCGCGGCTCGCATCAGGCGGATTTTGCCTCGGCGGATCAGGATTCGTCAGATCAAAACCAGCGAGGTCCGCAACCGGACGCAGTGCCGCTTCCCGGTCTAAGGGGAATTCAGCGGCAGGACGGATTGATCGGGATCTAAAGAGCATCGTCGGCTTCACGCGGGTTCCGGCTGTTCCCAGGCGAACGCAAGGGTTGGCCGCAAAGCCCCGCTGGTGTTACTCTAACCTACGGGATGCCCTGCTGGCGCGGCTTTTGCCAGCCCTCTTTGGGGCGCTTAACTCAGCGGTAGAGTGCCACCTTCACACGGTGGAAGTCGCAGGTTCAAATCCTGCAGCGCCCACCATAAGATCAACAACTTGCGGCTTGCTCTTTGTGAGCCTTGGTAGCATTTGGTAGCAAACGCACAACTCCCTTTTTGGAGACCCCTCCTTTCTTGAGCATGGCGTACATCGATCCGACCATTTCCTGCACGCTCTCCGGCAGTTCCTGCATGTACTCGTAGGCGGTCGTGTCCGGTCTCGCGTGTCGTAGATGAGCCTGGATGTCTTTCACCGACCCCATCCTCTGCGCCTGGGTCGCCATCGTCCGGCGCAGAATCTGGAAATTCAGCTTTTCGATTCCCAGTTTCTCTGCCAACGGTTTGAGGCCCCGGAACCGGTAGTTGGCGGTGTCGATAAATCCGCCGTCGGCGTTTGGAAAGATAAAAGCCTCTGCCGAGCGGTCATTGCACTCCAGTTTCCATCGCCGGAGTTCGCTCGCCATGCCATCGGGAAGATGGACCTTGCTGAGACTCCCAGGCGTCTTCCCAAAGGGACGAACCTGTCTCCGGAAAACGGTCTCGGTAATGGACAAGGTGTTCTGATCATCGAAGGAACGCCAGCGAAGAGCAAGCAATTCGCTTGGGCGAAGCGCCTCAGTCATATCCAGCGGTAGCAAAATGCGGTCTCGCCTGACTGTTTTTGCCAAGATCACCACATCTGTTCCCAACTCAGAATCGACTTGTCCTTGGGCCGAAGGTTTTTGGGAATCTTCAGCTTCCGAGTCGGGTCTTTGACCAGGAACTCTTGCTCAATGGCTTCGTCGAAGATGGACTTCAGATAGGATCTCGCCTGCTTTACCCGGTCCTGCGAGTAACGCAGTGCGAGATCGTTCACATCTGGGCGCGCGCCTTTGACCCGCAGACCAAAGAGTTCGTGCGATTTCTGGTGACGACGCCTCAGAACCTGAAGGAGGACAGTCTCTACGCGAAGGAACGTGCGCTCGTCGCTGACATCTGGGAAGAACTGCGTCAGGGGCGCCGCTGCCAGGTGTATGCGACCTACACGGGCGAGAAGGATGTCACGCTGCGGCTGGAGACTGTGCTCAGGCAGGCGAGGGGTTGCAATCGCTCGACACCGACGAAGACCTGATGAGCGCCATGGCGCGCGAGTTGGTCGAGAAGGCTGGAGTCGGGGCAAGTGCAGATCAAATGTGGCGCGAACTAGAGAGAGAACGGGAGCGGGTGTTCCACCAGCATCCATCCAGGAGTCGTAATCAAGAGGTTGCCCTGCTCTCACCACCCCGCTCAGCGTCACCGGCACTGCCGAGGATCTCGACGCCGAGTTGTCCCCGACCATCATCAGCTTCGTCGGCTCCCATCTCCAGATGAAGAACACTCTGGAAAAGGCGAAGGCCGAGATGGATGCAGCTTCAAAGGCTGCCCACGCCTGCGGTCGTACCCACCGATACGCCTGACGAATCGGAAGAGGACGATAAGCCCTTCATAGCAATTGAAGATGACGAGCCGGTTGAAGACACTGAAGAACTGGATGACGCGGCCTAACGTCCGCAACATTCCCCATCGTACCGACTAAGGGCCGTTTTCGTGATGGTCAACGGACCTCCTGAAGCTCGGAAATTGGCCTGCTGCTCGTCTCGATGTGCACTTTGGGCTGTTAGCACCAGTCGAGATTCAACTGTATCGGCGATCAGTATGCAGAAGCCGACTTCTGAACCAAGCGCAGCGTCAAAATTATCTGTTTGAGTCACACGCTCAAGCGACAACCCGTAGGGAGCAAGGTATCAGGATGGATTCATCGATTTCGACCGCGCATTGTTGGTCATAGGACGGAACTAGAGCGCTTCAGAAAGAAGCCGGCGCCGTTCAAGAATTATTTCTTCTTCGAGTACGACGACGACCTCCGGCAAAGCTCCTGGTCCGATGACGAAGACGTCATGCAGGATCGCCGCTCCCGTTTTACCTCATTCCGCCTGCGCGATTCCGAGGCCGATGAGGAGAGAACAAAAGTCCAAGGCGCAGTCCATTGGGGTCGAGAATTGAATTGATCGCGCGCCGATGCGCGGAAATCATCTGCAATATTTTGAAAATAAATTAAGGGGGAGGACTCCCTACCCTTTGTCAAGCGTTAACCAGTAGGGACTCGCTCGCCCGCCAGGGAGCCAATGAACCTCTGCGTCATGCAGTCCTTCGTTCGATGTCGTAGAGGGTATTGTTGCGGAGCATGGCGATGAGAACCTTGAACCAGCGGTCTGCCATTCCGCGCAAGGCTCTTCCGTGGGAGTGGCCGCGGACGCGCAATTGGGCATAGGCCGCTTTGCTCGCCGGATCCCAGACGATACTTGTGCGTGAGCAGTGGTAGAGCGCGTTTCGGAGCCGTTCATTGCATCCGCGGCGCATGAGCACGACCTTCTTTTTGCCGCTCTGGTGGCGTGTACCCTCTGGGTGGGGCGCGGCGCCGCTATAGCAACGCAGGGCGTGATAATCTCGCTCTGCGATGGCCTGCGAGGCCTCGCTGAGCATCATGGCGGCGACTTTTCTTCCCAGCCCCGGCAAGGACAGAAGGATGGCGGCGTCATGATGCTCCGATTGCCCCTCTGCAGCGGAGGCCAGTTCTTCCAGGATGGCGCTGATGCGCCGGGTCAGATCGGTGCGCTGGCGATGCAGGAGCCGCAATCGCGGCAGCAGCAGCAGAGTATGCTCTTGGGCAGCGTCGGCAGCTCCGGGCGCCAGGGTGAGGGGTTTGCTTTTCAGTGTCGCTTGCACCTGCGAGGCGTCGCGGCGGCGGATGCGATGCTCGCGCAGCCGGTTGATGGCGCGCGTCTGCTCCTGGCTCAACTCGTCCTCCAGGCGTGACAACTCGCGCAGACGGATCATGGCTGGCTCGTCGAGCCGTACAGCGCGGAAGCAGTGCATGTCGGTGCGCAGCGCGTCGGCCAGCACGAAAGCATCGCGGCGGTCATCCTTGGCTCCGGCCGGCGAGTAGCGATCGCGGAACCGGTCCAGCTGTTTGGGGTTGATAGAGAACACGGCAAAACCGTGCTCCAGCAAAGTTTCCACGATGGCCCCGCGCGGAACCTCGATGGCTGCGGCCAACGCCTGCGGCGAGGCCAGCGCTTGTTGCCGCAGCCAGTCAACCAACTCGGCCAGGCTGCTGGCACTGTGTTCAATCCATCGCTCGCCGATGGCGTGGCAGTAAGTTGCTTGTAGGTGATGGTTTGTGTGCTGATGCAGGCGCGGCGCAGGCGGTCCATCAAGTCTGGTTCCATGGAGCGGCGGTTGAGCCTGTAGTTGAATTCTGCGACATAGCTCGGAAGATGTTTTTGCTTCACTTTGTGGTGAGTGCCGAGCAGAAACCTCTTCAAGTTCGATAGGGTGATGTGAACCCAGGGAAAAAGACAGTGGGCTGGTTCGTCCTGCCTGAAAAGGACCGTTGCCGTGTGTTCAAAGCCCTTCTGTTTAAGGCGACGATAGCCTTGCCAGCCGTCGGAGAGGACGTGACCGCCGGGCTTGACCTTATCGGCGAGAAACTTCTCCAGCGTCGCCGTAGCCGCGTCGGGAATCACCTCCAGCACCGCGCCGCTCCACCGCCACGACCACCACGGATTTGGTCCGGACTCCGCGTTTGCCGCGTCCCTGCCACCTCAGGGCGTATTTGCTGAACGCTTGAAGATTTGGGAAGTGTCCACATAAAGTGAAGACTGGAGAAATAAGAGTTAGATCGCCCTAAGCAATGGTGTGTCCACATATGTGTCGCAAGGCCGTCGCCCCTTGCAGTCGCGCCAGCTTGGCCGGCGTCAGCGTTTAATTCTGCGAAGAAATAGTTCTCATGACCTATATCACGTCGAAAAGCCTTGTTTGCCGCTCGTGTTTGTCCTTGCGTCCTGTCCAATCTCGAACAATTTCTTCCATAGTTTTTCCTGTGCTGACACTGTTCGGCCGTTCTTCCAAGACGCACTTGTCGGCGCGGCTTTCGGCAAACGAATCGGCGTGCTTGCAAAGTGTCCAGATAGGCCGTGGCGCATTTCTCGCGCTGTTCATCCTGGCGAGCGTCCAGCCACCTTTCAGCTTTTCTCCACGCAGCGTAAATCGCAAGATGCCCCTGCGCAGGCAGTTCTCGATATCGTCAGATTCCAGATTTGGCTCCCACGTTCCGCGATCCCAGAGCATGATGGGACCCGTCTCATGCATGCCCTCGAATAGTAGGTTCGCCCTGCGGTGATCCTCCATCTCGATGGCTTTACGAATTACTCCGGCACAGCAACTGGGCCCCTCCGGAAGGGCCCAGCTCAACAGCACTCCGTTCCACGCCAGTCTGAGGTCGTAATGGAGGCGCGTTGCATGATGCTTTTTCATAACATAGGCGCGCTCGCGAAGAGCACGGCGGTTGGCTTCTGCTTCCATCTCGCAGCGTCTTCCTCCCTCGTATTGGCCTTTCCTGGCAGATACCCCAGGATACCGGAGCGGCGATCCCCAAAAAGATGCAGCCCATATCCCCTGCGGTATTCATCTTGCGACTTGGCTGGGCGCCCCCGCTCCAACCGCTTGACGAACAGGCAGAGCCCGTCTCCATCGAACCACAGCAACTTGATCATATCGCCGCGATGCCCGCGAAAAAACAAACACATGGCCAGAGAAGGGCTGCTTGTCGAGAACTGCCTGCACCTGCGCACTCAACTCGTGAAAGCCGCGCCGCATGTCCGTCACGCCTGCAGCAATCCAGATCTTCGCGCCAGTGCGCAGACCGATCACGGCAGCAGGCTATCCAACACCACGCGCAACAGAACCACGTTCGCGCCGTTCTCCGCCGTGATCATGGCGCGTCCTGGCAGATCGATATGAATCGCGCCCGAGGAGGCCGCAGGCGCGGACTCCCCACAGGGTTCTTGAGTCTGTCTGCCACTCTCTGAAACCACCACCGGCAACAAGGCCGCGGCGCCAGTGGCGGAATCCCCCAATGCTCCTTGCCAGTAGGCCTGCCGCCACTGAAAAACCTGATGCGAGTTCACACCCTCGGCCTGCGCTACCCGCGCCACGCTCATCCCAGGCTGCAGCGCTAGCTCCACAATCGGGCGCTTCTCCGCGACCCTCCGCTATACCCGCGCGTTCTCCGATCCCATATCCTCATGGTCACAAAAAGCCCACCCAATGATCAGATGGAATCACCACACGCTTACGTCCCCACGAACAATCCATTGGGGAAAAAGTAGCGAAACGCTCTTTGGTCTGGCTGGCCCATCTTCTCCAGCGGGGAGAACAGCTGTTACTTTTCTCGCTGCCGATTAGAGCGCTCACTGGGCTAGCGTAGTGGCCTGGGTCTTCAGGAATCACAGGGAGGACTCAACAATGTGGCCCATCTTCTCATGCTTGGTGCGGAGGTAGCGCTCGAAGGATTCCAGGGGCTCGACCTCGGCGGAGACGCGCTCAACGACGGCGATGCCGGCTGATTCAAGAGCCGCTACTTTTTCAGGGTTGTTGGTGATGAGGCGGACCCGG
>Ga0302275_10006848_pt1 | contig 10712 bp, 8 predicted proteins | sample III_Bog_N2_2_FD_200229 | JGI IMG/M metagenome (GOLD analysis project Ga0302275, IMG submission 200229) | Peat permafrost microbial communities from Stordalen Mire near Abisko, Sweden - III_Bog_N2_2 | ecosystem: Environmental > Terrestrial > Soil > Wetlands > Peat | place: Sweden: Abisko... | reverse complement strand
TTTCATCGAGCATCAGAGTGTACTGACCGCGCCCCACAGCCAGCTTTCCTACACGATTGGTCAGTAGATGCTCCAACCATTCCTGAGCCCCGGATCCCGTGACAGTGACCTCCCCCATGTGGGAAATGTCGAACATGCCGGCAGCCGAGCGGACGGCACGATGCTCCTCGATGATTCCGGAATACTGCACCGGCATCAGCCAGCCTCCGAACTCCACCATACGTGCTCCCGAGGCGCGATGCGCGGCTTCAAGCGGAGAGTGTTTGAGGAAAGAAGTTCCGTTCATGATACGGAAGTTGTGGAGGCAGCGGCAGTGCCATTGGGGCGGCGTGCCGTGAAATCAAGATAGGTATAGGACTGGAACATCTTTTCATACTCATCGACCAGCCGCATCGCCTCGTTCGGCTTGAGACGGTCACCCTTCAGCGCCAGATCAGCCTGGGACTTGATCCGGCGGGCCAGTTCCTTGGTGTCCCACTGTGTCAGACCCAGCACCTGATCGACCGTGCTCCCGGCAAGGATCTCCTCAATGTAATATCCCTCCTCCTCATCCTCATCCAGAAAAACATGCATTTCATTCACGCGACCGAAGAGATTATGCAGGTCGCCCATGATATCCTGATAGGCACCGGAAAGAAAAATACCGAGGTAGTAAGGTTCACCCTGCCTGACACGATGGATGGGCAGGGTCTCTTTCACATCCTGGTAATCGATAAACTTGGCCATCTTGCCGTCGGAGTCACAGGTAATGTCAACGAGCGTGCCGCTGCGGTCGGGAAGCTCATTGAGACGATGGATCGGCATGACGGGAAATAGCTGGCCGAGGGCCCAGTGATCGAGCAGGGATTGAAAGACGGAGAAATTGCAGAGCAACTGGTCGGCCAGTGAAACCTCGAGTTCGCGCACCTCTTCCGGCACCTGCTTCACACCCCGGTACAGGTGAACAATCTCGGAGGCAATCTGCCAGTAGAGTGTGTCGATCCTGGCCTTGGGGCGGAGATCCAGCAAACCGAGATCAAACATCGACTGCGCCTGATCGCGAATCTGCTGGGCATCGTGCAGATGCTCCAGGCGCCGCTTTTGGCCCAGACCCACCTTGATGTCAATCATGTCTCCCACGAGTTTCGGATCGGAGGCATCGGCCGTCACCTCCGAGTCATGACTCTCTTTCTCGATCGAACCGAATGCCTCGATGATGAGCACGGAATGCGGGGCGACAATGTAGCGGCCGCTCTCGCTCACAATCACGGGATGCTCCACCTGCTCCGAATCGCAGATCTCCATGATATTGTAGACCACATCGCGCGTGTATTCATGCAGCGAGTAGTTCCGTGAACTGTCAAAGCTGGTATTCGACCCGTCGTAATCGACGCCGAGCCCCCCGCCCACATCAAGATAACCAAGAGAGTGCCCCATCTTGCGAAGCTTTGCATAAAACCGCGCGGCTTCGCGCGTGGCCCGATTGATCGTCCCGATGTCGGGGACCTGCGAACCGACATGATAGTGCAGCAGGACGAGGGCATCGGGAATCCCCTCGGCATGAAGGGTGTCGCTCATCGAGACGAGATCCGCGGTGGAGAGTCCGAATTTCGCATTCTCCCCGCCGCTGGTGGCCCACTTGCCCGCGCCTTTGGAAAGCAACCGGACACGCGCACCGATCATCGGAGTGACTCCAACCTGCTTTGCCACGGCCAGAATCTGATGGAACTCCTCCAGTTTTTCCACCACGAGAATCACCTTTTTTCCCAGCTTGATACCGATCAGCGCGGCACGGATGAACTCGTCATCCTTGTACCCGTTGCCAATCACGAGACTCTCCGGATCGGAATGCACGGCAATGGCGGCAATCAGCTCGGGCTTGCTCCCCGCCTCGATTCCGAAATGATAAGGCAACCCTGCATCAACAATCTCCTCCACCACCTCGCAGAGCTGATTCACCTTGATCGGGAAAACCCCGCGATAGTGATTCTTGTAACCGCATTCATTGATGGCCCGCGCGAAGGATTCATTGAGGCGGCGAACCCGATCCCGCAGAAGATCGTGGCAGCGCACCAACAGGGGAAAGCGCAGGCCGCGTTCGCCGGCATCGGAGACCAATGCCATCAGATCAATCTCCTCCCCCTCAATTCGTCGCGGACACATCACGGCATGACCCGCCTCGTTGATTTTGACATATCCCTCGGACCAACCCTCCACATTGTAGAGTGCCGAGGTTTGGGTGGGGATTGACTGGGACATTTTGAGAATCGAATCATCCCAATTAACAAACCTCATCCGCATTAGGAAGCGTTGATTGATGTCGCGGAAAATTGATGTTCATGGAATAATGGCCCGACGCTGTTCTTCTCCCATCTTCGACTCATGAAAACCCTTCACATCGATGCTTTTGCCGGAATCAGCGGTGACATGACCGTGGCGGCACTGCGCGATCTTGGCGTACCCGAAGAGGTCTTTCAGGAGGCACTCAACGCGCTCCCGATCAAGCTGCCCGCCTGCCGTTTTGAGCGGGGCAATCGCAACGGAATCTCCGGATGGCGTTTTCTTGTCGCGGGCCATGAAGCCAGCGAAGGGGATCATGCAGACCACCATCACCACCATGACGAAAAGCATGATCATGACCACTCTCACGGACACCATCATTCCGATCGACTCTCCCCCTTCAATCACCGTGCGACTCCCCGGCACGCCCACGGACGGAATCATCAGGAAATTGGCAGCCTGCTGAAGGAAAGCACCCTCGATCCGGAAGTGAAAGGCCGCGCCCTGGCTCTCTTCCGAAGAATTGCCGTGGCCGAGGGGGCCATTCATGGCGTGCCTCCGGAAACTGTCGGATTTCATGAAGTCGGAGCCGAGGATTCCATCGCCGACATTGTCGCGGCCTCTGCGGGATTTGCATCTCTTGAAATTGATGCGATCAGTTGCGGCCCTTTGATCGAAGGTACGGGCCACATTCACTGCGCCCATGGCACCTTTCCCCTCCCGGCTCCTGCGACGCTTGCCCTGCTGAAGGGCATCCCCTTTCGCCAGATCGAGGAGCCGTGGGAGCATATCACGCCCACTGGAGCAGCGATTCTCGCCGAGTTTGCCGGGAGCTTCACCCCGATGCCAGAAATGTCAGTTTCAGCCATCGGCTACGGACTTGGCTCCCGTCAAACCCCCAACCGCCCGAATGCCCTCCGCCTGATTCTTGGGGAATCGGTCACAAGCAACGCCGCGACTCGTGACGAAGTGATGGAACTCCGTTGCAATCTGGATGATCTCACCCCGGAGCATGCCGCTGGTGCGCTCGATCTGATCCTGGCAGCGGGAGCCCTGGACGCCACACTCACCCCGACGGTGATGAAAAAAGGCCGCTCAGGATGGATCCTTGAAGTTCTCGCACACCAGCATCAATCCGATGCCCTTTCCGAGCTGATCCTCCGCGAGACGAGCGCCTTCGGCATCCGCCGCCATTCCATGCAGCGGCTCAAGCTGGAACGCCATCACCGTACGGTGGACACAGAATACGGCCCCATTGCCGTCAAAGTCGGCACGCTTAGGGGCAAGACGCTGCAAGAGTCCCCGGAGTTTTCCTCCTGCGCCGAGGCGGCGACAAAGCATGGCGTTCCCGTCCGCCTCGTTCACGCCGCAGCCTTGCAACGACTCTAAAGCGATAATTGGGACAACTATAAGGAAGCAGCTTTGATGAAGCATCCATCAGTCCGCCATTGCCCATCGGATATGATCGCCTTCTGGAAATATTTCTCCGCGTCCTGCCGGCTTTTTTCATAATGCCATTGATCGATTTCCTGCAACCATGGCTTTCATTTCCTCTCATTCCACTTCTAAAAGATGTGGAGTAGATTTCATTTGTAAGCGTAATCGTAAAACTGTTTACGCTCTTAATTTGAAAGACAGGACGGATTGCTTACGACGATGATTCTTCATCGAGACCCAGGCCAGGCCGAGAGCGCTCCACCCAGCAGATGCCGCGTTTTTTGGCTTCGGAAACAAAGGTGAAGAAACTCTGAGCCTCGGGCCCCCAAGCAGTTTTCCTCGATTCTTCCAGAGCCTGGGACAGATTGTGACCTTCCAGATAGAGCAACCGGAAGGCGCGTTTGAGTTCCAGACGAGCCTCCTGGTTTAATCCGGCCCTGCGAAGTCCCACGGCATTGATACCGGAGACGAGATTGGTGCCATAGGCGATGAGAAATGGAGGGATGTCTTTGCCAAACCTTTCTCCTCCCCGAACCATGCATAGTCTCCCGACACGAATGTGCTGATGAAAAACGGATCCTCCTCCCAGAACCGCTCCGTCATGGACGGAGACATGACCGGCAAGCAGACAGTTGTTTGCGATGACGACGCGGTTTCCGACCGATGCGTTGTGTCCGATGTGAACCCCGACCATGAGAAAATTATGACTTCCAATCGTTGTCGATGTACCCTCCCTTGTTCCACGATGGATGGTCACATATTCGCGAATGGTGTTATTGTCGCCGATGACCACGTCGCTCTTTGTTCCCGGCTTGAATTCAAAATCCTGCGGATCCCCCCCAATAATCGCTCCATGGCCGATGATATTCCGGGTTCCCATTCGAACCTGCCCATTGATCACGGCCTGAGCCTGTATCCTGCATCCGTCACCGATGACAGCTCCGGCCTCAATGATGACTCGTGGCCCGACTTCCACATCATGACCAAGTTGGGCTGTCGGATCGACAAAAGCGGTGTGGTGAATCATTCCCATGACTCTTGAAATCGTTTTGTAAAATATTACAAAAGTCCCGCTTCGCGAAAGCTGAAATAAGGGGCCAGATCTCCCCTCTTGGAACCGATGATCACATGATCGAGGAGGGGGATTTGCAGCAGTGTTCCGGCCTCAGCCAGGCGGCGGGTGAGACGGCGGTCAGCCTCACTCGGAAGGGGGTCACCCGAGGGGTGATTATGGGCCACAGCAATGGCGTAGGCTCCCTTGGCAATAGCGGGTTTGAATATCTCCCGGGGATGGGCGATGCTCTCATTCAGGCTCCCTTGGGAGATTTCCTTTTCCTCCAGCAATCCGTGGCGGGTGTCGAGCAGGAGCACACGAAGGGATTCATGGGGCAGAGACTGAAGCTCTCCTGCAAGCAGTTCGTAGATCACCCCTGCCTTGTCAACACGCAGTTTCTCGGCTTCCGGACGGGCCATGCGACGCCCCATTTCAAAGGCGGCCTTCAGCTCGCAAGCCTTGGCAGGGCCGATGCCTGAAATCTTCGCCAATTCCTGCGGAGTGCAACCGGCAAGTCGGCGCAGCGTTCCCCATTCCTTGATGAGTTCCTTTGCCAGGGCCATGACATTCAGACCCTTTTTTCCCGTACGAAGAAAAATCGCGAGTAACTCCGCATCAGTCAATACCTCGGCCCCATGACGCGAGAGTCGTTCCCTGGGACGATCTTCATCAGGAAGTTCCTCAAAACGTGCGTCACTCATGCAGAATTCCCGGCAAAACCCTACTGAAGAGAATCCAATACACCCCGCAAATATTCGGTCATGGAGCGAAGAGCAGCGGCATGACGGTTCTGCTGGACATGATCCAGCTCGGACTCAGCCTCATCAACCAGACTCCGGGCCGCTGAGATTGCTGCCTTAAGGGCACCCCTACTGGAAACCAGTTCGGAAAGATGTCCTGCGGAGATCCCCTCCTCGGAGAGGAGCAAGGCTTGGAGTTCGTCGCGCTGCTTGGGAGTCGAATGTTGCAGCAGGAGCAGAACAGGCAGGGTGAATTTTCCACACGCAATATCGGTGCCCAGTGTCTTGCCGATCATCTCCTCATCACCTACAAGATCAATGCAGTCATCAAGGATCTGGTAGGCAATGCCTACCTTGTTGCCATAGCTTTTGAGCGCACTGATGACGGAAGGGGCGGCCCCGCTCAGGAAAGCTCCCAACTCGCAGGCGGAGGAAAAAAGCGCCCCCGTCTTCATCGCGACCATCCGGTAGTACTCGGCCAGGGTGACATTCAGATCAAAGCGCCGCTGTGTCTGCAAAATCTCCCCCGTGCAGACATCCGCAGCGGAATCGGCGATACGCCGCGACATTTCCTGATTGGAAAACTGGGTGGAGAGCCGCAGGGCATGGGAAAAGAGAACATCCCCGATAAGGACAGTCATGGAGTTTCCCCACTTCGCATTCAGCGTGGGACGGTCACGACGACGATCCGCACCATCCATGATGTCGTCATGCACGAGGCTTGCGATATGGATCAATTCCAGAATCACAGCCAGATCCACATGGTCGGAAACAATCCGTCCGGTGGCACCGCCGGCCAGCAGCGCAAGAGCCGGACGAAGGCGTTTTCCGCTGCCGCCAATGGCATACTCGATATAGTGTTCTATACCGGAATCAAAGGCTTTGGACTGCTGTGAGATCCTTTCTTCAACGGAGTAAAGATCCGGCCCTATCAGCTCGATTGCCGAGGCAAATGCCAAGTGGGATCTGGGATCAATGTCGCGGCTGGACCATCTTGCGAAGCTTTTCACTTGCTTGATTCTCCATGAAGAAACCTCCACGGTCAATCTTGGGAAGAAGCCTTTGGCTTCGTGGGTCTTGCTCCAAGCCGGATTGCCGTGCGAATCAACGGGAACGGGAGCAACCGAGCCCCTCTTACCAGAAGGGCAAGGAGCTTGTTTGGAATGACTCCCGGCTTATTCCTGACAAGGCCATTCAGCGCATCGCGCACCACGACCTCCGGGATTGTGCAGAGGGCCGGACTTGTCCGAGCCATGGCATGGGTCGTTTCCCCGGGACGGCTCGCGACTGTGAAGAATTCTGTCGGAACCGGCCCTGGGCAGAGTGCCGTGACAATAATGCCCTCCGGGGCAAGCTCCATCCGGAGAGCTTCACTGAAACTTGTCACGAAAGCCTTGGTCGCCGCATAGACAGCCATCTCCGGGAGGGGAAAGAATCCCGCGACCGAACTGACATTCAGAATCGCCGAAGAATGTTGGGCCCTGAGCATCGGCAGAAGGAGATGGGTGAGATGCGTCAACGCGATGATATTCACCTCAAGCATCGGGGAAATGCGTTCCCATGGGGCCGTGTCAAACAAGCCGAGATCTCCCAGACCGGCGTTGTTAATCAGCAAATTCACGGGAACCTGCTGTCGCACAATCCAGGCCGCGAGGCGTTCCCGCTCGGAAGCAAGGGAAAGATCGCATCGGAACGCATCGACTTGGAGCTGCGGTGCTTTAGCAGTCAGTTCCGAAGTAAGTTCTGTCAGGCGTTCCTCACGGCGCCCCACCAGAATAAGACGGGATGCCTCCGGGGCAAGCTGCCTGGCAAACTCCAACCCAAGTCCAGCAGAGGCACCGGTGATGAGCGCCGTACAATGAGTCGTGGCAAATGGGGGTTTCATGGCCTAATGTCCTTCCTGAAAATCTCACGGATCGGATGTTCGTCGAGCACATTTTCCTCAATCCCACCAATCGCGTTCCCGTCATAAAGTTGAATGCCGACATAGAAAAAGAGGGGGGCTATCGGAAGCTGGTCGCGCACAAGAAATTCCTCCGCCTTCCGGAGTATCTCAAATCGTTTCCGGGGATCGCCCTCCCCTGCCGCCTCGCCGATCATTTGGTCATAGGCGGTATTGCTCCATCCCGTGCGGTTGTTACCGCTCCCCGAAAGAAAGAGGTCAAGAAAGGTGTTCGGGTCGGGATAGTCCCCCACCCAGCTCGACCGTGCAATCCCATAGTCAAGGGAACCGAGGGAGTTGAGATAGACTTTCCATTCCTGCCTGGCCAACTGAACGGTGACTCCAAGCTCCTCACTCCACATCGACTGCAACTCGACAGCAACTCCTTCGTTCAACTCTCCCTCACTGTAGAGATAGGTTGTGAGTGGGAATCCCTTGCCGTTGGGATAACCGGCCTCGGCAAGGAGGTGCCGTGCCCTGTCCGCATTTTCCGGAAGTCCCTCGGGCGCCTTGTATCCGGAAATGCCCGGCGGCACAAAGCTGAGTGCAGTGGACTCACCAGCCCGGGTGATTTTGGAAGTGATACGTTTCCGGTCAATCGCCAGGGAAAAGGCCATCCTGATTTTGGGATCACTGAAGGGAGGCTTGGAACAGTTGAAACGGAGGAAGTAAGAGCCAAGGAAGGGTGCGGCATGGAAATCAGGCCTCTTTTTGAGCACATCGAGAAGCGAAGGAGGAGCCAGCCCCTTGTCCATGATCAGATCGGCCTGCCCCGCCGCGTAAAAATTATAAGCCACATTGGCCTGGCTGATCGGAAGCACGTCGACTGATTGGAGCATCACATGGCGGGCATCCCAGTAGAGGGGGTTCTTCTTGAGGCGAAGCACGTCATTGATTCTCCAATCAGCCAGCAGATAAGAACCGTTGCCAACAAGGTGTCCCGGCTTCACCCAGTCATCACCATCTCTGGCAATCAAATCAGTTCGCACCGGAAAAAGGGTCGGGAAGGCGCAGAGATCCAGAAAATAGGGTGTCGGTTCTTTGAGCTTCACCTCAAGCGTGTGATCGTCAGGAGCCCTCACACCCACTTTGGAAAAATCCTTTTCCCTCCCGTTCGCAAAATCCTCCGCACCCAGCACTGAAAAAAGCTGATAGTTGTAAGCCGAAGCCGTGACGGGATCGAGGGTACGATGCCAGGAGGCCACGAAATCCCTGGCGGTGACGGGTTTGCCATCACTCCAGGAAGCCTCCGGGCGGAGATGAAAAGTGTAGGTCGTTCTGTCCGGTGAAATTTCCCAGGAAGAGGCGACGCCAGGGATGCTTTTTCCCAGCCGGTCAAAACGCAGCAATCCCTCAAACAGCGCATTCACGATGCGTCCTTCAGGTTGTCCCGTGATCAGTGCGGGATCGAGGGTTTCAGGTTCTGCGCCATTGATGAAGACAAGATCAGGCTTGAGGTGGCCGGGTGAGCATCCGCCGAAGAGCAGGCAAAGCATTCCGACGGGAATAAAATATTTTCTCATCACGACTGAGGCACCAGATGGGTGCACGGGAGACCGGCATCGAACTCCACCAGGCTTTGCACGGTCGTCTCGGCAATATTCCGGAGGGCATGATCGGTCAGAAAAGCCTGATGTCCCGTCACAATCACATTGGGAAAAGTCAGAAGGCGCGCAAAAACATCGTCGTTGATGATGTCCGAGGAACGATCCTCGAAAAAGAGCGACGCCTCCTCTTCGTAGACATCAATGGCCAGGAAACCGACCTTCCTGCTCTTCACGGCCTCAACCACGGCGGGGGTGTCAAGAAGAGCCCCTCGGCTGGTATTGATGATGAAAACCCCGTCTTTCATCAACTTCAGGGCCGGGGCATCAATCAGATGAAAAGTCGATGGCATCAGAGGGACATGAAGGGTGAGGATATCGGAAAATCGAAAAAGTTCTTCTCGCGTATCCACATACGATGCCAGGAGCATCACCTCCTCATTCGGCTCCTCGTCATAGGCCAGCACATTGCATCCGAAACCGTTCAGAAGTCGGATGACATTCGTGCCGATACGCCCCGTGCCGCAGACTCCCACCGTTTTGTCACGCAATTCAAACCCGCAAAGCCCCTCGAGGTTGAAGTCGGCACGACGCACCCGGTTGTGCCCCTCGTGGATGTGTCGTCCCAGGGTAAGAATGAGTCCGATGGTGAACTCCGCCACGGCATTGGGAGAGTAGGCCGGAACATAAGCCAGTAAAATACCAAGTGAGCGCGCGGCTCCTCGGTCGATCTGATTGAACCCGGCACTGCGGGTCGCAAGAAATTTCGTGCCGCTTCCGGCAAGTTTCTCAAGCACAGGGCGATCGGCCACATCGTTCACAAAAATAAGAACAGCTTCATGTCCTGCTGCTAACACTGCCGTAGTCGCATCCAGGCGTGGTTCGAGATAAGTAAATTCAATGCCCTTCCCCGCAGCTGCGGCATCCAGGGAGCGCCGCTCATAGCGTTTGGTATTGAACACAGCCACTTTCATCGCTCTCATCATGGATTGAGCGACACTAATAGGAAATTGCTTTTTCAAGGCTCCGGGAACCTGTTCCAAACTCTAACCGGGTTTTGAAAATTCTAGTTCTTAAAAAAATTACCCAAACACAAATACTGACTGGAAATGGGATGTGGTTATCGTCAGAAAGAGCTGTGCGTTATTTTATTCTGATCCCGATTTTCCTCGCCTTTGCATTTCTGGAATTGTTTATCGGTGGGGCCAGGCTGCTCTATGCGGTTCCAGGAGTGTTGATGATCGCGCTCGCCTCTCTTGCATCCGTTCTGCCTAAATTCAAGACAAGCCAGCGTGCCAACATCGCAGCATTGATCGGGACAGTAGCGTTCTCAACCTATATCCTTTCGCGAAACCGCTTTTCGGAAGTGGAATACATAGCCCGGTTGCAGTTCTTCATCATGGCGGGCTGCCTGCTTGTTTACCTGCTCTTCACACTTGTTCTGACAAAACCGGCGGACCGAAAGTTGTTGTTTGGATTTTTGATGATCCTGGCCCTGATTCAGCTTGTCCCCGCAATCATCCAGTTCACCCAGGAGGACTCCTGGATGCCCCTCTCCTGGGCTCAGCGTCGAGGCACAGACTGGCGCGCAAGCGGATTTTTCATTTCACCGAATAATTTTGCAGGATTTCTGGAAATTATCGCGTTAGTGGCAGCCAGCTTCAGCCTCTGGGGACGCGCCAAGATCACGACACGCGTCCTCACAGGCTATATTTCTGTAGCCTGCATTCTCGGCA
>Ga0302275_10006845_pt1 | contig 10715 bp, 11 predicted proteins | sample III_Bog_N2_2_FD_200229 | JGI IMG/M metagenome (GOLD analysis project Ga0302275, IMG submission 200229) | Peat permafrost microbial communities from Stordalen Mire near Abisko, Sweden - III_Bog_N2_2 | ecosystem: Environmental > Terrestrial > Soil > Wetlands > Peat | place: Sweden: Abisko... | reverse complement strand
GTGCGCCCATCAATTCGCCCCACTCCCGTCGGTTCAACCCGCTGTCGCCTTGCTCCACCGCCTCGCCGGCCAGCATCCGCTGCACCACCGCCAGCATCCCCGCCGACAAGGTCACCGCCCCCAGCCGGTAGTCGCGGAAGGCGGCGCAGGCCAGCGGCACCCAGGCCTCCACAGAACGAAGCATCGCCTCGGCATAGACGCGGATTTCGTATTGGGCGTGCGCATCCGCGCGCAGCGACAGGAAGTGGAACAGGTTGTGCAGGTCGATCTTCCAATACCACTGCGTGTAGGTGTTCAAGGTCAGGTTCATCCGAGCCAACTCGCGCGCCAGCCCCTGGCGGGCGGGATCGCGCGGCGCGCCGGTCTCGTCCTCATTCAGCATATCCACATAATGGTCGTAATTCCGCGTCGCATCCTCCCGCAACAGGTCCAGCACCCGGGCCGCCGCATCACCCTCCAGCACCGCCCCGCGCCCCTGCCGGTTCACCGCCGACTGCGCCGCGAGGTGCTCCGGCGCGGGCAGATAAAACTCCCGGTCCATGATCGAATAGCGCGCCGAGTATTCATTCACGTTCGCCGTCCGGTGCCGGATCCACTGGCGCGCGACGAAGATCGGCAGCTTCACGTGATACTTGATCTCGCACATCTCGAACGGCGTGGAGTGGCGGTGGCGCATCAGATAGCGGATCAGCCCGGCATCCTCCGACACCCGCCGGGTGCCGCGGCCATAGGACACGCGCGCCGCCTGCACGATCGCCGCGTCGTCGCCCATGTAGTCGATCACCCGGACGAAGCCGTGATCCAGCACGGGAAGCGGCTGGTACAGCAGCGCCTCCAGCGCCGGGACGGTCGGACGCCGTGTCGAGGCCGACTGTGCCCGCTGGGCGGCGATTTCGGCCGTCTGCTCCTCGGTCAGGCTCATATGCGCCGATCCCCTTTCATCCGGTGGCAAGACAGCCTATATGCGGTTTGCCGGCTTGCCGGCTATGGCGATAAACGGTGGTTGGAATAAGCGTTGTGGACCCGGGGGCAGTGCCCGGCGCCTCCACCATAGGGGGGCGAAACAGGCTCGACACGCGTGGTAAAGACCCATCTTTTGCTCGGCATGATTCCGCCGTTATCGGGTCACTCTACAAGTGCCAATGACAATGAGGCGCTCGCTGTCGCTGCATAAGCGATAAGCGCGGTCCGGGGGGCACCGGGCAACAGAAGCCCCCCAACTTTACCGCCCCGCCCGGCGCAGCCGCGTCTTCGAGGGCGTGGTGTCCAGCACCGCATGCAGCGCCCCCACGGTCTCCGCAGGCAGACGGTGGATCGTCTGCGCCAGCCGGTTGGCCAGCGCTGTCTGTTCGGGGGTCAAACCCGCCGTGTTCACCGTGACCCGCGGGTTCGACAGGCGCGCCAGACGCGAAAGCTCGTCGGCGTCGTCCCAGATCAGCCCGAAAAATTCACAAACCTGGTGCACCAGCCCGGCCCCGGGGACGCCGCGCTTGCCATGCTCCAAAGCCGACAAATAGGCGGCGGAGACCTGCAACTGGGCCGCCAGCGCCTTCAGCGTCACCCCACGCTGGGCCCGCAATTCCCGCAGCCGCGCACCGAAGGGGGTCACCGGATTCGCCGCAACAGCAGACGGACCGAGCCCGGGTTAGCCGCGTGCGGGTGCGACGCCGCCAGGATCAACGGCCGGACCTCCGGCAAATTGAGCCAGATCGGGAACTCCCGCCGGATCGTGCCGGTCTCGCCGCCACTGCCGCGCCCGGTCACCACCTCCACACAGCGCACATGGTCGGCGTGCGCGGTGCGCAGAAACGAAAGCAGCGCGTGATAGGCGCGCTGGGTGGTCATGCCGTGCAGATCAAGCTTGCGCACCGTCGCCAGCTTGCCACCGCGGAAGCGCTGCCAGGTGCCGGTATCCACCCCGGCCGGCGGTCCGCCGATGGTAACCGGCGCGGGCGTCGCCCGAACAGCCATCGCGGCCGGCAGGGGGGCGGGCCGAGGCGGCAACACCGCGGCGGGCGGCGGAGGCAACGGGTCCACCGGCGCCGATCGCCCACGCAGCGGCGCGATCTGGCGCGTGTACTGCGCCCATTCCGATCGGTCGGAGTCCGTCAGGGTCCGCGATCGCGGCGCCATCCCGGCTCAGCGCGGCTCGCGAGACAGCCCGCGCGCATCCAGCGCCGCGAGATAGGCGGCCCAGCGCCGGTCCTGCTGCTGGCCGAGCTCATACAGATAGTCCCAGGAGAAGATCCCGGTATTGTGCAGGTCGTCGAAATCCAGCCGCACCGCGTAGTTGCCGACCGGCTCGATCGCCATGATCCCGACCAGGCGACGCCCCGCCACGATCGTCTTCTGGTCCGGCCCGTGTCCCTGCACCTCGGCACTGGGGCTTTCCACGCGCAGGTACTCCGCCGGCAGCGCAAACCGGGCCCCGTCGTCGAACGCAACATGCAGCACGCGGTCGGATCGGTTCAGGCGGATTTCGGTGGGGACGGGCATGCTATTCGTCCAGCTTGCGCGCTTCCTCAGCCAGCATGATCGGAATGCCGTCGCGGATCTGATAGGCCAGGCCCGCCTTGCGGCTGATCAGCTCATTGGCGGTCCGGTCGTATTCCAGCGGTCCCTTGGTCAGCGGACACACCAGAATCTCCAGCAGTCGCGGGTCCAGCGGCGTTTGCGGCGTATCGCTCATGGTTTGCCCTTCATCCTAGCTGATCGACCGGCCGGCCGTCTCATCATTGGCCGCCGCCCCCATCTGCAACAGCGCGAGCAAGGTCGCGGCGCGTTCGGCCTGGTCCGGCGCTTCCAGCAGAGCCTGTTTCTCCGCGGCCTCGAACGGACACACCATGGCCAGGGTCACCACCAGCACATCGTCCGGCATGCGGCGGATCGCGTCCCAGTTGGCATCCACACTACGGCGCGCGAAGTAAGAGCGCAGGGCGGCCAGCAGCGCCTCCCGTTCGACCCCGGTCGGTTGCGAGGACGGGTCCAGATCGCCCGGGAAGCGCGAAAAGTCGCCGCGGACCCGGCGGTAACCGTGGCGCATCGGCAATTCCGAGACCACCCGGAAGCGCGCGAGGCCACTCAGGGTGATCAGGAACCGCCCGTCATCGGTCTCGCTGAAGGACGACAGCCGCCCGAGACAGCCGACATGATACAGTCCCGGGCCAGTCGGACCCTCCGCCGCGTTCGGGTCCGGCTGGATCATGGCGAACATCCGCCCGGCGCCCAGCGCATCCTCGGTCATCGCGAGATAGCGCGGCTCGAAGATTTGCAGCGGCAGCTTGCCGCGCGGCAGCAGCAGGGCACCGGTCAGCGGGAAGACCGCGAACTCGGCGGGCAGGCTGTCCGCGGTGGGCTCAAACGCCGTCATCTAGCTGAACAGGATCGCGGATAACCGGCGGCGGGCGGCACCGGTCGCGGGGTCGTCGAAACCCCACGACTCGAAGAACTTCAGCAGTTGCAGGCGCGCGGCGCCCTCGTTCCAGGTGCGGTTGCGGCGGATGACTTCCAGCAGTGCGTCGGCGGCCTGTTCGCGCTCGTCCATCGCGTTCAACGCGGTGGCCAGGTCGTAGCGGGCCTGGTGATCGGCCGGGTCGGCAGCCAGGCGGGCTTGCAGGGACTGAAGCTGGCTCTTGGCCGCTCTGCCTTCCGCCGCGAGCGCCAGAGCACTGCGGGCGCCGGCGATTTCGGCGTGGTCGGTTAGCTTCTCCGGGACCTGTTCCAGCGCCGCGGCGGCCTGATCCTCCTCGCCCAGGGCCATCAGGGAGCGGATCAGCCCGCCCCAGGCGTCGCCATTTTCCGGCTCCTCCGCCAGCAGGGAGCTGAACAGGTCGCAGGCTTCCTGGGCATCGCCGGCTTCCAGAGCGGCCTTGGCCTCGGCCAGGACGTCGGCGGTGGGCATCGTGCCGCCGGCCATCTTCAGCAGCGCCTCGACAAAGCGCTTGACTTCCGATTCCGGCAGCGCGCCCTGGAACAGGTCGGCGATCTGGCCTTGCCAGAAGGCGGCGACGGTCGGCACCGACTGCATCGGCAACCCGAGCTGGGCGAGTTGCTGGACCAGGGCCCGGTTGGCGTCGATGTCGATCTTCACCAGCTTCACCCGTCCCCCCGCGGCCTTGACCACTTTTTCCAGGGTCGGGGTAAGCTGCTTGCAGGGGCCGCACCAGGTCGCCCAGAAGTCCACCAGGACGGGGATGGTGCGCGAGGCCTCCACGACCTCCTTCATGAAGGTCTGCTGGTTGCCCTCCACGATCATGTTCGCCGCGGCGGCGCCGGGGGCGGCGGGAGTCTGGCCGATGATGGTATCCATTGAGGCGGGTTCCTGATCGTCCGTCGAGTTGGACGTATAGATATTGCGCCGAGCAGGCATGACAAGCGCGGCCGGTTCGGGAAGACCATGCCGTTCCGCGTTCCCGGCGTCCAGACCCGGCGCAGCCGGTGCGTAGTTTCCGATGCTGGGATGTCGCGTCCCTGATCATACATTGTGCAGGGTGGTCCGGCCTTTGGGATGCGGGCCTGCACTTTCATTGTAATTTTGAACCAGTTTCTGGCGGCAAGGACCAGCCGCAACAGGAGATCCAGGTGACTTCCACCGACGCCTTTGCCCTGAAAAACTCCGATCTCAATCCCTTCCTGTTTGCCGAGGTTGGCACGGAGGCGAACGGTTCCGTCCTGACGATGCTGTCGGTTCTGGCGCGACTTGGCCAGGATCCCTGGGCGGAGGCGGCACGTTGGACCAATTTGCCCAAGGCCGCGGCAACGGAGTGCCTGGTCCGCTGCATTGGCGCGATGCCGCTGGGGCCTCGAACGCAGGCCGACGCCAGCGCGACCGCCGCTCGGCTGCTTTTGTTGCTGCCTGTGCAGACCCGCACGCGCGGGGACGGCAGTCGTCTGGCGGCGACCGCGTCGGCGGTGCCAAACTGGGTGCCGGTTGCATTGCTCGCCTTGTTTTTCCTGGCCGGCCTGGCGCTCAACCTGACGTCGGCGCCGGTGTCCCCCACGGGGCCGGCGGTGGCGGCTGCACAGACCGCCCCGGTCAATCCGGAGTGAAGAAGGCCGGTGTGGCGTTCCACAGTGCGATCACCCGAACGTCCGGGTGCGCCGGATTGTAGCCGAGGCAACTGAGCGACGCGGTGCTGAGAGAGAAATGCTGTCCCTCGATGACCGGCAATCCGATCCATCGCGCGGCCAGGACCAGCCCGAATTCACCGTGGGAGAACAGCGCAATGTTCCCCTCCATCGGCGCAAGACGCGCGATCAGACGATCGGCGCGTGCGGCGACATCCGAGGGCATTTCGCCACCCGGACAGCCGTCCTGAAATGCGTTCCAGCCCGGTCGTGTCTTGCGAATATCGACCGAGCGTTTGCCTTCGTACTCACCGTAGTCCCACTCGGCCAGGTCCGGCTCGATTTCGGCCGCGGCGCCCAACCCGGATAATGCGCAGGTGCGGTGGGCGCGTTGCCGTGGGCTGGTGAACACGCGATCGAACCGGATAGACCGGAGCCGGGGGATGAGATTGCGTGCCTCCTGCTCGCCTTGTTCCGTCAAGGGAATGTCAGTGCGTCCGGTGTGCTGGCCACTGAGCGACCACGCGGTCTGACCGTGCCGGATCAGATACAGTTTCTGGCGCGGCTCTGTCATGCCGCTTCCATGGAGGTCGTGTACTCGCCGAGCAGGGCGGCCCGATTGCAGCGTGCGCGATGTTCGAGCGCCTTCTGCGCGGCAACAACGCGGGACTCCTGGCCGCGCCAGATCGCCAGCGCGGGTTGCTGGATGGCTCGGGCGAACGAAAACGCCAGGGGCCATGGCAGCCGCGATGTTGCTTTTGTCGAAATGGTGTTCATTTCATTCAGGCGAGCCGAAGCCAGTTCGCAGGACTGGCCGCCAGACAGGAAGGCGATTCCGGCGACAGAGGCGGGGACGACGTGCCGCAGCGTTTCTATCGTGGCCGCCGCCACTTCATCCAACGATGCCTGATCGGGACAGTCCAATCCCGGAAGAACCATGTTGGGTTTCAAAATCATCCCCTCCAGCATGACGCGTTGCATGTAAAGTTGCGCGAACACGGTGTGGAGGACGTCGTCGGTCATCGCCCGGCACTGGGCAAGCGTGTGATTGCCATCCATCAGCACTTCCGGTTCGACGATGGGAACCAGTCCGGCTTCCTGGCACAGTGCGGCATAACGCGCCAACGCGTGTGCATTGGCCGCGATGCAACCGCGGGTGGGAAGGGCGGGGCCCGGCGTGATGACCGCGCGCCATTTGGCGAAACGTGCCCCCATCTGAAAATACGCTTGCAAACGCTGCCGCAATCCGTCGAGACCCTCGGTGATTTTTTCGCCCGGGTGCAACGCGAGGTCCTGAGCGCCGGTGTCGACCTTGATGCCGGGAATGATGCCGGCATCGTGCAGAACCTTGACGAATTGGGTGCCATCCTTGCACGTCTGGCGGATCGTTTCATCGTACAGAATCGTACCGCTGATCGATTCTGCGAGGCCCGGTGTGGTGATGATCAGCTCCCGCCAGGCGCGGCGGGCCTCCTGGGTTTGCGGAATGCCCGCGGCCGCGAAACGCCGGTCGCAGGTGCCGTTGCTTTCATCCATCGCCAACAGGCCCTTGCCGCTGGCGACAAGGGTTCTGGCGATTTCGACAAGCCCGTTCATGACGGGCTGCCCCATTTCCAGTTGCGGATTTCCGGGAGGTCCTGGCCATGCTTGTCGATATAGTGCTTATGCTCGATCAGCTTGTCCCGGACCATCTGCTTCAGGTAGTCCCCCTTGCCACCCAGTCCCGGCACCCGGTCAACCACGTCCTGCACAAGATGGAAACGGTCCAGGTCATTCTGCACCCGCATGTCGAAGGCGGTGGTGATCGTGCCTTCTTCCTTGTAGCCCCGCACATGCAGGTTCCGGTTGGTCCTGCGGTAGGTCAGCCGGTGAACCAGCCACGGGTAGCCATGGAAGCCGAAGATGATGTGCTTGTCTTTGGTGAAGAGCGAGTCGTAATCCTGATCGCTCAGGCCATGCGGATGTTCGCTGGCGGATTGCAGGCGCATCAGATCGACAACATTGATGACCCGGATTTTCAGGTCGGGCAAGTGTTGGCGCAGGATGGAAACCGCCGCCAGAATCTCGAGCGTCGGTGTATCGCCGCAGCAGGCCATGACAACGTCGGGTTCGCCGCCCTGATCATTGCTGGCCCACTGCCAGATGCCGAGACCTTCCGTGCAATGCACCACAGCGGCGTCCATGCTGAGCCATTGCGGCAAGGCATGTTTGCCGGCCACCACCACGTTGACGTAATTCCGGGTGCGCAGGCAGTGGTCGAATACCGACAGCAGACAGTTGGCATCCGGCGGCAGGTAAACCCTGACGATGTCGGCCTTCTTGTTGATCACATGGTCGAGAAATCCGGGATCCTGATGGGTGAAGCCATTGTGGTCCTGCTGCCAGACATGGGAAGCGAGCAGATAGTTCAACGATGAGATGGGCCGGCGCCAGGGCAGTTCCCGGGTCACTTTCAGCCATTTCGCGTGCTGGCTGAACATCGAATCAACGATGCGGATAAACGCCTCGTAGCTGTTGAACAATCCGTGCCGCCCGGTCAGCAGATAGCCTTCCAGCCAACCCTCGCACTGGTGCTCGCTCAGCATCGAATCCAGCACCTCACCCGACGGGGCGAGGAATTCATCGTTCGGCTCTTTCCGCGCAACCCATTGGCGGTTGGTGACTTCAAAGACCGCACCGAGAAGATTCGACAACGTCTCATCCGGGCCGAAGATCCGGAAGTTTCGTTCCGTTGCGTTCAACTTGGCAGTATCGCGCAGGAACTGGCCCAGCACCATCGTGTCCTGGGCGGTGACGGCCCCGGGGGAGGGCACGGTAACAGCGTGCTGATGAAAATCGGGCATCACCAGATCGCACATCAGCATACCGCCGTTGGTATGTGGATTGGCGCTCATGCGCCGGTCGCCTTTGGGCGCCAGATCGGCCAGTTCGGCCAGAAGGCGGCCATTTTCGTCGAACAATTCCTCGGCCTTGTAACTTTTCATCCAACTCTCGAGCTGCGCGACATGTTCCGGATGCTCGGAATCGACGAGCAGCGGAACCTGGTGGGCACGAAAGGTGCCTTCAACCTGCAGGCCATCGACGAATTTGGGCCCCGTCCAACCCTTGGGGGACCGCAGTACGATCATCGGCCAACGCGGCCGAGCGGTTTCGTTTCGAGTTCGTGCGTTGTGGCGGATACGCTCGATATCGTGGATGGCCTTGTCCAAAGTGGTGGCCATCAGCCGGTGCATCGTTTCCGGATCGTCGCCTTCCACGAAATAGGGCGCCCAGCCACAACCCTGGAAGAACTGCTCCAACTCGTTGTGCTCGATCCGCGCCAGCACGGTCGGGTTGCTGATCTTGTAGCCATTGAGGTGCAGAATTGGCAGCACGGCACCGTCGGTGATCGGATTCAGAAATTTGTTGGACTGCCATGCGGTCGCCAGCGGACCGGTTTCCGCTTCACCGTCGCCGACAACGCAGGCGACGATCAGATCGGGGTTATCGAACGCCGCGCCGAAGGCATGGCTGAGCGAATAACCGAGCTCGCCACCCTCGTGGATCGAACCGGGAGTCGTCGGTGCGACGTGGCTGGAAATGCCACCGGGAAACGAAAATTGCGTGAACAGTTTCTTCAGCCCGGCTTCGTCCTGGGTGACGTTCGGATAAACCTCGCTCCAGGTGCCTTCAAGGTAGGTCTGCCCGACGATCGCGGGGCCGCCATGACCGGGGCCTGCGATGTAGAACATGTCCAGGTCATACTTCTTGATCACCCGGTTCAAATGCACATAGATGAAGTTCTGGCCAGGCGTGGTGCCCCAGTGCCCGACCACCAGCGGCTTGACATGCGCCAGCGTCAAGGGCTCGCGCAGCAGCGGATTGTCATAAAGATAAATCTGGCCGACCGACAGATAATTGGCGGCCCGCCAGTAGGCGTTCATCCGGCGCAATTCGTCGGCGCCGAGTGTCCCTTTTTGTTCGCGAGACTTGTTGTCCATGGGTGAGTCCATATCGGGTGGCTCCTCGTATGTCTCGGTGCAGCATGGGTATTACCTGATCCGATGATAGGCCACGGCTTGCCATTGCGAGCAGCCTCGGAAAGTACCTAGGTCGGTGAGTATTTTCCGAGTCTCGCGCCGTCGCGTTTTGGCCTGCTACCGCGGCGACCCTGGAGGCCTGGCGCGATCACGATTTTGTTCCAACCAAAAACACAGCAGGTGCCGGCGATGGATAGTCCCGTTTCTCTCAGTTCGGCGCAGGAAGCTTTGCCCGGGGTGAAACCTCCGGCCGGCCAGAGCATCACACCATGGCTCATTGTGGTGCTTGTTGTCGTGCTGTTCTCGGGCGGCCTGTTCGGCTATGACCAGGGTGTCATATCGGGCGCACTGCACGGCATCAAGGCGACGTTTGCGCTCAGCCCGCTGATTATCGAGGTCGTAACGAGCTGGGTCACCCTCGGCGCGTTGTTCGGCGCGCTCGCCGGTGGCGAACTTGCCGACCGGATCGGCCGCCAGCGCACCGTCCTGATCGCGGGCGCCTTGTTTACGCTGGGATCGCTGATTCAGGCGCTGGCCCCTGATACCGTCATCCTGGTTGCCGGCCGGCTTGTCGTCGGCGCCGGCGTCGGCGTCGCCGCCGTTGCCGCACCGCTCTATGCTGCGGAACTGGCGCCGACCACCTGGCGCGGCCGTTTTGTTTCCGCGTACCAACTCGCCATCACGGTTGGCATCTTTCTCGCCTATCTGATCGATGGCTGGCTCTCCAAAAGCGATGCCTGGCGCTGGATGCTCGGGGCCTCTGCCGTGCCGGGGCTGTTGCTGTTCGGGGTCGCGCTGGTGGCACCGGAATCGCCCCGCTGGCTCATGAAGATGGGTCGCCGCGACGATGCGGCGACGCAGATCACCAAAATCCGACCTGGCGTGGAGTTCAAGCCGCGATTGGAGGCGATTGAGCTTGCGTTGCAGCAGGAGGGCGGCCACGCCGCCTGGGGCGCCGTCTTCCGCAGCGAATGGCGGCGCCCGTTGATGATCGGGATCGGGCTTGCCGTGTTCCAGCAAATCACCGGAATCAATGCGATCATCTATTACGCGGACCAGATCTTTGCCGCTGCCGGCTTTATGACGCAGTCATCGCAGACCACAGTGACGACCTGGGCGATCGGCGCTGTGAATGTCCTGGCGACGCTGATCGCCATTGCCTATATCGACCGTGTGGGTCGCAGGATCCTGCTGCTGGCGGGTTTGATCGGAATGGGTGCCAGTCTGGTCGTTGTCGGCGTCACATTCCAGTTCATCGGCAGGGCGGTTGCCTCGACCGGCCCGAGCACTGCGGGGATCGTCACGCTTATTGCTTTAGTCGGCTTTATCATCAGCTTTGCCTTCTCGATGGGGCCGGTCACCTGGACGGTGATCAACGAGATTTTTCCGGGCCATATCCGCGGCCGAGCGGTAGCTGTTGCGACCGCGGTCAACTGGGGATCGGCGTTTCTGGTCAGCCAGTCCTTCCTCTCGCTGATCGCCGCCATCGGCATCTCCGCGACCTTCGGGCTGTTCGCGTTGTTTTGTGGTGTCACCTGGATATGGGTCTATTATCGTGTTCCCGAGACCAAGGGACAGTCGCTGGAACAGATCCAGCAGATCTGGCATAAGGCAGACAGATAATGCTGA
>Ga0302275_10006842_pt1 | contig 10716 bp, 14 predicted proteins | sample III_Bog_N2_2_FD_200229 | JGI IMG/M metagenome (GOLD analysis project Ga0302275, IMG submission 200229) | Peat permafrost microbial communities from Stordalen Mire near Abisko, Sweden - III_Bog_N2_2 | ecosystem: Environmental > Terrestrial > Soil > Wetlands > Peat | place: Sweden: Abisko... | reverse complement strand
ACCGCCCTCAGCCAGCGCGGCCCCCAGGCCACCCCCATCAAACCATAGAGTCCGAGGAAGAACCCCATCACCGAGGCCCGCGGCTGCTCGGTGACAAACCCCGCCAGATGCAGGAACAACCCCGCCGCCACCAGCCCGAGGCCCGGCCACCACAGCGCCAGGGGTTGGGCCACCAGTTCCCGCCGCTTCCACCACACCAGCACGAGCACCACAAACGGAATCAACATCCCATGCTGTTCGTCCTGCAGCGGTGAACTGTAAGCGCTGAACATCCAGACATAGAGCGAGCGCGTGCCGAGAAATTGAAAGTAGGAAATGCCCAGCCACGCGAACAGCGCCGCCCACACGGCGGCCAGTCCCAGCAAAAACCCGCGGTTGGGCAGGCGCCGCCATTCTTCGCGGCAACGGAACCAAAGCACCGGAAAGGCCAGCAGCACCACCACGCCATACAGGTGCCGCGGCCAGCGCAGCGCCTGATATTGCGAGCCATAAAGCGCCGCGAACAACAGCCCCAACAGGAGAATTTCATGCGGCCACAAACCCTGAATCTGAAAGGGTTTGGCCTTTTCATTTTCAACAGCCATAGTTTCCCTTCTCTGTATAGACAATCTTGGAAACCCCCTCAAACAAAATCGTCCGCCGCCGCCCGATTTTTAAAAGCCGGTCTGAAAATTGAAACGGGGTCCCCTTTCAATTTTCAGACCGGCTCCAAGGCAATTGACAGCCCCTCCCGGCCTCGCCTAACATCCATTAATGAACTGGATTTCGCTCCGGCGCGCTCCCTGGCTGGACACGAGGGCTCAATTTATCGCCGGGGTGCCGCACCAGGGCGCCCTTTTGGACATGGGCTCCTCGGATGGCGAAACGCTCGGCCATTTTCATGAGTTGCGGCCCGACCTCCGTTATTTCTCCACCGACCTGGAGGGGCGACCCGAAAAATATCCCCCCGGCTGTCAGTTTCACCGGGGGGACATCCAGCGGGATAAGCTGCCCTGGCCGGACGCCTCCATGGATGCCATCACCTGCATGCAACTGGTGGAACATCTCCAGGATTTGAAGCCCCTGTTTCAGGAGGCCGCCCGGTTGCTCAAGCCCGGCGGCAGTTTATACGTCGAGACCCCGCATCCCAAAACCCTGGTCTATTCCAGTTCCTGGGAGTGCCCCTTCACCATCAACTTTTACGATGAACCGACGCACACCCGGCCGGTGCCGCTGGGCCTGCTGGCGCAATTCGCCACGGCGGCGGGCCTGTCGCCGGTCAAGGGCGGAGTTTCCCGCAACTGGCTGTTTGCCGCCCTCTGGCCGTTCTACTTTTTCCGCCCACCCAGCCGGCAAAAATTCACCTCCCTCGTGCATTGGCGCGGCTGGTCGGTGTATCTGATTTGCCGCCGCCCGCCGACCGTCCGCTGATCCCGCCCGGGCGGGCGGTCATTCCAGCGGGTATTTTTTCAACCGCGCCCACTGGCCGGCGATTTTGAGCAGAAACAACGGGTTGTTCCGCAGATAACGCCCGGCCAGTCGGCGCGGTTCCTGGCCCAGGCGGTATAACCATTCCAACCCGCTCTTTTGCAGCCAGGGCGGCGATTGACGGACGCGCCCGCTGTGAAAATCAAAGGCCGCCCCCACCCCCACCATCAGCGTGACGTCGAGCTTGGGCAGGTATTCCGCCATGAACTTTTCCTGTTTGGGGGTGCTCAACCCCACCCACAGGATGTCCGGTCGCGCCGCCTGAATAGTCTGCTGCAATTCCTTTTCCTCCGCCGCGTTCAGCGCCCGGAACGGCGGGGTGTGGCAGCCCGCCACCTGGAGCCTGGGAAAACGCGCGCGCAATTGGTCGCGCAATTTCCCGGCCACGCCGGGGGCGCCCCCGTAGAAAAAATGCCGGCACCCGCTCGTCTCACTCCACCGGCACACTTCCAGCATCAAATCCGGGCCATAGACGCGCCGCATCCGCGCGTGGCCGCTGAGTTTGCCCAGCCACACCATCGGCATGCCGTCCGGGGTGCAGAGATAGGCCCGGTTTAAAATCCGCCGGAACGCTGCATCCGACTGCGCCTCCATCACCCCATGCACGCCGGTCACGCAAATATAACCCTTGTGCCGCGCCTGCACGGCGGCGGCGATGTGGTCGAGGGCCGAAGGCAGGTCCAGGATGTGGATGCCGACCCCCAGGACATTGATGCGTTCGCGGGTCATATCACGTTCCGCCCAGCATACCCGCGCCCGGCCAAAACACCAGCCGTCCTTCCTCATTTTCGACCTTGTGCAAGCCTGGTTTAACCTGAGACGCCGACGGGGGGAGGCGTTAAAATCGTGAAAATTGGACCGGCCAGAATCCCGCCGATAAAAAAAATCGCGTTGAATGGTGATGAGTGGTGATGAGTGGCGTTGGTTAACGTTAAAGACAAGGGGGAAAAGCGTTGCTTCAAGGCGGCGATGGAATGCGCAGGTTGCCGTGGTTCTTTTATATATATGCATTTTATTGCCATGCCGCGATGCGCGACCGCCGGGCGGGCGGCGGCGAGTTCCGCAGGCCCCGAACAAACGATATGCGGCTGACGCGCTCATGCGTTTTCCTGGACTTACTATCGGTTATGATGTGCCGTTTGTCAATAGCTATAAAGCATATAGTTGCACTTTTCGGGATGGGCCGGACCGCAGAAGGCCAAGGCGGGAATCCGCCTTCGCTGCGCTTCCGCCGTCGCCAAGGCTTTGCCGGACTAGTCGGCGCGACAAGAGCGGGAAGGCAAGAATGGGGCCAGGAACTCCAACCGCAACGAACGCAAAGGCTGAACCTCGGCTTGGCTATGAGGGAAATCAACCACGAAGGCACGAAGGCACGGAGGGGAAAAAGGGGAGTTTAAACCGCGAAATACGGGAAAGACGCGAACTTTTGGACAGGATTAACAGCATGGACAGGATGGAAAATCCCACAAACGCGCCGGGTGAGGGCACGCGGACTACGGGAATTACAGGGAGAACCGGGGCGGGGGAGTTTTTTTGACCACGGATGACACGGATCAGCACGGATGGGTGGGGCAACGGGCGACCGAAAGCCGGGAAAACCCATTTTTTCGCGCCGAGGCGCCGAGGGCGCAGAGAGGGGGCGGGAACCGCGAACCACGCGAAATATGCGAATGTTTTGACCACGGATTTCACGGATGGACACGGATGGGGCCGAGCCTCGGCTTGGCCATGAGGGAAATCAACCACGAAGGCACGAAGGCACGGAGGGGAAAAAGGGGAGTTTAAACCGCGAAATACGGGAAATACACGAACGATTTGACAGAATGACAGAATGGACAGGATGGAAAAACCCGGGCGTCCAAGGGCTGGCAGCGAGGGCGCGGCCAGTAACGCCCGGGGCGGGCGTACTCCCCGACTTCGGGGTTCTGACGTCATACCCCGTTTCCGCTGTTTAGCTTTCCCGCTTTCCGCTTTTGATTTTGCCCTTGCTTTCCCCCGGGCATCGGGGCTTATTGTGACGCCACAACACGGTTCCATGAGCTCCAGGGTGATAATCAACCACGGGGACGCTGGCCGGCGACCGGGAAACCCGGGGGCCAGGCTCAGGGTGGGACGGTCTTCCTCCCTGTCCCCGGCGGGCACATCCGTGCGCGACGATTCCTTCCCGGGCAATTAATCATGCATACAGACGTAATCCAAGCTCTGACAACCACGTTTGAAGCCCACGCCCAGCAGACAGAAACCGGCGTGGAATACTGGCTGGCGCGCGACCTGCAATTTCTGCTGGGCTATTCAAAATGGGACAATTTTCTGAATGTGGTTTCCAAGGCCAAAACGGCTTGTGATGTCTCCGGTCACCAGGTGGCCGACCATTTTGCCGGGGTCGGGAAAATGGTTGAAAGGAACAATGATGCGGTGCGCCGGACCCTGCGGGAACGCGGCATCCGCCCGGAAACCTTGCCGCCTGCGGAAGATGTGAAAAAGGTCGAGCGCCGACTTGCCTCGGAAAACAAAAAGTCGCTCGGAAACCCCGGCTTATTGGAAACCTAAACATGGCCAAACCACCCACACAGAGAAATGGCCGGGGGAGCGCGGCCGCCCCGGGCGTGGTTTTCCGCGCCCGCGCGGAAAACCGGGGGCGCACGATCATCATTCACGGCCGCCGCCAGAGTTCGTGGGTCCAAGCGCTGGCCGCGAGGGCGCGGCCAGCTACACCCGGGGCGGGTGTGCTCCCCCACCTTCGGGTTTTTGGCCTCATGCCCCGCGCCCCGCGCCGCAAGTCTCGCTTCCGCCCCACCGCCACCGGCCCCCGGCGGGCCAGACGGACGCAGAAGAAGGAACGGGGTTTGCGCCGCCAGCAAAATATGCCATTACCATTAACTGACCCCTTTCCGGGTTTTTGGCCTCATGCCCCGCGCCCCGCGCCGCAAGCCTCGCTTCCGCCCCACCGCCACCGGCCCCCGGCGGGCCAGACGGACGCAGAAGAAGGAACGGGGTCTGCGCCGCCAGCAAAATATGCCATTACCATTAAGACCCCTTTCAGTGGGTGCCCAAACGTTCGCCCGGCCGGCCAACGGTGGAAGCCGTGAACTCCGCTTAGCGCGGTTCGGCCATAACGTCCCGCACAAGCTCGCGGCACTGGCGGGCAAGGCCGGGGTGTCGCCGGCGGCGACACGCACCGCGGCGAAATCCCCAAATTCGTCCGCTAACCGCCAAAATCAGCCGGCAACAGCGGTCGCCTCCCCCAAAAAATGGAGTTTTTGAGCAACGCCAGGTTGTTTTCCGCAACACCATATGGCTCCAGCACCACCCGCCCAAAGCTTCGCTAAGGATTGGGGGTTACAAACATTTTACAGAAAAAAAGTTGCGCCGCCGTCATACCTCACATAAATTTTCAGAATCCCACCATTGTACCAGAACCAGATCCTCAGGCCCCATGAATAAAAAATTTTCAGATTATTACATTTTTTCCGCGGCGGTGCTGCTGTTTGTCACGGCCGCGGCCAAGCTGTTTGCCGCCGCCGGCACGGGGGCGCCCTTGAACGATTCGGACCCGGTGTTTCAGTTGTCCAATCGCCAGGTGTTTTGGCTGGCGGGCGGTTTGGAGTTGGGCTTGTCCGCGTTTTTGTTGATGAAAGAGGGATGGCCGGGGGTGAAGCTGATGTTGATCGCCTGGTTGGCGACCGGCTTTTTGCTTTACCGGGCCGGGCTCTGGTTTCTGGGCGCGCCCAGTCTGTGTGTTTGTCTGGGGAATCTGAACGCCCAATTCCCGCTTTCCCCGCGGTTCACTAATGTCATCATGCTGGCCGGCTTGACTTGGCTGCTGGCGGGCAGTGGCCTGTTGCTCCTGCGCGATCGTCCGGGCCGGGCGCCAGTCCGCTCCCGGCGGTGACCGCCGGCGGCTGAAGGTTCCGGGCTTTGGGCCTCCGCTTATGGACATCAAATTCAACTGCACCAATCCCCAATGCCAGCAGCGCCTGTCGGTGGCGGCGGTCATGGCCGGCGGCACTTTGGCCTGTCCGGCTTGCGGCACCCCGTTGCAAGTGCCCGCCTCCCCCCACATCAAATTTAACTGCCCCGACGAAGCCTGTGGTCAACCGATGGTGGTGGATGCGGGGGAAGCGGGCCGGTTTGTACACTGTCCCGCCTGCGGCAAAACCGCCCGGGTGCCCGGCACGCCCGCCAAAGCCATGGTGGCCGCCAGACCCGTGGAAATCGCGTCCGCCCAACCGGCGGGGGCGCCCGCCCCAAAGCATGGTTTACGCGCCGGGCTCCGGCCTTTCCGCCGCCTGCTCTGGGGCTGGGGCCTGGGCGCGGCGATTTGCGGACTCGTCATGGGCGGTTGGCAACTGCGTTTCCGGGCCGCCCTGCCGCCCCACTTGGATGCCTTGCTGGACGAGACTTACTTTCATGGCGAGATTTTGAGCGCGCCGGTGGAAAACCACGCCGGCACGGCGTTGGCTTACGTCCGCACGATCGCCCCGGGCGCGGGGGTGTTCCTGGTAAATCTGGCCACGCTGGAGCACCGTCAAATCGCCCTGGGCAAAATAGCGGCGAAGAACCGGGGCGGTTCAGTCATCCTGCTCGGCTGGTCGCCGGATGACGGTTACCTTGCGTTTGCCACGAGCACCAACGGCAACGCCTGCCAGCATCTGGTGATTTGCGACGGGCAGACGGGGGGGATAATCAGCGCCTTCGAGCTTCCGCAACCGGTGCAGATGGGAAGCTGGCGGACACCGGATTCACTGGTTCTGCTGAGCAATACGCGCAATGGCCGCCTGCTGTCGGTCGTCAATCTCCCGGGGAACCGGGAACCGGGTAGTTTGAACGCCCCGGGGTTGGTGGACATCCGGAAATTGGATCGGACGGCCAACTGGCTGACGCCGGATTCCGCCACGTCGGTGGCCTATGTGGAAAAGGGCAATGTGTGGAGCCTGGATCTGGCGGCCAACCGGGCGTTCCAATTGACCCAACTGACCAATGCTACCCTGACCGGATTGGATTACAGCCCGGTCAGTCAGAAATACCTGTTTGAGGTGGAGGACGAGGTCTCCAAACAACGGCGGCCGTATGCGTTCGGAACCCGGACCGGGAACCCGGCCCCGCTCAATGACCCGGATTATGCGTTCAAGGGCCAGTGGCTGTCCGATGGCGCGGGGATTGCCTATGTGGGGGCGGTCGGCCATGGAAATTATCTGGCCATCCGCGCCGCCCGGGAGTCCGGGGACACCAACCTATTCACCTTTCCGCAGCTTGACCCCCAAAGCGGCCTCCTGTCCGGCCACGCGACTCCCGAGGGTCGGCAGGTGGTGCGCAGCTACGGCCTGAGCCCCAAGCGGGATAAGCTTTACGCAGTGGCCTCGCTCAGTTACGAGCCGCTGGGCATTTGGGAGTATGACCTGGCCGGCCACCACCTGCGCCCGGTGGTCCCGGTGAAAGAGCCTTTGGTTTACAGCCGGTTCATCGCCCCGGTGCCGGGGGCGCTCACCAATTCCGCCGGGCGAAAAATTGATTATTTTTATCTGCCCCCCGCCGGCTTGGTCCCCGGCAGGAAATACCCGGTGCTCCTGGACCAGTATAGCGACCTGGGGTTCAAACCCATCTCGCAGTTCATCGCCAACGCGGGGATTTTCTTCGTGACCATCAACGCCTACGGCGTGGCGGTCCCCAAAGTCCCGCCGAACCCGGAAGACACGCTGGCCGTGTACCGGCAAATGCTGGGCAATCCCAATGTGGATCCCCGCCGAATTTACCTGAGTGGAGAGCGGGACGGGTTTACGGCGATGAACAGTTTGTTGGCGGACCAGCCCGGACTTTGGCGCGGGGAAATCTTAATGTCGCCGGCGGGCCTGCAAGCGGTCTCGGCCGACCAGCCGATGGTCCCCAGCATTCTGATGTCGCTCGGCATCAAGGACACCACGGTGGCCCCCGGGCGCATCGAACGGTTTGCGCTGACCGCGTGCGCCCACCGGAGTTTGGTGCAGATGTTTTACGGCGACGAAGGGCATGTGTTTTACGGTGTGGAGGATATCAAGCAACGGTATAAAGAGGTGGCGATGTTTATTTTGGAAAACCGTTAAACGGCCGCCGGCGAACGGCGAAAGCCAACCGATGAAATTATGAAATACCCGCTCAGCCAAATCCCAAACTGGCCGGAACTCGGGCTGGAGAGCCGCTGGTCCGCCTCGGCCCTGGCAAAGCAATGCCAGGTCTCCCTGCGCACCCTGCAAAGGCATTTTATCAAACACACGGGTAAAAGCCCGAAAACCTGGCTGATTGCCGAACGGCGGCGGCAGGTGAGGGCGCGGCTGAGTGATGGCCGCACGGTCAAGGAAACCGCGTTTGACCTGAATTACAAGCATCAAAATCACCTGAGCACGGACTTTAAGAAGGGCTTTGGAATGTATCCCTCGGAAGAGGCGGCGCAAAGGCCGGCGAAAAAAAGTCCGGCTGTCGCAGTTTTGTAGATCATGGCGCGTTTATGGAGATGGAACCGCTAGCAAAGCCCCGCGGCTCTGGTAGAATCAGTCGGTGTCAGTCAATATTCACATAATAAAACAATGAAAAAATATATTCGCAGTGCATTTCTGGGAAGCTTGGTGGGCGTGGCCGCCAGTCTGATGGCTTGCGGGGTCGCCCCCACCGCCTGTCCCGGGCTAAATAACGATCCGCACAACTGCCCGTTTGGTTCGGCGTGCGACTCGGTGCTGGATAATGTTTGCCCTTACACCTGCTCGGTTCCGAGTGACGGCAGTTGTTGCGCGGTGAATTAAACGGCCCGGGGCCGGCGTTCCGCGCCCGCCGCCGCCGGGCCGGCCGGAACATTGGAACATGGCGTAACTTCCAGGTTACATTTTTTGCGGGCGGGACAAATTTTATTTGAGGCGGGCGGTGGGACCGGGCCTTTGGCCTTTGATTACGTGAGTAACAGAACGACTAAAACCAAACTGATTCCGGCTTTCTTTGTGACCTCAATGGCTTGCCTGGCCACCATGGTTTTGATTGCCCGGCTGCGCGCGCCGCACTATTTGACGTCGGAAGAATTTCATGATGACGGCAAGGCGATGACCGGGCAATGGGCCGACCAACCATACCTTCCCCTCGCCGACAAAACGTTCGAGGCTAATCTGGGTTTGGCGGTCGCGAACGCGCCCGGAGGGGGGCAACTGGATGACGAACAACGGGCGGATCTGCGCCGCGAACTGACGGTCTTTTTCCGGGCGTACAGCGCCGGGAATTATGCCGCGTTCAGCGATTTCCATTTTCCCCCGGGCGTGGCGTTCGCTTGGAAAACCAACAAATATGGCTCCATTGATGAAGTCCTGAAAAAGCCGCCGGGATTTGGCGGCCGAAAATCATACGACCGGTGGTTTTATAACATTCACCAGGCCGGGGTCCGGTTCGACGCGCTCCCCGCCGCAGAAAAATATCAGATGTACCTGAAGCTTTTTTCCGGCGATACGCTCTACAGCAATTATTTAACGGCGGTTTGCTTTGACCATTCGCGCCTGGTGATCACGGATTTTACGAATGGCATCTTGAATCCCTGGCAAACGCAATTTTGGCCGCGTAATTCCCTCCCCACGAACTCACTGACGATTGCCGCCCCCTTTCCCAATCAGGGCTATTTTTCGCAGAAAAGCAATTACTGCTTGGTGGCCTTCAAAGACAGCCCGCAAAGCCTGCAAAATGAATTCGGGCGGGTATTGGTGGCGGATGGTTGTTTCCTGGTGCAACGCCCGGCTCCGGACACCTGTTTGCCCCTGATTGTCCGATTTTATTGGCACCCTCGACTCCAGCGCTGGCTCCCGGATGACCTGGTGGTTTGCAGTGTTTGGAGCGTGGATAAAGATGACTACTGGCCCTTGTTCTAATGCCCCCCCCCCGGTTGACCGGCCGACCAAACTGATCCGTTGTTATCTCCACTCGGCGGGCGGGCTGCTGGCGGTGGTGGCGGTGGCGAAGTTGATCAGCGCCTTTGGCGGAGCGGCCATTTTGCACCGGGGCGACCCGATTCTCGGCTTTTCGTATCAGTGGGTGCTTTGCCTGGCGGCCATCCTGGAGGCCACGGTGGCCGGCATTTGTTTTTCCAATCAAAGTCAGGGGTTCAAATCCGGAACCATCGCGTGGCTTACGGGCATGGTTTTGCTGTATCGGCTGGGCTTGGCGTGGATCAAGTATCCCGGAGCTTGTAAATGCCTGGGCAACTTAACGGATGCGTTGCATATTCCACCCCACTGGGCCAACACTGCGGCGCTGGGCATTTTAATTTATCTCTTGGCCGGCAGCGTGGCCAGCTTGCTTTGGTGCCGGCGGCGGAAGCGGATGGCTCCGGCGACTGGTCAACCGACGGAAACGCCCACGGTGGCATAAGCTTCCTCAACTCCCCCTGGAATCTCGGCCCGGCCCGGATCATTCCCGCATCCACGAGCCACCCTGAAGGGGTCTTGATTTGTGCATATTTTTGGCGATTCATTTCACCGTCTCATCATCACCTCCCGCCGCCACGTCTTGCAGCATTGCTTTGAGCCAAGTGTCAGTCCTGAATGGCGGTTAGATAAGACCTAAAACTTTCTTGCCCAAGCGTTTACGTCTGGGGGGATTTTTCACTGTTTCGAACAAGACCCGGCGGCTCAAGCGCTGCATTTCCTTGAGGGTGGCCTGGATCGCCCGCCAGTTCTGAATGGCCTCCTGCAACCACTCATATTGTTCCTTGGACAAGGCCACGCTCACGGTCTTGTTCCTCACCTTGCGCGTCCACTGGTAACAGGGGCCTCCGGCCCCGGGGCCGCGGTCCTGCGCATGGCCCTCGCTGATCCAGCCGGGACGCGCCAGACTTTGCGCCAGCCGGGCATACTCGGCGCGGGCCGCCGGCAAAGAAAAATCACGTTTCATGCCGAAAAGCCTGGCATGCCTGTCAATAGGGCGGTAGAAATACCGCCTTATATGAACTCCACGCCCTTCTTCCCCCAGTTGCGCGCCCGGCTCGCGGCCTTGGGCCAGCGCACGGCCGGCGCCGTGCGCCCATTCGATTTGCTCGCGCTGGCCGAGCACTTCCGCGACTTGTTGCCCCCAGCCCTGCTGGCCTCCGAGGACCAAGCAAGTGTCAGTCCTCACTATTGACACAACCGTCACAGAGGTCAAACCATAACAAGGTGCGTTTTCCGGGTTGACTCAATGGCCCGCCTGAATGGATTGGGAACCGGGGAGTTTGGCCGCAAATGAACGCAGCCAGTCATCCTCGAGAGG
>Ga0302275_10006836_pt1 | contig 10723 bp, 8 predicted proteins | sample III_Bog_N2_2_FD_200229 | JGI IMG/M metagenome (GOLD analysis project Ga0302275, IMG submission 200229) | Peat permafrost microbial communities from Stordalen Mire near Abisko, Sweden - III_Bog_N2_2 | ecosystem: Environmental > Terrestrial > Soil > Wetlands > Peat | place: Sweden: Abisko... | reverse complement strand
GGTCGGCCTGGGAGCTGGCCCATGTGGCGATCAATGCGCCGGCGGAAGAGGATGCTTCGGAGACTCTTGTCGGCAACGCACTGGCGAGGCCGGCGTTGGTTAGCGCCTGAAGACGGTCCCTTCTAAGTCCTCACTTTCCTTAAGCGAAAAGAATGCACATGGGCGCGGCTACTGGGAAACTTTTGCCGTGTTCTGCCAGCACGCCTGTTTCCGGGTTGCGGGCAAAGACGGCGATGTTGTTTGAATCCTGATTAGCTACCAGCATCCAGCGCTCGGTTGGATCGAGGGTGAAGTTGCGAGGAATTTTTCCGCCGCAGCTGGAGCGGGCGATGGGCGTGAGCGCGCCGGTTTTGGGATCGGCTTGGAGGCTGAAGAGAAAGTCGTCATCGCGATTGGCGAAGTAAACGAATTTGCCGTCGCGGGAGATGACGGTGTCGCAGGCACGGGTTGAGCCGTGGTAACCCTCGGGGAGCAGGTTGAGGCGCGTGACGAGAGTGAGGCTGCCGTCGGTTTTGTTCCAGGCGAGGACGTCGACGGTTGAATCGAGCTCATTCACGCAGTAGGCAGTGTAGCCGTTGGGATGGAAGTGGAGAGTGCGGCATCCTGCGCCGGGACGGGCGTGGTACGTTCCGGATAATATGAGCTGCGGTGAGCCAACTTTCAAAGTTGGTATTGTGTCATCAATCGGTGGTGGAACGCTGATTCTGTAAATATGTATGCAATCGGCTCCCAAATCGTTGATATAGGCGAACTGATTGTCCGGCGAGAAGGAAGCAAAATGGGCGTGGGCACTCTGCTTTCGGTCGAGGTTGGGGCCGTGGCCTTTGTAATAAAACTGATTCAACGGCCGAATTATCCCATTGAAAACTGAATAAAACGCCGCCGAACCACCGCCATAGTCGGCCGAGAGTAGCAATTTCCCCGTTTGATCGACAGCCACATGACAAGTGCCCTTGCCGGCCGAGGACCAAGCGGAAACTCTTTCCAGGTTGCCATTCACAACTTGGAAACTTACCACTCCTCCCGTTGGCTTGCCGTTGAAGGAATCGACCTCGGAAGCTGCATAGAGAAATGCGCGATCCGGGGAAAACGTGATCCAATCCACGTTGTCGAGCTTGGCGGCTACGCCAGAGGGTGCGAGTTCGGCCGTCGCTGGGTCCCAATCGAATGCGAGAATGCCGTCGGGCTTGTTGGAGCCGATGAAGACACGCTGGCGTGGGGTTGCGGCGAACGAAGGCGAGGCGGCGGCGAGGGTAGCGGCAGAGGCTGTCATCAGGAAGGCCCGGCGATTCAGTTTGTTCATAGCAGAAAAGATTGTCGCCGATGGAGCGACCGATGCGCCAGCCAACTGTGGTTCTCTCCTCCTCTACACTTGAGGCAGAACTGAGGATTGAGGGAGCAGCTTGTCGCATTTCATCAGCTTTGTGCGAATTCCGGCGTTGGCTATCCGGCAGCATCTTTTTCCGCTCGCCCCGCTGGGTGTGCTGGAGGAAGACCGGCTGCGGATGCATGTCTGGCCGAACGATATCGACTTCAACCTGCACCTGAACAATGCACGGTATCTGAATATTATGGATTATGCACGGACGCATCTGCTGGCGCGGACCGGACTGCTGGAACACATTGTGCGGGCGCGATGGCAGCCGATGGTGGGCGCGGTGTGGATCACGTATCGGCGTTCTCTGCCCGTGTTTTCGAACTTCTGGCTGAGTTCGCGGCTGGTTTGCTGGGACGAGCGATGGTTTTACATTGAGCAGACGTTTGAAGGGCGGCAAGGGCTTGCCGCGGTGGGCTGGGTGAAGGGCGTGCTGCGTGACAAACGTGGGACAGTGGAACCCCAAGCGGCGATTGAGAACGTTGCTCCCGGTGCGGTCAGCCCGCCCATGCCCGAAGCTATTGCGACATGGAACGAGCTGACGCGCGAAAAGCTGGCGGCGAGTTGACGGGCCGCCGAGTGGAAAGCCGGGCGAATTATCGACCGAGGGTGAAGATGACGTTGACGGTGGTTTCGACTTCGACAGGTTCTCCGCCGAGCAGATATGGACGGTAGCGCCAAGTCTTGACGGCGTCGATGGCGGATTGCTGGAGCACGGGCGGACCGCTGACGACGCGCAGGTTTTCAATGGTGCCGGCTTTGGAGATGGTGGCCTGCAAGACTACGGTGCCTTCAGCGTGCATTGCAACCGCGATGCGCGGGTAGACGGGAATGTTTTTGCTGATCAGCAAGCCTTCAACCACCGGGGCGGAGAGGCGGACGACGGGGGCTTTGGGAACGAGGCTAACGACGGGGGGTGCGGGGTAGCCAGGGCTGGAAGGACCGATTCCGCCGGGGATGCCTGAGGGCTGATCCCAGCTTTGGAAAACGGGACTGGGCGCAGGATCCGGCTTGTCTGGAATTGTGATGAAGTGCGGAATTGTTTGCGGAGCCTCGTAAGGGTTCTGCTGCTGTTGAGCCGAAGCGCTCACCGGATGAGCGGGTTGCGGAGTCGGCTGTGTGGGCGCGGGTGGGGGTGGAGGAACTTCAACAAGAAATGGAAACGCCTGACGCGGCAACGCTTCAGGGTAGATGAGCGGAATGAGGATCAACGCGAGCAGAATGGAGCCGTTGAAGAGGGTTGCGGCGATCATCCAGCCGCGGCTGCGGGTGCGGATTCTGCCTGTGGATTCGAAAGTGGAGTCTTCAAACATGGCCTGCCTCCCGGTAATAGTTCAGCCGCGCCGGCCGGGAGTCAGGAGGGTCATGCTGCAAGGCGCAGGCGGGCTGACCGCTCTGCGCCGCCTGATCTATGGACGATCCGGAGCGCAGGGAGCGGGGCTTACCATCCCACCGACGAAGACCTGTCGCTGGGAACCATTGAGCCATCCGTTCATCCCAATCGGAACCACTGTGCTTGTGTAGACACCGACTGCGCGAGAAGTGTTCCCGCGCTGATTTATGAGTTGCGCCAATCATGTGCAAGGTGCGTTACACTCCAGAAGATTCACAACGGCAAACGTTGGAGTTGGTATGAAATTGCATCACTTGTTTTACATTGCAGCAGCCGCAATCGGAATATCCCATGTACAGGCGCAGGAAGCATCTCCTGGTCCCACGCCCGGACCTAACCCCGAAGCAACGCTCCAATACATTCACGGCGCGTGGGACACGCTGACGCGCTCGATGACGGACTGCCACTCGCTGGTGGACAGCAAGGTGACGGCGAATCCTGTGCTGTATCTTCCGGCCGAAGTGACTGCTCCGCCGGACGTGACTGCGCTGGTGCAGAAATGCAATGTGCGCGTGGTTACGCTGCCGCGCCGCATTGAGAAGCTGGACGATGTACGTCCGGAGGAGTTATCGGCGGCTGGCCTGTTGTATCTACCGAATCCATATGTATGGCTGGGATAGTTACTTTATTGTTCTTGGATTGGAAGCCGACCATCGAGAAGCTTTGGCCAAGGGCATGGTGGATAACTTCCTTTTCGAGATTGACCATTATGGCTCGGTCCTGAATGCCAATCGGACTTACTACCTGACGAGGTCGCAGCCGCCATTTCTAACATCGATGATACGAGCGGTGTATGAGAATCCGAAGAGCTTCGCTGCTACGCCGGAGGGCCGGATAGAAGCCAAGCAGTGGTTGCAACACGCCTATACGTTGGCGGAGAGGGACTACTCGACATGGATTCGCCCGGAGCACAAGGCAGGAACAACGGGGCTGGCGCGCTACTACGACTACGGGCATGGGCCGGTACCGGAAGAATCCGACGACAGCACATATTATCCCGACGTAATCCGCTGGCTGGCGGCGCATCCGGGACAGGGTGAGGGGATGCTGGTGAAGGGTTCGGAGCATCCAGATGCGGCAGAAGCGGCGCGGCTGAAGCTGAACAGTTGCGACCTGCAGGCGAGCGTTGTGTGTGCGCGTGCGTGGGCACAGGGTTATCGACTGAGCCGGGATTTTTATGAGGGTGACAGGGCGATGCGGGAGTCGGGATTTGATCCCGGCTTTCGGTTTGGCCCCTTCGATGGAGCTACGGGGCATTATGCGCCGGTGTGCTTGAACAGCCTTCTGTATCGCTACGAAAAAGACCTGGAGCACTTTGCGCATCTGCTAGCGATTCCAGCGGACGCGGTGCGTTGGAATCATCGCGCGAAGGCGCGGGACGTGGCGATGCAGCGCTATCTTTGGAGGTCCAAGGATGGCGTATTTGCAGATTATGACTTTGTCCATGCGAAGACATCCACGTATGCCTATATAAGTTCGCTCTACCCGCTGTGGGCGGGCGTGGCTACGCGGGAGGAAGCGACGCAGGTGGTTGCCAAGCTGAATCTGTTTGAGCGGCCAGGGGGGTTGTCGATGAGCAATTTCAACTCCGGACTGCAGTGGGACGAGCCATTTGGCTGGGCGCCGACGAACTGGATCGGAGTGGCGGGATTAGAGGCGATGGGCTTCCGCAAGGAGGCACAGCGGATTGCCCATAACTTTGACGCCATCATCGACGAAGGCTTTGCGCACGACGGGACGATTGTGGAGAAGTACAACGTGACTGCGGGTAACTCAGATGTGCATGTAAGCACTGGATACAAGGCGAACCAGATTGGGTTTGGGTGGAGTAATGCTGTGTATCTGAAGATGAAGGAAGTCGAAGGACAGGGTATAGAGAATAAGTAATAAGGCTCACCTGAAAATGAAAGGGGGCGCTTCCAACTTTTGGAGGCGCCCCTTTCATTGCAGTCGATGTTATTCGGGAAGTGACAAGTTGCCCTTGATGTTGAAGGAGGCTGTAACTACTTGAATGCCGGTGTTGGGTTGACCACCGCCGACGGAGACCTTGTACTGGCCTTCAGCAACGATGGGCTCGCCTGCTTCGGTGACCATGCTGAGGTCGCGCGGTTGCAGATCGAAATGCACCTTCTGTACTGCGCCGGCTTCAAGATGTACGCGCGTGAATGCACGTAATGCGCGCAAGGGCGCACCGGGGATCTTGGGGAATTCGAGATAGAGCTGGGCTACTTCATCCCCTGCTTTTTTGCCTGTGTTGGTGACTGTGACATCGAAGCCAACTGTGTTGCCTGCGGGGACTGATTCTGTGGGTCCGGTGAGTCCACTGTAAGCAAACTTTGTGTAACTCAGGCCGTAGCCGAAGGGATAGAGCGGAGTGCCTTCGAAGTAGCGATAGGTGCGGCCCTTCATGGCATAGTCTTCGAAAGGCGGAAGCTGACTGACGTCCTTGTAGAACGTAACCGGAAGGCGGCCGGCGGGGTTGTTTTTGCCTGAGAGCGTTTCGGCCACTGCCGATCCACCTTCCTCGCCGGGATAGAAGGCGTCGATGATGGCGTTGGCATGATCGTTGGCCCAGTTGACGGAGAGGGCGCTGCCGTTGGTGAGCACTACGACGAGTGGCTTGCCGGTGGCGGACATGGCCTCGATGAGCTCTTCTTCCGCTTTGGGCAGATCAAGCGAGGTGCGGTCGCCACCTTTGAAGCCGGGCTCTTCAACCTGCATCTCTTCGCCTTCGAGTTCACTGGTGATACCGACGACAGCGACAACGACGTCAGCGGATTTGGCGGCGGCGATGGCCGCGGGCTGGGGCTTGAGGTCGACGAGTGCCCAGACGAGTTTGGCGGCGGGTTTGGAGTTTTCGCCGGGGGCGAAGTCGACTTCAAGCTTGGCGGGCTTTCCGGCCTCAAGATGGACGCGGCCAACCTTGGCGTCGACGCCGTTGTTGTCCCAGGCGGAGGTTACGTTTTTGCCGTCGAGACGGACGCGGAAGAAGCCGTTGGCGACTAGGCCAAGGTTGTAGTCGCCGGTGGTGGGGGCGGTGAGGTCGGCCTTCCAGAGGACGGAGAGCGGGTTGACGCCGGTAGCGGCAGCGGGCACAGGCGCGAGGCTGTAGTCGAGGGCCGGATCGATGCGCGTGGCCAGCGAGGCGGTACGTTTGGGGTGGTTGATGTCGCTGAGATCGAGTTTGGCGAAGTCGATGCTGACACCGGGCTTGCCCTCGAAACTGAGAGCGGAAGCGGGTACGGGCTCGGCGGAGTGGCTGAGGAACTGAGTGCCTTCAACGTAGTTGACGGTAGCGTTAGGGAATTCTTTGCGGATGCCCTCGAGGATGGAGACCGTGTGGCTGGGTTGGCCGTTGTAGTTGCCTAGAAGGACCTTGGTCTGATCGGCGAGAGGGCCGACGACCGCGATCTTGATACTGGAGGTCTTGAGGGGCAGTGTGCCGTCATTTTTGAGCAGGACCATGGACTTATTGGCAATTTGGCGGGCCAGGGCGCGATGAGCCGGTGAGTCGAGTTCCTTGGGATCGATTTTGGTGTAGGGGACCATCTCCGGCGGATCGAAAAGGCCGAGCTTGATGCGCGCAGTGAAGAGGCGGACAACGGCGGTGTCGATCTCAGACTCTTTGAGGTAGCCTTCTTTGACGGCGTCGAGATAGGCACGGTAGTCGCTGTCGTCCTTGACGAGGTTGCCGCCATCGGCGCACTCGTTATCCATGCCTCGGCGGACGCTGACAGCAGAGGACTCGGCCTGGGTGGCGTTGAACTTGTGGCCGTTGTGAACGTCGATGATGGCGCCGCAGTCGGAAACCACGTAGCCCTGGAAGGTCCACCAGCCGCGGAGCATGTCCTGGAGCAGGAACTCATTGGCGCAGGCGGGCTGGCCGTTGATGGAGTTGTAGGCGCACATGATGGAGGCGGCGTGGCCCTCTGTGATGGCGGCGCGGAAGGCGGGCAGGTAGGTATCTTCTTCGTCGTGCTTGCTGATTGGAACTTCAGCGGTGTGGCGGGTAGTCTCAGGGCCGGAGTGGACAGCGAAGTGCTTGGGAGTGGAGATGACGCGGTAGTAGCGGGGATCGTCACCCTGCATCCCAGTGACGAAGGCTACGCCCATGCGGCCGGTAAGAAACGGGTCTTCACCGTAGGTTTCCTGGCCGCGTCCCCAGCGAGGATCGCGAAAGATGTTGATGTTGGGCGACCAGAAGTCGAGGCCCTGGAAGAAGAGGTTGGCGCGTTTTTCGCGCTGTGCCTGCTCGTACTTGATGCGGCCTTCGGTGGAGATGGCTTCCGCCATTTTGTGGATGGCGGGCGGGTCGAAGGTGGCGGCGAGGCCAATTGGCTCCGGAAATTCGGTGACACCGTTGTTGATGACGCCGTGGAGAGCTTCACTCCACCAGTCGTAGTAGGGAACGTTCAGGCGGTGGATGGCGCGAGCCTGGTTGACGAGTTGCGAGGCTTTTTCGTCGAGGGACATTTGCTGGACGAGGGCTGCGGCGCGCTTCTCGGGAGGCAGGGTGGTGTCGAGCCAGACGGGCTTTTGGGCTTCTTGTTTTGGAGGTTGCTGTGCGGCAGAAAGGCCCGTGGCGCAGATGATGGTGAACGCGGCCAGATGAGTTGCGAGGTTCTTCATTCCGTCTCCCAATGGCGGCTTTAAATCACTCCTGCGAGATTTGGCAGCAGGAGTTTTTGGAACCGCTCTTCGGGAGGCAACGCTAAAGGGCTGGGAGACGAAAGTCAAGCACGCGGAATGAGCGAAGGGCTTAAGTAAATCGCTTTCCCAGCATTAACGATAGTACGGCGGATAGGGAGGGCGGGGGTAGTAGGCCCAGGGGGATGGAGCGGTGATGGCCCAGATGAGGGCGACGACCCAGCCGATGAATGTCCAGCCGAGAAAGAGGTTGAGCAGGGTGATGGGCGCCCGCTCGTGGAGGTGGCGATGGCCCGCGATGATCGAGGGGAGAAAGTAGATGACGAGAAAGAAGAGAAGGTGAATCATCGGACTGTACCTCCTGTGAGGCGGCTTTGTGCCCCCCGCCTTCGGGCTCGGCGATTGGTGCTGCGTCCCCGTTGAAGAATATTTACGGAGTATGACTGCGGAAAGTTCCCGCGTGAGAGCTTGTGGCATGCTGCATTACTTGAGGTGCGCAGCTGCTTTTGAACCCCAAAACCCCTCCAAAACTGCATTAAACGGCCCATAAATCGCGGTTTTTGAGCGGAAAAGCGATGTTTTTTGCGAGATTTGTTTACTGATTGATACATGGGGCGAATATGCAAACTATTCATTGTGTTGCCTTTGCGAGAAATGCGGCCGTCGGGGGGATTGATTTTTGAGGGGGGAGGGGGTGGGTATCTGTTTTTTTTGACCGGGCACATCCCTGACAAGCTGAACCGAGCGCATCCCCGGCGGGATACGCCTGCGGGTTTGGAAGTCGTGATCACAGTTCCGATTGTGCGACTCCGGAGTGTATAAATCTGCAAAGAATGCTGAGGAGGCGCGACGCGTTAGTGTTTCGGCGCCGGGCTCGAAGAAACCGGCGTAGCCTGAGAGGCAGCGCTTTGCTCGAGCGATACGTGGCACGACCTGCTGCAAGGAGGCGGGGATGACGTTTCGGGATCTGGAGTGGCTATTCCCGATTGTTGTTACTCTTCACAATGCGGAAGAAGCAATTGGGTTTCCGAGTTGGTCGAGGGGGACAGGACGGCGGTGGCATGGATCTATCACACCGGGTACCTTCCGTTTTGCTGCGGCGATCCTTGCGCTATTGGCTTTCGCTGTCACCGGGATGAGCCTGGTTTCGGGGAAGCAGACGGTCTGGACTTATCTGACTTTTGGGTATATCGCCGGTGTGCTGGCCAATGCTTTTGCGCCACACGTGGCAGCGACGATCGCGCTGCGCAGATATGTGCCCGGAGTCGGCACAGCCGTACTGCTGAACTTGCCGGTGCTGACTTTGTTGGTGTTGTGCGCGCTCAAGGAGGGATACGTCTCCGGTTGGAAAGCCGTGGCGTATTGCGTTGGAGTGACCGGTGCTCTGATCGCCTCCATCCCCGTATTGATCAAGCTGGGCAAAGCGCTGAAACTGTGAAACTGATTGGGCACCGCGGCCCATCGTGCCGATTTTGGAGCACGTTGTCGCCCGAGTGAATCGCGAGGTCGGAATTGCGCTACGCTTCCCGCTGAGTGAATGTGACGCTTGCGAAAGTGCCACACCTGTCCGTAACGCTTCTCTGCGCCATGCCTAGCATGGTGGAATGAAGAACTACCTTTTCGCATTGCTGCTTCTCAGTCCGCTTTTCGTAGTGCCGGCAGCAGCAAAGAACCTTGATTGGAATACCGTCAAGAAGATTCCACCCGGCACCCAAATCTTCGTCAGAACCTCAGGAGGAACGATGTGCTCCCTCCAGCAGGTGACCGACGACAAGCTCTTCTGCACAAGGGATTATCCGGGTTCGAATTTCCACGGCACGCATTCGGACCTGGACTACAACCGCGCGGAGGTTCACGACGTTTGCGTAGGAGACATTGCCACATGCACGGCGTTTGACTTGTCGGGAGGGTCTCCCTTTCTGATCGTGGCTGCTGAGGCCGGAGGGGGTTGGCATGCCGGTACTGAGCCCAATTTGTTCGGAGGAGTCAAGCTTGGTCTCAGTGGAGTCGCCATGGACCTGCAATATGATCGCCTCGATGGCCACGGCGGTTTTTCGGTCGAAGGATCTGGTGTAGTTCCCGTGTTCAGGGTGCCGCGATTCAGGCCGAAGAATGACCGGCTCCTTTTCAGGCTTTATGCGGAACCCGGGTTAGGCTACCGGGCCGGAGATGGCCTCTTTGGGCAATACGCAAGTGCCAAGGCGCTGATGCTCTTTGGTAGCAAGTGGATCAACGACAGACCGTCTCCTTATATCGAGATTCAGCATCGTTTTCCATTCGACTCGCTGCTTTCCGGCGACAATCGTATCGCCTTCGGCGTACTTTGGGGCATATGTGAGCATTGCGGGTTGGACTAGAACCTTGCTACGTGCCGGGTTCGAAGAAGTCGCTTAGGCCGGCGCGTTGTGCGTGGGTGGCCATAGTGGATTGGATCTCAAGCGCGAGTTCGAGCGCGTTGCGGCCCTGGCGGGCTGTGACATGGGGCTCGCGGCGGGTGCGGACGGATTCAAGGAAAGATAGGATTTCAAGGCGCAGTGGCTCGCCGGGAGTGACTTCAGGTTTGGAGAAGCTGAGGCCGGGTTGCGCTCCGCCGGGGCTAATGAACTGCGCAAGGGCTGCTGGATCGATCTTCGCCATGGAGGCAAACTGCGCGATCATGGCTGGATCGACTTTTGCGAGGTCGATTTTGCCGGATGCGATGCCCTCGGCAACGGCCGGCGGCAGGAGCGAGGAGACCTGGGGTGGCAGCGAAGCAAGAAGATCCGCCGGCGACCTTTTGCCTGCGACCTCGTCTACGCGAATGACGAGAAGGTCCTGACGGGCGTAGTCGATGGAGACGTACTGGCGGGGTTCAAAGAAGCGGAGCTTGCGGACGCGTTCGGTGGAGACGCGGGATGCGGTGAAGTTGGCCACGCAGCCGGATTCAAGCTCGACGCGGACATTGGCGATGTCAACCTTCGGGGACAGGATGGGCAGGCCGACGGCGCGCACTTCGCGAACCGGCGATGCGCCGAAGGTGAGCACGATGTCGAGATCGTGAATCATGAGGTCGAGGACCACGTCGACATCGAGCGAGCGGGGCGTGAAGATGGAAAGCCGGTGCGCCTCAAAGAACATGGGGCGGCGGAGTTTGGGCTGGACGGCCAGGACGGCGGGATTGAAGCGCTCAAGATGGCCGGGCTGCAGAATGCGGCTGCCTTTGGCGGCGCGGCTGATGAGGTCGTCAGCTTCGGCAAGTGTCGCGACCAGCGGCTTTTCAACGAGCAGGTCTAGGCCCGCATCGAGCAGGGCTGCCGCTACGGCATGGT
>Ga0302275_10006833_pt1 | contig 10725 bp, 10 predicted proteins | sample III_Bog_N2_2_FD_200229 | JGI IMG/M metagenome (GOLD analysis project Ga0302275, IMG submission 200229) | Peat permafrost microbial communities from Stordalen Mire near Abisko, Sweden - III_Bog_N2_2 | ecosystem: Environmental > Terrestrial > Soil > Wetlands > Peat | place: Sweden: Abisko... | reverse complement strand
CCTCATGGCGCAGGTAGAGGCACGGCGCACTGGAGCCGGAGAACAATCGCGGCAGTCCTTTCTCATAGAAGGATTGCCGCATCTTCTTGCTATCATGGAAGGACTATGAAGATCGCAGGCACAATTCGCAATCGTCTTCTGGCGGCGGCCGTTTTTGCCGTTATTCTTGCTGGAGCGCCCGTACGTGCGCACGCGGTTTCCAAAGAGATGGTCCAGTTGCAGACGCAGGTGCAGCAACTGCTCGATATGGTGCAGCGTATCCAGTCCACGCTCGACACACGCTTTGGCGTGCTGCAGAATCTGGCCCAGCAAACCGCGGACCAGGCCAAGCAGATGGGCGTCACCGTGAACGACCTGCAGCAAAAACTGAATACGCAGAACCAGGAACTGGGCGGCAAGATTGACACCGTCAGCGGCCAGGTGCAGTCGCTCAACGACTCGGTAGACGAGCTGAAGACGCGCATCGCCAAGCTCGACAAGACCGTTCAAGACCTGCAGACGCAATTGCAGAACATCCAGAACCCGCCGGCCCAGCAAGCGGGAATGCAGACGCCAGGCGCGCCCAATGCAGCACCGGGCGCGGGACAAGCAGGCGGAGCAATGGGGCAAGGGTCGGCTCCGGGAGCGGCGCCAGGGTCGGCTCAAGGATCGGCTTTTAGCGCGACTGCGCCGGCAATGAATCAGGCGCCTCCGCTGAAAGAGACCTATCAGAGCGGCGTGCGCGACTATACCGCGGGCAGATATCAACTGGCATCGAGCGAATTTCAGGACGTGATCCACTTTTACGGGTCGGACGACCTGGCCGGCTCAGCGCAGTTCTATCTGGGCGAGATCGCCTACCAGCAGCAGCAATACGATGCCGCCGTGAACGCCTACAACGCGGTGCTGGAAGGTTTCGCCGGCAACACCAAGGCTCCGGCGGCGCAGTTGCACAAGGGGCTCGCCCTGCTGGCCGAGAACAAGCACGACGCGGGGGTTCACGAACTGCGCCTGCTCGTCCAACGTCATCCGCGCACGCCTGAGGCAGCCGCCGCGCGCACCAAGCTCAACAGCATCGGCGTGCATGTCGTCACCACCACCAAGTAGCCAGGCAGCCAGAACAGCAAAAACCCCGCCGCTGGCGGGGTTTTTCTTTTGGAGGACGAAATTGCTTCGCGTAAGACCCTATGCCATTGAGTGAGGATCGTTCGCGCTCAAGTTCATGCTCTTCCGGTGGCGAAGATCCGCGCCCTGCACCCAGAAGACGACGTCTTCCGCGATATTGGTCGCGTGGTCGGCAACCCGCTCAAGGCTGCGGCTGATCATGAGCGCATTCAGCGCCTGCGGAGCGATGTGGCTCTGCTCTTCCATCACCTTGGTCAGCGCCTTGTAAGCCGCGCGGTTCATGGCGTCCACGGCGTCGTCCATAGTGAGCACGCTGCGCGCCACATCGGCGTCGCCCTCGATGAAGGCCTGCAGGCTCTTGCGCACCATCTCTGAGGCCAATGCCGCCATCCGCGGAATATCCACCGGCAGATCGGCCACCGCCATCTTGTCCATCACGCGCACGCGATCGCTGATGCTCTTGGCCGCGTCGCCAACGCGCTCAAGGGCGGCGTTGATTTTGATTACGCTCAGGATGAAGCGCAGATCGATGGCCATGGGTTGCTCCATGGCGAGCAGATCGATGGCCGATTGATCGATGTCGCGCTCAAGCCGGTTGATGGCGAGTTCGCTGCGGCTCACCAGATCGCAAATCGAGAGGTCGCGCACGCGATAAGCCTCTATGGCGCGCTGAATCGCCTGCTCGGCCAATCCTGCCATCACCAGCAGGTTCTCTTTCAAATCGTCTAAACTCTGCTGAAACCGTATGCGCGTCATCCGAACCTGCCCGTGATGTAATCTTCAGTGCGTTTGTCGCTGGGGTTGGTGAAGATCTTGTGAGTCGAATCGAACTCCACCATGCGGCCGTTCAAAAAGAACCCCGTCTTCTCAGCAACGCGCGCCGCCTGTTGCATATTATGCGTAACAATCACAATAGTGTACTGCGATTTCAACTGGAAGATCAGGTCCTCAATCTTCGAAGTTGAAACCGGATCGAGCGCTGAGGCGGGTTCGTCCATCAGCAGCACTTCAGGGTCAACGGCAAGAGCGCGCGCAATGCAAAGCCTCTGCTGCTGGCCGCCCGAAAGGCTGGCGCCGGACTTCTTCTTCAAATCGTCCTTTACTTCGTCCCACAACGCGGAGTTCTTCAGAGACTTTTCGACAACCTCGTCCAGATGACGGCCATTCGAATACCCGTTCAGCTTCAGCCCGGCCGCCACATTGTCGTAAATCGACATGGTGGGAAACGGGTTGGGGCGCTGGAAGACCATGCCCACGCGGCGGCGAATCTGCACCGGCTTGCAATCGTTATAAATGTCAAGATCGCCAATGCGCACCGAGCCCGTGACTCTGCCAACCGGGTTGGTCTCGTGCATGCGATTCAGGCAGCGGACAAACGTGCTTTTGCCGCATCCCGACGGCCCAATCAGCGCCGTGGCATGGTTCGCGGGAATATGCAGATTGATGTCCTGCAGCGTGTGATTGGTTCCGTACCACGCGTTCAGGTTGGTAACCTCGATGCCTACGCCCACTTGCGCACTTCTCCTTCTGCTCAGCGCTGCAGCCGATCCATTTCGCCGCGTCGCTTCTCATGCACGGCTCCCGCAATCGCGGAGCCGCTTAGCTGTTGCCCTTCAAAATGCCGCGGCTGGTCACGTAACGAACCAGTGAAACGGCAACCACGATCAATACGATCAAAACCAGAGATCCCGCCCATGCCAGCCTGTGCCAGTCATCGTAGGGCGACATTGCGTACACATAAATCTGCAGCGGCAGCGCGGCGATCGGCTGATTCAGGCTCGAGCTCCAGAACTGGTTTCCAAGCACGGTAAAGATCAGCGGCGCTGTTTCGCCGGCCACCCGCGCAAAAGCCAGCATGCAGCCGGTAATAATGCCGGGCGAAGCGGTCTTGAGCGAGATGGACAGCACCGAGCGCCAGTTGGGCACGCCCAAGCCAAGAGCGGCTTCGCGAATTGCGTGCGGCACCATCAGCAGCATCTCTTCAGACGTGCGGCACACTGTGGGGATCATCATAAAGCCCAGAGCCACGCCGCCAGAGAATGCCGAGAAGTGCCCCGTGAACGGCAGAAACGGGATCTTGGGAACAACGATTAGCGCATAAGCCGCCAGCCCCATCACAATCGAGGGCACGCCGTTCAGCACGTCCGCGGTAAAACGAATGGCATTGGCCAGCTTGCCACCCCGGCCAAACTCCGCCAGAAAAATGCCGCCTCCAATGCCGATGGGGATTCCGATGACACTGGCCAACGCAAGCAGAATTGCCGATCCCACAATCGAGTTGGCCATGCCGCCACCGGTCTCGCCCACCGGCTTGGGAATCTGCGTGAAAAACGCCAGATTGAGCGAACTTGCTCCCTTGTACACCAGATAAACAAAGATAGCGATCAGAGGCGCGATCACGATCAAGGTAGCCGCGATCGCCAGCCCCGTGACGGTGTGATCGGTCACGGCCCGTATCTGCGATCGTAGATTTGAACTCTGGGTGTTCACTCCTCTGATTCACTCGCATTCGGCTAGTTCACCTGCGACGGCGTACCCCTGGTGACAGCCCACAGCAGCAGCTGGGCAAAGGCGTTCACAATAATGGTTACAATAAACAGCGCCAGGCCAATCTCGGTGAGTGCGCTCAAATGCATGTCGCTTACGGCTTCTGCGTATTCGTTGGCAATCACGGTCGCCATTGAACTGCCATTCGCCAGCAGCGAACGATGAATCTCAGGCGTTGCACCGATCACCATGGCCACCGCCATGGTCTCACCCAGCGCGCGGCCCAGGCCCAGAATGATTGCGCCGACAATGCCGATGCGGGCATTGCGCAGAACGCCCATGCGGATCATCTCCCAGCGCGTTGCCCCCAATGCCAGAACCGCCTCGCGCTGCGAGTGCGGCACCACGCTCATTACTTCGCGGGTAAGTGACGAGATGATGGGAAGAATCATGATGGCCAGAATCACGCCGGCCGACAAGTACCCAAGACCCGTAGGATTGTCATCGGCAAAGAAACCGGTCCAACCAAAGAGTTTGATCAGCAGTGGATTGATATGCTCGCGCAACAGCGGTACCAGCACGGTCACGGCCCACAATCCATAAATTACGCTGGGAATCGCGGCGAGCAGCTCGGTAAGAAACGCCAGCGGTCCGCGCAAAACGCGGGGGCACATCTCGGTGAGAAACACCGCTACGCCAATCGCCAGCGGAACAGCCAGCAGCAGCGAAAGAAATGAGGAAACCAGGGTGCCGTAGATAAACGGCCGGGCGCTGAACTGCTCATTCACCGGATCCCAGAACATGGTCATGTGCGTGTCGGGATCGGTAAAGACGCGGTAGAAAAAGCTGAAGCCGAACTTATGCCAGGTGAGTTGCGATCGGAGCACCAGTTCAAGGGCAATGAGCGAGACGATGACAAAAATGCTTAACCCGCACAGCAGCATCAGCCAGGCAAACAAGCGGTCGGCCGTGGCCGAGCTGCCGCGCGAGAGCAGAAAGCTGCGTACAGCCGAGACCTCGGCTGCGGGGACCTCGGCAGGTACGTCGACATCCGATGGTCCGGTTTCCGGCTGAAATTGAGCCTGAGAGATGCGTATATCGGGCACGTTTGCGTTCACCAAAAGTAAGGCTAACGGGCAATTGTGAACAAGAGGTTACAAGTCTGCTAAATCCAGTGCGTTGAATGAGAAAAATCGCTTCCAGAGCAAGCGCGCCTCCTTTTCCGGCAGCAGCCGCGCCACTGAGAGGACGCCCTCAGGCCTCAATCCGCGGTATAGCGATGTACTTAAATGAAATCTATGGTTTACGCTCGAAGTAAAACATGCTAAAACTCCAAAATGGCAATAAGTAAGAAGCCTGCGCCTCCAGCGCACATGAATCTGAGAATGCTCGCCGAGCACCTCAAGCTTTCGCAAACCACGGTTTCGCTGGTTCTTAACAACTCCCCCTCCGCAAAATCCATTCCGCAGGAGACGCGCCAGCGCGTGCGCGACGCTGCCGAACAATTCAACTACCGGCCCAATTACTTTGCGCGTTCCCTCAGAAAAAGACGCTCCATGAGCGTTGGCGTGCTGGCTCCTGACCTGAGCGAAGGCTACTTTACGCGCGTGATGAGCGGCGTGGTTGAGGAGCTGACCCAGGCCCACTACTTCTACTTCACCGCCTGCCACGACTGGAATCAGGAGCTGATTGAGGATTACCCGCGCATGCTGGTGGAGCGCGCCGTGGACGGCTTTCTTCTGCTGAATACACACATGGATGACATCGCCGTGCCCATCCCGGTGGTCGCCATCTCGGCGCACATCGCCAACCCCAACGTAACCAATATCGTGATCGATCACCGCAAGGCGGTTGAGCTGGCATTGAAGCATCTGTTCGACCTGGGACACAGGCGCATTGCTTTCATGCGCGGTCCGCGCGTCATTCCCGACTCGGGCATCCGCTGGGAATCCATCAAGCATGTCGCCGCCGATTTGGGACTCAAGATCGATCCGGCGCTGGCCATCCGGCTCGATACGGACGGCTGGTCGATGAAGACCGGCCGGCATCCCATGGCGCCGGAGATCGGCTACAAGCCGATGCAGGCGCTCTTGAAAACCCGTCCGAACTTTACTGCGGTTTTCTGCTTCAACGACATCGCCGCAATCGGTGCAATCCGCGCGCTCAAGGATGCGGGACTGAGTGTGCCCGGCGATGTTTCAGTGGTGGGCTTTGACGATATTCAATCGGCCGAATACTGCACCCCGTCGCTGACCACCGTCCGCCAGCCGCTGCATGAGATGGGCAAGCGCGGCGCGCAGGTGCTGCTGGAGCGCATTGCCGACCGGGAAAGAGCCTATCCAAGGGATATTGTCATGACGCCGGAGTTGGTTGTCCGCGAATCGACAGGCCCCGCCGCAAAGCGCAAGTAGCGTCTGCTCAGGAGCAGGCCGCCTCAAGCCATCGGCTGATGTAGACCTGCGCGTGCGCTTCTCCGCAGTAGTGCCGCGCGCCCGTCTCATTGGCAGCTTCTTGCGTCCACTTGTAGACGGTTAACTGAGCGCTGTTGCAGCGGACCACAAGCCAGTGCAGCGGCTGTTGGCTCTCTTCGCCGCAAATCTCGCATCGATAAATTGTGTCGATCATGTTGGCCTCATTTGGGGATTTCCCGTCTGCGCGGGCTACTCAAGCATCTGCAGGTGGAGCGGTTCGCCGATCAGGCAATCCATCTTGCCAATCAGGGCCAGGGCGCGCCGCATGGCGGAGGGCGTGCACGGCTCCACGGTCACTACGAAGGGCAGCGCATGAGGCGGGTAGCCCGACTTCTGCACAATGGCGCGAATGTTGATGCGCTCTTTTGCCAGCGCGCCGGTAATCTCCGCCACAATGCCGGGGCGATCGTTTACCGTGAATCGAATATAGTGGGCAACCTCAAACTCCGCGCCCAGCCGCGCCGGCTCTGAGGGAATCTCAACACGCCGCGAATCGTGCGCCAGCGCAAGCAGATCGCTGACCACGGCAACCGCGGTAGGATGCCCGCCCGCGCCGTGCCCTGAGAAGACCACGTCGCCGCCATAATGGCCGGTGAGCACAACCATGTTCTCCGTTCCGCGCGACCACGCCAGCGGCGAGCGCAGACCCACCAGCATGGGCCCTACCGAAGCGGCTACGCCGCCCTTGGCCTGCTGCGCACGGGCTACCTGGCGAATGGTGCAGCCCAGGTCGCGCGCGTAGCTAAAGTCCACGGCAGAGACCGCCGTGATGGCCTGCGGCACAATCTCTTCGGGATCGACCGTTGTGCGCATCGCCAGCCGCATCAAAATTGCCAGCTTGGCGCGCGCGTCAAAACCGCCCACGTCCTCCGTGGGATCGGCCTCGGCATAGCCCTTGGCCTGCGCTTCGGCAAGCACGGTTGCATACTCCGCGCCTTCGTCCATCTTGCTCAAGATGAAGTTGCAGGTGCCGTTGAGAATGCCTTCAATGCGCTCGATGCGATCGCCGGCAAGCCCCTGCTCAAGGCCGGGAATCACGGGAATTCCACCGGCAACCGCCGCGCCATACTTCAGATGGCCGCCCTTGGCCGCTGCCAGCCGCTCCAGTTCTACGCCATGAAACGCGATCAGCTTCTTGTTCGCGGTCACAACGCTCTTGCCAGCTTCGAGAGCGCGCCGCACCCAGGTTCCCGCCGGATCGAGCCCGCCCACCAGCTCAACGATTACATCCACGTCCGAGGCCAGAACCGCATCGGCATCTTCGCTCCAGACAATGCCGTCGCCGGCCCAAGCAGCCTTCTTGCGGGCAACGCCCCGGTTATAAACGTGCGTCAACTGCAAACCTTGCGGCTTTGATTCAGCGAGTATCCGCGCCACCGAGCTGCCCACTGTGCCAAAGCCGAAAAGAGCAATGCGTAATGGACGCCGCGACGGGCTGGACGCCGAAGCTGCGGCTTGTTTCCTGGGCGAAGCGGAACTTTTCGTTTCAGACACTTTGATTTCCTTTGCTCTGCTGAGTTGCATGGATCGCGGTCAGGTCGATCTTGAAAGTTTTACGCTTAAGAAGTTGAAGATACCGGATGTCTCCGATGATAAACGACCCGGCGCGCCACGCCTGTGTAAGTCCGCACACCGGCCTGCCAGCCGGGTTAATCCTCGTGTACCATGAAGCAGATGCGGCGCGCGCTTGCCATCCTTTTGACGATGTATTTCGGGCTGGGACCCCTCGCTGCGGCGCTCCCTGGCAGCGACGACGCAAGCCTGCCGCCCTGCTGCCGGCGTCACGGCGCACACCATTGCGCGATGGCAATGCGCATGGCCGCGATGATGGCCGAAGCCCGCTCCGGATCGACGCCGTTCGTCACCGCTCACTCCACCTGCCCGCTGTTTCCAGGCTTTGCTGCCGGCCCGAGCGCGCCGGCACACGCGCTCGCCGCAACCACGGTTGAATTCCCTTCTCTGCTTGAGCAAGCGCATGCGCCAGCCGCTGTCTCCACCCGCGTGCACGCAAGCGCAATCCGCATCCACGCCGGCCGCGCCCCTCCGCAGACCTCCTAGAACTGGTTGCATAAATCATTGGAACTGATTGAAAAATTTACCGCAGGGGTTAAAACCCCGCTGTTTATGCGCCTTTATGGCACGGCTAAAGCCATGCCCTTTCAAAACGAGATATGCAACCAGTTCTCGGTTAAGGCCCCCATCGTGGCCGCTGCTTTCGTTGCTCTGAAAGAAGCAAGCGCAGTCCATTCCCTGCTGCGCCGTCTGTGCCCGTGCGTTCGCGCATGGCGCGGCATTGCCAAGTCTGAAAGTTCGTTTCATCCAGGAGGTTCACTCATGTACCGGCGTTTTTCCATCGCAGCTTCATGCCTGTTTTTTCTCATCCTTCCCATCTCTGTATTCGCAACTGTCTTTTCAACTGTGCATGGCATAGTTCACGATCCGCAGCACCGGCCCATTGCCGGCGCACAGGTGACTTTACAGGCCGCCAACTCCGATTTCGCTCTTCATGCAACCACCAACGCCGATGGCGTGTTCGAGCTGCCGCAAGCGCCCATCGGCGTTTATCGTCTCACTGTCGAGGCTCCTGGCTTCGCATCCGCAACGCAGACGCTAGCGCTCGTTTCGGGAACCAATCCCCTGCTTCACATTCCGCTCACGGTTGCCGGCGGCACGCAATCGGTAGAGGTGCATGGAACAGCCGCGCAGGTTGACACGGCAACGCCCTCCACGCTGATTACGCGCGCCATGATCGAACAGACCCCAGGCGCAAGCCGCACGCTCGGCGCTGAGATGATTACCGACTACGTCCCCGGCGCATACATGACCCACGACATGCTGCACATGCGCGGTGGCCACCAGACCACATGGCTTATCGATGGCGTTGCCATCCCCAACACCAAAATCGCCTCCAACGTCGGCCCGCAGATCGATCCCAAAGACATCGATTCCATGCAGACCGAGCGCGGCAGCTACGACGCCGATCTGGGCGACCGCACCTATGGCATGTTCGACGTGCTGCCGCGCAACGGCTTCGAGCGCAACCGCGAGGGCGAGCTGCTGTTCACTGGCGGCAACCAGTACACCGGCCAGGAGCAGCTCTCACTCGGCAACCACTCCGAGCGGACCGCCTGGTACATGAGCCTCACCGGGCAGCGCTCCAACTACGGGCTGGCAACGCCGGTAACACAGATCGACCACGACGCCACCAACTCCGAGAGCGGCTTCGTCTCCGTCATCCGCAACCAAACGCCGAAAGACCAGATCCGCCTTGACGCGCAGCTCCGCCAGGACTTCTTTCAAGTTCCCTTCGATCCCAACCCCAACGATTGGGAGCAGGCCAGCCAGTACTACGAGAGCTACGGGCTGCGCGACGGCCAAACCGAACGCGACTCTTTCGTCATCGCCAACTGGGTACACACCGTCTCGCCCAACGCGCACTATTCCGTCGCGCCCTTCTATCACCTGAACCAGGCAAACTACGATTCGCCGTCGAGCGATTATCCCGTTGCCACCACATGGCATCAGACCTCGAACTACGGCGGAGCGCAGGCTGACGCGCATCTCGACGCCGGGTGGAACAGCTTCTCCGCGGGCCTCTACTCGTTCGATCAGCACGAGAGCGATCTATTCGGCGTTCAGGTAAACGACGGCAGCGGCCCGTCTCTTTCCAACACTTCTGTCAACGCCAACGCCGGCCTTGCCGAGTTTTACCTCGGCGACCATCTGCGCCTGGGGCAGTATGTCACGCTGCTGGGCGGTGAGCGCTTCACCTTCTATCGCAGCGTGCTCAATGAGACCGCCATCTATCCCCGCATTGGCGCGTCGGTCAGGATTCCGCGTCTCAACTGGGTAGTGCGCGGCTTTTACGGGCACTTCTTTCAGCCCGCACCCATTGAGACTGTTTCAAGTGCGGTGCTCAACAACTACGCGGGCATCTTCGGCTCGGGCGAGAACACCTTTACCCCGCTGCCTTCCGAACGCGACGAAGAACACCAGTTCGGCATTCAGATCCCTTACAAAGGTTGGATGCTCGACGTGGACACATTCAAGAATCGCGTGAACAACTTCCTTGACCACTCGAATCTTGGCGAGTCGAATATGTACTTCCCCATCGCCGTGGATGGCGCTCTGGTGCGTGCATGGGAGATGACTCTGCGCTCGCCGGAGCTGGCGCGCGTGGGGCAGTTCCATCTGGCTTACTCCAACCAGATTGCCGAGCAGCGCGGCGCAATCGTGGGCGGCTTTACCTGCACGCTGCCCGGCGATCCTGCCTGCAACCCCGCCGATTTCAGCTACGCGCCCGTAGATCACGACCAGCGCAACACGCTCAATGCCGGCTTTAATGCCACGCTACCGGCGCAGTCGTGGTTCGCCACAAATGTTTACTACGGCTCGGGCTTTACCAATGGCCTGGCAGGCTCGGGCGAAGGACCGTACAACGGCCCGAATCTTCCCGTTCACACAACATTCGACGTATCGGCCGGCCACTCGCTCGGCGAAAGCTGGAAAGTTACAGCCACCGTCGTCAATGCCACCAACCACCGCGTGCTTGAAGATAACTCCGTCACCATCGGCGGATTTCACTTTAACGATCCGCGCTTGATCTCCGGCGAAGTCCGCTACCACTTCCATTTTTGAGCCGGTATCGGCAGCCTTGTGTCCC
>Ga0302275_10006832_pt1 | contig 10726 bp, 7 predicted proteins | sample III_Bog_N2_2_FD_200229 | JGI IMG/M metagenome (GOLD analysis project Ga0302275, IMG submission 200229) | Peat permafrost microbial communities from Stordalen Mire near Abisko, Sweden - III_Bog_N2_2 | ecosystem: Environmental > Terrestrial > Soil > Wetlands > Peat | place: Sweden: Abisko... | reverse complement strand
CGCGATCTCCCACGCCGGTTGGTAGTCCATCTTCTGAACTACCGTCAAATCGTAGAGCAGGTTCCCCGTCAGTTCCTGAGCCGCGTAGATCGCCTCCTGGAGCTGGTTCTGCTGGGTCAACTTCCGGACCATCGCCGGGCGGTAACGATTCCAGTGTTCGAGGATCTGGTGTCCGAGTGGCGTCAGTGTGTTGGTTTCGATCATCGCGGGACTCCGTTTCTAAAGTAGCAGGAATTTCAGCATCGGGAGACTCCGAGAAGAGGCTGAGCTGACCGATGTCTGCGGGCTGAATGCCAAATCGTGATTTTGCCATTGGCTGTTACCTGTTCGTGGAATTGCCCTCAGGAGTTGACCGCCATGAAAAGCGGAAGCCGGAAGAGTCGCGCCCAGCCTCTGAGAGCAGCGGCCTGGTAAGCGGGAATCGTTGTTTCGTCGAACCAGAAACTGTTGCTGATTCCGATAATCGCGGTCGGGTGCTGAAGCATCGACGCGAGCACCGGGAACGTCAACATCTCCTCGTAGCAGATCAGCACGGCCGCACGTTGATGATCGACCTCGATAACGCCGGGACCATTGACTCGAAGGGGAACGCTCAAATTGCTAAACGGTCGCCACATGCCGATCGGAACCGGCACTCTTTGATAAAGCTTGCCTGAGCTCGCACCCACGACGAGGAGCGCATTTTCGATCGATTCCGGACTCGAACGTATGGAGTCATGGACTGTGCCGAGCGACGATTCACCACTTTGAAGCGCGTCGATTGCGGCAGCGAAGTTGTACGCCGGGTGGTTGTCTTTCACCCGTGCGTTGGACGGCAGGCCTGCGCCGATCACGAGTATCTGGCCGCGCTTGCGGCATCCATCGAGAGTCCGGCGCCAGAACGCCTCTGTTGCCTCAGACCAGCGTGGAACGATGAACTCCGGAAAGATCAGGACGCGTGCCGATGTCTCCGCGGCCTTCTGCTGAATGAAAGCGGCGGCCGCGTAATCGTGGACGGGTTGCGAGACATCGCCGAAATGAGTGTTTACGCCAACCCATCCCGGAATCGTCGTAGCTTTAACTGGGGTCCTCATGCGACCACTGATTGCAAGTAACCCGCACGATGCAAACGCGAGGCACGCTACTGCCAAACGAGCGCGCGGCGCCATCACGCGGGCCGCGAGAAGAATTCCGGGCAGCAACGCGACCGCTGCGAGGCCAGCCCAGTTTGTAGAGGGGAAAAGATAGCCCGCAGCCGTCAGGGGCGAAATGAAGCCGATGATCCCCAGTGGCGGGATAGTCGTCGCAACGAAAGCCAACGGCACACGCCAGACGTAGGTCGCAGGCCGATCATCCCAGGCGACCGTCCATGGCATCGAAAGCAGAGTCGCCGCGAAGAGCCATACTGCAAACGGAATGAGCGGACTCGCCACCGAACCGATGTAGCGCTGCAGGCCGGGAATCATCGGCCACAGTCCGGCGGAGTAGTAACCAAGCGTGCTCTCGAATGCGTTCTTGCGAGACCTCGCCAGCAGGCACAAGATTGGCATCCCGGCCGCCGCTGCAAGGCCGACCGGATGCCCGGTCGATACGGCCAGACCGATGGCTGTCGCGGCGCAGAAGGAGAGCGCGTTTCCTGATCGTTGGGTCATAGAGTAAGGAAGGGCTTCAGCCGGTGGCGAATGATACTCGTCGGAATCGGGCCGAAGTATCGACTGTCGAAGCTCAGTGGGTGGTAAGACGATGCAACCCAAACATTCCCTGCACTGACTCGATATGTTCCAAACGGATAATGAGGAAGGGGCCGCGCTTTACTGTCCTGAGACCGCGGCGCGGTGTTCCCGAGGAGCTTCCCGTTTACCTTCAACCCCGATTCGGACAGATCCACGACATCGCCTGGCCAGGCGACGATTGGCTTCATCAGGGGATTGTCGCCGTCGGGGCAGTTCCCTCGATTTCGGTACTGCCGCACAACTGACAACCGCGAGAGGGGCTCCGGCGGGCAGAACTCCGCGAGATTGGCGTCCGCCGCGGCGCTCACGCGATACAACCCGATAGGAAGTGAGCCCGTTGAATTGAAGCGGACGCCTCCCCACGCACAAAGTCCAAATGCCGCAACGGACGTTACGGCCAACGCCAGAGCCGGTGCCCTCAGCCGGGATGCCCGTGGAAACTCAAATCGGCCAGGTATCCATGGCTTCGTCATGATCCGGACCTCCATTCAATGAAGCCAATGCCGCGCCGTTTTCGCCCACCGCAGTTGCCGGCGGAGAGTTGCCGATCACGTGGCAGGACTGAACGATCACCTCGTGGACCGTTCGTTCCGATCCGTCCTTCGGCGTAAACTTACGCTGCTGGACCGTGCCTTCGATGAAAAGGTTTGTACCTTTCTCGTACGTCAACGCCTGGTCGGCCAGCGAGTTGTAGAACGTCAGGCTGTGCCAGTTCGTCTGGGTGACGGCCTGATTGTCGGCACCCTTGTAACGGTGCGACTCTCCGAGTCGAGCGTTGGCGACCTTCGTTCCCGAAGGAAGGTACCTGGTCTCGGGTCTCGAGGCGAGAAAACCTGCTATCTCGATGCGGTTCATTTGCATGATGTCACTCCACCCATCCGATGGCCGTTTTGGCCAGGTGATGCGTCCAAAACTGGGCGGCCATCGGATGGTTCCGGGCCGTCCGGACAAGTTAAAACCTGTCGCCGGTTACGTTGTTGACCGACGACGCCTCTATTTCGCGAAGAGTTGTTGCAATTTGCTGATCGACGATATGACTGTTCCGCAGCGATGGGTTTGGTATCGCTGCGGTAACCTTGCGGCGTGAGGGAGTGAGACCGCGATGAAGAAGTTCCACTACAGCGTGCGCGATCTCAACCCGGAAGGCGTCTCGGCGAGCGGTGCCGTCTGCCCTTGTTTGCTCATAATGACGTTCCCGGATGATCTTGCAAAGACCTCGGTCGATCGCGCGTAGATGGCCCGCGCTTCTCGCGGCACGCTCCGCCACCACTTTCACTGACGGAGGGGGCTCTTCGATCGAGGCACGCTGCATCAGCTTGATCAACTGCGCTTTGATGAAGTCTGTTCGCTCCGGAAGCCGCTTGAGCAAAGCGGCCTGAAGTTCGGGGAAGCGATACTTCAGCACTGCCTCAGTGCACCTGAGCCGGACTGCCAGCATGCGGATAGTCGGTGGCGGGTTCTCGGTCAGCGCCGCTTCAAACGCCTCTCGCATGGGAGCGAGCCTTTTCGCCTTCTCTGCCTTGTTGGCCACGGCGAAACCGCGGCACAAGTCCGGAAACCGTTTATACAGGGACACGACGTTTCTAAATCCGAGGTTCCCGGCGATTGTTTTGACCGGAATCCGTGGGTTTGCAGCAAGCCCACTGCATAACCTGCGCCGTATTGTGTTGTTCGAAGGAACTGTCGGCAACAGAGGTATTGGCGCCACACGGATCGTTGGTTTCCTGTACCTGGTGGAAATCTGATCGCAGATGCCGGGATTCCGCCGCCGCATAGAGATCGCCGAACTGTAGCCGAGATGGACGGCTACTTCGTGGAGGGACATCGGCGGTTCCGAATGCAAGGCACATGTCAGTTCTTCGTCAATTCGAGCTTGTGATCGGTTCACTCTGATGTGCGATGTGTTTCGGGCAATCAGGTCTCGCGCAGGCTCAAAATCCGCGTTAGTGAGTGTCTCGCTCAGGAATCGCAGAGGGCTCAATCCAAGCTGGGCGGAAACGCTGATCAGGAGTTCGAGACTGATGTTTCTACCCGGTGAAAGCCAATGGGCGGCTTTATCGTAGGTCATCCCGGTCGCGACACAGAAACGACTGACATTGCCGTCGGTCAGGTATTCGATGCAGAGCCTCAGATTTTCTCTAAAGAGGTCGCTGGAGAATGATTTGTCTTCAGCGCTTCCGGCCAGCAAGGCGCCGATGCCGTACGCTGTGGCTAACCCTGCCGATGTCTCAACAGACGATTGCTCCGACAAGCAAGGTTGGCCAAGCCATTGCCGGCAACGGCAGCAGTATCCCGGCCGCGACCGCGCCGACAGCGTATGCAGGGACTGCCCACAATGAGGGCATTGGACCGACAGCGCACACCGATGTGTCGGACAGCAGGTCACCGGATCGAGAGCCCAAAGCAGCGGCTCATAGATTCGGCAGCCCGAACAACGCCAATCCTCAAGACAACAAGGGCACCACGCCCTTTTAGTCCTCAGAAGGTTCCGAACCCAAAGAACGCCGGCCAATCTCAGCAGGGTCATCACGCGAAGATTTGCCGAACCCGTGAGATTCTCCAGCACCTGAACGCAGTGTTGGGCGGACTCACCCGCGCCGTTCAGGACGTGCGATTGGTAAATAAATGTCGAGTTCTTTGGCACCCTCGCCTTCTGCTGCCACGAGCTCGATGCCGTCCCCATTCTCGGCAGCAGTTCACGGTTTAAGAGCATTGCCGGTGAGACACTATGGGCTTCCGAGACACGAGATATGAAGCTCGTGAGGCCCTCGACGAACATCGAACCGACACCCATTGGTTGCAGGTGATAGAGATAGGTTCTCTGCGGTACAGGGGCCGCAGAATCGGGTTGCCACGATTCGTAAACCGGATATTTACGCATATGCTTCCTGCCTTCGCCCGACAGGATCCCGTTTGGGGTCCCGCATGCCGGGCCGACCTCTGTGGGCTCGCGGAGCAACGTTTGCCAGGTGCGGCCCGGGCTGCGCGCCGGTCGCCACTGGCAGTGCGGTGTCAAGATTCAGAAGGCGCCGCAAGCGCGTTTGGGCGTCACTGTTTTCAGCCAGGCGAAGTTCGCCCTCTCGGGCTTCAGCCAGAATCTTCTCGCACTGCGATGCCGAAAGCGCGGATTTTTCGAGGACACGCCGCGTGAGATTCGCGCTTCCGTCTCGGACCGTTGTAATCACCGCGCGCATCAACCAGTCCTTCAGGATTCCGACGCAGCCGAGGGAGCGTTCATAGAGAAAATCCCATATGTCGGACAGTTCAAGATTGCCGCCCAGTGGCAGTTGCGCCTGAAACGTAGACACGATGTTTTGAAAGATCTCAATGTCGGCTTGCTCCTCCACGCGGTACCGCAGGAAATGCAGATCCACGCTGCGGCGGCTCAACTGACCGTTCAGGTTACGGAAAGCAAGGAGTTCGTAAGTACCGATAAGAACTTGGACGGTCTGGGTCCGGCTGGCAACCGACTTGATGACATCGAGTTGGTCCGAAAGCTTCCGCCCGGAAGCCATTCGCGCCAGGTGCTGTGCCTCATCGATAATGACGGCGGCGGGCCGGCGGTAACGCATAGCGTTTTCAAACGACTGCTGAAGCTGGTAACCGGTGGTATCGCGCGAACAACCCGAATAACGACCGTTCGCGGCCCGTTCTATCCCCGGCCTGTACGCGTTCAATTTCTGGTCGATAAGCGGTTCCCGCATCTGGACCAGCATTCGATGGAAGTGATCGCGCCAGTGGAAGTTTCCGTTATCGGGTGCTACCGCCTCGACGCTCAATACCGGTATGCGGCCCGGATCCTCCTCCAGAAGCGGCATCATTTTGCTGGTCAGTGATTCTTCGACCTTGCGGCGCAGCGTCGTCTTTCCGACACCGGTGGGTCCAAGCACGAGGATCAACGAACCGGGCGCTGCCGCTTCGATCGCGTTGAGCAGTTCGTCCCTCGCATTGAGCAGCCGGGGATGTGCCATGGTGAAGGATCGAAATTTTTCAACCCGCTCAGTCACTGCGGGCTGGTCTTGCGAACTACTCGGTATGTTGCGAGCCATAGTCACATCTCTCCGTATAGGTGAATGTTGTTGGCGATGTTCACTGGCGCCGATGCCGTTATTACGGCGGCGTTCAACTGGATCGTCGGCTGGACGACCGGCGCGCCCGAACTCGGTTCCCGGAGGCGACGCGATTCAGCATCTGTCAGCCGCTGCTGAAGAAGAACTTCCTGAGCCTCCACCGATTGGAGGAAGTTAGCAAGTTTAGCGGCAGTTATCGAGAGTTGCTGCGAGTGTTGTTGGCGCGTTCGGCGCAGTTCCTGACTCGCCAGCATGACTTCCCTCTCCGAGCGCCCGTGAAATACCACGTAGTGTTCGGAATGACACTCTGCCCATTGGCCGCTTACGAAGGCGTAGCTGGTTCCGGCATCGAAGGGATCGTAACGCACTGGGATATTTTGGCGCTCCACTTCCGGATTCCTAAACACGTCCGACCAGTAAAAGAGATAGTGGATCTGAACACCCTTGCCGGGGACGAGTTTTGCCGTTCCTCTTACCGTGGTTGGCAAAGTGAGAATCAGAAACTCCCGGTCATATGGAATCTGGCGGTGCGCGCGCTGCCCGGTTTTCGCGAGACCGGATTCAAAGGCCTCGCGCGGAGTCTGGCCAAGTGCCGGATGATCGATCGTGTCATAAACCTCGTACGCATACTCTGTCAGGCGCTGGTGCAACTCTTCGAATGGCCACACTGCTTGCCCCTTCGGGTTCACCGATTGCGTCACCTGACGGACACGGACCATGAGCTGTGTATTGCCCTTGAGATTATGGATGAACTGGGTGTTCGCCGTTCCAAACAGGCGTTCGCAAACCGAGCCAAAGCGTGGTTTTGCGGCTGGCCTTGTCTTTTTGATCGACTCGTATCTGGCGAGCAGTGTTTCAAAATAGGTACTCTGGAACTCGCGCCCTCCATCGACGACCACTATCTGCGGCAAACGGGAATGTCGACGAACGCACTCGCGAAGCACCATCATGCATGAGCGATAGCTGGGGGGATCGAACGTCAGATATACGGCGAGGATCCGCCGGGAGCAGGCGTCTGTAAGTAAGGTTAGCCAGATGCGGCCCAATCCCCGGCCCGTCCTGCTGCATACAGACTCAACGTCGAGTTCCGTGTGATCGATATGACCAATCTCGAACGGGCGGTCGCCGTGTGGCGGCGTTCTGAACTCTAACTGCCAATAAAACGCCTCCTGGGGGTAGGCGGCGCGCGGCCCCTGCCTTTTAAGGGTTTGCTCGAATTCCGGACGCTTGAGAACGGCGACGCTGAATGCCTTATAACTTGGCGGCACAATCCCGCGTTGATCGCACGTGAGCTTCAGTCCAATCCAGGAAGAGTACTTCGTCTTCTGCTTCAGCGTCTCGTAGTCCGACGCTATGAACTCGTTCATGACAGCGCGCGCGTCCTCCGGCAGTTTAGGACTGGTGTTGCCTCGCCGTGGTTCGGGAAGCAGCCCAAGATAACCGCTGCCGAGGTTGCTTTCCGCATCGCGGTAAGCCGCGACCCACCGGCGAAGTGTTCGGGCTGGAACCTCGCTCTCACTGCCCGGCGGCATATCCTTCAGGAAGAGCGTTACGTGCCGCAGGCGCTCGTTCGCAATAGCCAGTTCGTGTTCGTTCGCCTTCCTGAGTCTCACTTCAGCGGCAGTTTGCTGCTCGACTCGAACGGCGACATGGGCAGGCTTTGAAGCTTCATTCAAACCTGACGATGCCTCGGCTTCGCTGCGAAACAGGAGTATTCTGTCGGGTTCAGTAAGCGATTCGCTGTGGATGTCGGCATGGATCTCGCCGGCAGCGATGAGGGAATAGATGTCATCGCGGGTGGCAATGCCGGCGGTTGTATCGAACAACTCCTGCAGGGATGAACCGGGAGACACTCCCACGCGCGCGATCACCGCTTCGCGGACACTCGAAATGACAGTAACGTCGCCGTGAAGGTAGTCATCGAGGAACTGGATGTTCCTTTGGAAGACCCAGTTGATGTCACCCGAAGAGCGGACCCTGTAGTAAAGACCGAGGGGTACAGCGTAAGCTTCGCCAGGCGGACAGCGCCAACCTCCTCCGTCTGCCGACTGGTAGCGGTTTTCGTTGTGCTGCGCGAGTCGGTTAAGGTCCTCCTGGGTCTTGCACTCCTCCCATCCCGCGTGGTTTCTGCGGATCACGAAAAAATCCGCAGTGTGAAGGACACCCAGGCGACGTCCCGCCGCGCCCAGGTAGTCGAGCTTGAACGTCGGTGGCTGATCGTAGTACTCGGATACGTCACGGTCGTGTTCCAGTTCGTAGATCGCCGCCAGTTCCACTCGATGGCTTTCAAACTGAATCGTGGCGCGCATCTTTCGCGATGGATACCGGCCGACTACGTTGCGTCGTCCGCCGCCCACACGACGGGCGGGATCGGATGACCGGATTCGGGCGATCACCGCCTGTGTTTCTTCGGAGGTGCCGTTGTTGGAATACCAGGTCAGAAGGTCCTTCTCAGTAAGCATCGTTGTCTCCTGTGACTTAACTACTCGACCGCGATCTCCGTTCGTTCTTCAGTGCATGCACGTACCGTTCCCCAGCGATACCGATCAATTCCTTGAGGCGGCGGCCGTTCTCCAGAGCCAGTTGAACGTCCGCCACGAGCTCTTCGGGAACGTAGACCGAGAAGCGTTGCCCACCGCGACGGCAGTAGAGAACGTAGCTGCGGTGGCCTTCTCCAGAGGCGCAGGCCGCGCAGTTCGTCCGCACGCAGGGACTCTTTCGAAGGGACAGCGAGCCATCGGCCACTGGCCAAAGATCCCTGATCGCTGCCAGCAGCCACTGTCTGACCTCATCTGGCTTCTGATCTTTCGGTTTTGTTGTACGTGTGATACGTGACACATATACAGCCTCCCACGGAATGAAACATTAATCAAGCGGTTTGTTCCGGCCATGGTCCGCGCTACCCTCTGCAGTCGCGGCCACCAGATGCTTCCAAACCCGCAGTCTCGGCCATCAGATGGTTCCAGAACGGACGAATCAGGTGTTCCGAAGGGTTCCCCCGGAACCGTTGGAGGCCGAAATGCGGCCAACTCATGGTTCCAATCGCGGCCAGCGGATGGTTCAACCGTCAGCATAGGCTATGAACGCCGCAGTTCCTCAATAAATCCGCGTTCCAGACCCGTCGTGGCGGTATCGTCGGTGACGAACTCGGGCTTGTCGATTTGAACGGGTGGACGCCCCTGAATCTGCCGTTGCGCTGTCTTCGGGGGCGCGATTGCCGAGCGCCGCGCCAGTTCGGGATCAGCGAAGTACAGCATTTGCATCCCGAGGATCGGAAAGTGACCGGAAACGAAGATGAGCATGTCGCCCGGTTCGGTGATGATTTCGGAATCACCGCTGCCTTCCTTTTTGGGTGGCCGGAGGCGCATGACTTCGTCTGGCGTCATTAACGGGCGCTCGATGTGGTCCACGCTCGCATTGACATGAGACATGACGGGCGAGAACCGGGAGCCGGAAAAATTGAAGCTGGCCTTCTGCACCGTAGTCGTACCAGTCATCTTTGAGAGCAACTCCGCAGTGTCGACCTGATTGGGTGCAAAGGCAATTCGGACGTGGCAATTCGAGACAATGCTCTCGTTCTGCCCATAGGCGTCCACGATCTGCCGGATGTCCTGAGTGATCAAATAAGCCTTCAACCCGTATCCGGCCATGTACGACAAGGCGTCGGCGAAGATTTCCATCCGGTTCAGGCTCGGGAACTCGTCGATCAGGAAAAGGAGTCTGTGCTTGTTTCTCTTCTGCTCTGACCCATCGAACGCCATTCGTTCGGTCAAGCGGTTAACGACCATCGTGAACATCAGGCGGATCAAGCGACGGAGGCGAATCTTGTCGGAAGGCGGCACAACCAAATAAAGGGAGACCGGGCGTTCGTCGTTTACCAGATCGTTGATGGTGAAATCGCTTGCGGCGGTATTCCGCGCCACCAGGGGGTCGCTGTAGAGCGCCAGAGCCGTCTTTGCAGTGGACAGGACACCCGACAACTCCTTACTCTCTTTATCGAGCATCTCCTGAGCCTTTTCTGAGACGACAGGGTGCGTAGAGGTCTTGAGTCCACTCGGTGTACGCCAGCCGTGCCGGTAGTCGGCATCGTGCTGATAGCTGATCATCTCGTTCAGGGTTTCGCGGAACTCGACGCCGGGGCGTGTAAAAAGACCAGAAAGATCAGCCAGACACGCGACTCGATCTTCGGCGGCAGCGGTGTAACAGGCATGCAGAATCATGCCGGTCGTTAGCGATGCGGCGCTGTCTTCCCAATGGCGCTCCATCGGACTGTCCTCGCCACTCCGGATGATCATGTCCGCTACGTTCTGAGCGTCGGAAACGTCGCGCGGCGTGAAGAGGCGAACTTCGGCGAGCGGATTGAAACGGGATGACGTCCCGTCTTCAACCGGTGAGAACTTGAAACACAGTTGGCCCCGGCTAGCTCGAAAACCGGCGGTCTTTGCCCAGTTCTCGCCTTTGATGTCGTAGATTACGGCGCTCTCTTCCCACGCTAGTAACGTGGGAATCACGAGGCCGACGCCCTTTCCGGACCGGGTGGGGGCAAACGCGAGAACATGTTCCGGGCCATTGTGGCGAAGGTATTGCAGCCGGCGGGTCGAGTCGTTATACCAGCCACCGACATAGACGCCGCCCTGGCTGCGCATGATTCCAGTTGCCTCAATGTCCTCCGGCCCCGCCAAACGAGCCGAACCGTGCAAATCCTCAGCGTTTTCTGACAGGCGTTGTGCTCGTCGGTTGGCGGCGACAAAGAACGCCAACATTGAAAGAATGCAGCCGCCCAGCACGATCATCTCTCCCTCGAATAAGGGCTTCCGGACTCGGCTGTCGCGGCTCGTGCAGTTCTGAAAACCCCAGATGCACCAGGCGAATGGTTGATACAGTGCTGTGCGCTTCATGCGCAGCAGGGGTGTTCCAAGCGCGGGCTGATAACGAAACTGAGCG
>Ga0302275_10006824_pt1 | contig 10732 bp, 8 predicted proteins | sample III_Bog_N2_2_FD_200229 | JGI IMG/M metagenome (GOLD analysis project Ga0302275, IMG submission 200229) | Peat permafrost microbial communities from Stordalen Mire near Abisko, Sweden - III_Bog_N2_2 | ecosystem: Environmental > Terrestrial > Soil > Wetlands > Peat | place: Sweden: Abisko... | reverse complement strand
CGGCGTTTTTGGCCGCCTCTTCGCTCACCCTCACCAGATCAGCGGGGCTTAGCGACTGTGCCTGTGGTAAAACTACAGACCAATCGACTTCGTTCGTGTCGAATGGCGCCAATTTTCTTCGTATGATTTCTTCAGTCACCTGGACATCAGAAAGTGCATACTCAATGACGTCGTCGAAGCGTCGAAATAATGCTCGGTCAAGCATTTTCCCATGATTTGTGGCGGCAATGATCAGGCTGTCCGACGAATCCTTTTCGAGAAGTTGCAGAAAGGAATTGAGCACGCGGCGAATCTCACCAACGTCATTCGACTGGTTACGGTTAGCACCCAGTGCATCGAACTCGTCAAAAAGGTACACGCCTCGTGTCTGTCGGATTGCGTCAAATACGAGCCGAAGCTTGGCTGCTGTCTCCCCCATGAATTTCGTAATCAGGCCTTCGAGCATGATGGTGAACAGGGGTAGATGGAGTTCTCCGGCTAGCGCCGAAACACTCATGGTTTTTCCTGTTCCCGGTGGCCCAACAAAGAGTAACTTGCGTCGAGGCTGAAGACCACTTTCCAGTAGTTTTTTCCGCTGTCTTTGTTCAATTAAGACGCGCTTGAGCCGCCCAGCCAAGTCCTCGGGCAGGGCCATGTCCGAGAGCCGGATTGAAGGCGTTTGCACTGACAGGAGGTTGGCAAGTTCGCCGCGCGGCTCAAGGACAATGAGTTGCCCGGGACGATTTTGCGTCGCTGAGGATCGGCGCTTAGCTTCGTCGATGAGTTCGCGAAGCTGCTGTGCGATGGCGGCATGACCTAGTCTTGCCTCATGGGCGGCCGCCTGCATCGCCACTGACAAGAATTGCCTGTCGTCGTCTTCAATATGACTCTTCAGAAGTGCGACCATGTGGCGAGCTGTGCTCATAAGTGCAGCCTCTGTTCGTCGAAAAGGCGGATCACGTTCGACGTGTTCATCATAATCGAAAACAGCGCGAATCGATCTACTTGTTACCGAGAGGGTATACCGAAATGCATATCAGACCTCTGGCGCACCGATCCCTAGGGCAGAGCCACTACTGCGCCTGCCCCTGGGGTCGTCGCTCCGGAAAGACGAGTTTTCGCCGCGCTCTTAGGTCATTTTGCGCAGGATTGGTCGCCTGAAACGCCATTGCATTCACACATCGATGCGGGCTGTGGGATCCGAGCCTGACCGCCCGACCCAACACGCAGCACTGCCCGACCCCGCCGGCCTCACCACCTCCACCCGCCTGGACAAGTTCACACGCCAGCTCCTCACCCAGACCGGTCTGCTCGGCACGATCAGCAACGCCGAGCGAGACCCCGCCGCCGGCCAGCCCGTCCCGGCCGTGCTCGACCGCGCCATCACCGCCTCCATCAACGGCATCTCCGCTGGCCTTCGCAACACAGGCTGATTCCTCCGCGATGCGCTCAAACACACCGCTCCCGGAGCGTCAGTCAGTCTTGTGAGATTCGAGGAAAGATTTTACTTTCGCGTATATCTTCTCGGGCTCGTCCCACGTCTCCTGTTCTAATGGCCATAAATGATGACTATGCGCGGTACTTGGCGCGGACGGAAGATTCGCGGATCTGAGCCAGATTGCGCTTGTCGAATGAAAGCCGAAAGACAATGGTGTCGGAGACTTTGTCCATATTCCAATCCAAAGCAGGTACGAACCAGCGCGCTTGATGTAAAAGCCGTAGGCATCTGTACCCGAGGTTTCAAGTTCCGTTTCGAAACCGCGAGCATCGAAAAGTCCTTTTGCTTGGACTATGGTCTTTTCCAGCTTCCGAATCGCACTGTACTTATCTTCAGACCAGGGTTTGAGAGACTCCCGTTCTTGAGGTGTCATATCTTCGAGTTCGAACCTCCATTTCCAGAAGCTTATTGCCTCATTCAATACCGCATCGGTCGAAGTTATTGAGGCTTCTTCGAGTTTCCTAATTAACTCTGGCCAATACGAGATATGCACCGAAACAGTATCATTCCCGGGGAGTGTCCGAACCTGTTCGGCACTGGCGCCGTGCTTCCAATCGCGCGGTACAAGAAAGGAAAGGTGACGATCCCTGCTTCCCTCGAAGCAAGCTTGATAGCCTCCTTTCTGGCCATTGGTCAGTTCCAAGGTAGGATCGACCTTTGCCTCGATTAGACAGCGGAAGCCTAGTCCCTCGACTAGAATGTCGGGAATCTCGCGGCCATTCAAGCTTGAAAATGACTGCTGTGTGCGGAACTCGAAAGAGCCAGCTTCAACCTCGGACACATTCCGGTTGAGCACATAAGACAGGACGACCGCGGCGACTTTCGGGCTGCGTTCCATGATATTGCGCAAGAGATTCGTGTGGTCATTCTCTTTCGTCACCAGATTGTCGAAGATCGTAGACATAGGTCAATCCTCGGTTACCCGCAATAGACACGTTAGCAGGGCCTTTGCGGCTCTTCAAGCCTAAGTGCCCCATTCATGCGTAGCGACCGGGGTCCCCGACGAGCGATCCTTGCTCGCTGGGGTGGCAGAGCGCATGGGTGGGGTCAAGCTCCGAATCAACCACCTCGCTCTACGCCGCCCCAACCACCATCACTCGCGCCGCGCCCCGGCCCGCCGCGCGCGGGCGAATCTCGATCACCACATCGTGTTGCAGCGCCGTAGCGAAGTGCATCAGCCGCTCCACCGAGAACCCCTCCAGCTTGTACCCCTTCAGCGCCGAGACCTTCGGCTGATTCACGCCCAGCAGCCGCGACGCCTCGGCCTGTGTCAGCTTGCGCTCCGCCAGAATCGCGTTCAGCGAGACCAACAGCCGCACCTTCGTTCCCAACTCTACTGGTTGGGCAACCCATACGTCGCCTTCGCATGGATTATGCTCGCCAAAATCTCCACACTACTCAATCAAAGCTAAGAACAGCCTTTTACAGGGCTGATCCGGGGATTAAGCGGAGGCGGTGGCCGCCGAGGCGGGTGAAGAGTTCGCCGCGGCAGGTGAAGATCAGGATCTGGGTCCGGGTGGCAGCGTGCGTGAGGAGGTCGAACATCCGTTCCATGCGTTCGGGGTCGGAGTAGACGAGAGCATCGTCGAGGATGATCATGGCGGGCTTTCCGCGCTCTACGAGCATGTCGGCAAAGGCGAGGCGGGTGAGGACGGCAATCTGCTCCTGGGTACCATCGGAGAGGCCGGTGAAGGATTCGGTCTGCTGGAGTTCGCGGACGATGCCGGTGATCTGGAACTCTTCGTTGCAGTGGATGGCGGCGCCGGGGAAGAGCGTCTGGAGGTAGGGCGTGACGCGGCGGACGATGGGCGCCATGTAGCGCTCCTTCGCAGCCTGTTCGGCGGTTTCAAGGTTTTGGAGCAAAAGTTCGAGGATCTTGATCTCTCGCACATAGCGGGCGCAGTCCAGCTCAAGCGATTCCGCTAAACGCTGGGCGGCGGCGACCTGCTCCTCGATGCCTACCCCTTCTTCACGCTCGATGCGGCTTTCGAGGACGGCGATCTCCTGCTTGGTCTGTTGGCGGTCAGCGAGATAGGCATCCTTCGCCTGCTGATAGCGGGCGATACGGGCGTCCATGCCGGCGACTGTTTCAGCGGGTCGGGTCTTCTGCATATTGTCGATTAGCGACTGCTGGGCGAGAAGGGCGTCAGTCGAAGCGCTGAGTCGTTCAGTCAAAGCCTCGGCGGACTCTTGCAGAATCAGATGGTCGCGTTCCCGTGTGATTCTCATCTGTTCTTCAACCGCTGAATTCTTCTTGCTTTCGGACTGCGCGTGGAGGCGAAGCGCGCTGGCGTGCTGCTCTTCGAGTTCAGGAAGGGGCGCGCGCGCGATAGCGACCTTGTCGGATGCGTCGGACTCGTACTGTTCTTCGGCAAACAGAGTTTCACGGGCAGCATCGAGCTCGGGGAGTACCTCCAGACCGGCGGCGGCCATGCCCGCCTCAAGGCGAGTGCGGAGAACCGAGATCTGATTTCGGAGAGCCTCTACGCCAGCTTCGATCTTCTGGGCCGGGTCGGCGGGGGTGTGGCTGGTGACCTCGATACGGGCCTGTTCGAGTTGCCGCTCGCAGAGCTGCCGGGCGGCGCATTGCTCTTCGGCCTGCTCGATGCCGGCGACGGAGAGGATCTGCAGGGCATTGCGAAGTGCTCGGGCTTCCTCGGACTGACGGGCGAGCAGGACTTCACGGTCCTGAATGCCAGGCTGGATGCGAATGGCGCCGATGCCCGTGATAGTGATAACCGCATCATGAATGACAGGAATAGCACCGGCCAGGGCAGGCCCGCCATTCACCTGAACAAGGTCGGCAGCAGCGGGCAGAAGGTCAAAGGTGATATGAGTAGCCTGAGCTTCAAGGACGGCTTGTGTCTTGCGAAGGTTCTTGTCGAGATTGCGAAGGTTGGTGAGATCCTTTTCGGTGAGCAAAAGGGATGAGAGGCGCGCAGTGAGGTCGTTGACGCGCGCCTGAGACTGGTCGGCAAGTTCGAGACGTGTTTCGAGCGAGAGCAGGTTCCCGGATGTCGCGGCTAGGTCAACGATGGTTCGCGCAGTGCGGAGCGTGTGTCCGGCCCGGTCACAGACCTCGGTGGCTTCGGCGAGAAGTTGCTTTTGTTGGTTCAATGCGGCTTCGGCTTGACGAAGGGTGGCGAGCGCCGATGATTCTTCGGCAGTGAGGGACTGGACACGCTCCTCGGCCCGAAGCAGATTGTTCTGCTGCACCTTTCGGGTTTCTGTATCCCTCGTCACGGAGGCAAGACGGATTTCACACAGGCGCAACGTTGCGGTTGCGTTGCTTTCCTGGTCCTCAAAGCGCTGCGCTACGTCTCTCTTTTGCCGGGCTTCGACAAGGAGGTCGTCGGTGCGTGCCTCTTCGCCGGCGATGTCGGCCTCGGCGAGTTTGCGTTTTGCGGTCTGGAGTGCCCCAATGTCCTGAACGAGACTCCGCTGTCTCTCTTCAAGTGTGGTTACACTCTGCTTCGCTCGGTCCAGCTCCTCGACTGCTTCCTTGTAACGACCTGCGGGCTTGCCGAGACCACTTCTGATCTTTGCGAGTTCTCCTCGAACACTTGCCAGCAAGGTCTTGCCGCGCGTGCCACCGGTGAGCGCACCCACTTCTTCTTCCAGACAGCCGTGGATGGTTTGCCGGGCCGAATCGGGGAGATTGGGCTGATCGACCGAGTCTCGCTGGGTGACCCAAAGCGCCGCCCACATGCCGACGTTATCTGCCTTTGAACCAGTTTTGCCGGCCTGGGTAAAGTTGAGGATACGCTGAAGCTGCTCCTCGGCCGCCTCGCCGTGGTGAACGGTGCCGTCTGGCAGCGTGAGGCGAGCGTACGGTTCCTTGTGCAGAAAACGCTTCTCGATCCGATGTAAGCCCGTGGGAAGCTCGAACTCCAATGAGATGACGGGCGACGTCTTGTTTGTATGATGCTGCATGGCAACAACACTGGCCGCTTTAGATACGTGCCGTTCAAAGAGGACGCCACGGATGGCCGCGAGCAGGGTGGACTTGCCGAACTCGTTACCCTCAGCGAGGACGTTGACCCCGTCGATGAGGCCTGCAAGGACGACGGGGCCGGTGAACTTGCGGAAGTGTTCGAGACGCAGCGAACGGATCTTCATCGGGTCTCCGCTGCGAGTCGCATGTGCAGGACGTAGAGCCGCTGGAGCGCCTCGGAAGCGAGTTCACGGTCGGGGTTGTGGGTGTCCTGTGCGAGCCCTGCGAGCCGATCGGCGGCGACACGCACGAACCCTACATGGTCAATGGCCTCGAGATCGGCTACTGAAGGCTTGAGGAAGAGTGCGTTTGCTTCGAGCCTGAGCGTTCGCAGCGCGCTGCCGAGGCCGGTGTGGATGATCTGTTCGAAGTGTTCGCGCGCAACCAGATCGAGCGTGCCGTCCACGCGGAGCTGCAGCAAAACGCGGCTGAGGTCGGGGTGCAGGGCTCGTATCCGGGTTTCAAGCGCAGACACATCCTCAAGTGAATTCAGCGTGGCATTCTCGCTACGCCAAATGAATCTACCGGACTCAATATGTGTCACCTTCGGCAGGGTTGCGGCTGTCACCTCTACCAGCAGCACCTCGCCCCCGCCCGTGCCGCCGAGGTCGAAGCCATCCGGCTCCGGTGTCCCTGAGTACCAGGTGCGATCATCGACGCGGCTAGCGCCGTGCCAATCACCGAGTGCGAGATAGTCCAATCGCGCGGTTGCGGCACGGTCTGGGGCCAGCAGGTTGTTGGTTGTATAGTCGGTCGAGCCGAAGCTCCGCACAGAGCCGTGCGCCAGCCCGATCCGCAGCGCGCCGGGTGGGGTGACGGCACTCTCAAATGTCGCAGTCGGGTCTCCACTCATGTGGCGATGTGTGAGAATCGCAGGAATGACCCAAGCAGAGCCGTCGGCGATGGGCCCGGGTTCAGGCGTGACGTGGATGACAATGTTGGGCGGCATCGTGCTACGCAACAGGCGTTCCCAAGGGGAATTGGCAGTGTGGGCGTCGTGGTTGCCGGGGATGAGGTGCCACTGGACATCTGGAAACTGACGCATGCGCTCGATGGGCCGGAGCAGCATATCGAGCCCTGGATGTGCACCGTCATAAATGTCGCCAGCGACGAGTACGGCCGACGCTTGGTGCTTAATGGCGAAGTCGCCGATGCGGGCGATGACCTCTAAGCGCTCCGCGCGAAGAACGGCCAAGGTTTCATCATCGACGAAGCCAAAGGGCTTTCCGATTTGCCAGTCGGAAGTGTGGAGGAAACGCATCGTATCCTAGCTTACCGCTCTTTTGCGAAGGATTTGCACTCTTAACGAAACGTGTACTTTTGCGAAGCTGAAGTTCTGCCAGCGTCACGTCAGGAGAAGATGGATGCACCTTCCATGAACCATACCGCGCCCAGCACCACCACGCCGCCTCCGCCTACGTCAACTTGCGAGCCGCCAGAATTGCATTCAGCGAGGCCGCTAGCTGAGCGTGGCCATACGGCGGCGGCGGGATTTCCGATGGTTAATTCGGCCGTTGCTAATCGTCTGGACACTCATTGAGTGCATCGGGCTGTTGGCTTGAACCGGGATTAGGCTTCGGCTCCGGGGCGTCAAATTCGTAAACACTGGCCGACATGCACTAAGACTTATCAGGACTGACTCGGCTGGGACGTCTTCCTGTACTTCGCCACGAGGGGTTGAGAGAATGATATCTGGATTGTTGTCAGAAAGAGTTCAACTGCCGATGGCCGAACTTCCGATCAAACTCTTTTCTAGCCGCGCTGAGCAATATCCTGAGCCAACGGGAAGCGATCTCGCTTTGGGTGCGGCTCGCGCCGCTGTGGCAGCGATCCCGTTGGTTGGGGGGTCTGCGACAGAGGTGCTTTCCATGGTGCTGGCGCCCTCGTTAGCTCGTCGCCGCGATGAATGGTTCAAAGAACTCGCAGGCGCCCTTGAACAATTGGAGGCTAAGGTCGATGGCTTCCACGTGGCCGATCTTTGTAGAGACGAAGTCTTTGTGTCTGCAGTGATCGAGGCCTCGAAAACGGCGGTCGGAACTCACAGACAGGAAAAGCATGAAGTCTTGCGGAATGCATTGCTCAATATCGCGCTGAAGCGTTCCACAGACGAGGATCAGCAGCAGATATTCCTCCGCTACATCGCGGAGTTGACAATCTGGCACATCCGTTTTCTCGCCCTTTTTCAAGCGCCTGGCGAAATGTTGGCGGCCAAAGGGATCAAAACGAACTACTACATCGGGGGCGCATCTCAGGTTCTAGAAGACTACTATCCCGAACTCAACGGTAAACGAGAGTTCTACGATCAGGTTGCCACTGATCTCAATGCGCGGGGGCTACTCGGCGGCAACAGCTTTCTTCACACCTCCATGTCCGCGCAAGGGATGGTCAGCAAGAGAACGACGCCGCTTGCAGATACCTTTCTGGCCTTTATCCGCACTCCTCCAGAGCTAGCAGAAGTCGCCAAACAGAGCTGATCCGAAGGTTTGAGCTTTGAATCTCACAAACGCCAATACCGAGCCCTTTCATCAGTATCACCGGCGAAGCGAAGAATTCGATCGCACGACGCGCATCACCGTCGCCGGTCTTGCCTATGTACGCCAGCAACAGCGGACTTCTGCTGGTCCGGTCAAGCTGCCAACCGACGGTGAGCCGTTCGGTGACAACCTATGGAACCAACCTGGAAAGAGCGTTTTGCCCGCGAAGCGGCTTCTCGCGCAAATGGGAGTGGTACACATTGTCACGCTGTTAGAAGACTTCTGCGTTGGCGTGAAGGCAGAACACGACAGGTTCGCCGCGCTTACCGGGCAGCCAGTGCAAGAGAACACAGAAGGCAATGAAGAAGCAGAAGGGTTGTCGCCAAAGGCACTGTATTCGCAGCTCCGATTTCGCAAAGACACACTGAACGCCGTTGAACCTTTCTATGACTATTTCGTCAAGGTTCGAAACTGCGTCGTTCATCGTTCCGGGAGAGTCAGCAAGGATCTCAGCCGGTATTCCAGCAATGAAAAGCTTCAGGCGTGTGTCGAGGGCTGGAAGGGACCACGGGGCAAGAAGATTCCTGCTCTTCCCACGGTGGTCTTGGGCGACGACCTCCCACTACTACCCCGACATGCGATCTTAGCAAGCGAAATCTGCCGCAAAATTGCTGTTGATGCGGATACGCAGCTTATGAGCTTTCTTGGTGAAAACGGAATGATTGCGATGGCCGCGTATTACTCCTTACTTGCGGACGAGCCGATTCGAACTGCAGCCCGCAACAGCGCCCAGTCAATACTCAATTACCTTGTTACCGACAGATATCGGATCGGTCTTGCATCTCGCGAGGAAGCGGTACAGGTGCTTGTTCGAATGGATCGTTGGAAGTCGTATTTACGCAAATTCGAACGCCTGAAGGCGGATGGGCGACTCGATTAGATCAGACGGTATCAGGGGCCTTGACCGCCCCAGCCCCCGAGGGTGAGTCTAAACAAGACCAGACCCACCGCCGCAAGGAGACCAACTCTCAGGACGACATCATCAAGCTGTAGGGCAAACGTTGAAACGCCCATTTGGCGGGACTTTGCCAATAATTGCGAAGTTGTGCGGCATATCTGCAATTTCATCGCTACAGCGTTGCCACGTCCTCTATTGTGATCGGTATATTGTTCTCCCTTGATCACCAGTTTTGCGGCTTGCGGATGCCCATCAGGATGTCGCAGACGTGGTTGTTGTAGTTCTCGTGAGGCAGCCGATATGTCTTCGTGCCCATCTCGAACGCACCGCCGTTCCCCTGCATGATCGCGTCCAGGTGGGCGAGGTCGGCATTGCAGAAACAGTGCTCGAACGCATAGCCCGCCTGCCCCCAGTTGATCTCCCATGTGGTCGGCATCTGCGCTGGCCTGCGATTCGCTACTGCAGGAAGCAGGTGCAGGCAGGCGGTCGGCGACATAGGCAGAGCAACCTCGACGTTCGGTTCGTGGAAACCCATGCCGTAGTCCAGCTTTCCATCGACGGCGCGTGCGAACGTGATGACCGGCGAGTCGCCGAGCATGAACGGGTCGTCCGGTTTTGTGAAGACCCAGCGCCATTCACTAGCGAGAAGCAGTGGATCAACGTGGGACATCTGGTTCATGATGCCCTCAACATAGCTGCGCTGGAGTGCGTTGGGCGTGTCGTGCATGCGCATCATGCGTTTAGCTCCCTCAGCCACATCCTCCGGCATGATTGGTCCGTCGCTGAACATGCGCCCTTGGGCCATCGCTTCCATGTTCCAATGCGCCGCGACCGTTGCGAGTTGTGTGGGGTTGTTTAGGAAGGCAGTAAAGGCGTGAGTACGCACTGCCATCATCGGCCCCTGCCCCGAACGCCGCGCCTGCGAGCGCTGGAACATCATGAAGATGTAGCGGGTGAAAGCCAGCTTCCGCTCGTCAGTCAGTACGAACCCTGGATCGCAGACCTCATCCATGAAGTCATTGACCGGCTGCTCGATCTCCTGAGCCAGCCGCGTCTCGACTTCGACCTCGATAGCTGAGTCATCTGGATCGGCATAGAAGCCGTCAATGCGTGTCGCCGACGTTGGTGACTTTCGACCGTTGGGCTTCTTTCCTTTGGTATATTGCCAGAGCCAATCGGACTGCTCAACGGGGTGCTTGTAAGAGAACTGCTTTAGCAGTCTTTTTGGAGCAGTGTGGGACTTCATAACGATCTCCTTCGTGGGTGCCGGAGCCTCCTCCCCATTTGCACCCTCCTTCGTATTGTATTCGCCCAAATGGTTGACGAGAGTCAATCAGTCCCTCGCACGTGGTGACCGGGGATTGCCACTGTCCTCAACTCGTCGGAAAGCGGAGCAGGATCACTCCCCATAAACGTTAGAACTCTATCGTGACTGCCAGGCACAGATCTGCGCGGTCGCACGAATAGCTCGTCGGGCAGTTAGGATAGAGCCGTTTGAAGGGAGCCGCTGGCGTTTGCGGCGGATGCGATCGGACTATGGGAATTCAATTGAATCTCGCCTGCAACAGATTGATGGATAGTAAGTTAGCAAAAAGAGGCGAAGGTTGATTGAGGATGTACCAGTGACCCATAATGTCGAGAGTATCGCACGCGTAGCGTCCGCCGCGCCAGCGGCTTAGTTCAAACGCGCATAGCGGAAGTTATCGCATTATGCTGCCAGCACGCTACGGCGTCTTTCGGTTCCCTAGACCGTTCCCGCCTTTGCGCCAGTTCATACCGATCAAAGCGTCGTTCGATTCACTCAGCTCCATGCGTGGTCCAAGAACCAT
>Ga0302275_10006821_pt1 | contig 10739 bp, 13 predicted proteins | sample III_Bog_N2_2_FD_200229 | JGI IMG/M metagenome (GOLD analysis project Ga0302275, IMG submission 200229) | Peat permafrost microbial communities from Stordalen Mire near Abisko, Sweden - III_Bog_N2_2 | ecosystem: Environmental > Terrestrial > Soil > Wetlands > Peat | place: Sweden: Abisko... | reverse complement strand
CGGTCTCTTCTTTGAACGTGGTTTCAAAGACACCTCCACGGGTGCCGCCGATACCCTTGGCCCAGGCCAGCGCGGTCTTTTTGGCCTTGCCGCTCTTGTCCTGATGGATGGCGATCAGCGTGGGAACGCCCTTGCCCTCCTGATACTGGCGGCGGACGGTGTGACCCGGCCCCTTGGGAGCCACCATGATGATATCGACATGCTTGGGAGGCTCGATGGTTTTGAAATGAATCGCAAAACCGTGGCTGAAGAGGAGCGTATGACCGGAATGAAGATTCGGGGCGATGTCCTTCTCGTACACACTCGGAATCGTCAGATCGGGAACGGCTACGAAGATCACGTCGGCTTTCTTGACAGCCTCGGCGGTGTCAAAAACCTCGAAGCCCAGTTTCTTCGCCACGGCCCGGCTTTTGCTCTTGGGATAAAGACCGATGACAACCTTGACGCCGCTTTCCTTGAGGTTGAGGGCGTGGGCATGACCTTGGGAACCGAATCCGATCACGGCGGCGGTTTTTCCTTTGAAGAACTTCAGATCAGCATCTTTGTCAGTGTAGATTTTGGCGGGCATGGGGTATGTGTTGGTGGTGTTGTTATTGGAATGGTTGAAGGAATTGAGGAATGGGGAGGGCTGGCTTGGAATGATTACTTCGTGCGGGCAAGGGCTATTTTGCCGGTGCGGGTCAGCTCGGTGATCCCGAATGGCTCCATGAGGGCCAGAAACTTGTCGATCTTGTTTTCGGAACCGGTGATTTCTATGGCGAGCCGTTTCGACTGCACGTCGATGATCTTCGCACGGAAGATGTCACAGATCTGCATGATCTCTCCGCGTGCCTTGGCATCGGCCTTGACGCGGATGAGCACCAGCTCCCGGTCAATGTAATCGGATTCGCCGAAATCCTCGACACGGATCACATTCACCAGCTTGTCGAGCTGCTTGTTGACCTGGTCGAGCACCTTGTCATCACCGCGCACGACGATGGTCATGCGCGAAATTTCGGGATCCAGTGTCGGGCCGACATTGAGCGTGTCGATGTTGAAGCCGCGGCCGCTGAACATTCCTGCGATGCGGGTCAGGACGCCGAATTTGTTTTCGACCAGAATGGAGATGGTATGTCGCATGTTTGAATTCTTTTCCCGGGGCTCTCAGCCGGGGCCGGTGAAAAAAGGAGAATTAGCATGGAGCGCCGCTTTTTTTTCGTCAAATGGAAAGCGACCGGGTAACAACAATGGCGCATGCCACCTCTCAAGCTTCCCGAACGCGAATTCGATGCCTATATTTTCGACTGCGACGGCACTCTGGCCGACACGATGGGACTTCACTATGAGGCATGGAAACAGACCCTCGAGCCGCATGGGGCTCGGCTTCCCGAGGATCTCTACTATCTCTGGGGCGGCCGTCCCACCCGGGAGATCGTGGAGGCGCTCAATGCAATGCAGGGCCTCACGATGGATCCCGATGCCATCGTCCACACCAAGGAGGAGTTGTATTACAAGCTCCTTCCCGGGGTGAAGCCGATCACGGAAGTGGTGGAGATTGCACTCTCCCTGCATGGGAAAAAGCCGATTGCCGTGGCCTCCGGGGGCGGAAGGAAATCGGTTCGCTCCACGCTCGAGGCGCTGGGCCTGCTCCATCTTTTCGACATCATTGTGACCTCGGAGGATTATAAAAACGGCAAGCCTGCTCCCGACCCCTATCTTGAAGCCGCCCGGCGTCTTGAAATCAAGCCGAGCAACTGCCTGGTCTTTGAAGATACGGAGACCGGTCGTCAGTCCGCGACTGCCGCGGGGATGGAGTGCATTCTGGTCGATTCCCGCAGGTAACTTTCCCAAAGGTACTGAGGAGGATCTTATAAAAGCCTAATCTTTTTTGAAGGTCTAGCCGGAGGCCAGCAGGATCGCCCCACCCGCAATCAGTGCGCCGCCGATCCACTGCTGCCAGGAGACGGATTCGTGCAGAAATAAAACCGCCAGGATGATGACGAAGATCACGCTGAGCTTGTCAATTGGCGCCACCCTGGAGGCGGGACCGAGTTTCAAGGCGTGGAAGTAGCATATCCAGGAAAGCCCGCCGACTAGTCCCGAAAAGATCAGAAAGAGCCAGGTGCGTTGTGAAATTGCTGTGAATGAAACGGGAGCCTTGCTCGCCGCCACGACCAGCCAGGTGAAGCAAAGAAGAACCGTGGTGCGGATTGCCGTTGCGAAGTTGGAATCAATCTCCCCGACACCAACCTTTGCGAGAATGGCTGTCAGTCCGGCGAAGATGGCAGAAAGGAGTGACCAGAAGAGCCAGTGGTTGAGTAAGGCTCTCATGGTCTTTATGGGGAGGTGTTATAACCCCCCGGCTCCCGAGGCTTTCTCGGAGACCTGTTCGAGAAGGGGTTCAAACTGGCTGTTCCAGAGACCGATCAGCGGGCGTTTGCTTTCAAATCCCGCCTCTCCCTGACTCGTCACCGTATAGACCTTTGGTGAGAGGCGGTAGTTGTTCGTGCCGGGTATGGGGATGATGCTGACCTTCACATGGATCGTCTGGGGTTGGCCGTAGCTTCCCCACATGACGTTTGCGATCTTGTTGGAATCCTTGTTGAAGGAGACCGAGGAGGGATAGTGTCCACCGCTCTGCGTGTATCCGTATTGGGGAAAGACATTCTGTAGTGCCGCGATGATGGCGGAGGGGTTGGAGTTGGTGACCGTGACCGATCCCAGCGCACCTGATTTCTCAACCGGAGTGACAAGACATCCGGAAACGATCATCGACAGGGAGGCTATAAGAAGAAGGGGGTGTTTGAAGGTGAGGCGCATCAACACATTTTAATGGCTGTGCCTCCGTGCATCAATCAAGAAGCCTTCCGAACATCCCGATTCCCCACAAAATGGAATGATTTGTGCTTGTCACATGAGGACTCCCTTGTCACTACCTCTCTTTGCCTCTGGTTTTAGTTCCGAGGGGAGAAAGGTCATCGGAGGCATCACCCACAACCAACGATGGAATTCATATTATGAGCAAACAATTTAGAGCGGGCGTTCTTTTCGGAGATGAGGTCAAGGAACTGATGGACTATGCCAAGGCAAATGAATTCGCGTTGCCTGCGGTCAACTGTATCAGCACAAGCACCGTCAACGCGACATTGGCAGCCGCCCGGCAGGTCAACTCGCCGACCATGGTCCAGTTTTCCAACGGCGGTGCCCACTTCTTCATTGGCAAGGGAATTTCGAAGGAAGGTCAGACCGGTTCGATTCTTGGCGGCATTGCCGGAGCACACTATGTGGATGCTGCGGCGAAGGCTTATGGTGTGCCGGTGATTCTCAATACCGACCATTGCGCCAAAAAACTTCTGCCCTGGGTGGACGGGTTGCTCACGGCCAGCGAGGAGCAATTCGCCAAGACAGGCAAGCCTCTCTACAGCTCTCACATGCTGGATCTTTCCGAAGAGCCGCTCGATGAGAACCTGGAAATATGCGCGAAATATTTCGAGCGCATGACAAAGCTCGGGATGACCCTTGAAATCGAACTTGGTGTCACGGGAGGGGAGGAGGATGGGGTGGACAACTCCGGTGTCGAGGAATCCAAACTTTACACCCAGCCCGAGGAGGTTGCCCAGGCTTATACGACGCTGGGGATCATCAGCCCCAACTTTACCATTGCGGCGGCATTCGGCAATGTCCATGGCGTCTACAAGCCCGGTAATGTGAAACTCAAGCCCACCATTTTGAAAAATTCACAGGACTACATCGAGAAGACCCTTGGCACCGGTCCCAAGCCGGTGAATTTCGTTTTTCATGGAGGTTCAGGCTCGACGCGAGAGGAAATCCGCGAGGCCATCGGTTACGGTGCGATCAAGATGAATCTCGACACCGACCTGCAGTGGGCCTTCTGGGACGGAATCCGGGCCTACGAGGCGAAGAACCACGATTACCTTCAGGGACAGATTGGTAATCCGACGGGGCCCGATTCACCGAACAAGAAAATCTACGATCCCCGTGTCTGGGTCGGGGCAGCCGAGGATTCCTTCACCAAGCGTCTCATTGCCTCCTTTGAAGACCTCAACTGCATCAACCGCCTTGGCTGAGGATTTAGAGGAGCCTTGAGATTTACAAAAAGCCCCATCTGTCAGATGGGGCTTTTTTTACGCCGCAAATTGCACCGGAAGGCCGCCAGTCGGCTGGAGGCTTCGAAGTTTTGAGACGATGCGTGGGATGATTTCAAGCGCACGGTCGATGTCGGCTTCTGTGGTCGTGCGGCCTAGTGAAAATCGAAGGCTTGACCGGGCTTCCTCCCGGGAGACTCCCATTGCCGTGAGCACATGAGAGGGATGAATGGAGCCGCTGCTGCAGGCTGAGCCGGCGGAGCAGCAGAGACCTTCCTTGTCAAAAAGCAGCAGGGCGGTTTCCGCTTCGATCCCCGCAAAGGAGAGATTGCTGGTGTTGGGGAGTCTCGGCTCATCGGTACCGTTGCGATGAACTCCCTCCAGCGTGGCCAGGAGTTCCTGCTCAAAGCGGTCGCGGAGGGCAGCAATTCGTTTCGCGGACGAATAAAGATGACTCAGGGAGATTTCGGCAGCTTTCCCGAAGGCCACAATGGAGGCGACGTTCTGGGTGCCTCCGCGACGACTCTCTTCCTGACTGCCGCGCAGCAGCGGTGAATAGCGTCCACGACGGTTGACATAAAGGGCTCCGACTCCCTTGGGCGCATTGAGCTTGTGTGCCGAAAGGGAGGCGTATTGGACACCGAGCGTTTCCAGATTGATCGGCACTTTTCCGGCTGCCTGCACCGCATCCAGATGGAGCGGGATTTTTTTTCGGGCGGCGATCGCCGCAATTTCCTCCACGGGAAAAAGGATGCCGGTTTCATTGTTGGCCCACAGCAGTGAGATGACGGCGGTGTCTGAAGTGATGGAATTTTCCAACGTTTCGGGATCGAGGCTGCCATCGGTGGCGACGGGCAGCCAGGTGATTTCATATCCGCGCGTGGCCAGATGTTCGCAGAGCTTGATCGTCGCACTGTGCTCCACGGTTGAGGTGATGATGTGGCGTTTGTCAGGATCGATGGCGAGGGCGGCGAGGATCGCGGTATTCGTTGACTCCGTCCCGCAGCTCGTGAAAAGGATTTCCGAGGGCTGGGCACCGACGAGAGCAGCGACTTGACTCCGGGCCGTGCCGAGTGCGTTGGCAGCACGACGGCCAAGCGAATAGACGCTTGAGGGATTGCCAAATTCATTTTCGAGCCAAGGCAGCATCGCTTCTCTCACATCAGGATCGATGGGCGTGGTGGCGTTATGGTCAAGATAGAGAAGGTCGGACATGCGGGAAGAAAAGTGATGGGAAGATGTTTAAAAGACGCTGTGCATTATGGCAATCAGGGGATGCGATTATGACAGAGAATGGTCGGGGCGGAACAGTCTGAAGGATCGAACTTGAGTCATGCTCTCAAGTGCATTCCTTTCTAAGACTTGGACAGATGATCCCGGCAATACTCGGCACCGTTTGCCGAGACGCGAAAATCGAGATCGGGGTGGCTTATTTCGGTGCGTCCGCAGGCTTCGCATCGGTGGAGGGTTTCCAGGGTTTCAACCGTTTCATTTTTACTTCGCGCCGTCCTGGATCGGATGCTTCCGGTGAGATGCAGGGCGCCCAGGTAGTTGCGGAGTTCCCGATGGAAGAAGAGAAAATAATTCAAAAAAGCCGCGCCGAGTGTGGCAGCGACCACAGGGGGTTGGCCCAGCGAGGAAAGGATCATGAGGACGGCGCTGATGATTGCGAGCCATGCTATCCGCATCGGGATGACGAAGAACACCAGAACCTTGAAATCGGGGAAAACGGTGGCGTATGCCAGGAGTAGGGAGAGATTAAGAAAAGTATTTGCCCGCCCGATGGATGGACCTGCTCCCGTGAGACCAAAGGCAAAAGAAACGATCGTGCAAAGAACCGCACCTCCCACATAAAAGAAGGTCAGTTTTGGGGAACCGATGGCTGATTCCAGCCCTTCCCCGATATAAAATAGAAAGAGGAGGGAAAAAAAGATCCAGAAGGGGCTGAAAGTTTCCGGGATGAATATCCAGGTCAGGAGTCTCCAAATTTGCCCCTGGAGTACGAGCTGGGGATCAAGCTCCAGAACGGATGTGAATCCCGGAACCAGCAAGTGGAGAACAAACACGAGGGCGTTGAAAAGCACCACGAAGCGGATTAGCCCCGGGATGGCACAGCGGTCGACGGCTCTGCGGAATGCACTGGAAGGGTCTGTAAAGCTCGAAGGCATCACTCCATGCTGTCATGTTTTTTTTGTTATGCACGAAGGAAGGTGATTGGCTATTTCGTGACTGAATCAAGAGAGGCTGTCTGGAAAGTCCTCGCCTGGCGAGCAGGGAGGAGTTGGGGATGATGAATTTGGTGGTATCCTTTTGTTATTGGAGTATGGTGAGCATCACAAAATCATGCCGAAACCCCGAGAAATCGATAATATAGCTCCCTTTCCCAATCCTCATCCCCAACTGCCCGGGAAAATTGAGGATAACGGGGAGGCAGAGGGTGAGCAGCCCATGGTAAGCATCCCGGCAAAACGTGCCAAATTTCTTACTCCGTTTGACCCATCGACTGTTTCCTTCAAACCTCCCAAGGATCGATCGGTGCCGAGGAAAAAGTCACCCAAGGTCTGGGGTGGATCCCATGCAAGTCGTTCTAATAAGCTGTCATATCTCTTTCTGGCATTTGCTTCGATCCTGCTGGTGGGCATGGTGATTTTTCTTAAAGTAACCATCGTGGATGCTGTTCCAAAGAAGCCTGAACCTGTAAAGGCCACCTCGGCCAGCATGGGATTCTATGAGGGCAATCATGTTTTTAACAAAACACTGGATGAGGAAAAGCAGGCCAAATTAATGGAGCAGCAGCATGAAGTTCATGGACTGTCGGCAGTCGATGAGGATTTGGAAATTTCGCTTCACCAACAAATGACGTCGATGAGCGAAAAAGTGGAGCAAATGCGTGCCGAAAAAATGCATGGAGAGGATCCTCCTCCCGCTCCGGACCAAGGCTCACCGCCGGAACTGGTTGTTCCTGTAAAACCGACGAAAACAGAGGATTTTCAGGCGCCTTTACAATTTAGCAAGGAACTTCCCAAAGGTTTGCAAACCAATCAGTGAGGGCATAAAAGCCTGTTTTAAAAGCGGTTTTTTTAGGAAAGGAAAAGGCTGCCTTGCTCGTCCTCCATTTTTGAGACTTGGTGCATTATCCTCTGGATGGGTTGATTGAGAGAAACTATTGTTTCGCCCTCATGAAGAAACGACGACTTGCTTGGTATGAGGGACGGTGGATTTTTCTGACACTGATTTGTGCCTTGCTCGTGGCGACTCTGGCTCATGCCTGGCTGGTTTGGTTTGCGATTGCGGGACTCTTTCTCTTTTGCCTCTATTTTTTTCGTGATCCGAAGCGGATTCCTCCTTCAGATCCCAGAATAGCTGTTTCACCTGCCGATGGAAGAGTGACGCTGGTGGATGAGGTGGAAGAGGGGCAATTTTTCAAGCTGCCGATGAAACGGGTCTCAATTTTTCTCTCCGTCTTTGATGTTCATGTGAACCGCACGCCGATTACCGGTGAGGTTCTCTTTACCGAGGGCAGGGGAGGTTTGTATCTTGATGCCCGAAAGCCGGAGGCATCGCTTCTGAATGAGAGTCTTTTCTGGGTGATCGGATCCGAGGAAAAGCTGGAATATGCGATCGGGGTCAAGCAGATTACCGGAGCGATTGCCAGAAGGATCGTGCCTTGGGCAAAGCCCGGGGAGCTGCTTTCGCGAGGAGAACGCTTTGGCATGATCCGCTTTGGTTCACGAACCGATCTTTACCTTCCCTTGGGGGCCGAGGTGCTCGTTACTGTGGGTGAAAAAGTCAAGGGGGGAGAAAGCCCTGTTGCCATCATGCCTGTCTAATCGGAACAACCTTACTGCAATGTCCCGCCAAGAACCAAAAATTTATCTCCTGCCTAACATGATGACGGCAGGTAATCTGTTTTGCGGTTTTGCCGCCGTGTTGAAGATCATCGAGGCTGCCCTGCTCAATAGCGATGGCGAACCCGCAGCGCACTGTTACCACGAGGCATTGGCCTTTATTCTTGGGGCCTGTGTTTTTGATCTTCTGGACGGGCGCGTGGCCCGTCTTGGTGGCTTTGAGAGTCCCTTTGGCAGGGAGTTTGATTCCCTGTCAGATGTGGTCTCTTTTGGACTGGCACCAGCCCTGCTGGTGTATCAAATCGTGCTGAAAGATTTTCACCGTACCGGCTGGCTCATGGCTTTTGTCTATCTTCTCTGCGGGACTCTGCGACTCGCCCGCTTCAACTGCATTGCTGCCTCTCCGAAGGCCCCGGAGGAATCAACGGGAACGAACGCCCCCCCCAATGAATTTATTGGATTCCCCATTCCTGCCGCAGCGGGGCTTATTGCTTCGCTGACCCTTTTCATGCTCTGGCTGGAGGAAGGCGAACGAACCATTGGGCGTTGGAAATTTGCTCTGCCGGTATTACTCCTTTTTCTTTCCTTCATGATGTTCAGTCATGTCCGTTATCCCAGCTTCAAGGGGCTTGGGTGGCGCACCCAGCGATCACTGCCACGGTTCCTTCTCATCATTGTGCTTCTGGTGTTTGCCGGAATGAATTACGAGTGGATGCCCGCCCTCCTCTTCGTTCTTTTCCTTCTGTATGGATTCGTCCGACCTCTTCTGTCCCGCCCGCTCCGCGATGGCATTGAGGACGAAGGCGAGGATGCTGGCGAGTGAAATAGTAGCGGAGAGGGAGGGGAGGGCCCTTTGGGATTGCGGCAATATAATTCTCCCAATTCAGCATCTCTCAGGATTAGGATTTCCCGATGGCACGCTATCGGACAATTTTGATTTTTGGAGCTCCCGGAAGCGGGAAAGGCACCCAGGGGAAAATTCTCGGCAAGACTCCCGGGTTCTACCACTGCGCCTGCGGGGATGTTTTTCGTTCTCTCGACCCCAATAGCGAGCTTGGAGGGGCTTTTTTGGAATTTTCCAGCAAGGGCCGGCTCGTGCCCGACGAGATGACCGTGCGGCTATGGCATGAATCCATTCGCAAGACGGTGGAATCGGGAAAATTTAAACCGGATCGCGATTATCTCATCCTTGATGGGATTCCCCGCAATGTCTCCCAGGCAGCGCTGATGGAGGAACTGATCGAGGTGAGGCGGATTTTTCATCTTTCCTGCCCCGACCGGGACAAGCTGGTTGCCCGGCTAAAAAAGCGGGCCCTTCGAGATAACCGTCTCGATGATGCAAACGAAGAAGTGATTCGCAGCCGTCTGCTTACCTACGATGCGGAGTCCAAACCGATGCTTCTGCACTATTCCCGTGTGGCGAGGCATGATATCGATGCCTCAATGACGCCTCTTGAAGTTCTTCATGAAATCCTGAAAGGACTGCTGGAAGAAACCGTTTCAAAATGAAGGAGCAGCTTTGGATTTCTAGTTTCCCCAATCCCTCAACTCTTGTTCTTCTATGAGTCAGTTTGAGAGTTTCAGAGCCTCTTCACTCTATTGTCAGAAGTGTGGCAAGGCGATGCCGGTACGTGAATCCTTGCTTCTCGTGCTTCCGGACAAGGAAATCTACGACTATCTCTGTACGGGGTGTTCCTCTTCTGTGGGTCAAAGGGAGGTCAGTGCCGGGGAGTTGATGATGGCGCGCGGGTCGATGGCTGGCATCCGCCGAATCGCGTCGAGAGGGCGCGGATGAGCGTGCGGCCTTCGGGATCCAGGTTGCGCATTTTGTTTGCAGGCACCAGTGACATTGGCATCCCTTCGCTCCGTTTCCTTGCGGCAGAGCACAATCTTGTCGGTGTTCTGAGCCAACCCGACCGGCCTGCCGGACGACATCGGGAGCTAAAGCCGCCGGCCATCAAGGAAGAGTCACTGCGGATTGATCCCATGATTCCCTTGCTTCAACCGGAGTCCCCGCGTCTCCCGGGAGTCAGGGAGTGGGTTGAAACTCTCCTTCCCGAGGTGATCGTGACAATGTCCTATGGGCGAATCCTTCCGCCTGAGCTGCTGGAAGCCCCCTCTGTGGCGTGTCTCAATGTTCACGCTTCGCTTCTGCCCAGACATCGCGGGGCCTCTCCGATCCAGGCCGCCATTGCCGCCGGAGATCGGGAGAGCGGCATTACCATCATGCATATGGCCGAGGGGCTTGATACCGGTGATCTGATTCTCGAAAGGAGAATCAGCCTAAAACGCCGCGAGACGGCAGGTTCCCTTTCTGAACGATTGGGAATTCTTGCCCCGAAGGCACTCTCGGAAGCCCTTGATCTTCTCTCCCGGGGTAAAGCCCCGAGGATTGCACAGGATCATCATCTTGCCACGGTGACAGGTAAAATCACCCGTGAGGACTGCCTCCTGGATTGGAAGTTTTCCGCGCGCGATTTGGAATGCCTGATTCGTTCACTTCAGCCGCGGCCTTCGGCATTCGCTGCTCTTCCGCTGACTTCCGGGGAGTTCGTTCCCATTAAAATTCATTCTGCCATCGTGGATCGTCGCGCGAAGGGAATTCCAGGAACGATCATCCGTTCGGATTCACGCGGAATCCTTGTTGCGTGCGGGCAGGGAGGTCTTCTCCTCGGAGTAATCCAGCCCGAAGGGAAGGGCAGGATGTCTTCCGCCGCCTTTGCCCGAGGCTATGATCTGAAACTTCACACGCAGGTGTGAATTTCAGAAGGTGCTTGATGCACAAGAGAGGAGAGGGACTTTTATT
>Ga0302275_10006818_pt1 | contig 10742 bp, 5 predicted proteins | sample III_Bog_N2_2_FD_200229 | JGI IMG/M metagenome (GOLD analysis project Ga0302275, IMG submission 200229) | Peat permafrost microbial communities from Stordalen Mire near Abisko, Sweden - III_Bog_N2_2 | ecosystem: Environmental > Terrestrial > Soil > Wetlands > Peat | place: Sweden: Abisko... | reverse complement strand
GGCGCCGGGCAGGGGCAGACGGCGACCGGCGGCTCTGCTATACCACTGCAGAATTCCCTTGGTGGGATAGAAGACCTGGAGGAAGCGATAGTCCTTGAAGTTGACGGTGTAATAGCTCTGCGGAAAATCGAGCGACGGCGGCGCAAAGGTGCTAACGACGTAGCGGCCATCGGGCGAGACCTGCGACATGAAGCCGACGCGGGTTTTGCCAACGCGGCCGTCGGTGTTCCACTGCACCACGTTGCGGTTTTCGATGGAGATGCGGCGCGAGATCGGCGTGAGCGCGTAAAGCCCCTTGTCGTTGTTGGGACCGTCAAGATCGATTCCCATCGTCTTGCCATCCCGCGAGAACGAGTGGCAGTTGAGGCAGGTGGGCACGTCGGCGAGGACGGTGTGGCTCTCGGGCTTTGTGATATCGCGCATGCGCCAGTGGATCAAATGAATGGCGGCAGCAGAGAGCGGCTGAATGATTCCATCTTTCCCTTCGCTGGGCATGAGCGGAACATCGCGATAAAAGATGGGCGCGCCGACGAGGTCCTTCGAAGTCGTAAACGCAATGTGCGTTGCCGCCGAGACAATCTTGCCATCGCGATACCCCGTGATGGTGAGGGTCGCGGGGGCAGCTGCGGAGTGGAGTTGGATTGCGGACCACGTTGCGGCATCGGGCGTCCAGGCCCACGAGGCCGCCTGCTTCGGCGTCAGTTTCGGCAGTTCGTTGACGGGAGCGACGCAGTCCGGATCGATGGGGCCGATCTTCATACGTTCGCCTTTGGACTCGGTGTCAATCGCGGGTGCGTTATTGGCAAACGTGACGTGAATGCGCCAGAAAGTGGCCGTTGAATCGCGCCAGAGAAATGTGGGAGGCGTGATGCCGGGTGGAAAGATCGAGTCATTTTCCGGGTAGTCGATCGCGATGCCCTGGGCCGCTTCTGCCGCGGCCTGCTGCATTGCGGGCGTTGCCGTCTCGCGTGGAACGCTTGCCGAGGCGTTTCTATCCAGGGTCAGAAGCCAACTTGCGGCCAAGAGAATCGCCAGGAAGGATGCGCCGAACAAAACAGCGCCGCGCCGTCCATAGTTTGATCTGGCTTTGAGGGGCATACGGTCTCCAACCGAGGGAAGAGTGCTCGATCAGAATTCTATTGATCCTGAACTTCACTGTCCACCCGCGGATGAAGCGATTTACCGCGCCACGCCGCCGGGTGGAACGTGCTCTTCGAGGTAGCGCACCAGCGTGGTGTACACGTGGAACGCGGTTCCCTTCCCTTCGTAAAGGGCATGCGTGCGGTTGGGGTAGTCCATCATCTCGAAGGGCTTGCCGAGTTCGACGAGTTTGTTGATGAGCAACTCCGATCCCTGAAAATGCACGTTGTCGTCGCCGGAGCCGTGAATGAGCAGCAGATGGCCCTGCAGGCCGTCGGCAAAGTTGATAGGCGATCCATCGTGGTAGCCCTTCACGTTGACCGAGGGCATACCCATGTACCGCTCCTGGTAGATGGAGTCGTAGTGGCTCTCGTCGGCCACGGGAGCGAGCGCGATGCCCGTGGAGTAGACGCCGGGGTAGCGAAACATCATGTTGAGAGTGTTCGAGCCGCCGCCGCTATGGCCCCAGATGGCCATGCGGGAGGAATCGATATACGGCCGCTCCCTGGCCAATTCCTGAATGGCCTGCGCCTGCTGCTCAGAGGAAAGTACGCCGATGGCGCCGTAGATACTTTTGCGCCACGCACTGCCTTTGGGCGCCAGCGTTCCTGCGTTGTCGAAGCTGACGACGAGGTAGCCTTCGTCGGCGATCAGGCCGAACATCACGCGCATCCCGGCCATCCATTCGTCGCGCACGGTTGCGCCCCACGGCTCGCCGTAAACGTACGCCAGAACGGGATACTTCTTCGCGGGATCGAAGTCGTGCGGCTTGATGATCCAGCCGTCGAGCGCGACACCGTTGGCGACTGGGATTTTGAAGAACTCTCCGGTGGAAGCGAGCAGCGGTTTGGATTTCGTTGTGAGATCGTTGCCATCCACGAGAGTTCGAACGACCTTGTGATCGGGAAGACTCACAATCTCGATGCGGTTGGCGCGGTCGAAGGTTCCATAAGTGTGGGCAGCCCATTTTGCGTTGGGGGCGACGTTGTATTCGTGGTGGCCCGGCTCCTCTTCGGGCGTGATCCGCTCAGGGCTGCCTTTGCCATCGACGTGTGTGCGGTAGAGGTATTGACGGACCGGATCATCGGGTGAAGCAGTGAAGTAGAACCACCCGCCTGCCTGATCAACTGTGAGCTCATCGAGAATGTCGCCCTGGAAGTTCGTGACCAGGTGCGGTTCTGCCGCCTTAAGATTGACGCGATAGGCATGGCGCCATCCGTCGCGCTCGCTGAGGAAGAGCGGGTCTTTCAAAGATTGCGCGTTCGAGGATGGATGATCTTCGATCCATTCCATCGCGTTGACATCGACCCAGTCTTTATCGGTGTCTTCGGTGACCACGCGCGTGGTTCCCGTTGCAGGATCGGCCCACACGAACTGGTTGCGGTTCTGCGCGCGGTTCAGGTATTCAAAAAGAATGCCGTCGGAGTTGCCGGCCCAATCCATTTGCGGGATGTAGTTCTGGCGTGGGTCGCCGTCGAGCTTCGCCCAGACGGTTTCCCCGCCAGACACCGGCACAATGCCCACGCGTACGGCCGAGTTGGTCCCGCCGGGCTGCGGGTATTTGTACTTGAACACAACCGGGTACTGCTGATCGGTGTCGTTGATCAGTGAGTATTCGCCGACGCCCGACTGGTCGAATTGCCAATAGGCAATGCGTTGGCTGTCAGGGCTCCAGCGCATGCAGTTGCGTAGGGAGAATTCTTCTTCGGTTACCCAGTCAGAGGTTCCATTAATGATGTCGTCGGAACCGTCGCGGGTCAACTGCGTAATCTTCTGCGTGGCCAGTTCCTCGACATAGATGTTGTTGGCGCGCACCCAGGCCACGCGGCTCGCATCGGGAGAGAACGTAGCAAACATCAGGGACGATTCGGGCGCGCCTGTGTCGAGCTTCACCAGGCGTTGCCCAGGTGCAGCGGTAGTGTCGTAGACCCAGTAATCGCCGCGGGTGTAGGCGCGCCAAACTTTTTTCGCGTTGGTGAAGACGAGGAGCTTTTGGGCATCGGCAGACCAGGCGTATTCACTGATGTGAAGCGAATCTTTTAGACCGGGGGGCGTCAGCTCTGCCGCGGAAACCTCGACGCTGCGCGTGCCGGACGCCGTCTCATACGCGACGATGTCGCTCCCTTTGCCGCTGGCGGCCGGCTCAACCATCGTGTAGATATCGCCGTTCTTTTCCCATGCGAATTGGACCTGTTTGTCCCAAAACTCGCCCTTGTTGAAGATGGCGTCGAGGCCTTCGGTAAGGTGGGCGGATGGTTTGGTGTCGGCGCCGAGCAATGACAAGTGGCTGAACAAGAAACACGACGAAGCGAAAACGACGGCAAGTCTGGGCAATGGCACGATTACGATCTCCCGGGAGGACGCACCCGATGGGTTCAATTTTAAGGAAGTCTCGAAGCGAGAATTATAGGCATCGGGGCGGTGTTGCGTCTCCCATTTGTCCTGGGCAGACTTTTGCATTGGCTGCCAGGACCCTGCTGTGGGACACTGGCATCCACGGTTCTCCCTGCACACAAACCCTTCCAGAGGCACCATGCACAATTTTCAGCAGAGCTTTCTCGCAGGCCTTCTCGTCCTCGTCGCTGCCCCGCTTCTGAGCCAGCAATTGAACTCGGACTACGCGCGCGACCCCGCGCAGGCGATCGATCAGCAGTACACCGACCAGATTCACAAGTACACGACCGATCCATCGTTTCTGTCGCCGCTAGTGAACTATCTGCCGGCCTCGAAGACTGTGCCGACGCCGGCGAAGGTGCTTGGCGACGTCTCTGGCGCGCCCGACATGCTGCCGTACGCCGAGGACGTCTACAAATACTTCCGCATGCTTGAAGCCGCCAGTCCCTGCGTCAAAGTGGTGAGCATCGGCCATACGGAAGAAGGCCGCGAAATGATTGCCGTGGCCATTGCGGATCCGGCGTTGCTTGCCGGCGCAAAGGCCAATGACGAGCGGTTGGCCAAGCTCGCCGATCCGCGCACCATCAAGCTCGATGACGCCACTGCGCGGAAGCTTGTGGATCAGTCGTATCCGGTGTATTACATCACCGGGACCATTCACTCGCCGGAAACGGGAGCGCCTACGGCGCTGATGGAACTTGGGTATCGCCTTGCTGTCGACAATGCACCCTACATCAAGTTCATCCGCTCGCACATGATTACGCTGATTACGCCGGTGGTGGAAGTGGACGGCCGCGACCGCATGGTCGATTTGTATAAGTGGCACAAGGCGCATCCCAACGAAAAGTATCCGCATTTGCTGTACTGGGGCCACTACGTGGCGCACGACAACAATCGCGACGCCATGGGCATGACGCTTGATTTGACGCGCAATGTACTCGATACGTATCTGGGCTGGCACGCCCAGGTATTGCACGATCTGCATGAGTCGGTTCCGTTTCTCTACGACAACACGGTTGGGGACGGGCCCTATAACTCGTGGGTCGATCCCACACTCGCCGACGAGTGGGCCGAACTGGGCTGGAACAACGTGGCGCAGATGCAGTCGTTCGGTATGCCCGGAGTTTTTACTCATGGCGACTTCGACACATGGAGTCCCGGCTACCTGATGTTCCTTGCCGGCATGCACAACGGCATCAGCCGGCTGTATGAGACGTTCGGGAACGGCGGCGCCGACACGGAAAAGCGCATCTTGCAGCCGGAAGAATACTCGCGCACGTGGTACCGGCAGAATCCACCGCTGCCTGTTGTGACCTGGTCACAACGCGACAACAACAACTACGAACAGTCGGCGCTGCTGAGCACAATTTCATACTTCGCACAACACGCGCATCATTTTTTGGAAAACTATTACACCAAAAGCAAGCGATCGATTGAAAAGCCCACGCTTGAGGGCCCCGCTGCGTACGTGATTCCCGCCGATGCCGCGGACACTAACCGCCAGATCGAATTGCTGAAGGTGATGAAGCGGCAGCATGTTGAGGTGCAACAGCTCTCGGATGCTGTAACGTCGGCCGTGCCCGCGGCCAAGCGAGGCGACAAGCCGGCACAGGAGAGCTTTCCCGCGGGCTCGATCGTGATTCGCATGGATCAGCCGTATTCGCGCGTGGCCGATGCGCTGCTTGACCGGCAGTTCTGGGCGCCGGACGATCCGCAGAAGCATCCGTACGACGACACAGGATGGTCCTTCGCGCATCTCTTCAATCTGAAGGTTGTGCGCATTGTCGATCCGGCGATTCTGCAGGCCAAGATGACGCCGCTCGACGATCCCGCGGTGCTCGCGGGCAAGGTCTCGGGCACTGGTTCAGTGCTCGCAATTGCCAACACCGCGCAGGTTTCGTTGCTGCCGCTGGTCTATAAGCTGAAGGGCGCGAATGTGCAGGTTGCCGACAGGGCCTTCGACGCGGACGGCAAGCATTATGCGGCGGGTTCGCTGCTGATCAGCGGAGCAGATGACAGCCAGGTGACGCCGCTGCTGCATGATCTTTCTCTCGACGCAAGTCATCTGGCAGCAGCGCCCTCGGTGCCGACGCACGCAGCAACGGCGCCGCGCATTGCTTTCATGCACACGTGGCTGGCGACGCAGACTGAAGGCTGGTGGCGCTACGCCTTCGACGCTGCAGGCGTGCCCTACGACTACATCAATACGCAGACCGCGGCTGGCGCGTCGGACCTGCGTTCTAAATACGACGTGATTATCTTCGCGCCGGTGGGCTTCTCGAATACGCAAGCGATCATCAATGGAATTCCCATGTGGAATAACGCGATGCCCTGGCAGAAGTCGGACCTAACGCCGAACCTGGGCCGCATCGACTCCACCGCCGACATTCGTCCCGGCCTGGGCTACGAGGGCCTGGCGCACCTGAAAGAGTTCGTGGAAAAGGGTGGGTTGCTGATCACGTGCGAAGACACGGCGCAGTTCGCGATCGATACCGGTCTTGCTCCGGGTGTGAGCGCTGTTCCGCGCGGGGAATCGCGCGTGGTGGGAACTGTGCTCAACACCGTGTTTGTCGACAAGGACAGTCCGGTCGCGTACGGATATGGGACCGGAGTGCCGGTGATCAGCGCCAACGGACTGGCTTTCACGATCAGCAACACGCTCGGTGGCCGCGGAGGCCGCACGCTCATGGATCCCTACGCCGAGCGCCCCACTGGACGCGGAAGTGTGGAGGACAGCGACGAACCCACCGGCCGCAAGATCGTTGAAGCCGAGGCGCTGGTCAAGGTTCAGCCCTGGGAAGCGAAGAAGCTGAACGAAGAAGAATTGCGCGACAACATGAATGTGATTCCGGCAGAGTTGCGGCCGGATGTCATTCTTCGTTTTGCCGACGGCAAGGGCCTGCTGCTCGATGGGTTGCTGGACAAGGGCAATTCAATCGCAGAACACCCGGTGGTAGTGAACGCGCATCTGGGCCAGGGCAACGTGCTTCTCTTCGGCAATAACCCGGTCTATCGTGGCGAGACGGTGGGAACCTACGCCATGGTGTTCAACGCAATCCTCAACTACGAGCATCTTGGGAACAAACCCGCAACCAGCGGCGTAACTGAGAACAAATAGAAAGAGCGCGGGCAGCCAATGTGGTAGCGTAAGCAAATCGGCAAACCCCGCTGATTTACGAAAATGAGGTCTTTCCACGACATCGCGCGACATTGGTCAAGGCGCGTGCCGGCAGTGGCCTGCCCGGCATTGCTGTGGGTGACGGCGCTCGTTTGCCTATCGGCCACGGGGGCGCACGCCCAGGCGGGAGCGGTGATTGTCCAGCCGGGCGCACCGGGCGAGCCGAGCAAGACTTTGCCTGCGAACGCCAGACCAAGCCTGCCTCCGCTCGCCGCGGCCGACGTGGACTTCATGCAGGGCATGATCATGCATCACGAGCAGGCCGTCGAGATGACCGCACTCATCCCGTCGCATACCGAGAATGCGAGAGTGCGTTCGCTCGGCGCGAAGATTTCGAGTTCGCAGTCGGATGAGATTCGCTTTATGCAGCATTGGCTTGCAGCGCGCGGCCAGGCGACAACGATGTCGATGCCGGGAATGCCCGACATGGATAAATACGGCAAGCCGATGGCCCCGATGCCCGGCATGTTGACGCCTGCTCAGATGACTGCATTGCGCGAGGCGAAAGGTGCCGAGTTCGATCGTCTCTTTCTGGCCGGAATGATTCAGCACCACAACGGCGCATTGATTATGGTGAAGGATTTGTTCGACCAGGCGGGCGCAGGCCAGGACGCCGACATCTTTAACTTTGCGACCGATGCCGATAATACGCAGCGGGCCGAGATCAGAATTATGCAAAACATGCTGGAGGAGACGCGTTGACCCGATTGAAGAATGCTGCCCTGAATGCGGCCATTACAGCCGCAGCGATTTTCTGCTTAGCCTCAGTAGCCACGCAGGCACAGAATCCCTCGACCACACCTCCAGCCGCAACCGCGACACCCGCAGCGCCGGCCAAGCCCCCTGCTGCCGAGGAGAATCCGTTCGCGCCGCAGCCTGCTCCTCCGCTGCCTGCGGGCATGACCGGGTCGGACACCAGCGATCCGCGCTACAGCCTGAAACCAGGAATGTACGACGCGGGCGAAGCGGCCATGGGAATGAAGCACCTGGCGTTTTTGAAAAAGCCGGATGCGTTTCAGATTAACGCTACTTCTCCTGATGATCCTTCGGTTCAGAAGACCTTGAAACAGCTTGGCGTCGGCGATCCATCGAAGATGCCCAAACCAATGCAAATGGTGATTGCGCAGTTAGCATTCGCTAACTCAGACTTTGCTTTCCAGGGAGGCCATCTCTTCCAGGGGAACTTCTACGGCGTTAACATCTACGATATCTCTGACCCTGCCAAGACCGCACTGCTCACGACGCTTGTCTGCCCCGGTGGCCAGGGCGATGTTTCGGTTTACAAGAACCTGATGTTCATGTCGGTGGAGATGCCCAACGGCCGCCTCGATTGCGGCGCTCAAGGCTTTGCACCCGATCCTCCGCCGCCTGCCGGGAAAGAAAACGAGCGTCATTCGCCATCGCCGCAGAAGGATCGCTTCCGCGGGGTGCGCATCTTCGACATCTCCGATATCAAGAATCCGCGCCAGGTAGCGGCCGTGCAAACCTGCCGCGGTTCGCACACGCACACGCTGGTTGTCGACCCGAACGACAAGGAGAATGTCTACATATATGTGTCGGGAACGTCGTTTGTCCGCCAGCCGGAAGAACTGTCTGGATGCTCGGGAGAGAAGCCGGATAAGGATCCGAACACGGCACTCTTCCGTATTGAAGTAATCAAGGTCCCGGTGGCAGCTCCGCAGGATGCGAAGGTGGTGTCGAGCCCGCGCGTGTTCATCGATCCACGCACCGGCGCTCTGAATGGCCTGAACAATGGCGGCAGCCACGGCAAAGACGCAGAGAAACCCGTGGACACAAATCAGTGCCACGACATCACGGTGTACTCGGCGATTGGGCTCGCGGCCGGAGCATGCTCGGGAAACGGAATTCTGCTCGATATCTCCGACCCCGTTCACCCCAAGCGCGTGGATGCGGTGAACGATCCCAACTATGCTTACTGGCATTCGGCCACATTCTCGAACGATGGCTCGAAGGTGGTGTTCACGGATGAATGGGGTGGCGGCCTCGGAGCGCGTTGCCGGCCAAACGATCCCAACAAGTGGGGTTCCGATGCGATCTTCAATCTGAACAAAGACAAGTTGAGCCTTGCCTCGTATTACAAGCTGCCCTCGGCGCAGGGCGACACCGAAAATTGCGTGGCGCACAATGGCTCGTTGATTCCCGTGCCGGGGCGCGACATTGAAGTGCAGGCCTGGTATCAGGGCGGCGTTTCCGTGATGGACTTCACCGACCCGGTGCATCCTTTTGAGATTGCCTACTTCGATCGTGGCCCGATCGACCCAAAGTCGCTGGTCTTGGGCGGCGACTGGTCAGCTTACTGGTATAACGGATCGATTTACGGTTCGGAAATTGCCCGCGGACTCGACGTGTTCGAGCTGACGCCGACGAAATTCCTGACGCAAAACGAAATTGATGCGGCCAGGTCGGTGCATGTCGATGAACTAAACGTGCAGAACCAGCAGAAGCTCGCCTGGCCCTCGCAGCTGGTGGTAGCCAAGGCTTATCTCGACCAGTTGGCGCGTTCGCAGGCATTGCCGGCAAAGCAGATCGCCGCCTTGCAGAAGGCAATTCACACCGCTGAGAAGTCGCACATGAACCCGGGCAAAGTAGCCAAGCTGCAGAGCCTGACCGGTGGAATGGAGAACGGCTCTTCATCGGCAAAGAGCCCGGCGGATGCAGCCCGAATCCAGGCGCTGGCCGAGATACTGAAGCATCCGGTGGCCTAGGAGAGGTACCGGATTGCGCAGGTTAGGGGGCGATTCAAATCCGGATGCTGCGCAGGCAGGTTCATGTGAGCAGTTTTGGCTTTTCCAGCGATCCTGTTCTGTGTCACACTTCTAGCCATGGGAAGCAAAGACAAAGGCAAGAAAGAAGCCAAGAAAGCGCCGAAGCCCAAGCCGAAACCAGAGCCCGGCCGCAAGCGCGAGGTATTTAGCCCCGCGCCACCGAAGTAAGCAGCCATCGCTCTCGATACGCAAAAGGCCCCTCGCACACGCGTGGGGCCTTTTTAGTGCGCGCAGCATTTTCTGTGCTCGCGCCATGTTAGGACAACAAGGGATCTACTCGTAGCGCAGCGCCACCATGGGGTCCATACGCATAGCGCGGCGCGAGGGCAACCACGAGGCAAGCAGGGCAATCGTCAGAAAGAGCAGCGCGACACCTCCGAATGAGATTCCATCGATCGTGCCGAGCCCGTAGAGAACCTTATGCAGAAGATGCGCGGCGCCCACGGCCATGAGCATACCGGCAAAAAGCCCCGCGAGAACCGGGCGCGTGCTCTCACGCAACAGGAGCAGCAGCACGTCGCGCCGGGTTGCGCCGAGTGCCATGCGAATACCCACCTCGCGCGTGCGCAGAACAACCATATAGCTGACAGTGCCATAGATGCCCATGGAAGCAAGGACCAGGCCCAGCAAGCCGATGCTGGTGGCGACGATGGCAGACATGCCAGAGACCGCGAAGGACGGAGTCTGGAGCAGCAACTGCTCAAGCGTGGACGAGGTGACAACCACATCGGGGTCCACTGAGGCTAGCACCGAACCGATGGCTTCAAGGCACTGAGCGGGGTCCGCATGGGTATGGATGAGAATCGGATAATCCTGAAGGCGATTCTCGGGTAGCGGTACATAGACCACCTGCGAGTCACTACCATCCATAAGAACGCCGCGCGTATCGCGCGCCACGCCGATCACTTCGTAGGCCTTGCCATCGGGAACAAGTTGCTCCTTGGTGTGGAATTGGCCGTCGGTGCCCATACGCAGGCTGCGACCGATGGGATTCTGGCCTGGCCAGAGTTGTCGCGCGGCCGAATCGCTCAGGATGACAACGGGTTCCGGATCGCCTGCCTGCGCCTGAAATGCGCGCCCGAAGAGGAGAGGAATCTCAAGGGTTTGGAAGTAGTCGGCCTGAATGTATTTGTAGAAGAGCACTGCCTGGGTGTTCTTGGCAGAAGGTTTTTCGCCGTTCAGTGAAATGGCGGCGGTGCGCAGACCTCCTCCATCGGGTGCGTTGGCGGTGGTGATCCCGGCTA
>Ga0302275_10006815_pt1 | contig 10745 bp, 9 predicted proteins | sample III_Bog_N2_2_FD_200229 | JGI IMG/M metagenome (GOLD analysis project Ga0302275, IMG submission 200229) | Peat permafrost microbial communities from Stordalen Mire near Abisko, Sweden - III_Bog_N2_2 | ecosystem: Environmental > Terrestrial > Soil > Wetlands > Peat | place: Sweden: Abisko... | reverse complement strand
GCCGAGCCGCGTCCGCAAGCCGTCGCCGCAGTTTCTGTTCGACGCGCGGGACGAATTCAATTTGAACCTTGCGGAAAGCTTCATGGTCGGCGACAAGCTGATTGACCTCGAATGTGGCTGGAATGCCGGCGTGAAAAAAAGCATACTCGTCCGCACCGGCTACGGTGCCGGTGTGGAACGCGACGACTCAGAACCAATCAAACGCGCGGCCGTCGTGGATGGCTTGGCCGAAATGGCGGAATGGATTTTGAGCAGCGAACTCAAAACTCAAAACTCAAAACTCAAAATTTAATATGTGCGGCATCATTGGATACGTTGGGAAAAAACCGGCCTCGCCCATTTTGCTGGAAGGCTTGCGGCGGCTGGAATATCGCGGCTACGACAGCGCGGGCGTGGCACTGTTGCATGCCGGCAGCCTGCTGGTCCGCAAGAAAAAAGGCAAGATTGACGAGGGCCTGGCGCGGCTGCTGAAATCCGAGCCGGTCGCCGGCCAGCTCGGCATCGGCCACACGCGCTGGGCCACGCATGGCGTGCCGTCCGACAAAAACTGCCATCCGCATCTGGACCAATCCGGCAAGATCGCCGTCGTCCACAACGGCGTCATTGAAAATTACGACACGATCAAACAAAAGCTGCACAAGTCCGGGCACACGTTCAAATCGGACACGGACACCGAGGTGCTCGCGCATTTGATCGGTGAACATTATTTACAGAACCAAAGCGGAAAGCGGAAACCGGAAAGCGGAAATGCATTGACCCAGGCGGTCTGTGACGCATTGCGGGAAGTCATCGGCACTTACGGCCTCGCGGTGATCTGCTCGGATTTTCCGAACACGATTGTCGGCGCGCGGCGCGGTTCGCCGCTCATCATCGGCATCGGCCAGGCGGAAAATTTCCTCGCCAGCGACGCCAACGCCATCGTCGCACACACGAAAAAAGTCGTTTACCTGAACGACTACGACGTGGCCACGATCACGCCGGAACGTTTCGACGTTTTGAATCTCGGCACGGACACGGCGAATGTCCAGATCAGCAACTTGGAATTTTCACAGGAAGACGCAGCGCGCGGCAAACACGCGCATTTCATGCTCAAGGAAATATACGAGCAGCCGCAGACGGTGTTGAACGCCCTGCGCGGGCGTTTGGATTTTGAAGGCGCGACGGCGAAGTTCGGCGGCTTGAACATGACGGCGGCAGAGTTGCGCGGCATTGACCGCATCGTCATCGCGGCGAGCGGCACGAGCTGGCACGCGGCGCTGGTGGGTGAATATCTGATCGAGGAACTGGCGCAACTGCCGGTCGAAGTGGAATTCGCGCATGAGTTTTGCTACCGCAATTGTCCGCTGGAAAAAAACACGGTGCTGCTGGTGCTGTCCCAGTCCGGCGAAACGGCGGATACGCTGGCCGAGTTGCGCGAGGCGAAGCGGCGCGGGCATCGCGCGCTGGCCATCGTGAATGTCGTCGGCAGCACCATCGCGCGTGAATCGGACGGCGGCATTTACATGCATGCCGGTCCGGAAATCGGCGTGGCTTCGACCAAGGCGTTCGTTTCAACGATCACAATTTTGACGCTGCTCGGAATTCATCTGGGCCGGATGCGCCAGCTTTCGGCGAACCGTGCGAAGGAAATCCTGCGCGGGCTGGAGGCGTTGCCGCAGCAGATTGAAACCGTCCTTGCGGAAAATAATTTGTTGAAAAAAATTGCGAAGAAATACGCGAAGGCGGACGACTTCTTTTTTCTTGGGCGTGGCTACACGTTTCCGATTGCGCTGGAAGGCGCGCTGAAGCTCAAGGAAATTTCCTACATCCACGCCGAGGGTTATTCGGCGGCGGAGATGAAGCACGGGCCGATCGCCTTGATTGATGCCCAGACGCCGACGGTTTTCCTCGTGCCGCAGGATGCGATGTATGAAAAGACGATGGCCAACCTGGCCATGATACGGGCCCGCGAAGGCCCGATCATCGCGCTGGCGACGGAAGGCGACAAGGGCATCAAGAAGGTGGCGAACGACGTGATTTACCTGCCGAAAACGCTGGATCTGCTGACTCCGATTTTGGCGAGCGTGCCGCTGCAACTCTTCGCGTATCACATCGCCGTCGCGCGCGGCTGCGATGTGGACAAGCCGCGCAATCTGGCCAAGAGCGTGACGGTGGAATAAAACCTTTTTTGGTCGCCATCACGGCTTCAGCAAATCCAGTCCGGGTGAGTTTGAGATTAGCTCGTTTAACTGAAAACATAATTTTAAACGCCGGAGAAACTGTGTTTATTTAGTGCAGACTGTAAAGAAAGTGGGCAGAAAGATGAATTGCACAATTGCAAAATAGAGCGAAACAGCTTAACCTAACAGGTCTTGCTCGGTTTTTGGAGGATGGCATTTTAACTGCTAATTCCGCTCAAAATTCAGGAGCGCTTGGTTTACCGCGATTTTTTTGATAAATGAAACTTAAAAACATTGGCTTGGTGTTGTGGACGATTTGGTGGCTGGGGTTCACCCTGCCGGCCAGGGGACAGGTGTTCACTTTGCAGCATAATTTCACCAATACCCCCGACGGGAACAATCCCAACCAATTGGTCTGGACCAATGGCTTTTTCTATGGTGCCACCGTGAACGGCGGTGCGAATGGCCAAGGGATGATCTACGTTATCAACACCAACGGCTCGGGGTTCTCCCCGTTGTATAGTTTCACCGGGGCCACGAACAACGGCGAGTCGCCCAACAACCTGCTCGTGGCCAGCAATGTCATCTACGGAACCACCGGGAACGGCGGCACCAATGGCCTGGGAATGATCTACGCTGTGAACACCAACGGCACGGGCTTCACCCCGCTTTATAGTTTTGCCCTTGAACCGGACGGATATAATCCTGCGGCGGGGCTGGTTTTGAGTGGGACCACGCTTTACGGCACTGCCCGGGTCGGCGGCACCAACCACGGCGGCACGCTTTTCAAAATCAACACCAATGGCACAGGCTATGCCATCCTCCACTGGTTTACCAACACACCTGACGGTTCCTCGCCGCAAAGTGAGTTGGTCCTGAGCGGCGGCACGCTTTACGGCACCACCGCTTACGGTGGAACCAATGGCTATGGCACCATTTTTTCCATCACCACGAACGGCACGGGTTACACTATTCTGCATGGTTTTACGAATGCACCGGACGGCAGCTATCCGTATGGCGGACTCGTTTTGAATTCAGGCATTCTCTACGGCACTACCGGCGGCGGCGGCACCAACACCACCGGCACCATCTATGCCATCAACGCCACCGGCAGCGGTTTTACCATCCTCCACAACTTTTCCGCCAATGATGGTAACCTGCCGACTTGCCGGTTGATGTTCAGCGGTGGCAAACTTTATGGCACCGCTAAAGCTGGTGGCACCGGCGGCCAGGGAACCGTCTTTCAGATCAATACCAACGGCAGCGGTTTTACTGTTCTAAGAAATTTCACCAACAGTCCTGCGGACGGAGCTGAACCGCAGAGCGGAGTTATCCTGCTGGGCACCAGCCTCTGGGGCACCACTTACTCCGGCGGTGCGGGTTACGGCACTTTTTACAGTCTTCAGCTTGCGCCACAGATCATCCAGCAACCCAGCTATCTGACTGTAAACAATGGCGGCGCGGCCAGTTTCACCAACCTGACTTCGGGCGCGGCTCCGCTGGCTTATCAATGGTATTTCAATACTAACACGCCGGTTGGCGGCGGCACCAATGCCATATTGCTCATCGCCAGCGCCACCACTAATCAGGCGGGTTATTATTCGGTCATTGTCACCAATAGTTATGGCAGTGTTACCAGTTCCGCCGCCAAGCTGACGGTGAATACTTCAACTGGTTCCGCCCCTGTCATTACTCAGCAACCCCAAGACCTGACCGTTACCAACGGCAACCCAGCCAGCTTCACCAATGCCGCTTCCGGCACCGGCCCGCTTTATTACCAATGGTATTTTAACACCAATACGCCGGTCAGTGGCGGCACCAATGCCATCTTGCTGATTGCCAGCGCCACCACCAACCAAGCGGGCTATTATTCAGTCATCGTCACCAATTTTTACGGCAGCGCCACCAGCTCGGTGGCCCAGCTTAAGGTGATTGTTCCAACCTCGCCACCAATTATTACCCAGCAGCCGCAAGATCTGACGGTGACTAACGGCAATCCGGCCAGCTTCACCAATCTGGCCTCCGGGACTGGCCCACTGTATTACCAGTGGTATTACAACACCAACACACCCGTTAGCGGTGGCACCAATGCCATCTTGCGGATTGCCAGCGCCACCACCAATCAAGCGGGCTATTATTCGGTCGTCGTCACCAACTCTGCCGGCAGCGTCACCAGCTCGGCGGCCAAGCTGACGATCATTATTCCGGTTTCGCCGCCGGTCATCACCCAGCAACCACAGAATTACACGGTCACCAACGGTTATTCGGCGGCCTTTACCAATGTCGCCACGGGCACTGGGCCGCTTGATTACCAGTGGTATTACAACACCAACACACCAGTGGCTGGCGGAACCAATAGTATCCTGCTGATCGACTCCGTCACCACCAGTCAGGCGGGGTATTACACGGTCGCAGTTTCCAACCCCGCCGGCAGTGTGACCAGCGCGCCCGCCTTGTTGGCCGTCATTTCCACCCCGCCGATCATCTTATTGCAGCCGCAGCCTTTGAATGTCATCAGTGGTGATCCAGTCAGCTTTTCCGTCCTGGCTGTCGGACAAAGTCCATTGAAATACCAGTGGTTTACCAACGCCGTTTCTGCTCCCAACGCGTTATCCGGACAAACCAACAGCACGCTCAACTATCCCGCTGCAACCACCAATCTCGCGGCAAATTATCTGGTTTACATTTACAATGCCCTGGGCAAAGCCACCAGCAATCCTGTCTTGCTGACCATCATCACCCGGCCGGTCATCACCCAACAACCGCAAAGCGTGGTGGTGACCAACGGCAATCCCGTCACGTTCACCGCCGCCGCCACCGGGGCCGGCTTGTTAAGTTATCAATGGTATTTCCGCACCAACAGCCTGGTCGCCGGGGCCACCAACACCTCGCTCACATTCACCAATGCCATCACCAACCTGGCCGGCTATTATGCCTTGCGCGTGACCAATACTTTTGGCGCTGTCACCAGCAGCTTTGCGCTGCTCACCATCAGCAGCCAGCCGAATCTGCTGGCCTTCAACTTCGACCCGGCCAGCGGCAGTCCGTCGTTCGCTTTTGCCAATTTGGCCAGGAGCACCAACCGGCTGTGGGCCTCCACCAATTTAATCTCCGCCAGTTACTGGACACCCGTTGCCACGAATGTCATGGCGACCAATGGCCTGTGGTTCTTCACCGATACGAATGCCGCGAAGACGAATAACCTCCGGTTCTACCGGTTCTCGACGCCGTGATTGGATGAAGGCAGAAGGACGATTGCAGAATGAAGAATCAAATCAGCTCTGCGTTTCCGTGGAATTCGGGGCCGGCGTTTCTTCCGGCTTGATTCCGACGTTTTCATTTAACTGAAGCTGTTCCGGCGGCACGGTGGCCAAGCCGGCATCCGCTGTGACCGGCGCGGGCGGATGTTCGACCGGAATGCGGCGCAACTCATCGGCAGCCGGCAAGTCTTCCAGGCCGCGCAAACCAAAATACTCCAGAAACAACGGCGTGGTGCTGTAAAGCGCCGGCCGCCCGACGACTTCCGCGCGACCGCTCTGCTCGACCAGGCCGCGTTCCAAAATCGTCTGCATCGTGCCATCCACGTTCACGCCGCGCACCTGCTCGACTTCCGCGCGCGTCACCGGCTGGCGGTAGGCAATGATGGCCAGCGTTTCCAGCGCCGCCTGTGACAACCGCGACGGACGCGCTTTGACGCCGACGAGCGCCTTGAGCCACGGCGAAAATTCCGGCTGCGTGACGAACTGCCACGCGCCCGCGACGCACGCGAGCCGGTAGCTGCGCGCGGCAGTTTCGTGTTCGCGTGCGAGCTCTTCCAGCACGGCGGTGAGGTCGTCGTCCTTGGTTTTCTTGAACGGCTTGGCAGCTTCGTCCGCGTCCTCCGCCGTGGCGGCGCTGGCCAGCACGTCGCGAAGCTCTTTCACGCTCATCGGTTTTTGGGCGGAGAACAACAGCGATTCCAAAATGAATTTCAGTTCCATGCTAAATAACTATTGCGTTTGTTTGTCGTCCGCAACTTCGTCCTCACCGCCTTCATCGTCTTCTTCGTCCTCGTCCTCGTCGTCGTCGAATTCATCATCTTCATCTTGATTTTCCGGTTCGCCTTCGGCTACAGCCTCAGCCGGTGCGGGATCGGTGATTGAACCCGCCGCCGGTTCGCTTGGCGGGGCGGCGACGGCCGCTTCTGGTGCCGGTGCGGCGACGGCCTGGCTGATCTCGATTTCGGCAAACGGCTCCGGCTGAACGCAGGCGAGCTGTTTCAAACGGATCAATTCCAGCAGCGCGAGAAATGTGCAAACCACTTCGGAGCGGTTCGCCGCCGTGGCAAAGAGTTCGGAAAATTTCACCGAGCCGCGTTCAGTGAGCGTCTTGAGGATGAACTCGATCTTTTCGCTGACCGTCCATTTGTCCTCAAAAATCTCGCGCGTGCCGGCGGTTTTTTCCTGAAAGCGCTTGAGGACGGAATTGACCGCGTTCAGCAAATCAAAGATGCCAACTTCGGATTTCACCGGCGCGGCCTCGGTTTCAAATTCAATTTTCACCGGCAGGCGCGGATAGATATTTTCCTGGCGCGCTTCGAGCGTTTGCAACGACGCGGCGGCGTCCTTGAATTTTTTGTATTCCACGAGCTGGCGGATGAGTTCCCAGCGCGGGTCCTCGCCTTCGTCCTCGGCTTCGACGACGACCTGCTGTTCCACAGGCAACAGCTCACGGCTCTTGATATACATGAGCGTCGAGGCCATTACGAGAAATTCACCGGCGACCTCCAGGTCGAACTGCCGCATCAAATCAATGTATTCGATGAACTGCGTCGCCAGCTTGGTGAGGTTGACCTCATAAATGTCCACCTCCTCCTTTTTGATGAGATAAAGGAGCAGGTCGAGCGGGCCTTCGAAGACCTCAAACTGGACTTTGTATTCCGACATGAAACAAGTTTAAAGCGTAGATTGAAGCCGGCCGTTTGGCAATGCAGGACATCACCAACACCCGGTTAAAGCTCGACTCATCGCCATTTTTGAGGCACGTTGCCGGCATGGATGCGGACGAGCGTGAAATTTTTGAATACCTCAAGACTTGGGGCGAAGAATTCGTCAATGCCAAGGAGGTCTGCCGGCGCGCCAGCACCAAACGCCGCTACGCGGAGGACAACAACTGGGCCAAGCCCATCCTCCAACGCATGAAAGAGCGCAACCTGCTGGAAGGCGACGCCCTCGGTCGTTATCGGATCAAGCCCGCTTCCCACAAAAGCCACAAGGGCCGCTGGGTTTCGCCGGAAATCCAAAAAATCCTGGCGGAAAGCGGCGTGCCGCTCGACGCCGAACGCGCGGAAGCCGCCGCTGACGAATTCCCCGAGCAACCCTGATGCTCGCGGCGCTGCTCACCACCCTGCTTTTCGCCACCTCCGCCATTTGCGGCCACCGCACCGCCCGGCAAATCGGCGGGGCCGAGGCCAATTTTTGGCGCATCGCCATCGCCACCCTTTTTCTCGCGATCTGGGCGAACGCCTGCGGCACCGGTTTTGCCGGCGCGCCGGAATGGTTCATGTTGAGCGGCCTGTTCGGCATCGGCCTCGGCGACTCTGGTTTTTTTCAGGCGCTGCCCCGACTCGGCAGCCGCCGCACGGTGCTGCTGGTGCAATGCCTCACCGCGCCGTTCGCCGCGCTCATCGAATGGCTCTGGCTTGGCACCAAATTAAATTTGCCGGAAATACTTTGCATCGCCGTCATTCTCATCGGCGTGGCCATCGCGCTCGCGCCTGGTGACCACCTGCAAATTTCCCGGCGCGAAATGCACCTCGGCCTCGCCGCCTGCCTGCTCAGTTCCGCCGGCGCGGCGCTCGGCGCGGTGTTCATCCGCAAAGCCTTTGCCGTGGCGCATGCCGCCGGCGTTTATCCGGACGCCGGCACCACCGGCTACCAGCGCGTGCTTGGCGGCATTCTGGTGCCGACGATTATTTTGCTCGCGGCCAAATGGCGTTCCGCCCGCGCCCATGGCCCGATGTTTGCGGAACAGACGCTGGCGGTCTCGCGCGAAAAATGGCGGCGCATCTGGCCGTGGGTGCTGGCCAACGCCCTCGCCGGCCAGACGCTCGGCGTGACCTGCATGCAATGGGCGCTCGCCACCACCAGCGCCGGCGTTGTCACCGCCATCATCGCCACCACGCCGGTCGTGCTGCTGCCGCTGACGCGCATTGTGGAAGGTGATAAAATCGGCCGCCGCTCGCTCGTCGGCGCGCTCATCGCCGTTGGCGGCGTGATTGGGCTGACATTTTTCCGGTGAATGTTATGGTAAAAATGTCGCGCGAGGGATGCGAAGTCGGCGAAGATTGAGAGAAGGCGATTTTTCTTCGCCGCCTTCGCATCCTTAGCGCGAAACAAAAAATGAAAGACGAACTGCAAGCCGCCGTGGCAACGCTCGGCCTGGAAAAATTCCGGCGCCACATTTTCCTCTGCGTGGACGCGGACGAACCGAAATGCTGTCCGCGCGAACAATCCCTGGCCGCGTGGGAATTTTTGAAGGCGCGGCTGCGCGTCTGCGTGCGCGGGCCGGTGGCGGTGGTTTATCCCGAAGGCGTGTGGTATCACAGTTGCACGCCGGACGTTTTGGAACGCATCATCCGGGAACATCTCGTCGGCGGAAAAACGGTTGCCGCATTTGCCTTCGCCCAAAACCCGCTGCCTTGAGCGTCCGGTTTCAGTCGTTTTTTCCGCTGGACATCGAGCGGTCGGCGGCGCAGATTTTCTGCAAATCAGTAACCGTGGGATATTATGGCCAGATTGCTAATCACAACTGAAGGTATGGGAAACCAGGCGCTCGAATTGCACATGGGTGTCAACCATGTTGGGCGCAACCCGGATTGCGAGCAGCATATCAATCACCACACCGTCTCCTCGCTGCATTGCGAATTGTCGCTGACCAGCGATGGCGTTTATCTGCGCGACTGCAATTCCACCAACGGCACCTTTCTCAACGGCGAGCCGGTCAAGGAAGCGTGGCTCCGGCCCGGCCAGGAATTGAGACTCGGCGACGTGAAGCTGGTCGTCGAATCCACCGACGCCACCATCGCCATTCCCGCCGTGCAACAGGCCGTGATTCCAGAGGCCAAAGTGATTCAGGAAAATGGCGAGCTGTATTGCGCCCGCCACCCGGACCGAAAAATCACCTTCAAATGCACGCATTGCACCGAGGTCATGTGCAACGCTTGCGTCCACGTGATGAAACGCCAGGGCGGCCAGCCGCTTTACCTCTGCCGCGTGTGCAGCCACAAATGCGAGCGCATCGAAATCGTTCAGGAACAGAAGAAAAAAAGCTTCTTTGGTTTTCTGGCCGACACCGTCAAGCTCAAGTTCAAACACAGCGGCCGCGAAAAAACCTAGGTCCGCCCGGCCAGAAATTTCCCCGCCATCTTTTCCAGCGCGTCAATCCACGCCGGATGCTCGTTCATGCATGGAATCCGCGTGAATTCCTTGCCGTTTCCGGCCATGAATTCCTCGCAACCGCGAATCCCGATTTCTTCAATTGTCTCCAAACAGTCCGACACAAACGCCGGACAAATCACGAGCATCCGCTTTTTCCCCTCCGTCGCGAGGCGCGGCAGTTCGTAATCCGTGTAAGGTTTCAGCCACGGATCCTTGCCCAGCCGCGATTGAAATGACACCGACCATTTTCCCGCCGGCACACCGGCCTTTTCGATGAACAGCGCTGCCGTTTTGTAGCACTGCGCCCGGTAACATTGCGCGTGCGCCGGACTCGGTGTCTCGCAGCAGTTTGGCGTGGCGAGGCAATGGCAGCCTGTCGTGTCGGATTTTTTGATGTGCCGCTCCGGGATGCCGTGAAAACTGAACAGCAGATGGTCAAAATCCTTTTTCAGAAAATCCGCCGCGCTTGCCACCAGCGCTGCGATGTAATCCGGCTGGTCAAAATACGGCGGCTGCACGGTGAGTTTCATCTGCGGCGCGAGTTTGGCCACGACTTCCTGCACGCGCACGACGGCGGTTTCGTAGCTGGACATCGCATAATGCGGAAACAGCGGGATGAGCAAAACCTCCGTCGCACCTTTCGCCGCCAGATTTTTCACGGCGGATTCGATGGACGGATTTTGATACCGCATCGCCAGTTCCACCGGCACGCTGACGCGCTTTTGCAAAAGCTCCTGAACGTGCCGGCTGGTGACGACCAGCGGCGAACCCTCCTTCGTCCAGACTTTTTCATAGGCGTGTGCGGATTCCCTGGGACGATTGATTAAAATCATCCCGACGACGAACCGCCGCAGCAGCCATGGCGTGTCAATCACGCGGCCGTCCATCAGAAATTCGTTTAGATACCGCCGCACATCCGGCACCGCCGGCGAGTCGGGCGAACCGAGATTGACGAGTAAAATTGCTTTGCTCATGCGTGAAAAATTTTAACCGCGAAATACACGAAATACACGAAAAGAAATTAAGCCAGCCGGTTCTTCCGTTCGCGTATTTCGTGTATTTCGCGGTTCAAAAATATTTGCCCACCCGCTCCGCGATGTTGACGCCGGACACAATGGAGTCGCCCAGCGAAACACCGTCGCGATAATGCCCGGCGAAAAATAAATTT
>Ga0302275_10006813_pt1 | contig 10746 bp, 11 predicted proteins | sample III_Bog_N2_2_FD_200229 | JGI IMG/M metagenome (GOLD analysis project Ga0302275, IMG submission 200229) | Peat permafrost microbial communities from Stordalen Mire near Abisko, Sweden - III_Bog_N2_2 | ecosystem: Environmental > Terrestrial > Soil > Wetlands > Peat | place: Sweden: Abisko... | reverse complement strand
AAGACAGTTTCGATCAAAACAGAAGGGCTGCGCCAACCGGCGCAGCCCTTTTGTTTCTGCGAGAAAAATCCTGGCCCTTTTTACTTCAAGTTAACCTTAGCCCCCGCCATCTTGGTAATCGCGTCACCCTTCGCAGCAGTCACCGTTACGTCCGACCCCGCAACCTCGGCATAGCCAATCGACATTCCCTTTTCCGCGCTGATCTTCACATTCTTCAGCACCACGCCAAGAACCGGCGACTCCGGCAGGCCCACAATCACGCCCGCTGTCCCGCTCCCGGTCGCTGTCACATTCTCAAGCACGATGTCGTGGAAGTGAGGCGTCAGCCGCCCTACTGGCTGCGGCGCTTCATTGTCCGGCGGCATCACCTTCGGGTAGTACTCGCTGATCAGGACGGCGATCTTCACGTTCTTCATGTCGATGTCGCGAAAAACAAAGTTGCCCACATCGTTGCCGCGATCGCGATTGGCCTTCACGCGTATCCCATTGTCGGTGCCATCGAAATGAATCCGCTCGGCAACGATATTCTGCGCCCCGCCTGACAGTTCGCTGCCCACCGAAAGCCCGTGCCCGTGCAGAAAAGTACAATCTCTGATCACGATGTTGCGGCTCGGGTCGTCTGGCCCCGGTGAGTTGATGGGCCCTGACTTGATCGCAATATCGTCGTCACCGGTGTCGGCGTACAAATGGTCAATCACGATGTTCGACGATGAGAATGGATCGACTGCATCGGTGTTGGGAGCGTTCGGCGGCGCGGTCACGCGGATGTTGCGGATGACGACGTCGTCTGAGTAATAGGGCACCAATTGCCACATTGGCGAATTCTGGATGGTCACGCCTTCAACCCGTACATGCTTGCAGTGGTCGAGAATGATGAGCTTGGGGCGCGGGCGTCCGACGCCGAGGATGCCATGATCCTTGACGCCGCGCGCCTCCTTCCACCAGCTTTCTCCGTTCCCGTCGATTGTGCCTTCGCCCGTGATGGAGACGTTGGTCGCATGCACCGCGCCAACCAGCGGCTGCAGGTCAGGCAGATGAAATTCAGTCTGCGCCGGATAGTCCGCATGATCGGGCGATCCCAGCAGCGTCGCTCCCTTCGCCAGATGCAGATTGATGTTGCTCTTCAGCAGAATCGGAGCGCTCACATAGGTCCCTGCGCTCAACTCCACAGTCCCGCCGCCCTTGCCCGCGCACGCATCAATCGCTTCTTGAATTGCGGCCGTATCCTTCGTCGTGCCATCTCCCCTGGCGCCGTAGGCACGAGGGTCGCAAGTCGCTTGTGCGCGCAGGACGCCACTTGCAGCAACCATGAAAACAAGCACAAGAGCCGCGGACAACCATCCGCGCCCCGGCTGAAGATTGATTCGGTTCATTCACATTCCTCGCCGTTCAACACTTCGTCGGCCCACTCATCATACACGTGAAAACCTGAGTGGTCCTACCACTTTTCGCCAGGCCATGGACATCGGGGCAGCTTCTGCCCAAGGGCCTTTTTATTGAGGTTTGATGAGTGCAGGCGCCCGAAAGACATTCCTTACTTTTCGCCAGGATTTACCGGCTCGAGAGGCAGTCGCACAATAAACTTTGTCTTCCCCGGAACGGATTCCACATCGATGGTCCCGCCGAACTTTTGCGTCACGATCCGATGCACAATTTCAAGACCCAATCCTGTGCCCGATCCCTGCGGCTTGGTGGTAAAGAATGGCTCAAAGATACGAGGCAGCACATCCGCTGGAATGCCAGCTCCCTGATCGCTAATGCTCACTGCAAGCCAACCCGGCCCCGTTCCATTCCCGCTCCCATGCTCTGACCATGTGGCAATCTCAATCTCGCCCTTCTCGCTCGAAGCATCCGCCGCGTTATCGATCAGGTTTGTCCACACCTGGCTCAGAGCCGATCCCTTGGTGCGAATGGTCGAGGGCTTGGCCTCAAATCGTTTCAACACCTGCAACTGTTTGTTGCGCAGCTTGTGCCCGAGAATGGTCAGTGTGCTTTGCAGGCTGTCGTGTACGTCCAACTCCTTGTTCGGCGATCGCTCATCGTAGGCGAATTTCTTCACCGCCATCACCAACTCTGAAATCCGAGTAATGCTCTCTTCGATGGCGCACACCAGCGACACGCTTGAAACCAGCGCCTCAAGCCAGTTCAGCGCATCGGAAAAGCTCTCAGCCGCAAAGGCCTCTCGCGCGCACGCAAGTTCCTTCTGGTCAAAGCCGATCGCAACCAGCGCCGGGCCTATGGTGAACGCATTCTCCACGCCCGCTGTCTGCAACCACTCTGACATCGCCTCTTCCGCGTCCGACTCCTCCACAGAGCTCAAGGCCGGAGCGTGACAGCCCTTGACTGCATGTTCCAGGAGGCTCTGCATGCATTCCAATTGCACAGGTGTCTTCGGCTTCCCAGCAGTGCGCAGGCTCAATTGTTGCAACCGCCGCAAATTCTCCCGCAGTTGTGAAGCAGCCCGTTTTGCCGCCGAGCCGGGATTGTGCAGCTCATGCATCAAACCCGCCGCCAGCGTCCCCAGAGAAACCAGTTTCTCCCGATGCAGCGCCTCCACCTGGTAGGACTGCATCCGCAGCGCCATGTCCGCCAGCACCACCTTGCGCGCTTCAGGGCAGCATGCCAGCAGCTTCCAGAACTCCTGCTCCTCGAACCGCAACAACTCGGAGTCGAGCGTAGCCACAATTCTGAACTTCGAAATCGTGTTGCCACTCAGAAAGGCGGATTCACCAAATCCTCCGCCAGCCTTTGCATTCCCAACCAGTGTCCATGTGCCGTTGCTCTCCGGCCGTTCTGCCCTGGTCTCGCCCTCCATCACAAGCCAGTAGTATTTCCACAGTTCGCCCGCTTCAACCAGAACCGTCTCCGCTTTCACCGCAACGCGCTCCACGCGTTCCACGCCCGTCAGCGCTTGTTGCAGCGTCTCTGCGCTCGTCCCTGCAAAGGCACGGCTCCGGCGCATCGCTTCAATCGCTGCCTGCACTTGCATCGGTTCCAACCCGACGGATTGTTCGTTGATACTCATCCCTGCTGCTCGTCTCTCTCTCTCTCTCTTAGAAGCCCGCCAGGTACTGGTGGACAAACTGCACTGCAATCGATCCCTCGCCGACGGCCGAGGCCACCCGCTTCACTGATCCGTGCCGTACATCTCCGGCCACAAACACCCCGGGAACACTCGACTCCAGCAGGAACGGTTCGCGCGCCTCCCGCCAGCTTTCCGGCAGCTTGCCATCGATCCGCAGATCCGGCCCTGCCAGCAGAAATCCCTTCTCGTCCCGCAAAATCGAGTCCGGCAGCCATCCAGTACCCGGCGCCGCACCGATAAACACAAACAACGAGGAAGCCGGAACCGAGTATTCTCCCTGCGGCCCCCTCATTTTCAGCTCTTCAAGCCGTTCCTCGCCAACCGCCTCCACCACCTGGGTACTCGGCTCTACCACAATATTGGATGTTTTTTCGATCTCATCGATTAAGTATTTCGACATCGTCGCAGAAAGACCATCCCCCCGCACCACCATAGTCACCTTGCAGGCAAACTTGGCAAAGTGCAGGGCCGCCTGCCCCGCGGAGTTCGCACCCCCTACCACAAAGACCTCTTCATCCTTGCAGGCCACAGCCTCAACCAGCGCTGCCCCATAGTAGATGCCGCGCCCCGCCAGCCGTTCGGCGCCCGGAATCTCCAACTTGCGATACTGCACGCCCGGAGCCAGCATCACCACGTGGCTCGACACTTCGCGGCCATCGCCAAGCTGCACAAACCGGTACTGCCCATCAATGCGCAGGCCGGTTGCCCGTTGGGTCAGAAACTCTGCCCCGAATCGCGTTGCCTGCGTGTGCGCACGCCGGCCAAGGTCTGCCCCCGTCACTCCGGAGGGAAACCCGAGGTAGTTCTCAATCCTCGACGAACTGCCCGCCTGCCCCCCTGGCGCATCCGGCTCAATCACCAGCGTGTGCAGGCCTTCGCTGGCCCCATAAACGGCAGCCGCCAATCCTGCCGGACCGCCGCCCACCACCACCATGTCGTAAAATTCCTGCTTGGCCTGCACCCGCAGGCCGACCCGCGCCGCCAGCTCATCCAAGTCCGGATCCACCAGTGCAGCGCCGTCGGCAAACAGCACCACGGGAAGCTTGTCCGCGTCCAGCCGCGCCTCCGTCAGAATCTTCAATGCCTCATCGTTGCCCGCAACGTCGAGCCAACGGTAGGGCACGTGGTTCTGTGAGAGAAAGTTGCGCACATTGTGGTCTCTGAGCGACCAGCGATGCCCAATCACGCGCAACCCCTCAAACGGCGGCCGGTAGCCGGCCTTCCAGTCCTCCAGCAGATCGCTCAGCACCGGATAGAGCTTCTCTTCCGGCGGATCCCATGGCTTTGTCAGGTAATAGTGGATGCGGGCAGTATTAATCGCGCGAATGGCCACTTCCGTGTCGGCATATGCGGTCAGCAGCACGCGCCGCGCTTCCGGGTAGAACTCGATCGCGCGCTCCAGAAACTCCACGCCAGTCATGCCCGGCATGCGCTGGTCGCTTAGCAGCAGCGCCACCGGTTCCTGGCGCGTCTTCAGCTGTGCCAGCGTATCCAGCGCCGCCTGTCCGCTGCCCGCCCGCATCACGCGGTAGATTTGCCCATACTCCCGGCGCAGGTCCTGGACAACCGCCTCAAGCACGCTTATATCGTCATCCACTGCCAACAGTATCGGCCTGGCCATAGATCCTCAGTTTACCCGCTGATAACCCCTTTCGAGGCATCGGATTCTGGCTACCCTTCCCGGTCTCTTCCGGCAGCTTCCCGGTCTTTCCTCTCTCTTCGTCCCCCAAAGGGGGTAGCCTCTTTCGAACAGACTGACTGTACTCTCTTAACAGGAAATCTTCCTTGACATCTCAATTCCCGGACGATCAGATTACTTTAGGAACCAAGAAGACTCTTTCCTGTCTCAAAATCGGACATTTGCAGAATCTCGCCCTTTTTGCCGATGGGGAAGCAAGACCTAGGAATCGCGTTTGGCGAGCGGCCGTCGGTTATGGCCCCGCCTGAGATCAATGTCGAGTAGGCCGCGGTCTTTTGGCGGAAGTATTCGATGCTAGTGAGGCGCACGTCATGAAGAAACTCATTCTGGCCGATTCGCAAGCGATCTTCAGAGCTGGCACGGCAAAAATTCTGGCCATGGACGAGGGGCTCCGCATCATCGCCCAGTGCACCGATCTCGATCGCATGTATCACGCCATTACTACGTTTCCCGGCTCTATCGTTATTTTTGCAGCATCCCTTCGCCCTGAACTTACGCGCCTTCGCATGCTCATTGAGACCATGGGCAGTCGCGGCATCGTCATTGCTGAAAACAACGAATCGGCCAGCGCCTATCTGCAACAGGGGTTTCGCGGCGTCGTTTTTCGTAATGTTACTGGAACGTCTCTCGTCGAATGTGTCCACCGCGTTGCCGCCGGCGACACTTGGATTCCGCCCCAAATGATGATCCCCGATTCACCTGAAGAAGACATGGTGGGGACAAGGGTCAAGGATCGTCTCACGCCCAAGGAGATGCGCATCGTCGCTCTCATTGCCCAGGGGTGCAAGAATCGCGAGATCGCCATCCGCCTCAAAACCACTGAGCAGGTCATCAAGAACTATCTGCGCTCCATCTACGACAAGACCGGTGTGAGCGACCGCCTCGAGCTGGCGCTGTTTACTCTCCACCACCGTGTGCTGGCGCAGGCCGCGGCTGAAGTCGGCAACAGAATTGACGCTGAAGAAAATTCAGCTCCCTCCGCTGTCGCCTAGTCGCGACCATCATCAACCACGCCGCGCCTCTCGCTCAAAGCGGGGGTGCCCATCCATGCGACGTCTTTATTGTTGTCGCAATCGGGGCCCCGGCGGACGATCTTTGTCCGCAGGGATGAATGGGTGGGGCAACAATTCAATCGACTTCGCATAAACTGGCTGGGAGATAGCAGCAAGAGGCTGCCCTTGCGAGCGACTAGCGAGCGTCCGCCGCACGAAGTGCTTCCGCCACGCTCTTCGCCTGGGTAAACAGATAAAGATAATCCGGGCCCCCGGCCTTCGAATCCGTCCCGCTCATATTGAACCCGCCAAACGGGTGTGCGCCCACCATCGCTCCGGTGCATTTGCGATTGAAGTAAAGATTGCCCACGTGAAACTCCCGGCGCGCCACATCCAGCTTGGCCCGGTCCGCCGTGTAAATCGCACCGGTAAGCCCGTACTCGGTGTTATTCGCCACCTTCAGGCCCTCTTCAAAGCTTTCAACCCTGATGATCGCCAACACCGGCCCAAAGATCTCTTCCTGCGCAAGCGCGGCATCCGCAGCTACATCGGCAAACACCGTTGGCTCCAGAAAATATCCACCGTCCTCAGCCGCCGGAGCGGTACCGCCTGCAACCAGCCGCCCTTCCTTCTTCCCGGTCTCCACGTAGCCAAGCATCGTGCTCAGCGCTGCCTTGTTGATCACCGGCCCCAAATTATGATTGGCCGCGGGGGGGCCTACCGTCAGCTTGGCCACTCGCTCGCGAACGCGCTCCACAAAAACGTCGTAGATCGGCGCTTCGATGATCGCCCGCGAACACGCAGAGCACTTCTGTCCGCTGAATCCGAACGCTGAGGCCACAACGCCTTCCACTGCGGCATCGAGATCGGCATCCGCGCACACTAGGATCGAATCTTTTCCCCCCATTTCGAGAATTGTCCGCTTGATCCAGATCTGCCCGGGCCGGGCCTTTGCAGCCCGCTCGTGAATCTCCAGGCCTACGGCTTTCGATCCCGTGAAAGCAATGAACCGTGTCCGCGGATCCTCCACAATCGCGTTACCAAAGGTGGCTCCCGAACCGGGACAGAAGTTCACCACGCCATCCGGCATGCCTGCCTCTTCCAGCACCTCAACGAACTTTGCCGCAATCGTGGGCGAATCGCTTGAGGGCTTCAGCACAACCGTATTTCCGGTCACGATCGAGGCCGCCGTCATGCCCGCCATGATGGCGAATGGAAAATTCCACGGTGGAATCACCGCGCCGACACCGAGTGGAATATAGATCAGCTCATTGCGCTCGCCCGGGTACTGAATCGGCGTAGTCGCAGTTGCGAGACGCAAGGCCTCGCGTGCATAGAACTCGAGGAAATCAATCGTCTCGCCCACATCGGCATCGGCCTCCGCCCAGTTCTTGCCCACTTCGTAGGTCAGCCACGCCATGAACTCGAACTTGCGTCCGCGGATGATCTGCGCTGCGTGCAACAGCAGCGAGACCCGCTCCTCGACAGTCGTCCTGCTCCACCGCTCGAACGCTCCCTGCGCCGCCGTCATTGCCTGCTCGGCGTGTTCGGCGCCCGCCTTCTGATGAAGGCCCACCAGTTGAGCCGGCCGCGCCGGATTTGTCGAGCGAATCTTGCCCTCTGTCTTCAGGCGCCTGCCGCCAATCACCAGCTCGTATTCGTGGCCCAGTTCCCCGGCCACTTTCTCGAGCGCGGCCTTCATGGCTCTCTCGGTCTCGGGCAGCTTGAAGTTCTCAAAAGGTTCGTTGGCAAACGCACCGCGCGGAGAGAGAGGCTGAATGTTTGAAGAGATTGATTGGATAGCCATAACTTTTCCAGTTTAGTCCTTTTGGCGCTGGTTCAGCGCTCAGAGGTCGGCGGCCCGGTGCCAGCGCTGGTTTTTTGGCTTTCCTGCATTCTGGGGGCGTGTAAATGACGGGATGTGCGCAATTTGCGCGGGATCGACGCTTGCGCACCCCCTTGCAACCGGAGATTTCCTCCAGTGCGTCCCGGAGCCGTACACTCCGCATGTTACTCTGGGTCAAAAAACCGGAGGCTGCAACGATGGCGGAGAACAAGACCAAACCTACTGAAGTAAGCGTGGCTGCGTTTCTTGATGCCCTCACCGACCAGGCCCAGCGCGCCGACGCCAAGGCGCTCGTCAGGCTGATCGAAAGCGCCACCAAGGAGAAACCCAAGATGTGGGGACCCTCCATCATCGGTTTCGGCAGCCATCACTATCGGTACGAGAGCGGGCGCGAAGGCGATGCGCCGCTGGTCGGTTTTTCGCCGCGCAAGGCCGCATTGGTTCTCTATGGCCTGGGCAGCTTGAGCGCCTCCGAGCCCTCTGACCCTCTGCGCACCAAACTTGGTAAGCACACCACCGGCAAGGGCTGCGTCTACATCAAAAAGCTCGCCGATGTTGACCAGCAGGTGCTGAAGACGGTGATCGCAAAGTGCGTTGCGGCCGCGCGAACCAAGAATCCGGCCTGACGACCGATCTGGCGCCAACCCGCTCGCCTCTACAAGCTCTCAGCCTGGCGGCCTTTCAACCGAAGGCATCTCAGGTCAACCGTGTCTTCGGCTTCGTTTGCCGGGGTGATCGTCTGGTCGAGTCTTCCGCCGCATCAGCGTGGCTCCGGCCCTCAAGAATGCGCACGACGGCCGTGATGGTATTCCAGTTCCGCGTCGTCGCCGGAACGCCGAACAGTTTATCGAGCTGGCCAAGATAGCCGATCGTCTTCACATCCCGGCGGTACATCCCCAGGACAAACTGTCCGCGCGCTTCGATCACGTGCACCAGCCAATCCCCCTCCGGCGGAAATCGGGCGGGAAGGGTTGCCCTCACGCCCCCAGCCTTCGCCAGGATGCTGACGAAGCGCACCATATCGGGCGCCGAGGTCTCCGCGCCAAACGGATTCTCCTTCGCAAGCCTGACCAGGTCATTGCCCTCGCACATCACCACTTCAGCCTCGAACGGCAGGGCACGTAGCAACGCCGCACGGAACTTCGCTCGTGATCCGGGCTTGCGCACCACGAAGGTGCCCGCGGCGCCTACATTCACCACGCCATACTCGCTCAACTCCTGAGCCAGCAGGCTCGGGCGAAAGGTTCTGTGCCCGCCGACGTTCACCCCACGAAGAAAAACAATCACCGCCATCCCAGGATTATGAACGAGAGAGGTGCAGAAAGAACAGCGCAATTCTTCTCCAATCAAACCCATACCAATCGCCGCCATTTCCCTCCATTCCTCACCACGAATCGGCCCGCGAGCAACCGCCCGCCACGCAAAAAACTCTAAAAAGATTATTGACAAACCATAACCATATGGTTATGGTTTTCCTGTGCCCAGTTCCGCCAATCACGTTTTCAAGGCGCTCGCCGACCCCACCCGCCGCGCCATCTTCGAACGGCTCACGCGCGGCGAGTTGACCGTGCACGCCTTGACCGAGCGCTCGGGCGTATCGCAGCCCATGGTGTCCAAGCATCTGTCGGCACTGAAGCGCGCGCGCCTGGTGCGCAACAGGCGCAAGGGCCGCGAGACCCACTACCAGGCGCGCCCTGAGGCCCTGGCCCCGCTGGTGGAGTGGATGAGCGACTACGGCGCATTCTGGCGGAACAGGTTCGATCGGCTCGGCGAACTACTTGAGAGGATGGAAAAATGACAACACCAGAACCCGCATTGCGTTCGGTCATCGTGGAAAAGGAGTTCCCTCACCCGCCCGAGAAAGTGTGGCGCGCGCTGACGGATTCTTCTCTCATTGCGCAGTGGCTCATGCGCAATGACTTTGAGCCGGTCACCGGCCACGCCTTCACGCTCCGCGCCGACCCGGTGCCTAACTGGAACGGCATCATCGACTGCCAGGTGCTCGCGATCGAACCACACAAATCGCTCAGCTACACCTGGGGCGCGATGGGCATGGGCAGTGTCGTCACGTTTACGCTGACGCCCACCGATGCGGGCACTCACGTGCGCGTGGAGCAGGCAGGCTTCCGCCCCGATCAGGAGCAGAACTACCGCGGAGCCATGTACGGCTGGAAGAGCTTTATGGGCAAACTGGAGAATGTTGTGGCCGGCCTCGCGTAGAGGCGGCCCGCAAAGAAGATTCGGCCAAAGGAGGTTCGACCATGAGATTCAATATGCGCGTGATCCTTCGCTGGATCCACATCATCGTAGCCATTCCCATCTACGGATACGTCTACAGTCCGTTTGACAAGCTTCCGTTGTATGCGCACACCACGCGGTATGTATTCTTTCCCATCATGGTGCTGACGGGATTGCTGATGTGGAAGGGGCATTTGCTGCGCAAAGTCTTGATGCGCAGCCCGGCCCGATACCAGACTGCGTCCTAACACCGGCCAGCCTCAAGCCCAGGTGAACGGATCGCGGTCGAAGAACCATGAGGAAAGGAGCGGGGATGAAAGCGACACTTGAATTGAAAGATGCAGGCGCCAGCGCGAAGATCGACAAGCGCATTGAAGCGCTCGGAGGCTGGAGAAGCGCGACCCTCGCTCTTGTGCGCAAACTCATTCACGAGGCCGAACCGGCCATTGAAGAGGAGTGGAAGTGGGCGAAGGCCACCAATCCCGGCACGCCCGTGTGGTCGCACGACGGCATTGTGTGCACGGGCGAATCGTACAAGCAGGCCGTCAAGCTGACCTTTGCACGGGGAGCCTCGATTGCGGATCCGAAGAAGCTTTTCAATTCGAGCCTCGAAGGCAACGTGCGCCGCGCCATTGATCTGCGCGAAGGCGAGAAGCTCAACGAAGCTGCCTTCAACCAACTCATTCGCGCAGCAGTAGCTGCGAACACAGCCGCGCGCGCAGCGAAGAAGAAGTAAGCCATGGCCGCGCGCCATTAGCGGGCCTTCGCTGTATCCTGTGCCAGCTTTGCCATCTCCCTGAACGTAGCTCTCAGCTCTGCTGGCCTGTGGATGACGATGCGACGCCCCATGCCGAGAAGCATGGCTGCAATGGGCCGCAGGCTGTCG
>Ga0302275_10006803_pt1 | contig 10753 bp, 10 predicted proteins | sample III_Bog_N2_2_FD_200229 | JGI IMG/M metagenome (GOLD analysis project Ga0302275, IMG submission 200229) | Peat permafrost microbial communities from Stordalen Mire near Abisko, Sweden - III_Bog_N2_2 | ecosystem: Environmental > Terrestrial > Soil > Wetlands > Peat | place: Sweden: Abisko... | reverse complement strand
CATGGCCGAGTTGGAGTTCTCCATCGCGTGGTAGTCGATGGCCACCAACTGCTGCACATCATGCGGAATGGCGGTGCTTGCATTGGCGGACAACTGCGCCGCCTGCGCCGAGACAGCCGCGGCAAACAAGATTGCCGGAATTGATACTTTCACAAAAGTCTTCAATGAATTCTTCCTCCACAGGCGCGGCAAAGGTTCACAACGCCGTTCCTGTTCCATTATCATTTTACCCGTTCGCCGGGCAGGGCAGTGGTGCGTCTTTCAAGCCGGCCAGGCCAGAGGAGCCGCAAGGCGGCGCTCCAGAACCTTGGTCTGCGCATCGAACCCAACCAATTGACGCATCCACTCGCTCTCCCGCTCACAGGCAGCCTCGGGGAGCAGGCCAATGATCTCGCCTTCGACGGGCGCGGCCTTGTGGCGCAAGGCCAGCGCCGTGGCCGCGCGAAAGACCTGCGAGATGGGCGTGACCTCGAAATCGGTAATGTTCATGGAGAGCTGCGCGCGGCCATGGACCAGAACTCCCATGGCCTTGACGCCCTTCAGTCCGCCGGAAGCGGCGCGAATCTCGCGGGCCACGGCGCGCACCATGGCCACGTCGGTCGAATTGAAATAGATGTTGTAGGCCACCAGAAACTTGCGCGCGCCCACCGCGCATGCGCCGGCGGTGGGATGGATCAGCGGGCCGCCAATGTCCGGGCGGCGGGATGTATCTTTGCCACCCGCCTCGATCAACCCCTCGAACTGCCCCCGCCGCACTTCTTCGAGATTAGCCCGGTCGGGCCGGGCGGCCGCTGCCTCGTACAAGAAGACCGGCACATTGAAGCGGCGCCAGATTTCCAGGCCCGCCTGCCGGGCCAGCAGCGCGCACTGCTCCAGCTTGACGCCGGAGATGGGCACAAAGGGAATCACGTCGGCCGCGCCGATGCGCGGGTGAACCCCCCGCTGGCGGGTCAGGTCGATCAGCTCGGCGGCCTTGCCCGCACCGCGCACCGCGGACTCCACCACCGCCGCCGGATCGCCGGCCACTGTCACCACCGAGCGGTTGTGCGCTGCGTCCATCGACCAGTCGAGCAGATGCACTCCCTCGACGCGCATCGCAGCCACAATGGCCTCGACCCGCCGGGCATCCCTTCCCTCGGAAAAGTTCGGTACGCACTCGACTAACGGCTCGCTCATTGTCTCTTTCTGAATTCATTTCCAGAACGTATAGCCCAACTGCACCTGGATGCTGGCGTTGACGCCGGGGTTGCGGTCGCCCAGCGAAGCCGAGGAGATGTGGACGCCGCTCACTCCCAGGTCGATCGACCGTTTGGCCCGCGTGAAGTAATGAATGCCGGCGCCGCCCTGCGGCGAAAAGTTCCACACGCAGGTTCCGCCGTCAAGATAGGCCGTCTGGCCGTTGATCGTTTGCGTGCCCAGATAATTCGGCGGAAACTTGTGGGTGGTATAGATGAGCCCGCCCGCGGCCTGGAACCACGGCTGAATGCGCCGCGACCGTGTAAGAACATTCCAGCGCAGAATGACCGGCGTCAGGCTGACGCCGGTGAATGTGCCGCCGCCGACCTGCAGAGGGCAGGTGAAGGGCAGCCCCGTCGTCTCGTCGATACAGGAATAATTCGCGAGGTGCGGGGCCGGCGTGTAGGCCTGCCAGAAGGGCATGATGTTGCCGGCGAACTCGAACTGGCCACTGAGGAGGCCGGCATGAAAGACCGGGGTCAGCGGCTTGCCCAACTGGAAGCCGGCCGAGAGAAATTTGTACTGCGAGCGGTCGCCGACGCCGGCGCCATAGTTGACGAAGGGGCCGTACTCCCAGCTCCTGGCTTCGCGCACCTGGGCGACCGGGTTTGCCGCAGCAGCATTCGCAACTCCAGCGCCGTTTGAAGTTTGGGCGGCGATGCTTATTCCTGTCGCGATGCTTCCCGCCATCAGGAAATACACAAAAAACTTCGTAGTTCTGGTCAATGTTCTTTCCTTCCCCGAAGAAAATTCTGAATCTCCATAAAGAAGGCCGCCACAATCGGGCGGCCTCTTGCCTGCCTGCCCCGCCGGTTGTTAGCCGGCCGCCGCTTCCAACTGATCGGCGTCCATGTCGAAGTTCGAATAGACGTTCTGGGTATCGTCGCAATCTTCCAGAACCTCCAGCAGGCGGATCATCTGATTGGCCTCTTTGCCCTCCAGCTTGGTGTAGGTGGAGGCGACCATCGTCACCTCGCACATCACCGTGGGAATGTGGGCGGCTTTGATGGCCGCGGCGACGGCCTCGTTGTCGGCGGGATCGGAGATAATCTCCCACGTGTCGCCTTCGTCGTTCAGGTCTTCGCCGCCGCTTTCCAGAACGATGTCCATCAACTGCTCTTCCGTGGCCGCATCCTTTTCGACGGCGATGACACCCTTCTTATGGAACATGAAGCGCACCGAGCCGGACTCGCCCAGGTTGCCGCCGTTCTTCGCAAAGGCGTGACGGATCTCGCTTACCGCGCGGTTGCGGTTGTCGGTCAGCGTTTCCACGATGACGGCAACGCCGCCGGGGCCGTAGCCCTCGAAGTTGATCTCCTCGTAGCTGAGGCCTTCCAGTTCGCCGGTGCCGCGCTGGATGGCGCGCTTGATGTTGTCCTGCGGCATATTCTCGGCCTTGGCCGCCAGAACGGCGGTTCGCAGCCGGGCGTTGGTGTCGGGGTTGCCGCCGCCTTTGGCCGATACGGCTATTTCCCTGAGCAATCGGGTGAAGATCTTGCCGCGCTTGGCGTCCAGCGCGCCCTTCTTGTGCTTGATAGTGGCCCACTTTGAATGGCCGGACATAAGTACCTCAGTGAGAGTAAAAAATGGCGGCGCGGGCACGCGCCTGACCATGTGAGTATACCACCGGGAAGGGACAGATTTTCCTCGACAATCGGCTAGGAAAGCCACCCCAGCGCCAAGCTGTTACCCTAGAAGCATGAAATTCGGGGTTCTAGTCTTTCCTGGCTCCAACTGCGACCACGACACCTTCAACGTGATTGCCGAAGTGGCTCACCAGCCCGTCACCTTTCTCTGGCACGACAGCGAGGATTTGCAGGGCGCCGATGCCGTCGTGGTTCCCGGCGGCTTTGCCTACGGCGATTACCTGCGCACCGGCGCCATTGCGCGCTTTTCGCCGGTTATGCAGGCGGTCAAGCGCTTTGCCTCGGGCGGCGGCCTGGTGCTGGGCATCTGCAACGGCTTCCAGATTCTGACCGAAGCCGGATTGCTGCCCGGCGCGCTGATGCGCAACGCCGGACTCAAGTACATCTGCAAGCAGGTTCATCTGCGCACGGAAACTGCCGATAGTCCATTTACGAACCAGCTCGTCAAGGGCGACGTGCTGCAAATGCCGATTGGGCACATGGAAGGCAACTACTTCTGCACGCCGGAAGAGTTGCATCAGCTGGAGGCCGAGGACCGTATCGCCTTTCGCTATGCGACGCCGCAGGGCGAGATCACGCCGGAGGCGAATCCCAACGGGTCGCTGAGCAACATTGCGGGCATCCTGAACGCCAAAAGAAATGTGCTGGGAATGATGCCCCATCCCGACCGGTCGAGCGAGCTGATCCTGGGTTCGGCGGACGGCTGGAAGGTCTTCGCTTCGATGATCGCGGCGCTGGCGGCGCACTAAGCGGTGTTAGCCGCGCTTCACGCGAGCTAGCGGGGTTAGCGGAGTTGGCTGGGTGCCCCAGGTCTCCATTTTGAGACCTGGGATACCACGAACCTCAACGGCTTTGTTCACGAGGAAGATGGTGCGGAATGATTGACATCCATCATCATCTGCTCTTCGGAGTGGACGACGGATCGCCCGATCTGGAGACCTCGCTGGAGATGGCGCGGGTCTCCGCGGAGAACGGCGTCACGCACATCGTCTGCACCCCCCACGCCAACTCGCAGTACCCCTACAATGCCCCGCTCATCGCAGAGCGTTACGCGGAGCTGTGCGCGGAGCTGGATGGCTGGATGGGCCTCAGCCTGGCCTGCGACTTCCACATGACCGCGGAAAATATCTACGATGCCGCAGCCAACCCCTGGCGCTATTCGATCGACGGCAAAGGCTACCTGATGATCGAATTCTCCAACACCGCGATTCCCCCGCAGATCATCGACGCCATGTTCATGCTGCAATCGGCGGGCTATACGCTGATCATCACCCATCCGGAGCGGTATCCCGCGCTGCTGGGCCAGCCGGAGCTGCTGGCGGAGATGATCCGCAAGGGCAGCCTGGTGCAGGTCACCTCCGGCTCGCTGTATGGGCGCTTCGGCAAGATGGCGGAGGCCTTTTCCAACGAGCTGCTGGATCGCAACTGGATTCACTTCCTGGCCACCGACGCGCACAGCATCACGGGGCGGCCACCGCACCTGAAGAAGGGCTACGACTATGTGGCGCAGTGCGCCGGCGTGGAGACGGCGGAACGGCTGTGCGTGACCAACCCGCTGGTCGCCGTCGAGGGAGCGCCCTGGCCGCCGCAGCCCGAGCCGCTGGGGCTATGGGATCGTGTGCCGCTGAAGTTCCACGCCAAGAGGTTTGCCGGCCCGCCGCGCCGGGACGCAGGCAACGATGCTCCCGGCTCCGGCAAAGGCGGGTTTTTCAAGCGGCTCTTTGGGCGATAGCGGCGAGCGATTCACAACCGGAAAACCAGCCTCTACAGTCCCAGGCCGCCATCGACGGCCAGAACCTGTCCGGTAATGAAGTGCGGCCCGGCGGCAAAGAAGAGTACCGCCTGGGCCACGTCGTCCACACTGCCATTGCACTGCATCGGGGTCTTGCGCGCAAAATGCGCGGCTTGCGATGGATCGCTTTCTTCCAGCGCAATCCATCCGGGCGCGACGCAGTTGACGCTCACCTCGGGGGCAAAGGCTTTGGCCATCGCCTGCGTGAGCGAATGCAGCGCGGCCTTCGATGCGCAGTAGTGCGCGTGATTGGCCCAGGCATGAATTCCGCCCAGCGAGCCGATGTTGATGATTCTGCCCTCCCTAATCTTGGAGGCGCGCAGATGCGGGAGCGCTTCACGCGCCATCAGAAACGGCCCGCGGGCATTGGTCTCGAAGACCGCATCCCACTGCTCAAGGGTGAGCGAGTCCAGCGGAGCGGACTCAAAAATGGCTGCATTGTTGATCACGAGATCGAGCCGCCCGAAAGAGCCCACGGCAGCGGCGACGGCGGCGCACACCGAGGCCTCGGTGCGCACATCGCACTCGATAGCCAGTGCGCGGAGGCCCAGGTTCTCGATTTCGCTCGCTGTTTGGGCAGCTTCAGCGCGGGAGCTGCGGAAGGTGATCGCCACGTACGCGCCGGCCTCGGCCAGAGCCAGCGCAATGCTGCGGCCCACGCGCCGCGCGCCGCCGGTGACCAATGCCGATTTGCCGCGGAGGGGTTGAGTGGTCATGGTTCTTGCTGCCTGTTTACTTCGTCTACGGCTGGCTGGGCGGCGCATCCGGCGCGGCGGGCTTGTCTTTCGGCGCGGGCGCGGGCGGATTGGCCGGCTTGGCTGAATCCTTGCCGCCCTGAGTCGCCTCGGGGTGCTTCTTGTAGATCGAATACTGCTCGCCGGGGCGCTTCATGCGGATTTCAATGGCCATATCGTCTTTGTCGACCACGTAATCGTCTCCAAAGGTCTGGAAACCCTTGGCGATGATCTGCATACGCACCGTGCCTCCGATGGGCAGCACGTCGATGATGGTCTTGCCATCCTCGTTGGTTTTCAGCTCCATGTTGCCCTTGTTCCTCTCGCCCTCCATGGGGTGGAAGATAACGGAGGCATTCTCGATGGGCTTGCCACTGCTGTCGCGCACGACGGTGACCTCAATGCGGCCGGTGGGCGGGGGCATCTTGAACTTGCGGCCGCGCTTGGCAGGGCTTTGCTGAGCGCTAACGGCAAGCGAGCTGACGATCAGGGCGAAGACGGCCACGACGATGCTGAGGCGGAAAAGAGAACGGGAACGCATGGAGACATTGTAAACGGTCACAGCGCCCGCGATGGAGCTTCACCCAAAGTGCTGGAAAAAGTGAGAAGCGGGAGCTACGACTCCCCAGAGAGCACAAAAAAACGGGTTCAAAACGCGCGGAAAAGGCTGTGCATCAAAGCAGAGATAGTTTTGCAAAAATTTGGCCAGAGTTGGAGGATTTTCCGCAGATCTATTCGGCTTTTCTTCGCTACGGGTTGAGTGAAGAAAAACCGCTGGTTCACTTCGGCTTCGCTCAGTGCAGGCTTTCGACCCCCTTCAACAAGCTGTGGGTCTGCTCGCTCCCTAAAAACAAAGCTCGTTGAGTTTCGAGGTTTCCCACCCATTCCGCAAAAAACACGGAATGGATGGGGCACGGAGTTTTCTGGCTTGTTCATTTCCGGCCGTAACACGTCGGCGCGGGTCGTGCTGCTCCCAATCAAATAGCAACAAAACGAGATTTGCAGACTATTCATTAGAAGATTCATACAATATGAGTATGTCTCACTCAGATTACCACCGTACCTCTTGACAAAATAGGCCGAGTTGCCTATTGTTAGCAATTGGAAGGCGAGAGTGCTAGCACAGTGCTGGATGAACTGCTCGTCCGGGTACGACGCTCCGGGTATTGAACAGCAACCCGAAGATTCCAAAACGTTTATATCAGTCCAACTCAAATCTCGCGGCGGGGTTCACCCTCTCCGCGTGTGAAGGAGAAGCGAAGCAATGGCAGCAGCAACCTCGTTTACACCGCTTCATGACCGCATCCTCGTCCGCCGTATGGAAGAGGGCGAAACCATCCGCGGGGGCATCATCATCCCCGACAGCGCCAAAGAGAAGCCCCAGGAAGGCGAAGTGATCGCCGTCGGCAAGGGCAAGTCGAATGACGAAGGCAAGGTCTTCCCGCTGGACGTGAAGGCGGGCGACAAGATTTTGTTCGGCAAGTACTCCGGCACCGAGATCAAGCTCGATGGCGAGGAGTTCTTGATCATGCGCGAGGAAGAAGTTCTCGGCATCGTGAAGAAGTAGTCAGTTCACAGTTCTCAGTTTTCAGTTCTCAGTAAAGACCGCCGGTTACTTGGCAGCTTCGCTGGATACTGATAACTAAAGACTGGCAACTGCCCACTGACAACTGCTCACTGATAACTGAGAACTAACAACTGAGAACTGACAACTGGCAGAGGAGAGTTACAGCAATGGCAAAGCAGATTTTGCACGGTGAAGAATCCCGTCAGGCGATCCTGCGCGGCGTGAACACGCTGGCGGACGCCGTGAAGGCGACGCTCGGCCCCAAGGGCCGGAACGTGGTCATCGAGAAGAAGTTCGGATCGCCGACCATCACCAAGGACGGCGTAACATTGGCCAAAGAGATTGAGCTGAAGGATCCGATGGAGAATGTCGGCGCGCAGCTCGTCAAGGAAGTCGCCTCGAAGACCTCGGACGTAGCCGGCGACGGCACGACGACCGCGACAGTGTTGGCGCAATCGATCTTCCGCGAGGGCGTGAAGACGGTAGCCGCCGGAGCGAATCCGATGGCTCTCCGCCGCGGCATCGAAAAGGCCGTGGCCGCGATCATCGGCACGCGCGACAAGGAAGGCAAGTGGATCGAGGGCGGCGCACTGGGCAAGCTGTCGATGCCGGTGAACGAGGGAACGGTTGCCCAGGTGGGCGCGATCTCGGCCAACGGCGACCAGGAGATCGGTGACATCATCGCCGAAGCGGTCAAGGTTGTGGGCAAGGACGGCGTGATCACCATTGAAGAGTCGAAGACGATGCACACCGGCCTGGAGACGGTCGACGGAATGCAGTTTGACCGCGGCTACCTGAGCCCCTACTTCGTCACCGACGCCGAGCGGCTGGAAGTGATTTTGGAAGAGCCTTACATCCTGATCTACGAGAAGAAGATCAGCGCGATGAAGGATCTTCTGCCTCTGCTGGAGCAGGTTGCGCGCGGCGGCAAGCCGCTGCTCATCATCGCCGAGGACGTTGAAGGCGAAGCGCTGGCCACTCTGGTTGTGAACAAGTTGCGCGGCACGCTGAACGTGGCCGCGGTCAAGGCGCCGGGCTTCGGCGACAGGCGTAAAGCCATCCTGGGCGACGTGGCGATTCTAACCGGCGGCAAGGCCATCACCGAGGATCTGGGCATCAAGCTGGAAGGCGTGAAGCTCGAGGATCTGGGCAAGGCCAAGAGGATCACCATCGACAAGGACAATACGACTATTGTCGACGGCGGCGGCAAGTCGTCCGAGATTGAAGGCCGTGTGAAGGAGATCCGCGCGCAGATCGAGAAGACCACCTCGGACTACGACAAGGAGAAGCTGCAGGAGCGGCTGGCCAAGCTGGTCGGCGGCGTCGCCATCATCAAGGTTGGCGCGGCCACCGAGACCGAGTTGAAGGAGAAGAAGGCGCGCGTGGAAGATGCTCTCCATGCAACCCGCGCGGCAGTCGAGGAAGGCATCGTCCCCGGCGGCGGCGTGGCGCTGGTTCGGGCAATCCCCTCCGTCGATGCGCTGATCAAGACGCTGGAAGGCGACGAGAAGATTGGCGCGCAGATTGTGCGCCGCTCGCTCGAAGAGCCTCTGCGCCAGATCGTTGCCAATGCCGGCGAAGAGGGCGCGGTAGTGGTGGCCAAGGTGCTGGAGTCTACCGATCCACACTTCGGCTACAACGCGCAGACTTCGGTCTTCGAAGACCTGGTCAAGGCCGGCGTCATCGACCCGACCAAGGTAACGCGGACGGCGTTGCAGAATGCGGCTTCCATCGCCGGTCTGCTGCTCACCACCGAAGCCCTGATCGCCGAGATTCCGGAGCCCAAGTCGGCCCCGGCCGGCGGCGGCCACGGCGGCGGCATGGACGGAATGTACTAGAGCCAATCGCGCCTTCGGCGCAAAAGCAAAAGGCCTCCAGCTTCGGCTGGGGGCCTTTTTGTGCGGGATCGGTTGTCTGCGCTCGGCAATCACCCGCGCACACACGTCACTCTAAGGACTGGACAAAACCCAACCGAGGCCGTTTGCCCTGCTAGGAGGTAAGCATGGCAGCATTTGCGGAGACCAGGGACGGCGCGGATGTCGTGGCTGGGGCAGACTGCGTCCGCATGGGGCGCAGCCATCCGGCGGAGAGCCAGGAGTGCGGAATCGAGAACTCCGACCAGCCGCAATCCAAGCAAACCCGGACGTCGGGTGAAGGCGTCATGGGGGGGTGGCTCAGAGTGCGGTGACAGTTGCGGTAGAGCCGGATCTCGGCTGGAACGACAAATAAGGACGTAGACTGGCACTTCGGGCAGATCATTCATACACCTCAGGGACAAGACTGCAAGCACAACAAGTGCAGGGGGGAAAGACCACTCTAATCTTCTTGGGGCAGGTTTTTCAATGGAAAATATGCAGGATTGACCATTCGGCAGGACTTTTTACAATTCTTAATCAATAACTTTTATCCTATCAAAACGATTTTAAGTAATATTAATTCGGTAGACCTCTCCATCGGAAACGGATTGGACCTGCAAAATCCACCTACGAAATGACAGGCATAGGGTGTTTTTGATCGTTTGCGGTCGGCGGGGTTCGCGGGTGCCCAGATCCCAAAATCGGGATCTGGGGCGCCCGCTATTGTTTGCGGCCTGCTCTGGATCGATGAGAATCTCTCACTGGCCACTGGCCTTGGTCCACTCGATGCGCAGGCCGGTGCGCAGGTTGAAGGGCAGGCTGGGATAGCCGATGGGGGCGATGTGCCGGCTGTCGGTGAGGTTCTCCGCCTGGGCGTAGACGTTGAGCCAGGAGAGCAGCTTGAAGCTGCCGCCCAGGTCGAGCTTGGCATAGCCCCAATCGAGATTGCGATTGGGCAGCAGCAGGCTGTTGCCGCCGTTGGCGTCGGCTCCCTCAAGATAGGTGGAGTCGTCACTGCGGCTGGCAAAAGCCGAGGTGAAGACCGCGGTGAGCCTCTTTTGCGCGTAGCTGGCGGTGAAAAAGCCGGTATGCGGCGCGCGGCGAAAGGGACGAGCACCCTGAAGCGGAGAATAAGACCCGATGGGAATACCGTTGGTAAAGGTTGGAATTGGCCCCAGCAGAGCCTCGTCGTCGTTGGTAAAGGAACGCTGCACCACCGCATCCAGATAGGTGTAGCCGCCGCGAAAGAAGAGGCTCTTGCCGATGCCGCTCTCGACTGTGGCCTCAATGCCCTGCGCGCGAAAGGCCTCGGAGTTCAAAGTCAGCTCGTAAGCATAGTTGGCCTGAAGGATGCTCTCCAAACTCTGCTGCTGGGCTGCGGTTAGATTGGGCAGAAGTTCAGGAACGAGGTCCAGCCCGACATATTCAATCTCCCTGCTGAATTCATTGTGAAAGTAACTGGCGCGGAAGACCAGGCGCTCGCCAAAGAATGCCTGCTCCACGCCGCCTTCATAGGTCCGTGTAGAAGGAGCTGCCAATCGCGAGATATGGAGTTGCTGAATCGTCGCCTGCCCGCCGTTGGCTGCGAGAAAGTTGTAAAGAGATTCGTCCTCATCGGTCAGCTTGGGTTCGCGTACTCCTTCGCCGTAGTTGAAGAGGATGCGGGTTCCACTGAAGATTTTCTTGCGCGGACGCAGCGCCTCATAGGAAACTCCGGCGTGCGGCGAGGTCTGGGTTCCGAAGAGCGAGTATTTCTCCAGGCTTCCGCCCAGCGTGTAATAAAAGCGGTTCTTGAAGTCCCCATGCACGGCAGCCAAATAATCGTAGTTGCCGGACGAGACCGGCGTGTAGTAGGTACTTCCGGGATTTGAGCCGCGTTCGTTCTCGTAATGAAAACCGATTAGAGCGGTCAGGTGCGGAGT
>Ga0302275_10006802_pt1 | contig 10753 bp, 7 predicted proteins | sample III_Bog_N2_2_FD_200229 | JGI IMG/M metagenome (GOLD analysis project Ga0302275, IMG submission 200229) | Peat permafrost microbial communities from Stordalen Mire near Abisko, Sweden - III_Bog_N2_2 | ecosystem: Environmental > Terrestrial > Soil > Wetlands > Peat | place: Sweden: Abisko... | reverse complement strand
GTCGCTCGATAATGCGCGCAGCCGGAACATCCATGCTCACCTTACTTTTGTCCTTCCAGCCTCGGGCCTTAAGCTTCAGATTACCCAAGATTCGTAAACAAACCAACCGGACATCTTTGAGCCCCATCTCGCTCTCGGTCGAAATCGATCCCTCACAGACCACCCGTGAAGCAGACGCCGGTGAATGAGCGGAAGGCGTCTTGCATGTGAGATCTCACGCCCGAACAGTCGGTGTAGCGTATGGCGGCAGGGAAAGAGCCGGCCCCAGATCGCTGATCTGGCAATGCGAGTATGCCGAAAGGGAAGGTGATAGTCGGGAGCATCCGCAAGGATCGCGACCCGAGACCGCAGAGGAGTCACCCCGCCCACCGTTATTCGTGGTCTCTGGCCGTAACATCAGCCGCAAAGCCACGCGCTAAGCCTGAGCAACGATTCCCCGGCGGGTGTTGCCTGCAATTCCTGCGCGCCGCCGGCAAGCTCGGAAGCGCGCTCGAAATCGCCCGCCGCTATGGCCTCGCGGGCTGACTCGCGCAGACGCCATGCTTCGGCAGCAAGCAACATCAGGCGCGCGAGGTCCGCCCCGCATCGTGAACAAACGGCCGCGCCACGAAAACGAGCCTGGCAAACCGGACAGCGATTCGCTTCCACCAAAGCCCTCGAGTCGCTCAATTCGGACGGCCCCCGATCTGGCCCTCCATAAAGAAGAGCAGTTCGGTCAGCGAGCGCGATGCCTCGGCGAGCGCGGCGGCATCACCCGCCTCGATGGCTGCTTCGATCCGCTCGTGGAGGTCGATAGCTTCTTCGCGGTCCTCCTCATGCATGCTTTCGAGGAGCTTGCGCGAGCGCGCCATCAAACTTTCCGCCTCCGCTTCACCCGCCAGTTCGACCCGCACCGCAACCGCGTCTATGGTTTCCCCCTCGGGAGTTTCGTCCGGAAACAACTCGTCTTCCTCTTCGTCGTCGAGATCCCCGGCCCGCGATTCGAAGAGTTCCTGAATTCGTTTGCGTCCGGCAGCGATCTCTTCCGGAGTCTTCGCCTGCATGGCGTTCGCGATCGTGATCTGCTTCGACTTCCCTGTCGCCTTCTCTTGCGAAGTTACTTCGAGAATGCCATCCAGATCGAGACGCATCCGGCAGAGAATCTCGTTCAGATCTTCGGTCTCCGTGAGGCCCCCGATGGTGAAATCGCCCACCAGTATGTTCTTCAAAGCATCGTCGTCCTCGCCCTGATACACCTCCACATCCACCTGGGTCTGGAAGGGATGGCTCGTATAAAACCGTTCGGTGCGCGTCAGAGGCAGCGGAGTGTTGCGGTGGATGATCGGCTTATAGCAGTGCGGGTAGGGAACGCCGCCGCGCTCACCCAGAAACGAGACGCCAAACGAATAAGGGGAGACGTCGACCAGCACGCGATCCACTTCGCGGCCCGCCAGCCGTGACGCGAGCACGCCGGCTCCGAGAGCGACGCACAGGTCCGGATGCACATCCTGACGAGGTTCGATCCCCATTCGCTCCGTCAGCAGGTTAAACACGAGCGGCGTGCGGGTAGAACCGCCCACCAGCAGCACGGCATCCATGTCGCCGGGCTTCTTGCCGGAATCCTGCAACGCTTTCGAGACGCTGTCGAGCGTCGATTCCACAAGCTGGCGAATCAGCGCCTCGTAGTCCGCACGTGAAATCTCCATCTCAAGGTGTAGAGGCTTGCCGTCCCGCTCGGCCAGAGACTCTTCGCGGATATAAGCGTAGGGTTCCTGGCTCAGCTTCTTCTTAGCCTCTTCCGCGGCCCACCACAACCGGGCTTTGGCGGAGGGGTATCCGTTCCTGACATCGATTCCGTGCCGCTTCTGGAACTCCTGTGCAAGACGCTCGGCGAGAAGGTCGTCGAAATCGTCGCCGCCCAGCCGATTGTTGCCGTGACTTGCGAGTACCTCGGTGATGTCGCCCTCAACGGTGACCACGGAAACGTCGAACGTGCCGCCGCCGAGATCGTAGATCAGCGCGGTATGTCGCGAACCATCGCCATAGCCATAAGCGAGGCTGGCGGCGGTGGGCTCGTTCAGGATGCGGACGACTTCAAGGCCGGCGAGAGCGCCAGCTTCCCTCGTGGCGGCGCGCTGCGCGTCGGAGAAATAGGCGGGCACCGTAATGACGGCTCTTTCCGGGCGCACGCCCAGCGAAAGGCGGGTCCACTCCACCAGCTCTCGCAGGATCACCGCCGAGATTTCGGGCGGCGTCATGCTCTTCGCGCCCAGCATCACGGTTTCCTGGCTGCCCATCCGGCGCTTGATGCTGCGTACGGTTCGCTCCGGATAAAGAGCCTGCTGGTTGCGCGCGGGTTCGCCTACCAGAAGCGCTCCCGACGCCGAGAGGCCTACGCAGGACGGCAGGATCCGCTGGTCGCCCGGCCCCAATACGCGTACCTGCCCGTCCACGAACGCCGCTACTTCGGAGTTCGTGGTGCCCAAATCGATACCGATTATCAAATCGCTCATTGTTGATCATCCATGATAGACCAGAGTCCGAACGTGTCCGCCGCGCCGGCACTCATCCCGAGGCTTCCACCGGTTCACGAGTCCGGAGACCTGAACAGCCTATCCGGAAGCCCCGCCGGGCGCGCGCGCAACCTTTACCTGCGCGGGACGAAACACCTCTCCATCCCATTCGTAACCGCTTCGATACACTTCGAGCACCGTGTCCGGAGGGACGGCGGCCGATTCCTCGCTGTCGATCGCGTTCATGCGGTGCGGATCGAAGAGTTCGCCCTGGCAGCGTATCTCCCTCGCGTTGAACTCCTCAAGCGTCTGGTCGAGGCGCTCGATTCCGAGTTCGTAACCTCTGATTAATGCGCCCAGCGAGCTCATTGCCTCAGTTGCCGCGCCAGTGTTCCTGTGCGAAAAAACTCTGGCGAACCATCCCGCCCGACCGGCGGCTGCGACCTCCGCTTCGCGAACCCGAACCGACTCGCGCCCGCGCCCCAGCCGGTCGCGCAAATCAATCAGCGTCCCCAATGCCTCTCTGCGGCAGCGCCGTTCCGTTTCGCGACGCTGCGTCCGCTCACGGTCCGCGTACACCGCCCGAAGTTCCTCCGCGATCTTCTCCGCTTGCGCGGTCAGCGTGCGATTCAGTTCCTGAAACGCTCTGCCCTGTAGTTTAATTTCCTGCGTCAGGGCTGTCATCGCCGCCCACAGCGCATACGAATCGCAGCGGCGATCGCCGGTCGAATCGCCCGATGTACCAGGGTAATCGTTCAGCAGGGATTCCAGTATCGCGGCATCGATTCCGGGGGGCGTATCCTCGGTAACCAGAGCGGAATCGAGCAGCGCTTCAAAGCGGCGCACAATCTCTGCGCGGTCCGTTCCCGTCGTCATTTGTTTTTCAGTACCTCGCGCCACGGCTGAGGGCCGGCAAATATGCGCTTCGTCCCGCGGCCCTCCATCAGCGAAACGAGAGGGGCATCGGGTTTGCCGGCCGAAAACATCGTACGAGCGCGCTTTCGCGGGTCGCGCAACGTGTCGTAGGCGTCGCGAATTCTCTCAAACTCCGCCGGCGCCCGATCCGGTGGAAATTCCTTCACCTTAGCCAGGTAGGCGGCGCGGATCTCTTCTTCGCGGGCGTTAACCGCGACACCCAGTACGTCGTTCGGGTCCATTTACCTGCGCTTGCCTTTCTTCCGTTTTCCGCCCGGGCTTCCCAGAATTTCCGACATGATCTCTCCGGGGTCTTCGCCCGTAAGGTATGCCATTTTCGCCACTTCAAACATCGCCGGCAGGATTTCGCGCGGAATGTTTTTGGGGGCGGACGCGAAAAACTCTCTCGCCATTTCATCTTCGTCCAGCGGAAACCGCTCGTCGTCCGGACCGGGAGACTCGCCCCGCGCGCTCCGGCACGATGGGCACATGCACAAGTCGCCGGAGAAAAGATCCGAATAATCCGGACCGGGGCTGTAGCGGGAGGGAAACGCGGGAGACTCCTTCTCCCTCCGCAGCACGTCGCGAGCCTGATCCGCGGTGAGAGACAACGGACCGCCCTCAAAAGGATCGCGGCCAGCCTCGACAGCCTGGCTGACCACCTCCATATCGCGGTGATGGCGGCCGAGTTCCGCAGCCGCGGCAGTCAAGACATCGAAGCGTTCCAGATTGCCTGCCGGCAAGGCGCGCGCACGCAGCAAAAGGAAATAGGCCTCCGTCGGGCCGCCGCGCTCCAGACCGGCGGTCGATGCCGCCCACGCTAATCCGGGATGATCCGTGCTGAGTCCCAGTTCCCCCAGGTTGCGAATCTGTTCGATATTGAGGGAAGCGCTGGCACGCGGAAACTCCGCCTCGGTCGCCTTGAAGTATGGCATCGGGAGCTGGAACCTGCCGAATCCGAAATCCCTGGCGAGTGCCAACACCCTCGCCAGGGACCCGGGAATCCGGGAACGCTGTGGTTCGGAAAGCTCTCCCGGCAAAGGCAGAAACACCCTATCCTGCAGTTTCGCCAGCGTCGCGCATCCAAAAATGAACAGTATTGCCGCCAGGCTGTCACCGAGCGCGCCGTCAACTTCCAGGCGCGCTTCGTCTATGCGTTGTTTATCGCCGGAAGGCAGGCAGATCAAGAACCGCACAGCAGCCGGAAACGCCGGCCGGTCGCCCTGGCGCAACTGGGGAAGCGCGGCAATCTCCGCCAGTCTTTGTTCCGCCAAATGCGGTTTCTTTTTAAGATGCCGTATTGCGTCGGCGGCGAGCAAACGGAGACGAGCGTTACGAACGGTCGAATTGACCGCGTCGATTCGCTCCGCCTTATCCAGATAAGAGAGCGCGGTGGGAAAAGCATTGCGCTTCTCGGCCTCCTCCATCAGAAACAAAAGCGGTTCGACAGCGGTCGGCAGAGCTTTATGCCATGCGCGCGCCACATTCTCCGCCTCGCCGACCGAATTTCTCCGGGCCCAACGCAGCCACCGTGAGAAGGCTTCCGGATGCGGGTCGATCCGGCAGGCGCGCTCATAGAGCTCTTCGGGAAACTGAAAGTAATTGCGCTCCCTCGAGGCCGCGTTGCCGGTTGGCACCTGCATCTCCTCCAGCAACTCCGGAGGCATCCGGCCCAGAACGTCGGCCATGTGCAGATACAGGGCCGCCATCTCCAGGCTGCGTTCCCCAAACCATTTCTCGCGCACCGCCTCCTGGCAGAACAAGTCCCAAAATTCGCAGGCCCGAAAGAGATCCTCGCTATCGCCCGTGCGTTCCAGCGTCCGAGAGAGGTCCAGGAAGAAACCCGCATCCTGAGGAGGTGTGCCTTCCAGAGCCGCGATCATCCTATCAACGTCGAGACCAGCCACCTCACCCCGCATGAACACCGTTCGCTGCAATTCGGCAAGCAGGTCCGGCGCGTTCTTGCGGCATGCCTGCACTGCGGCGCGGACGGCTTTGAAAACGTGACCGGGCTGCGATGCATGCGCGAAGGCCCCGTCCAGCTTCGCGAGTGCCCCGCGAAGTTCGTCCAGACTGACGCTGGTGCGGGTTGCCAGCGCAGTCTCGGCTGGCGTCAGAGTGCCTGCGGGTTTCGCTACCGACTTTGCTCCCGGTTTTGCGGCAAGCATGGCGCGCATGGCGGGAACAAGCCGCCCAGGCGCCGATTCCGGCCTGATCCCGGCCAGGCATTCCTCGCAGGATTTGTCCTGCTCCCGATAGAAGCACGCTATCGCGCGGATCAGCAGTTTCCAGGGCGCTAGGGGGCTGCGATGCGATACCTCCACCAATGCAATCTGCTCGTCGGTAACCGGCCCGCTGGTGACGACACTGAATGCGTTGTCGATCGCCGCAGCTGCCCGCCGCAGACCGTGCTCCGGCGGAAGCGCCGCGCATCCGGCGAGTGACGCAAGGTCCCTCACCTGATTTTGAATAAACTGTTCGATCGCCGCGCGGCGTTCGGCGCTCAAGGCCGGATCGTTCAGCGGCCTGAGCAACTCTTCGAGGTTGCCTTCGCGCGCAGACGCGGTTGCCTTGAGAGCATCCAGCCGCTCACGGGCCGAAGGAAAACGCTCACGCACGATTGCAATCAGCGATTTCGCTTCCACCGCAAGATTCTGATCGGACAGTGCCTGTATTCGCGCAAGATACGCATCGATCAGAAGGATCTCGGAGGCCGCACTGCCTTCCTTCTTGTGAAGGTCTTTGGCCAAATCGAGGGCCGTTTTCGACTTCCCGTTGACAATCAGTTGGCGAATGCTCGTTTCGATTCCGCTGCGTTGTGGGGACACGCTCACACTCAGAACTTTCTTTCCGGAGGTAAGCAGATTATACCGGATTACGAAGTCCGCCGGTAACAACGACTACTAACCCGGACAACCCGGACCGATTCGCGCGCTGCGATATCGCAGGGAACGAATGCAATCCTGCCGCTACGCTTCACCCCAAATGAAGGTACAACTCAAAGTAAAAAAACCTGCTGACTTGCCAGTCTGCTGTTCCACCTATTTTTAGGGCTCCATTTTGCTGCCCCTCAGCGTGTGGCAAACGAATCGCCATCAATCGATCGATTCCCGATCTCGATGTCGATCGCCCCGGCGGTGCCGGCGCGATTGTACGTCGCCAGCGTGGATCCGGGCCAGCTTCGCTGCATGTAATAGAAGCCGATCAGTCCGGGCTTCTTCGGGATTGCGCGCGCTTCCCACGCCGCTCCGTTTATCCCCACAGTGTATGTGTAATTGGGGTCGGTGGCCGGGTCGAACTTTAAATGTTGCGCGTGGCTGGCATCCGAAGTTCGCATTTGAGCCATTGAGCACGCGCGCTTGGCGTCGCTGCTCTGGCAGTCGTTCTCGATCTGTTGAATCGCGCCCAGAAACAGGATGGCGACCTGCTCCTCAGGCTTCAGCGGCACATTTGTGCCGTCGTTTTCCCCCACCTCGACTTTGGCGGTGTTCGGAAACAGCGCGGTGCCTCGTTCCGCGGAAGGGCTGACGCTCGCGGGTGTCGCCGTTGGCTTCGCCGTCGCGTAAATCGACGCGACCTCGGCTGCCGTTACAGCGCGGTCCCACAGCGCGGCCTCTTCCATTCCACCATGAAACCAGCGGCCGGAGAATATCTCACTGCCGCCGATCGTGAATGCGCCGGTCTTCCCCGTTCTGCCGCCGCCTTTGTCGTTCGCGACCGGTTTGCCGTCCCAGTAGATGACGCGCGTCTGCGAGGTATTGTCCATCGTGGCCACAATCAAGTGCCACTGATTCAACAGCGTGGCCGGCGCGGGCGTATACGTAAGATGGCCTCCGGCAGCAGTGTAGAACCGCAGTGTGTTGTCGGTTTCAAACTGCAGATCCAGATCGTTACCGCTCTGCGACTCCCCCGCCACGTAAAAGAAGTGCCTCTCCTGCGAAGGTAATGTCGCCAGATTGACCCACACCATAATGCTGGCCGTAGCGCCCACGCCACCTTGCTGAGTAGTCCGGACGTAGCCATCGCGCCCGTTGAGGTTGGCGTAAAAACTGTTAGGCCCAACCGGCGCTCCCGGCGAGGAACTGGTCACGCCACCCACAGGCTTGTAGACTGTCGGGCCGACTTCGCTCTTGCCCTCGGTGGAAGCCAGCCGGTAGTATGCAACCGGACGCGTGGCCAGAACCGCCCGGGTGAAATCCGCCTCGGCACCCTGCAACGCCAACCCGGTCAGGCTGGCGACCGCAGCCGCAATCGTTACTCCGCTTCTGGTGAACAGCTTCGGCATTGGCTCGTTCCTCCCGTTCTGACGCGCTTTCTATTCACTGCTTAGGTCAGTGTAGTATATTTCCGATGGCTTTCAAACCACAGGTTCCCTCGATCATGGCTCGGAAACCGAGGTTGATTTCCAGACAGCTTCTGAGCCGCGCGCGTATAAGCAAGGGTGCTCTACCCGCTAGACCCTTGAACACTCCTGCATGATCCCGCTGCCGGGTTCGAATCCCTCCGCCCTCTCTATCCCTCAAGCTCCAACCGCCAGGCGATCGATCAACAGCAATAGGCAATAAATCCGCAGGATCGGGATACCTCGGACCGACCGTTTTCAGAGAGAATAGAATAGGTCTATGCCGACGATCACTGTCAACGGAACAAAGCGAGAGATTCAGTCCTCCCCAGACACGCCCCTCCTCTACGCCCTGCGCAACGAACTCGAAATCTCCAGTCCGCAGTTCGGCTGCGGCCTTGCCCAGTGCGGCGCTTGTTCGGTGCTGCTCGACGGCAAGGAAATTCGTTCCTGTATAACACCGGTCTCGTCGGCCGTCGGCAAAGAAGTGACCACGCTCGAGGGGTTGCCCGCCCGTTGGGCTAAACAAAAGAACCTTTCCGCTGGCGAAGCGGAAAAGACCCTGCATCCGGTGCAGGAAGCGTGGATCGAAGAGCAAACGCCCCTCTGCGGTTTCTGCCAGAGCGGCATGATGATCAAGGCCACGGAACTCCTCGAAAAGACGCCCGACCCCACTCTCGCCGAAATCAAAACCGCTTTCACGACCTCCGGCGCTTCGGCCCATTTGTGCCGCTGCGGAAGCTATTTCGCGATCGTCGAGGCCGTCCAATATGCTTCCCGCCTGATGTCGAAGGGAGGTGCAAAGTGAAGAACGTGCCGGGTACCATGGTTTACGGCGCGGAATTGAGTCGCCGCGGTTTTCTGAAGACTGGCGGCGCATTGGTGGTTGGCTTCAGCCTGCTGAAGTCCGATGCCGTCAACGGCGCCACCCCCAACAACACACTGAGCGCCGCTCTGCCGGAATCCTGGATCGAAATTCATGCGGACAACACGATCCTCATCCGCACCGGCAAGTGCGACTTCGGCCAGAGCTCCGTCTACACCTCCTACCGGCAAATCGTCGCCGATGAACTGGACGTGCCCTTCGAAGCGATCACAACCGTGATCATCGGAGACACGGACCGCACGCCCGATGGCGGCGGCACTTTCGATCTCCTCGGACGTGGCGTCATCAACCTTCGTAAGGCTGCGGCCTATACCCGGCAAGGGATTCTGGAACTGGCATCGCAGCGCTTCGGTGTTGGGAAGGATCAGCTTTCCACAAGCGCCGGCGTGGTCACAGATGGCGGCAAGCGCATCACCTATGGCGAACTCGTCCAGGGCCAGAACCTCAAGCTCACCATCCCGCTGACCGGGGACCTGACCACCATGTTCGGCCTCGTAGTAAGCGGCGAACCGCCCCTGAAGCCAGCCAGCAGCTATACCGTAGTCGGCAAATCTTTCAAAAACAGCATCATTCCCGCCAAGGTCACGGCGAAGGAGCAGTGGGTCACCGACGTTAAACTCCCCGGCATGCTGCACGCGCGCGTTGTGCATCCGGCCACGCTCGGGTCGCGCCTCATCACAGCTGGCCAGGTAGATAAGAAACTCTACCCGAACGCTCAGGTGGTCGTGAAGGGCAACCTCTTGGGCGTTGTGTCGCCGAACGAATGGGAAGCCATACAGGCCGCCCGTCAGGTGGCGGCGGCAACGAAATGGTCGGACTGGAAAGGGCTCCCGGGTACCGCGCACCTCTTCTCGTACTTGCGCCAGGATGCCGATTGGAAATCCGCCGCCGTGAACCGAAGCGCGAAGAGTGCGGGCAATGCCGCCTCCGCCTTGGCTTCCGCGCCGAAGAAGCACTCCGCCACCTACGAAATGCCGTACATGAAGCACGCGCCCATCGGCCCGACCATGGCCACGGCCGATTTCCAGGCCGATGGCACAGTCACCGTCCACACGCACAACCAGAATCCTCAGGCCCTGCGCGGCCAGATCGCGCTGATGCTGGGAGCTTCCGTCGACAAGGTCATCGTGCGGCAGTATTCCGGAGCCGGACATTACGGCCGTTCGAACGGCGGCAACGCGGGCGCGGAAGATGAAGCCGTGATCCTCTCAAAGGAATTGAAGCGCCCGGTGCGCGTGCAATGGATGCGGCCTGACGACTTCCAGTGGTCCACGCAATCGTCTGCGGGTTACTCCGACGTGAAGATCGGTCTCGATGCCAACGGTCGCATCTCGGCCTACGAAGCCGACCACTACATGCCGGCCATGCAGGACGACCGGCCAATCGGCGCGGTGCTTGCCGGCCTTCCCACCATGGCCGCGCCCAGCAATGACGGCGCGCGCCTCAACTCAACGGTGAATGGCAACTCCGACGCCTGGGTTTACGATGGCGTGCTCAATCTGGAAGAGCGGGCTCACGGCACATGGCAGGTGGGGGAGCGCGAATCGCCGATTGCGGTCGGTCTGCGCGATCACAGCATGAGGACGCCGGGGCAGTACCAGCAGAACTTCCCGCGCGAAGTGGCGATCAGCGAAGCGGCGGCGCTGGCGGGTGCCGATCCCATTCAGTTCCGACTCGATCATGCGAAAGAAGAACGTGTGAAGAACGTGCTGCAGCATTTGAAGACGGAATCCGGCTGGGAGACCCGGACCGCGCCGCATCAAAAGGCATCCGCGACAGGCACAACGCCGGTACGGGGGCAGGGTGTGTCGGTCATGTTCCGCAGCGGCAGTTACTGGGCTTGTGCTTGCCAGATCGCCGTGACGCCCGCGACCGGCGCGATTGCCGTGGAGAAGATGACCATGGTGGTGGATCCGGGGATTGTTGTCAACCCGCTGCAATTGAAGCGGCAGATTGAGGGCGGCAGCATGATGGGGATCAGTCAGGCGCTCTATGAAGAGGTGAGCTTTGACGAGAGCACCATCACCACGAAGGACTGGCTGACGTACCCGATCCTGAAGATGGCGGAAATCCCGGAGATCAAGGTTGTGATGCTGCATCGGCCGGACGTGGGAACCT